>Ga0193750_1000018_pt1 | contig 111813 bp, 110 predicted proteins | sample L1c1metaG_FD_160569 | JGI IMG/M metagenome (GOLD analysis project Ga0193750, IMG submission 160569) | Soil microbial communities from a riparian zone of the East river system, Colorado, United States - L1c1 | ecosystem: Environmental > Terrestrial > Soil > Riparian zone | place: USA: East... | reverse complement strand
ACCGTGATGGACGTGGATGAAGGGCTCGATACCGGCGACATTTTGCTTCAGCGCGAGATCGACATCTCGCCATCTGAGACAGGCGCGACGTTGCACGATCGACTCGCGCAGATTGCACCGGAGGCGCTGCTTGAATCTTTGCGATTGCTCGCTGCGGGAAACGCACCACGGATTCCGCAAGACAAATCGCTCGCAAGTTACGCACCCAAGCTGAATCGAGAAGCCGGGCGCCTCAATTGGAATGAAGGCGCCGAGACCATTGAGAGAAAAATTCGCGCTTACAATCCCTGGCCAGGCGCGTTTACCGAATTTGCCGGTCGCAATTTAAAAATCTTCACGGCGTCGATGGTCGATCTTCGCGGAAAGCCGGGCGAAATCTTGCGGAAAGACCGGGAGCTTGTCATAGCGACATCCGATCGCGCTTTGTCGCTGTCAGAAGTTCAACTCGAAGGAAAAAAAAGAATGACCGCATCGGAGTTTCTGCGGGGGCTAAGAGTTCAGTAGGGCGGCGCTCTGCGAAGCGGTCGATCTACCATTTTGCTTTCAAAATCATGCGACCTCCTGTTTCATTTGCGCTGCCATGAAGACCGAGGCGCCCGCCTACAAACGAGTTGTTCTCAAGTTGAGCGGTGAGGCGCTTCAAGAGAAAGGTTCGCGCGAAAACATTTCGCCCGCAGTGGTTCGCGAGATCGCCGACCGGATTAAAGACGTGCACAGTCTCGGCGTGCAAATTTCAATCGTGATCGGGGGCGGAAATATTTGGCGCGGTTCCTCCGCCGCAGTCCGCGGGATGGATCGAACGACCGCAGATTACATGGGGATGCTTGCAACCGTGATTAACGCGCTCGCGTTGCGGAGCACGCTCACGAAGATCGGCGTCGAAGCGCGCGTTCAAACCGCGATTGAAATGAAAAACGTGGCCGAGCCGTTCATTCTTGGTCGCGCGATTCGACATCTCGAGTTGGGTCGCGTCGTGATTTTCGCAGCCGGCACCGGCAATCCTTATTTTTCGACCGACACCACGGCGGCGTTGCGCGCGAGTGAGATCGGGGCCGATGTCATTTTGAAGGCGACCAAAGTGGACGGCGTCTACGATCGCGATCCGAATGCGGACCCGAATGCGAAACGGTTCGATCGGATCACATTCACCGAAGCGTTGACAAAACGATTGCAGGTGATGGATTCAACCGCCTTCAGCCTTTGCATGGACAACAAAATTCCAATCGTCGTATTCGACATGTACAAACCGGGCATCTTGCGGGACGCGGTGCTCGGCCGGAAAGTTGGCACCCTCGTTTGCGACGAGACCGAGACAAAGTAAAAATTAACGCGCATGAGCAGAGACGACATTCTTCTTGAGGCCGAAATGTCGATGGAAAAAAGCGTCGATTATCTGGCGCACGAATTTTCCGGCGTGCGCACCGGCAAAGCATCTCCCGCGCTAGTGGAGAACATCGACGTGCAGGCCTATGGCTCGACCATGAAACTGAAGCAGCTCGCGCTAATCACGACGCCTGAATCGCGATTGCTCGTATTGCAACCATTCGACGCCGGCACGGTCCAAGACATCGAGCGCGCGCTCAAAGAATCCAAGATCGGCATTACACCGGCGGTCGACGGAAAGATCATCCGCCTGCCGATTCCCGAACTTTCCGAAGAACGCCGCAAGGAACTGGCAAAGTCGTTAGGCAAAATGGCGGAGGAAGCGCGAGTTCGGATCCGGAGTAATCGTCATACTGCGCTCGATGAAGCAAAAAAACTCAAAGGTGGTGGCGGAATCAGCGAGGATGAACTGCACGACTTGGAAAAACAGATTCAGAAGTTGACCGACCGCTTCGTCAAATCAATCGACGATCATCTCAAGCACAAAGAAACTGAGATCATGAAGGTTTAAAAACCTTCAAAGCCGCACCAGATCGAGCAGGAACTGGCACCAGAGATAAATCATCCCGCGCCAGGAATATCTCACATCGCCTTCCGGCGTTTGCTTCAAGACACCCTTGTGGATGTTGTGGGCGATCTGCTCTCGTAAATCGCGTTCCATCTCTTTCTCGATCTGTTCTTCATCGAGCGAATCGATCGCGTCGACTTGGATGTTGTTTTTTCGCAGAAATGCCCGGTGACTTTGATACAGCTGCCAGAATGATTGGTCCGGGCGCTGGCGATTGATTCGAAATTGCGGCGTCAATTTCAAACCGTAGGAAAGCGGATAGTTCCAGGTCGTCCAAATAATTCCGCTTCTTGCGCGCGATGAGATCCGCAAATAATAAAATGAGAGATCGTGCTGCTCGTTCAGGCAGATGGTTGCCTGGGCGCGATCTTCCGCTTTGTAAAAAAGCCGGAAAAATTGCCGGTAATCTTCCCAATCCCAGCCGGCATCATTTACGTGGACGAATCCTTCGTTCTCGATCTCGCGCGTGATCTCGTTGAGCGTCGGGAAAGTATCGCTCGAGGGCGGGGACTTCGGTCGAAGCTGTTTCTCTTTCGGCAAACGCAACGTGCGGATGCGAGTAAGAATCTCCACCCACGGCAAAAAGAACCACGCCGCCGCCGCGACTGCTCCGAGCACATGGCTGTCGGTGACAAAATAGACCAAAAGGTAGGAAACGATGAGGATCGCGATTGCCCCGGCCTTTTGCGAAAACGAACTTTGAAAACTGCGCAGGGCGACTGCCAGAACTCCTATCCCGAGCAGGATAAAAAGCTTGAAGAGCATTTACGGGTTGATTTGATGCTCGCTCAGAAATTTTTCCAACTGATCGGTATCGAAATTGACCAACACAAGGTCCCCTGCCACAAATGTCGGGACATACGTTTGCTCGGAGAGCTGCTTCATTTCTTCGTAGGCTTGCCGGTCCTCGCCGACGTCGATCGCCGTGAACTTATAGCCGCGTGCTTCCAAATATTCCTTCGCGTCGATGCACCAGGAGCACCATTCGCGGCTGTAGAGCTTTAATTCCATCAATAGCGGAAATAAACGACGGCTCGCGATGCGTCAATAAGTTCGGAGTTATTAATAAGACTTGGCCCAGACGACGCGCCGCCGGCTTGGTTCTCCCGTGAAAATGCAGCGGCCCGGCTCGCCGTCGCCAAAAGGAATAACGCGAATCGTCACTTTCAAATCGTTTTTGATTTGCTCTTCTACTGCGCGCGAGCCGTTCCAGTGAGCGAGGGCGAAACCGCCATGGATCTCAGGTTTGTTGGCGTTCTTGGCGGTGAAGAACTCATAGAATTCCTTTTTCGATTCGATCACGCGGGTGTTTTCCTCCTGAAACTTTTTCGCGCGATCGTAGAGATTTTTCTGGATCGACATTAGGATCTCGGAAGCGTTCGCCGCGAATTCCTGGATCGACATCGATTCCTTGGCTTTGCTGGCCTGATCGCGCCGGTAAACTTCGACGGAATTTTTTTCCAGATCGCGCGGACCGATCTCCACCCGAATCGGCACGCCTTTCTTGACCCATTCCCAGTTTTTCACGCCGCCGCCGAGGTCGCGCCGATCTACCTCAACTTCGAGGCGGAAGTCAGCGAAATGTTTTCCTCGTAACTGCAGCGCGAGAGCATCACATGCTTCCAAGACTCGCGCCCGAGTATCTTCCTTAGGCGTGATCGGGAGGATCATAATTTGCGTCGGCGCAATCCGCGGCGGCAAGACCAATCCATCGTCATCACCGTGCGTCATCACGACAGTGCCGACCATGCGCGTGGTCATGCCCCAGCTCGTCGTCCAGCCGAACTCTTGTTTGCCTTCGCGGTTTTGAAACTGAATCCCGCTCGCCCGCGAAAAATTTTGTCCAAGAAAATGCGACGTGCCGCCTTGGATCGCTTTCCGGTCCTGCGCCATCGCTTCGATCGACAACGTCTGGACCGCGCCCGGAAAACGTTCGCTCTCCGATTTTTCACCGCTAAAGACGGGAATGGCGCAATGATCGCGCACGAAGGTTTCGTAGACACCGAGCATCTGTTTGGTTTCGGCGCGTGCTTCGGCTTCAGTTTCGTGAACGGTGTGGCCTTCCTGCCACAAAAATTCGGTGGTTCGCAAAAATAAGCGCGGCCGCATTTCCCATCGGACCACGTTCGCCCATTGATTGATCAGGACCGGCAGATCGCGATACGATTGTACCCACTTCGCATAGCTCGCGCCGATGATCGTCTCCGAAGTCGGTCGAACAACGAGCGGTTCGGTCAGCGGGCTGGCCGGTTTCATTTTTCCTTCAGCGTCGACTTCAAGCCGCGCGTGCGTGACGACCGCGCACTCCTTCGCGAAACCTTCGACGTGCTCCGCTTCCTTCGCGAAATAACTCAGCGGAATGAAAAGTGGAAAGTACGCGTTACGATGCCCCGTCGCGCGGAACATCGCATCGAGCTGACGCTGCATGTTTTCCCAAACGCCGTAGCCCCACGGCCGAATGACCATGCAACCGCGGACGTCACTGGGCTCCGCTAATTCAGCCGCACGCACGACCTGTTGATACCATTCCGGAAAATCTTCCTCGCGCCGTGGACTAATCGCGGTTTTCTGTGCGGCAGGATTCGACATCGCGACAACGAATTAAGCCGTCGTGCGCAAAATGACCAGCGACGTTTTTCGCACCGCAACTTCCGGCGGCGCGTCGGGTTCGTTTTTTCGATGAACATGAAATTATTAATCACGATGTCGATCCTGGGAATGGCGCTCCAATTCACACCGGTAGCTCGCAGCCAGGATGACGAACAAGGCAAACGCGGACATCGCTGGGAGCAACGTCTCGCGAATCTTTCACCGGAAGAACGCCAGAAACTGGAGGCGGCTCATCGCCAGGCAATGCAAGATCCGCCGGTGCAAGCTGCCCACGACAAAATGCGCCAGGCCCACCAGGAATTTCGCGACGCCACGTGCGCAGCCATGCTCAAGGCCGATCCGTCAATTCAACCGATCCTGAATAAAATCCCGGCGCCCAATCGCGGCGGAATCTAACTTTCCGGAACAAGATCGACCAGTCTCAGACGGACTGGCCTTACGGGTTGCGCGCAACGAGTGGCTCGGCCCGCTCGGCATACCCGCCCGCAAAATCGATACTGCAGACAGTGCGATACCGCGCGTGCGGACCGAATGCAGCGCCGGCGTAATTGAACTTCGGATTGAAAATATTTTTGCGATGGCCGCGCGAACGGACACCGTCATCGATGATCAGTGTTAAAACGATTCCGCGCGCAGTCTTTTGGCCGTAGGAAATGTTTTCGCCCCAACTAACGCTCCAATTTCCATAGCGGCTAATCCGATCACCGGGACTGCTTCGATCGCTGCCGTCATGCCCAAGCTGACCCTCGACTTGTTCCGCACAATGATCCGCAGCAGCACGAGACATTCCAGTAGAGAGCGTTAGCGGTTGGAGCGGCCGCGCTCTTTTCAAAAAGCGGACCGCTTCGTCCACCGCGTGACCGTGCTCGATCATGTGAAACGGTCGTGATTCGGCAACAAAGGTGGCGTAGAGACTCGGATTCTCGCGAGCGAGATTGAGCTCACGTAGAACAGCGGCGGCGGAAACTCGCTCGGATTCTGGGACCGGCGCATTTTCTTTGGCTTGAGTGCAACAGAGGGAAAAAACGAGGGTGGTTGCGGCTAGAAAACTGAGGCGCATTATAATTTCTAGAAAGCACCTTTAATACCAGCGCTCCGCCTGATTCCCTCGGTTGACAGTGACCCCCGTGACCAGTAGCTTCCGTGCCCTTTTCCAAACGCCGATGAAGACGTTTTCCGCCAAAGCAAATGAAGTCGACCGCAAGTGGTGGCTGATCGATGCCAAAGATCAGGTCCTCGGCCACGTCGCGGTCAAAGCGGCGAAGCTTTTGCGCGGCAAAGAGAAGACGATTTTCACGCCGCATGTCGATACCGGCGACTTCGTTGTCGTCATCAACGCCGAGAAGGTCCGTGTCTCGGGAAAAAAAGAAGAGCAAAAAAGTTTCATGAGCTTTTCTGGTTTCGTCGGCGGGCACAAATCTGAAAACGTGCGCGCGCGTCGTGCGCGTCATCCGGAATTGCTGATCGAGCGAGCGGTGCGCGGAATGATTCCGCACAACCGGCTCGGACGCTCCGTTTATCGAAAGCTCAAAGTCTATCGCGGCGAATCACATCCGCACAGCGCGCAGCAACCACAATCGGTCAAGCTCGCCTAAGTAATTTTTATGGCTCAAGCACAGGAATTCATCGCCACCGGCCGTAGAAAGACTTCCGTTGCGCGTATTCGCATGACTCCGGGCACCGGCAAGATCGATATCAACGGCCGCAATTTCGAAGATTACTTCCCGAGCGTTCCGCTGCAAAACGTCGTCCTTCAGCCATTGCAAACGGCGAAGATGGTCAACACTTACGATCTTTTCATTAATGCTAGCGGCGGCGGAGTTGCGGGCCAGGCCGGGGCAGCGCGTCTCGCCATCTCGCGCGCGCTCATTCAGGCCGACGCCAATTTGCGCAGCGGATTGAAAAGCGAGGGTTTGCTTCGACGCGATCCGCGGATGAAGGAGCGCAAAAAATCCGGACAGCCCGGCGCGCGCAAACGCTTCCAATTCTCGAAGCGCTAATTTCGTTTCTTTTGGAGGGACACACGCGCCGTTGTGTCCCAAAATTCCAGGCGCCGACAGCGCGGCGGCCTCCAATTTTATCTCGGCTTGGGCTCTTTCGGCGTTGGCGCTCCCGCTGAAACCGGCCCGGCTGGCGGCGGTGCGGTTGGCGCAGCGATCATTGGCGGCGCGCCCGGCCCGGACGGCCCGGCTGGCACACTTGCCGCAGCCGCTGACTTCGGTTGTTCGGGTGGCTTGAGCGAACGCAACTGCCGCATCGCTTCCCCAGCCCAAACTGTTTCCATCCGATCGTCGCGCGTGCCTTCAACTTGCTGGCCCGGCATCTTATATTTCGTCAGAATTTCTTCACAAACTCGACGCGCATCGTCGATTCGATTCTTCGCTTTCAACAATGGCACCTGAGAAATGAGAGCGAGCGGTGCATTGTAGGTATTCGGATACTTGGTGGCGACTTCTTGATAAATCGAGAGTGCTTCGTCATTTTTGCCCATTGCCTCCAGATTCGCCGCCATCGCCAGGCGCGCGGTCGGAACAAAATCGTGCTCCGGATATTTTTCAATGAACATCTGCAAGGTCGCATTGGCCTCGGAGAATTTCTTTTCGTTGCGCTGCCTCTCCGCCAACAGCAGATAAGCGCTCGCGCCCGCCGGCGTTCCGGGATAACGCGCGATCACGTCCTGATAATCCTGCAGATTCTTGGCGTTGCCTAACAACTCAGCCGCACTGGAATTGCGCCGGTATGTGTAAAATCGGTAGCCGGCAAATCCGACGATCGCCAAAATTACAATGATGAGCGCGGCCGCGATTTCCTTTTGGAATCGCAACCAGAAGACCTGCGCTTCAACTACGGCGTCGGTGGATGGCGGGGCTGCAGGCATAAGTAATTGTCGATCTAGCGCGGCCGATTCGGCTCGCGCGAGCGTGCTCTTATGCCATGCGGAACTTTGCCGCGCAAGTCCGCCCAACCGGAACGAACTCGTCCTGGGGCGAGCGTAAGAGGATCGACATACGCTCGCCAAGCCTTTTCCAGGCGATAAAATTCTAAATTATGAATGCATTCTGGAATTTCGTCGGACCGCTTCTCGGCTTGGGCTTGGAACCGAAAGATTTAACGTTCGTGCAAATCTCGCTTCGCGGGATCATCGTCTTCATCGCCACGCTGGCCATGGTCCGGATCGGACATAAACGTTCGCTCGCGCGCAAGACCGCATTCGACGCCGTCCTGATCGTTATCCTCGCGTCGGTGCTCTCGCGCGCGATCAATGGCAGCGCGGCATTCTTCGCGACCCTCGGCGGCGGTGTCGTGATTGTCGTGGTCCACCGGCTCCTTGCTCTCATCGCCTGCTATTCGCACACCTTCGGTTGCCTCATTAAAGGCGAGCCGGACTTAATCATCGACGATGGCGATTTGATTCTCGGCGCGATGCGACGCAATCACATTTCCCGGCACGACCTCGAAGAAGATCTGCGTTTGGCCGCGAAGACCGAAAATCTGAAAAACATCCGCGTCGGTTACGTCGAGCGCAGCGGCGACATCAGTTTCATCAAGAAGGAAGGATAGCGCGATCGTCTCGGCCGCATGCTTCGCGCGTCCTCGCGCGAATCCTCTGTCATTCAGTGTTGAACGTTGAAGGTTGAGAGTTGAACGTTTTCTTAGATGCAGCCGCACGATAAGCTTTTCACTCCCGGCCCGGTCGAGGTCTCCGCGAAAACGCTGGCCGCGTTCTCGCAACCGATGATTGGTCATCGGGGCGAAGATTTTAAGAATCTTTACCGCGACATTCACCCGAAGCTGCAGACGCTCTTCGGAACGAAACAGCCGGTGTTTCTTTCCACCTCATCAGCGTGGGGCGTAATGGAAGCGTCGATTCGAAATCTGGTCGATCGCGGCGTCCTCTGCTGCATGTGCGGTGCGTTCTCGGACAAATGGCTCGATGTCGCCCGTCGCTGCGGCAAAAATGCCGAGCCGCTCCAAGTCGATTGGGGAAAACACATCGACCAGAAAGATGTGGATCGTGCGCTCGCGTCCGGAAAATTCGATACCGTCACCTTGATTCACAACGAAACCTCCACCGGAGCGATGAACCCGCTGCCGGAGATTTGCTGCACGCTCGCCAAATACCCCGACGTCGCACTCATCGTCGACACAGTCTCGTCATTTTCCGCGCTCAAGATCGACATGGACGCGCTCGGGATCGACATCCTGCTGACCGGCGCGCAGAAGGCGCTCGCGCTTCCGCCGGGTTTCTCGCTTTTCTCCGTTTCCGAAAAAGCGTTCGCGCGCACTGAGAAACAGAAAGATCGCGGCTACTATTTCGATTTCCTCGAATTCAAAAAACAACAGACCGAGTGGATGACGCCGAGCACGCCCAGCATCGGTCACATCTTCGCGCTCCAATCAAAGCTCAACGAAATCTTTGAAGAAGGCCTCGACGCACGTTACGCGCGTCACGCGCACACCAACGCGCTCGTGCACGATTGGGTGAGACGGACAGGTTTCGATTTCTTCGCCGAAGAAGGATTCCGATCAAAGACTCTTACCTGCGTCAAAAACAACAAAGGCGTCGACGTTCTCGATCTTGCGCGACGCCTGCGCGAAAAACATCATCTCGTCATCGACCCCGGCTACGGCAAACTTCGCGGCAAAACCTTTCGCCTCTCGAACATGGGCGACGAAACCGATGAAACCGTTTCGCATCTGCTCGCCTGTCTCGACGATGTGCTCGCAAAATGACGCCGGCAGCGTTTGTACCACACGGCATTGATCCAATCACACAAACTCCGCTTTTTATCGCCGAGCTGTCGAGTTTCTCGGCCTTGGAGAAACCAGATCTTCCGGCAAAACCACTGAAACTCTTCATAGCCGGCGATGCCGGCAAATTATCGACGGAGGACATTTGCCCGGATTGCTGAAGCCTTTCTAAAGCAGGGCGTCCGATATGTCTGCACGTGGGGAACGGATTGCGAACGAGTTCACGATATCTTTGACGAGATGTACGCACGATTCAGCGAATCGAGGAATTTCTCTCTGATTGAAAGCAAAGGGCGCCTTCGTTTCCGAAAGCGCCCTTCCTATTTAGATGGCGGTAAGCCGAATTCTGTCAGCCGTGAATAGCCTCAAGAAGGCTTTTGGGATTCTTTTCGGCGACGCGGAGGAGAACTCGAGCCGGGCCGTGAGGTTTGCGCCGCAATTGTTCCCAGTTTCGGAGCGTTGCAGGACTAATATCGAGAAGCGCAGAAAACTTCGTTTGCGACAGACCCAATCGCTGCCGGATTCTCCGTACGTTCGGGTCATCATGCTTGAAGGCGCGTTTCGGCTTTGCGCGGCCTTTTAGGATTCTGCCACCTTGTTGGATACTTTCGACCAACTCTGCAAAAAGTTCTTTTTTCATTTAAATTCCTTCTCAACCAAAGATTTCAACGTCCGCAACTGATCAGGCGTAAGGTCGTCTTGTTCGTTCTTTCCATAAATCAACAGCATCAGCAGTATTTTGTGGGCTGGCGCCCAATAATAGATTGCGCGAACGCCGCCGCGTTTGCCGCGACCCAACGTACCTTTCGTAAGCCGCCACTCCGGCGAATGATATCACCGAGTTCTGGATCACGAACAAAGCCCGTTGAAGTTCTCGATAATCTTCATCAGAAATTAGCTTGATGACGCGGCGCGTAAACACCGGCGTCTCAACAATCAACACAGCCGATACTACGCCATTGGCGTAGTGGCGTCAACTCGGTTTGATACTATTTGCGCTCGCCAATCGACCGATAGAAAAGCGAAGGGCGCCCTCGTTTCCGAAAGCGCCCTTCCTATTTAGATGGCGGTAAGCCGAATTCTGTCTCCCGAATTTCTTCGGGACGATGATCATTTATCTCAATCCCGCTTTCGCGAAACCGCCCGAGAACCGCGATCGGCGGTCATAGACCGCCGCTACAGTAATCGTGATGCGACGATACCCGAGGATCAAACGGACCGGCTGTCCTCCCTCTGTTTTGTCTTGCACCGCATGGGGTTTTTCGTGCCTCGCGAATTACTCCGCGAGCGGTGAGCTCTTACCTCGCCTTTTCACCCTTGCCTGCGCTTCTTTCAAAGAACCGGCGGTGTCTTTTCTGTGACACTTTCCGTCAACGTTCGCTTTCGAGAACGTTGCCCGCGTCTTCTACGTGGCATGCTGCCGTATGGTGTTCGGACTTTCCTCCAGTGAACCTTGCGATTCACCAGCGATCATCTGCCATCGGCGGATAATTTAGCACAAAGGAAGCCAAAGAAAAGAGAACGGCGGATCACGCGGATGTCGCGGATCCGAGGAGAAAGGGTGGATGTTTATCAGATAAATCCGTTTTATCCGCGTAATCAGCGGTTAATTGCTTCCGCAAAATTTTTGACCGAATCGCTGCCGATCTTATAGTGAATTTCCCCTCTAAACTCAAACCGGAGGACTTACCTATGCCACTTGCAGTTGGAACTAAAGCGCCCGATTTCACCCTTTCGACCAAGACCGCCGAGGGCCCCAAGCAGATCAAATTGAGCGACAATTTCGGAAAGAAAAACATGCTCCTGCTGTTTTTTCCGATGGCGTTCACCGGCACATGCACTGACGAAATGTGCAGCGTCGGCAATGGCTTGCGTGAGTACCAGCAGATGAATTGCCAGGTTTACGGCATCAGCGGCGACAATCCGTTCGCGCAGGAAGCGTGGGCGCAAAAGGAGAAAATCGGCGTCACGTTGCTCAGCGATTACGAGCACAAAGTCGCGAAGGATTACGGCGTTGTTTACGATTCGTTCCTGCCGCAAATCAATCTGGGAATGGGCGGCGTTCCAAAGCGTTCCGCGTTCATCGTCGATAAGAACGGCGTGATCCAATACGCCGAGAGCAACGATGACGCGAAGCAGTTGCCGGACTTCGACAAGATCAAAGCGAAACTGGCCGAAATGAAGTAGGACGTGGCCGCAGGCTACGAATTTTGTCGAAAACTACGGCTGGGCGCAACTTTACACGCACTTAACGGTTGAATATTGAGGGGCGAGGCTCGTCTCTTTTAATTAATCGGTTCAGACATCCGCTGATGGAGAGCGTTCTCTGCGGAAGGTGATGGATTGGATTTAAACAGTAAAGAAAGGGAAAAACATGAAAACAAACATGAAGGGAAAAATTGCGCTGATCGCGATGTCGGGCTTGACCATGGCGTCTCTTGCCGTCGCCGGACCGCGGAACACCAAAGGCGCTACGCATAGCGCAGGCCATGGCAACTCCGCCTTCGGCTTGAAGCAGGGGAACTCCGCTACCCGGACAAAGGGTGTGCAGAATTCTCAGTATGGTCGCAACAAAGCGGCTTCGGTAAAACCAAGTCCGACGCCGTAAGAAGACGGTTTTAAGACAATTCGACGCACTGCGGTAGGGAGCATGCTCCTTACCGCAGTTTTTTTACCGTCCGGGGTTGTTCGTACGCAGCAATCCGCAAAATGTGCAATTGCGACGACGAATGCTTGCGTTGTCGTATCTGCCAATGAACTGTTTGTTTGGCGGGCATGAATAACACCGATCCTTTCCACACGTTGCAAGAATTCGACGCTGGCAATGGAGGCAAAGGTTTCCTGCATTCGTTGCCAGCGCTGGAAGAGCAAGGCGTCGGAAAGATTTCGCGATTGCCGGTCAGCATTCGAATAGTGCTCGAATCGGTGCTGCGGAATTGCGACGAAAAAAAAGTCCGCCCCAAAGATGTAGAAACGCTGGCGAACTGGAAGGCGAAGAAACCGGCCAATGAAGAAATCCCGTTTGTCGTCGCGCGCATCGTTCTCCAGGATTTCACCGGCGTGCCGCTGGTTGTTGACCTTGCCGCTATGCGGAGTGCGGTGAAAAACCTAGGCGGCGATCCGAAAATCATTGAGCCGCTCGTGCCGGTCGATCTGGTGGTGGATCACTCGGTGCAGGTCGATTTCTTCGGCTCGGCCAAGGCGCTGCAATTGAATCTGGAGATGGAATTCAAGCGCAACCGCGAACGCTACCAATTTCTGAAATGGGGCCAGCAAGCATTCAAAACGTTTCAACTGATTCCGCCCGGAATCGGGATCGTTCATCAGGTGAACTTGGAGTACTTGGCTAAAGGCGTTCTTTCGGCGAAATCAGAAATCAAAAGTCAGAAATCAGAAATCTTTTATCCCGACACGCTGGTCGGGACCGATTCGCACACCACCATGATCAACGGTCTCGGCGTCGTCGGCTGGGGCGTCGGCGGAATCGAAGCCGAAGCCGGAATGCTCGGGCAGCCGGTTTATTTTTTAACACCGGAAGTCGTCGGTGTGCACATGACCGGAAAATTGCGCGAAGGCGTCACCGCTACCGATCTCGTCTTGCACATCACGCAAATGCTGCGCGCGCAAGGCGTCGTCGGAAAATTCGTGGAGTTTTACGGCGAAGGCGCGGCCTCATTGCCGGTGCCGGACCGCGCGACGATTGGAAACATGTCGCCCGAGTACGGCGCGACCATGGGATTTTTCCCGATCGATCAGGAATCAGTCGCGTATTTGCGGGCGACGGGGCGAACGGACGAACAATGCGCGGCATTCGAAAATTATTTCCGCGCTCAGAAAATGTTCGGAATACCGGACAAAGGCGAGATCGATTACAGCGTCGATCTGGAATTGAATCTCGGCGAAGTCCAACCCGCGGTCGCGGGCCCAAAACGCCCGCAGGACCGAATTAATCTCCCAGCGCTTGGCGAAACATTTCGTTCGCTGCTGCAAAAGCCGGTCAAGGACGGCGGCTACGGAATGAAAGATGTCGATCTTAACGCGAAGCGTCTCGTGCAACTGAACGGATCGCCGCCGGGCGATGCCGGCATGCCTTCATCCGACAAGAACGAACCGAGCATCGAGCCGGGCGAAGAGCGCAACAAGGCGGAGATGGTAAACAACCGGCCGACACCCGACACCGCGAAGGAATTGAAAGATTCGGCCGCGGACCCGTTTCGCCACGGGCAAAGCCACATCGGTCACGGCAGCGTTCTCATTGCCGCGATCACGAGTTGCACAAACACCAGCAATCCGAGCGTGATGCTCGCCGCCGGTTTGCTGGCAAAGAAGGCGGTCGAGCGCGGACTGAAGATCGATCCGGCCGTGAAAACTTCGCTCGCGCCGGGCTCACGGGTAGTCACCGATTACCTCGACAAGACCGGACTGCAAAAATATCTCGACCAGCTGGGATTTAATCTGGTCGGTTATGGTTGCACAACGTGCATTGGAAATTCCGGGCCGCTGCATCCAAACATCGAGAAGGCGATTAACGAATACGATTTAGTCGCTGCCTCAGTGCTGTCGGGAAATCGAAACTTCGAAGCGCGCGTCCACCAAAACATCAAAGCGAACTTTTTGATGTCGCCGCCGTTGGTTGTCGCGTTCGCACTGGCCGGCCGGGTGGATGTCGATCTTACAAAGGAGCCGATTGGCAAAGATAAAGACGGCAAGGAAACTTTTCTGCGCGACCTCTGGCCGAGTTTGCAAGAAGTGCGCGCCGCGATGGAATCTGCGCTTAAGCCGGAGATCTTCCGCAAACTTTATCGCGATTTCGCCGATCAAAACCCGAAATGGAATGAAATCCCATCGAGCAAAGGCGACGTTTATGTTTGGGACGAGAAGAGCGATTACATTCACGAACCGCCATTCTTCAAAGATTTCTCGATGGAGGTCGGCCAGATCGGGAACATCACCGGCGCGCGCGCGCTCGGCATTTTCGGCGATTCGGTCACAACCGATCACATTTCCCCTGCGGGCGCGATCAAACCGACGTCACCAGCCGGCCAATATTTAATTTCGCGCGGAATTAAGCCCGAAGATTTCAACAGTTACGGAAGCCGGCGCGGAAATGATCTCGTGATGACGCGCGGAACGTTCGCGAATGTGCGGATCAAAAACCTAATGGTGCCGGGAACGGAAGGCGGCGTGACGAAGCATTATCCCGACGGCGAGCAGATGTCGATCTTCGATGCAGCGGTGAAATATCAAAAAGAGAAGGTGCCGCTCGTTATTTTAACCGGAACCGAGTACGGTACGGGTTCGTCGCGCGACTGGGCGGCAAAGGGAACAAAACTTCTGGGAGTGAAAGCCGTTGTCGCCGCGAGTTTCGAGCGGATTCATCGATCGAATCTTGTCGGCATGGGCGTGTTGCCGCTGCAATTTCTCGATGGAGTAACGGCGCAATCACTCGGACTGGATGGCTCACAAACTTTTTCGATCGGTGGTTTATCCGACGCGATCCAACCGGGCCAGCGACTAACGCTGGAGATCCAAAACAAAGAAGGCGAGAAACGTTACGTGCCGGTGAAGTTGCGGATCGATACGCCGATCGAGGTCGATTATTACCGGCACGGCGGAATCCTGCCATTCGTGTTACGGCAACTTCTCGCCAGAAAACAGTAAGAGATTTCTCGACTTCGCTCGAAATGACAAAAACCGTGCTACGTCAGTTGCTCGCGAAGTAAAACTTTGATTGGCGAACCGCCCGCAATAAACGCGGAGCGCGGCGCCGCGGTTAAAGATTCCACAAATTGATCGCCATAAAGAGCGGCAACGTCTGCTGACAACGCAAACGCGTCCGCGTTCCAAACTTTCCAGCGCGGATGCTCGACTCGATATTCGCTGCAACCGGCACGGACGCGGGTGTAGCCCCAGTAATGTTCGGTGATGAATTCAGCATGCGAGCCGGCGGAAATGCTTTGCGCTTCGCCAGTCGCGCGCATTTTTAACGATTCCCATTTCCGGCCGCGCCGCCAGGAATACTCCACGTTCACTTTTAGGTCGACATGCTCAATCTCGTGTTTCATCGGCAACGCGACGTAGTTTTCTCCGTAAAACGTGCGCGCGACCAAAGCGATCGCGCGACGCGGGACCAACTCGCGAACAAAGACAACGCCACGCCGCCAGGTATCGGCAGATTTTTTGCGCACATAGAAACGGAGGTTCACCTCCTCGAAATCGCGATGCAACGGCACCGGCAGACCGAGCAAACGCGTATCGAGAAACAGAAAGCCGACCACGCTGAGGAACGTTTCGCCATTTTCGAAATCGATTTCAGTTCCCGGCGGGAGGAGCGGCGCGACGATCTTTGGATCGACAACGAAGTTGAGCATGGCGAGATATCGCCAGTTAGCGGTGAGAAAAGGCCTCACGCGATCGCGAACGCGCGCAGATTTTGCATTCCACGATGCTAGTTGAGCCAGGTGATTGAGGTCAATCGCCCCTACCAATCAGTGCAGCAATTTCTCGAGCGCGGGGTCTGCCTGGGCACCCAGCGAAGTGGCCGTGGCGTAATGTCGCTTGGCTTGCTCTTTCGACGGCGGCGACGAAGTGGCGTAAATGACAGCGAGATTGAAATGCGCGTCGGCATAATTCGGATTTTCCGAAATTGCTTCGAGCAGTTCTTTTTCAGCGGCTTCCTGCCAGCCTTTCTGACTGGCAGTGATCCCGAGATAATTGTGCGCAGTCGCGCTTTTTGGGTTGAGGCCGAGTGATTTTGTCAATTCAGTGAGTGCTTCATCAAATTTTGCCTGCCGATAAAAGATAATTCCAAGCGTGGTGTGCGTGAATTCGTCCTTGGGCGCGAGCGCGATCGCCTTTTTCAAGGTCAACTCGGCGGCCTTCAACTTACCGGTGCGGAAATAGACGACCCCAAGATTCGACAGCGAATAAAGGTTGTTCGGCGTTTTGGTCAGGATTTCCTGATAGATTTTTTCGGCTGAACGATACTTGCCCTTATCAAAATTTTCCTTGGCCTGGCGGGCCAGATCGACAACGTCCTCGGGCACGTTTGGTTTAAAGATGCTTGGAATCGAGTAACCGCTCGGGGACGGCGGGGCGTTGGACGCAGTCAGGTCGCTGTTCGGTCTTTCGGCCGTGACTGTCGCCGATCCGGTGGTCTTTGTGTTCTTAGCGAAAGTGAAGCTGGCTTTGACCGCGCCGGGATTATCGTCGGAAATCGAAACGACCGGTTGCCGGAGTAGCGCTAACTCGTCGGTGGTGAGTCGCGTCACCGGTTGAGCAAGCAATTGGATCTGCTGCGTCAACGTTTCCGATTTGATATGCAGCTTGTCGAACTCGGCGAGCATGAGCTTTTTCGCCTGGTCGCGTCGCGCTTCTTCCTGACGCTCGCGCACGATGATGTTGCGTAACATTTCGTTCTCTTTGGTCAGCTTGGCGGTTTCTTCCGGGCTAGCCCCGACGAGTTTGACCTGTTCGAGCTGTTTGCTCGCGTCATCCAGTTGCGAGCGCAGCTGCGCGACTGTCGTTTCGTAAGTCTGGTTTTGTTTCTGGCTGGCGGCGAGTTGCTGCTGAAGATCGCCGATCTGTTTTCTCACGTCGGCGAGTTCTTTTTCTTTTTTGGGTTTGTCCGCGCTGATTTCGCGCACGGTTTTTTCGGCGTCAGCCAGTTTTTGTTTTAAATCCGAATTTTCAGCGACGAGCACTTCCACACGTTGCTCGGTATCCTTCATTCCTTTGAGATGTGCGAGTGCGTCATCGCGTTCCTTGTTCGCAGACGCGACTTTTTGATCGGCCTCGGCTGTGCGCGCATTTGCTTCGTCGCGTTCCTTGCTGGCGGACGCGCGTTGTTGATCGGCCGTCGCGACTTTGGCGTTGGCGTCGTCCCGCTCTTTCTCCGCAGCGCTGCGACCTTGCTGCGCTGTCACGAGCGTTTTCTTCAACCCGGCGATTTCGGACTTGAGTGCTTCCTGGGCTTTGCTGTCGTTCGAACCGGCGGCCGCAGTTTTTTTCAACGAAGCCTGCGCCTGAGTCAATTGATCGCGCACTTGTTTCTCGGCTGTTTTCGCTTTGTCGAGATCACCCTGTGCTTTGTCGAGTTTCGATTTCGTTTCGTCCAGACGACTGTTCAACGATTGCTTCTCATTTTCCGCCGCGCTCATCTGGTTGCGCGACTTCTGCAACTCGGCTTCAAGTTGATCAACGCGATCGCGGAGTTTTCGAGTCGCTTGTTCGATTGCGACCTCGTTCGGCGTACTCGATGAAGCCGGTTTAGCAGCAGGTGGCGGTGGCGGAGCCGCGGCTTCTTTGGCGACCTGCACGGGCGGCCGTGAATCCTGCGGTGGCGCGGCGTCATTTTCCGCCGACGCGCTCACGTTATCCTGCGTCGAACCTTTGTCCTGCACGCGCAGGATGCTCTCGCTCACTTTCCGGCCGCGATATTCGACGATCGCCGGTTGCCAATCCGGATGAGCCTTGCGCAATTGCTCAAGCAATGTCCCGGCAAAGCGATATTTGGCGAGAGCGGCTTTAAATTGGTTCTCGTGCTCGAGTTTCTCGCCCTGTTGCGACGTCATGTAAGCCTTTAGAAAGGTTTCGCTCGGATCGTCAGATTGGGCGGGCAAGGCCGGAGCGGCCAGGCAAAAAACAACGGTGGCGAGCAGGATCGATCCGAGTTTCTTCATGGAGCGCAGGGCGGGGATGATAGCAAACCGGCGGTGGGTTGCAACGAAACGATGGGGCATCAGCTTCGGATGAAGCGGAGAGTGTGCCACGCGCGCGGCGTTCTGCCCGTTTGCAATCACGCGTCTAAAAACTAGAATCTGAATCCCGACGGTGGTCGTAGCTCAATGGTAGAGCCCCAGATTGTGGTTCTGGTTGTTGCGGGTTCGAGTCCCGTCGACCACCCTGTTTTTTAAATCCCAAAATCCAAATCCCAAGTTCCAGATTTTGGGCTTTGGGATTTGAAACCTGGGATTTTCACTTTCGTGTCTGTAGCTCAACTGGATAGAGCATCTGACTTCGGATCAGAAGGTTGGGGGTTCGAATCCCTCCAGGCACGCATTTTTCTTACGCCGCAACTGCCGGCGAAGTTTTACCGGTGAAAGCATTCCGGATAACGCTGTTTCTCGTTGCGGCGGCGGCCATCGCTTTTGGTTGGCTGGCCTGGAAATGCGTCCACGATCCAAAGATTAATTTCCTGCCGGGAGATAGCCGCGCTGAGTGGATCATTTTTCCCGCGGCGCCGGATGCGCGCTCGCATCGAGTCGCGACGATGGACGCAACATTTCGGCGAACGTTCACGCTCGATTCGCAGCCGGGATCGGCTCGGTTGCTTGTTCGCGCAGCGAAACGGGTCGAACTGAAAATAAACGGCGAGACTCTGCAAGTTAATTCGAGCAATTGGAAACAAATCTCGATGCTGGATGTGTCGAGTTTTTTGCGCAGCGACTCAAACACAATCGAAGCCAGAGTTTTTAATGATGACGCTCCGCCGGCATTCTGGCTCGCGTTGACCACAGATTCCTCCACCTTGCGGACTGACGGCAAATGGGAATCTTCACTGGCCGGTTCTTCATGGCGCAATTGCACGCCTGCTTCCGTCCCGCGATATCCCCGCCCCGGCAATCTTCTCGCCGGCGGTGAAAAGATCTTCAACGTGTTTCCAAAAGTTTGGCGCGCCTGGATCGTCTTCGGAATACTCGCAATCGTTCTGACAATCGCGGCCGGCCGATGGTTGGACCGAAACAATTCGAGCGGGAATGGCGCCATTGCTCATTTCTCTCGGCGGCAAATTATCATTCTGCTTGGGCTATGTGCAGTCGCGTGGCTGATTCTCTTTTGGAACAATGCGAAAATGTTGCCGTTTCACTGCGGCTACGATTCGAAAGATCACGTGGCTTATATTAAGTACATCCAAGACCGTGGGGCGTTGCCGTTGCCAAACGAGGGGTTCGAGATGTTTCAACCCCCGCTCTATTACGCTTTGTCTGCGGGCGTTCTGTCAATCTGCCGGCTCTCGGTCGGCGACGACAACGCTGTCATCGTTTTGCGTTCACTGACGATGATTTTCGGCATCGCGAATTTTGTTTTCGTTTTTCTCAGTCTGCGATTGCTCCTCCCGAACAGACTTCTTCTTCAATTGCTTGGACTGCTCGTTGCGGCGTTTTTGCCGATGCAGCTTTACCTCTCGCATTACGTAACCAATGAAACGCTGGCGGCGACCCTGGTCACCGTCGCGATTTATCTCGGGTTGCGCGCGCTAAAAACCGGATCCGGATCCGTTTTGCAATATCTCTCACTCGGAATTTGCATCGGCGCGGCGATGTTGACCAAGGCAACGAGCCTGCTTCTCATTCCACCACTGATCGGAGCGTTGGCGATGAAGCTCACGCAACAGCGAGCTGCGATGTTCGCTTGGTTTCGGGCGTTCGGAATAACCATTGGCGCGATCTTCGTCACCTGTGGATGGCATTACATCCGGATTTGGCGCCATTTTGGAACGCCAATCGTCGGCAACTGGGACGTGGCTTTAGGATTTGGCTGGTGGCAAGATCCGGGCTTTCACACTGCGGGTAATTATTTTCATTTTGGCCAGTCGCTCACCGCGCCACTGTTCAGCGGGTTCAATAGTTTCGGAGACGGAGTCTATTCAACCTTGTGGGGCGACGGACTGGGAGGTGGACTATCGGACATGCTTTCGCGGACGCCTTGGAACTATATTTTAGTAATTGGAGGCTACCTGTTGGCGTTAATCCCGACGCTGCTCATCGTCATTGGGTCCGTAGCGGTAGTTTACGAACTTATTCGTCGGCCTACGGCAGAATGGTTTCTCCTGCTTGGCCTGTCCGCGGCGGTAATGATTGCTTTGATCTTCATGACTTTGCGAGTCGCGTCCTATGCGCAGGTCAAGGCGTTTTACGGTCTATCGGCGGTCGCGCCACTTTGCGCGTTTGCCGCGATCGGATGGGAGAAGCTTGGCTCAACGCATCGATTTCTCCGATTCGCCCTGGCAACGTTTCTGTTTTTCTGGGCTGTGAACAGTTACGCCGCAGTTTGGATTCGCAGCTCCGCGACCCAACATATTTACGCCGGTCGCCGGCTCATATCGGAGCATCGTTTGGATTCGGCTGCGGTGGAGGCGAGAGAAGCGATAAAAAATGAGCCATCCAATGCGACCGCACAATGTTTTCTCGCCGCCATTCTCGATGATACCGGCCAAATTCAGGAAGCGCTCGAGCAAACCAAGCTCGGCATCGAGCTCGATCCGACAGACGGCCACTGTCAGCTCCAGATGGCGATTAATTTCGCCAGGCAACACAATGTTGAGCAGGCAATGACGCAGGCGCGGCATGTGACTGAGTTGGAACCAGAGAATTCCCGCGCCTACGACGTTTTGTTTAGTTGTGCGAGGCAGCTGCGACGAACACAGGAAGCAATCGCAATCGGACGCGACGCTCTTGCGGTATCGCCTTTTGATGCTGATCTGCATTACCGGATGGGATTGGCCGCCGGAGAAGTCGGAGATTTTCCAAGTGCAGCTCCGCAGTTCGCGTACGCGCTATTGCTGCAACCGAGTCGCGCAGAAATCGCGCAGAAATTGCATCTTACCCTGACATTCGCGGCCAGAGCCCCGAGTGCGCCAACTCAATTAACGGCCATCGCATCTGCAGCGCCGGAATCACCGATATTGCTCAATGAACTTGCCTGGATATTCGCGACCGATCCAGACCCTGCCGTTCGCAACGGAGCCGAAGCCGTTCGCCAAAGCGAGAAAGCTTCTGCCTTAACAAACCGGACACGCCCAGATTATCTCGCTACCCTTGCGGCAGCTTACGCCGAGGTCGGCAGATTTCTTGAAGCGATCGCCACTGTTCGAGACGCGATTTCTCTCGCGCGATCGAAAGGCGACTCGAAAACAGCTGCCTTGGCCGAAAATCTTCTCAGCGTCTTTCAGGCGAACCAGCCTTACCGCGAGGAACCAGGGTCATGAAATTTTCCGCGGCGCGGTCGGAATTGGACGCAATGGTGGTGGAGATCGAGCTCACGCTCGTCAGCATCATCCAGGGCGTGGCCCTGTTTTTCTTGATCGACAATGCGCGTGTTGTGTTGACGACTCACGACATCGCTTTTTGGCTCTACATTCCAGCAGGCCTGCTCGTCATCTTCGTGTTTTGGTCGCGCTCGATCTTACACACGCTCACGGTTGTCCGCTGGCCGCTGGAGTTCGGACACAACTTTCTCTATATAACGTGCGCTTTAACCGAGGCGCTTCTCTTCACTAAATTAAGCGAGCCGCGAATGTGGTTTACCCTCGGCGTAATTTACAGTGCAGTCGGCTGGCTTCTTTTCCTTTACGATTTCCGTTTGATCCACGCGCGCCAGAACGACAGCGGCGGCGAGGCAAGCAATCGTTTATGTGCAAAAGTTCGCCGCGATCAGCGCTGGAACACTATCCTGTTTCTGCCGGCCGTTTTCTTCCTGAACCTGATGTGCGCGTTTTGCATTCGTTCCTGGCCCGATTTTTTTGTCGCGCGCAATGGTCACGTCTGGCTGGTCGCGTTCCAACTGCTCGGCTTTGCGGCCTATTTGTTCTATTCCGTCCGTTTCTATGTCGATCTTGCGCCGTTCATCGCCCAGGCCCGACATGAATGGCGGGGCACGCTCGGCGATCGCGGGCAATCTTAAACTTCGCGACCTTCTAGAGTTCGCTCAACGCGCGTCGTGCTTTCTCGACATCGGACGGACGCAAAATGATCATTCCTTTCGGCGAAGTGGTATTCGAAGCAAAATAAGCATACTCGATGTTCACTTCGGCGCGAGAGAGTGCATCGGCAATCTTCCCAAGCACGCCACGTTCATTGGTGGCCTCAATGCAAAGGACATCGTTCTCAAACGCAAGCGTGCCGCGTTCGCCCAGCAGCATCAATGCCTTGGTCGGATCGCTCACAATCATTCGAACTACCGAATGGTCCACCGTGTCCGAAACCGCGAGCGCTTGAATGTTAATGCCGGCTTTGGCCACAGCTTCGCACACGCGCGCCAACGCTCCGGGACGGTTTTCGAGAAACACTGCAAGCTGCGTCGCCGTTTCCAGGGAGAGAATTACTTTCATCTTGAGTGGAGAATGACGCGAGTCGCCGCTTCTGACAATGCAGATCGTCAGGCAAGTGGCTATTGAGACGCGCAAATGCCATGGTCGATCCCAACATGAACAAACCTCCCGAGCCAGCGGCGGCGAATTTGCAAACTCCCCGACGGACCGTCGGTTTTCTCACGGCCTGCGCGATCGTGATTGCAAATATTATCGGCACCGGTGTGTTCACCAGCCTTGGATTTCAAGTCACCGACATTCACTCGGGGTTCGCTCTGCTGATGCTCTGGATTGTTGGCGGAATCGCCGCGCTCTGCGGCGCCCTCTGTTACGGTGAGCTGAGCGCAGCGCTCCCGCGTTCGGGCGGTGAATATCATTTTCTTTCCGAGATTTATCACCCGGCGATTGGCTTCATGGCCGGATTTATTTCCGCGACTGTTGGCTTCGCGGCGCCGGTCGCGCTCGCGGCCATGGCATTCGGAAAATATTTCCACGGCGTCTTCAACTTCGGTTCGCCCATTTTGCTTTCTTTCTTGCTGGTGTGGGTCGTCGCCCTTTTCCATTTTGGAAATCTTCGTCTCGGCAGCGCGTTCCAGAATCTCTGGACGGTCGTGAAACTCTTCCTGATCGCCGCGCTGATCGTGGCCGGACTGCTCATTGAAGAAAAACAGCCGATCAGCTTTTTACCGCACGCTGCCGACACGACGTCGATCTTCAACGGTGCCTTCGCGGTCGCGCTCGTTTACGTGATGTATTCCTACTCGGGCTGGAACGCGTCCAGTTACATTATCGGCGAAGTAAAAAATCCGGAGCGCAACGTTCCGCGCTCGCTTCTCGCCGGAACGATAATTGTCATGGTGGCTTATGTTCTCTTAAATGCTGTTTTTCTTGCGACCACACCGCAAAACGAAATGCGCGGCCAGCTAGAGGTCGGTCTGATTGCGGGCAAACATATCTTCGGCAATAACGGCGGCCGCATCGTCGGAGCTGTGATTTGCCTCGGCTTGGTTTCTGCGATCAGCTCCATGACCTGGATTGGGCCCCGAGTCACCATGTCGATGGGCGAAGATCATTGGCTGCTGCGGTTTCTCGGCCGCAAGAACGCTGAAGGCGTTCCGGCAAACGCGGTCATTATGCAGTTGCTGATCGTGAATTTGCTTTTGTTAACACGCAGCTTTGAGCTTGTGGTTGTTTACATTCAATTCGCGCTGCTGCTTTGTTCGCTTTTGACAGTAGTCGGCGTGATCGTGCTGCGCAGGACCCGGCCGCAAATCGCGCGGCCGTATCGCGTTTGGCTTTATCCAGTACCACCGCTCATCTTCGCTACCATCACCATTTGGATGATGATTTTTCTTTTGCGTTCAAAAACCATGGAATCCGTTGCCGGCCTCGGCACCGCAATCGCCGGCTTACTCCTTTACTTTTGCGCCGGGAAACGCGTCAGTGCCGGCCAATGAAAAGATTTCCGGTCAGGAAGATCCCGGCCGTCAAACTGTCGATCTTGTCGCTTGCTTGTCGCGCCGTAGCCTTCGGCGTAGGCGGATCGATCCTCGCACTGGCGCAGACCGCGCGCGCACAGCCGCCGCCGGACGATACCGCGCGTTTTCTCGCCGGCATGCCGCTTCCAAAAAATTCGCCACTCGCCCCCCTGACGAACGACCCCGTCTGGCAGGAACACGCAGCTAGTTTCGAAAAGGCATTTGCCAAGATGAACAGACGGCAACTGCTAAAGCTGCACACCTGGGAGGGACAATACTTTCCGGAATCACGAGAACATGTTCCGGTCGCATTCTATATGTTCAGCGGTCCCGATTTTCTTTACGTCGATCAATTTTTTCCAAAAGCCGACGTCTACATCCTTTGCGGCAAAGAGTCGATGGGACCGCCGCCGGATCCGCTTCAGACCGGAAATCTTGGTTCAGCGCTGCACAATCTCGAGGAAGCAATGAATTCCTCGCTCCGCTTCAGCTTTTTCATCACCAAAGACATGAAGGTGGATCTTCAGTCGCAGGAACTGAAAGGGACATTGCCGATCCTCTACGTTTTTCTCGCGCGCGCCGATAAATCAATTAAAGACGTCACTTTCGGTTCGTTGGGCGCAGGTGGAGAATTTCAGCAGAGCCGGCCCGGGAGCGGCGGCACTCCCGGTGTTCGCATCGATTACATCGACAATCCCTCCGGCCAGCAGCAGACGCTTTACTATTTCACCACCGACATTTCCGACGGCGGAATTTCTTCCTCGCCGGGATTCCTCAGGTTCTGCGATCACTTCGGCGTCGGCTGCAGCTTCCTCAAATCATCTTCCTATTTGATGTTTGAAGAAGGCTTCAACCGCATCCGCGATTTCATTCTCGATCATAGCAAGATCATTGTGCAGGACGACGCCGGCATTCCGCTGGCCAGTTTCAACCGCGACAAATGGAACATTCGCGTCTTCGGCAACTACCTCGGCCCGATCGAGATTTTCAAACAACACTATCAGCCAAAACTGAAAGAGGTTTTCGAGCAGAGCAACCCGCCGCCGGTCGAATTCAACTTCGGCTACCGCTGGAACTACAAAGAGAGCCACGTCATCGTGGCCACGCGCATTTAACTATTCCTGGAACCGCCGGAACCAGGAGTACGGAAAAACGTCGCCCGGGCAATCAGTCGGCCAGCGCGGCGGATTCATTTCGCGGTGCGGTTTCACGATCGGGTAATGATCGCCGACTTTCCCGCATCGTTGCCGGAGATAACGAATCAATTCTTCGCAGCAATCGAGCTGCGCCCGCGTCGGTTGATCGCGGTTGAAATCGCCGACCAGACAAATCCCGAGCGCGATGTTGTTCAGATAATCGCTGTGAACATGGCCACCGTTGATTTGTCGCCGCCAACGATCGCCCACTTCGACCTGACCGTTGCCGGTCGAAGTTCCGTTGCCGATCACGAAATGATAAGCGAGGCCGTTTTGCATCCGGCGAAAATGCCGGTGGTAATAGTCAAACGCAGCCGCGTTTCCCTGACGCGTTCCACTGTTGTGCACGACGATGTATTGCCAGCGACTCCGCGCGACCGGTGCGCGATCGATCTGGGCGCGCACGGAGCTTGTCAGATAGCGATAACCGGCGCCGCTGCCGGGGCTGCGTTGGCTGCCACCAAATAATCGCGCCCAAAAACCGCGTGGCTTTTCATACCCATATTTTTCAATCGTCAATTGCTCAGGCTCCTCGACCGGCGCGCCGGGAGCAGATGTCGATCTGGGCGCGGGCGCTGGCGGCGCATTCGGGCTTGGAACCGCAATCGCCCGCGGTGGCGAAGCGCTGGCTCGGACTTCCGGAGTTTCGGACGGTTTGAGTGCAGCCTTTTTCTTCGGAGTTGGCGATTTCTCTTCGGTTGTTTTCTTTTTCTTCTTCGACTTCGGCGAAACTTCTTTAGGGGCGGCTTTCTTCGCTTTTGCTTTCGGCGTCGCTTCCGGTGCTTCACTCGGTGTCGGTGATGCCTCGGATTCGTCGGCCGGCGTTTTCTTTGCCTTCGATTTCGATTTCGGCGAAGGCGAGGTCGATTTCTTTTTCTTGTGCGATGAAGGTTTCGGTTTGGGTGTCGGGCTCGGCGATTCGTCGACTGAAGTGACCGCGCGCGCTTTCAAAACCCGCGTCGGTTTCTCCTCGTCGGTTGATTGCGCTTGAAGGACGAAGGTGCCGATGATCGCGCTGAGCGCGAGGAAACTACAAACGCGAAAACGTCCCACTGCTGCGCAGCGTAACAGAGTGTCACGTCCGATCAACCGGCAACGAAAATCAATAACTGATCATGCCGGCTGCATCGTGGACGCGGACCCTTCAGATTCGCCGCGCCTTTCGCGTTCGCGACGAAGGATCGCATTCAATTTGCCACCGAGGAGCAAAAACAAACAAGTGAGATACATCCAAGTGAGCAAAATGATGATCGACGCCAACGCCAGATAAGTCGCGTCGTAGCGGCTGTAGCGCGCGACGTAGAGCTGAAACAATTTCGTTACCGTGATCCAGCCGGCCGAGAAAAAAATCGCCCCCGGCAAGGCCTGCCGAATGGTGAGATAATTTTCCGGCGTGAGCAGATACAAAACCAGCGCGAGACCGACGAGAGCGATTGCCGTAAAAGGCAAACTCAAAGCCGCGACCCATGCCTGGAGCGGCACTTTCAGTTGGAAATTTACTTCGGCGACGCCGGCCAAAGTTTCACCAAAGACGATGGCATTGAAGCAAACCAGGATGACGATCCCGAACCAAAACAGTAGCAAAAACGAAATGATATATTTCGACCACCAGTTGCGCGGCTCGGTAACTCCGTAGGTATGACTGAGCGCCCGCGAGATGGTCGCGATGAAGACCGTGCCGCAATAAATTCCGAGCAAAATCCCGGCGTTTGCGATAAATCCGCTCGAGCCGGTCACCACCACGCTCGCAGCCGCGGCATCGAGAATGTCCTGCACTTTTGGATCCGGAGGAAGAAAGCTTTTTAGGACGCCGAAAATCCCATGCAACTTCGCCGGGTCGGTTCCAAACAAACCGAGCAGGTGCCACAAAAAAAGAAGCCCCGGCGCGAGGGCGATCAACAAAGTGTAAGCCATCTGCGCGGCCAGGCCCGTCGTGTTGTCGGTCGCGGTTTCCCAGATCAACCGGCGGAAAACTCGCCACATCGAGCGCAATATTTTCACGTTTCTCAGAGTTTACTTTGCCGAGTGGAAATATCCATTAAACTTGCCGAGTCGCCCCCACCTCAATCCTTTCCCTCAGGGAGAGGAAGCCGCGAAGCGGCAGGTGAGGGTTTAGTTTTCTGCGCCTAACGAATCGTGAAAAGAATTTTAGTCCTCACCGCCGGATTCGGGGAAGGCCACAACAGCGCTGCGAGAGGCGTTCGCGCGGGACTGGCGCGAGTTGCGCCACAGATCGAAGTCGAATTGCGCGATCTCTTTCCGGAAACGTTTGGCGCGTTCAACGAAATTGTCCGCCGCACCTATCTGGCGCTCATCAACCAATGGCCGAAATCGTGGGGCTACGTTTACAACTGGCTCGATCGAAAACAGGATTTCGATAAACGATTCCGACGATTCCACGGCCTCAAGAAAAACCTCGGCCGTCTGCTCGATCGTTTTCAACCGGACGTCGTCGTCTCGACATTTCCGCCTTACCCCTATCTGTTGCAGCAGATTTTGGGAAGTGACCGCCGATGCAAAAACGTCACCGTCGTCACCGACTCGATTACGGTCAATGCGATTTGGTACCGCTCACCGGCAGATTATTTTCTGGTCGCGAACGAACAAAGCGCGGCCGTCGTCCTCAACGGCGGCGTCCCGGCGGAGAAAATCAAAGTATTCGGCTTTCCGGTCAGTCCGCGCTTTGCCGACCTTACCAAAGATCGACCATCGCCGTCTGAGATTCTTCCGCGCGTGCTCTACGTCATCAATGCTGGCACCCGCCGCGTACCGCAGCTCGTCCGCAAACTTGTTGGGCTGAACATTCAGCTAACCGTGACCGTTGGACGCGATGAAAAACTTCGCCGCGCGGTCGAAGCAGCGGCGGGCGATCGTAAGATCAACATCTTCGGTTGGACCGATGAGATGCCGCGTCTGCTTTGTGAAAGTCATCTACTTATCGGCAAAGCCGGCGGCGCGACCGTGCAGGAAACGATCGCCGCTCGATGTCCGATGATCATCAATCACGTCGTTTCCGGTCAGGAAGAAGGAAACGCGCGACTCATCGTTGAAACAAAATCCGGCGCGATCGCGCTTCCGAACGGTGAAGTCGTCGCGGAAGTTCAACGCGCACTCGCCGACGACACAAAACAATGGCGCGAATGGTCGGCGAACATCGGCAAACTCAGCCGCCCGCGCGCTTCCCTCGATATCGCCCAATTTTTGTTGTCGATCTAACGCTGAAAAACTTCTTCGCCCGCGACGAATGTTCGGAGGACTTCGAGCTCCGGCGAGACCACAACCAGGTCGGCGTCACCGCCGATTTTGAATTGGCCTTTGCTGCTAACACCGATGATGAACGCCGGCGTATCGGTCGCCATGGCGACAGCTTCGTGCAATGGAGCGCCGACTTTTGTTACCATTGTGCGAACGAGATCGATCATGCGTGACGCGCTCCCGGCAAGCGCGGAGCGATCTGCCAGCAAGCAGACGCCTGCCTCCACAATGCATTTCGTTCCATAAAGCGAAAACTTTGAACCATCGGGCAAACCGGCGCCGGCGGTTGCATCGGTGACAAGGCAAATGCCTCTCGCGCCTTTGGCGCGATACAGCATTTTCATCAACGTCGGCGAAACATGGTGGCCGTCGGCGATGAGCTCGCAGATTATCTCCGGTTCGCTCATCGCGAACTCGAGCAAGCCGGCGACGCGATCGATCCCCCGGCGACGCGTGCTCGACATGCAATTAAACGTGTGCGTGACGCTGCGCATGCCGTGCTCAAACGCAGTCCGCGCGTCGTCTTCCCACGCATCGCTATGGCCGCCGCTGACAGAAATGTTGTGTTTTCGCAGGTCATCGATCAGGGCGCTCGCGCCGGGCAATTCCGGCGCGAGTGTCATCCGTTTGATCACGTCGCTGTGCTCAAACAAAGGCTTGGACATTCTTCGCGTCGGTTTTCGCATTAGGCTCGCGCGCTGCGCGCCCGGCTTAGCCTTCGAAATGAACGGCCCCTCCACATGGACGCCGGCGATCTGTTTAATCGAGGATTTAGCGGCGAGAACTTCGTTGAGCACTTTGACAATCGCTTTGATCGACGCGGTCGCAGTTGTTAAGAGCAGCGACGTCGTTCCGCCGCTGGCGTGATACTCACAGATTGCACGAAAAGCCTTGGCCGAGGCTTGCATCGTGTCGCGTCCCATCGCGCCGTGGACGTGAAGATCGATAAAACCCGGCGCGAGATAATTGCCTTCAAGATCCACAATTGTCTCGCCCATCGCGGGCACTTGCGCGCGAATCGCTGTGATCATCCCGTTTTCTGCGACCAGGTCCAATCCGTCGCGAACGCCATTAGGGAAAATCAAACGCCCGTTCTTGAAGATCATCCAGGGAGCACAATTGCGTTTGCCGCGGGCAAAGTCCATCCTCTCTATCGGCGATGGAGTTCGATTACGATGTCGTGATCATCGGCGGCGCATTCTCTGGCGCGGCCACGGCGCTCATGATTAGGGTAATCCCAGCGTACCGAAATCCTGAGGAAGCGTTTCTCGTGCTGCCATTTCACGGCCGGCGTGGGCGGATCGCGGTGAGGGTGATCAAATTTTACAATCGCCGCCTGGTTGCGCTGGCCAAACGCCGGTTGGCAACGGGCTATTTTGCCCGGCGCAATGTCGGTTGGCGCGAACTATATGATGGCTTCGTCCCGGATTTTCGCGTGACGAAACTGCTCCGCAAGGGATTATTGCGTTGGTGGAAAGCCGAACTAACGAATCTGCGGCTGGTGTTTGCCTCGCCGGCAGCCACGCCGGCCAAACGCCCTTCCGCGGTGGCGCGGGCGGAAGCGTGACTGGCGCGGAGCGGCGCTGGTGGCACGGATTCGCCGTGCACGGAATTTTTTGGCGACGCTTTGTCGATTGGGGCGTGCGCCATCTACCGGCGATTTTGCATCGACCATTAATTTGGATCGCGGCTTTCGTGTTTTTCTTCGTCGCGGCTCCGGCGCGCAAATCCGTTCTACGAAATTTGCGCATGATTCGTCCCCGCTCGTGGCGACTGACGAATTATCTGCGCGTCCTTCGTGTGTTTACGAACTTCGGTTGGTCGCTGACCGACGCGACGGCCTACCGAATATCGAAGGCACGATTTCGGTATGAGCTCGAAGGCGGGAGATTTTTGGACGAGCTCGCGGCGGCGAAAGGTGGCATCGTCCTGACCGCGCACATGGGCAACTACGATTTGGGAGCGGCGTTGTTTGCGGAAAGATTCGATCGGCAAATTCGAATGGTCCGCGCGCCGGAGCCGGACGCGCTCGCGGCCCAACATGTCGATCTTGCCTTGCAGCAATCGAGCGCCGGCGCGGTCAAGGTCGGCTACAGCGACGACGGAACTTCCCTTGCGTTTGATTTGCTAAACGCCTTGCGCTGCGGCGAGATCATTTCCATTCAAGGCGATCGTGTTGTTGGCGGAATGGGACGCGCGCCGGCGAAATGTTTTGATCGCGAAGTTTTCCTCCCGAATGGGCCATTTGTGCTCTCGACCGTCTCTGAAACGCCGATTTATCCGCTTTTCATTGTCCGGACCGGTTATCGCAAATACAAAATCATCGCACACGAACCGATCGTTAGTTTCCGCGACGCGGCATCGCGCGACGAAATTATTGTCGACGCGATGCAGAATTGGGCGCGGGTGTTGGAAGAAGTCGTGCGCCGCTATTGGCCGCAATGGTTCGCGTTTACGCCGCTCTGCTAAGGGCGACGACGCTGCGTTATGAAGGATTCACCAGTTGCAAATACCACTGCACGAACTTTTCGCCAAAGAACATCCATGTCATCGCGCCGAAGGCCAGGTATGGACCAAATGGCAATTTCGCCGACCAGACGCGTTTTCCGATGAGCAAAGTGGCCAGTCCGACGACTGAGCCGACGATTGAGCCGGCGAAAATGCTGAACAAGACACCACGCCATCCGAGAAAAGCGCCAATGGCCGCCAAAAATTTTAAATCGCCGCGCCCCATTGCTTCGCGCGGGATTTCCAGCTCATGCGCGACCCCGGAAATCCGATCGACGGTATCGAGGACGAATTCATCGCCCCCGACACGGACGCGATTATAGTGAAACTCCAGGACCTCATTTCCCAAAACGCGATTGTCGATCTTCGCTTCGTCGCAGTGGAGTAATAAGCGATCTTTTTCGCGGGCGAAGTAATCGCTCCACAAGCTGCGTTCTTCCCCGACGATGAAATCGGCGTCGTCGCCACGGCGCGTCCAGCTGAACGGAGTTGGTCCATCCAGCTTCACGCGTTTTTTTCCGAACGCGATCTTTCCGCCTTCGAGCACGATCCACAAAATCACGTAACCGAGCGCCGCCGCGAGAGCAGCACGAACGAGCGCGGCCAGACGCGAATCCGTGCTCATCAGCTCCGGCACCAAAAAACACGCGACAATTCCCGTGATCGTTCCGCCGATGGTAATTTGATCGGGAATAATAAAGTGCTCGAGATCGACGAAGGTCGCGATGAGCAGGATCGAAATGAAAACCCAATAGGCGATCGCGATTTTCCAGGGAAAAGACTCCCAAACGGCGAGAAACAAAAGTGCGGTGAGCAATTCGACGCCGAAGTAACGAAAGGCGATCCTGGCGCCGCACTTGGCGCAACGACCACGCAGAAGGAGCCAGCTCACCACTGGAATATTTTGCCGCCACGGAATCTGTGTTTTGCAGACCGGACAAAACGAACGGCGCGGTTCGTTGATCGAGATGTCGCGCGGGAGCCGATAAATGCCGACGTTCAGAAACGAGCCGATGGCCGCGCCGGTCACGAACGCGAACACAGCGAAAAGTGTGGAATAGGAAGAGATTTCCACGCGATCAGGTTAGACTTGAGCGCGATCTTCGACGCTCCATCACCCAGGCGACCCAGATGCAGCTCTCGTAAAGTAAAGACATCGGCAATGCCATCGCGACGAGAGTCACCAGATCCGGCGTCGGCGCAATAATAGCAGCGAGTAGAAAAATGAGCACGACCGCGTAAGGACGGGTCCGGGCCATGAATTTGTGAGTGATGAGGCCGAAGTAAACCAGGGCGAGGACGACGACCGGCAATTCAAAAGCCATTCCGAAACCGAGGACGAATTTCGTCACGAATGAATAATATTGTTGGACAGTCCAGGTCGGCGCCCATCCAAGCGATTGAGTGTCGCGAAAAAAGAAAAGGATCGTTTTCGGAAGCAACCAGAAATAGCAGACGGCTACGCCGAGCAGAAAAAGTCCGAAGCTGCCGACGATGGCTGGAAGCAAAAAGCGTTTCTCGACTGCGGTCAGCGCGGGAAGAACAAATCCCGCGACAAAATAGAGGAGCAGGGGAAACGAGACGACGATTCCAGCGTAAAACGCGAGATGAAACGAAATCACGAACGAGTCGGTAATGCCTAACGCTTTGAGCGCGCCCACCTGTGGATCGACATTGTGGAGCGGCGCCTGCATGACTCGCACGAGGGTTGAACGAAAGGCGAAACACCCGATCATCGCCAGGAGGAGAGCGATTGCCATTTTCACGACCGTCCACCGCAGGTCTTCCAGATGCTCGAGAAACGGCTTTGACGTTTCGCTTTCCGGCAATTCGCGAAACTTGAAGATGTCGCGCAAGGCCATGTCTCGATTCAGCGTGCGTCTAACGAAATGAAGCCGCTTGCGGCCAGACGCGCGCAAATTCCAAGCGTGTTGGAATCGCGAATCTCATTCTGCGCGATCATCCGGCTCAATTCAGAAGTGGTAACCGCTCGACATTCGAGAATCGCTTCGCCTTCCTCACGCTTGTGCACATCGGCGGGTTGAACCGGCCGGACCAGGAAAAAATAACAATGCTCGTCGGTCAGACCAGCCGAAGTGAAAAAATAACCGAGCGGAATCATTTCGCCGCCCGGCGCCAGGTCATAGCCCGTCTCCTCGTGTAATTCGCGCAAAGCAACAGCTTCGATTTCCTTCTCGTTAGGCTCGACCTCGTCATCGATCTGGCCGGCCGGCATTGACCAAATCGCCGTCCGAATCGGAATCCTCTCTTCCTTAATGAGGAGGAACTTTCCGTCGCTCGTCATCGGCGCGATCACGACGGCTGGCTTGCGTCGGATCGTCGTCCAAGTCCGCGCTTGGGAGCTCGAAGGCGTTCGCACCTGTTCGGTCACGACATCTAGATGCGAATTTGTGAAATGGTGCTGGCTTGAAATTGTCTGCCAACTATCGCTGTCTCGAACCAATTTGCTCCGTTTCACCTCGGGACTGTAGCGGCCGCTCCCGTTACCGGCAAACTATCGAACCCGCTTGCGCCAGGCCTTGATCTGGGCTTTGACATTCTCAGGCGAGGGCGCGCCAATGGCGCGACGAGCAGCGAGCGAACGGCGGACTTCGAAAACGTCCGCAACATCGACATCGAACAGCGGTGAAAGTTTTTTAAGATTAGCCAGCGCGATCGCGTTGAGCTTCGTTCCCTTCTCGGTTGCGTCGGCCACCAGCTTGCCCACGATTTCGTGCGCTTCACGAAAAGGCATTCCTTTCTTCACCAAATATTCGGCAAGATCAGTCGCAAGAAGATTCGGATCGCTGGCGGCTTCTTCCATTCGCTCTCGATTGATTTTCAATTCGGGCAGCATGGCCGAGAACAGTTCGAGCGCGGCAGAGATGATATCGACGGAATCAAAGAGTGCTTCTTTGTCTTCCTGGAGATCGCGATTGTAGGAGGAAGGAAGCGCCTTCAACGTGGTTAAGATCGAGATCAAGTTTCCGTAAAGCCGCCCAGTTCTCCCCCTCGTCAGCTCGGTCATGTCGGGGTTCTTTTTTTGCGGCATCAAACTCGACCCGGTCGAAAACCCTTCACTGAACTCGACGAAACCAAATTCGCTCGTGCTCCAGATGATCAAATCTTCGCTCACACGGGAGAGATGCATTCCAATCATGGCGAGACAAAAAAGAAATTCGCAAACGAAGTCGCGGTCGCTGACCGCATCGAGACTGTTTTGGCTGACGCTAGCAAATCCGAGTTCACGGGCAATCAATTCGCGGTCGAGAACGATGGTGGAACCGGCGAGCGCACCGGAGCCAAGCGGCAGAACGTCCGTTCTCTCCAAACAATCGCCGAGACGTTCGACATCGCGCCCGAACGCTTCGATTTGCCCTAACAAATAGTGCGCGAATAGAATCGGTTGGGCGCGCTGCAAATGCGTATATCCCGGCATGACAAGATCGACATGTTCCTCGGCGAGATCGACGAGCGCCGTTTGCAATTTCTTGAGCTGCGCCAACGTCAGGTTGATCTGATCTTTAACGTAAAGGCGTAGATCGAGAGCGACCTGATCGTTGCGGCTCCGAGCGGTGTGCAGTTTCGCTCCGGTATCTCCGATTTTTTTTGTTAGCGCGGTCTCGATGTTCATGTGGATGTCCTCGAGCGATTCGTCCCACTGAAATTTTCCAGAATCGATCTCCTTCTCGATTTCGCGCAGTCCGGCTTCGATCTTTTTCTGTTCCGCCGCGGAGATAATTCCGGCTTTCACCAGCGCAGTCGCGTGGGCGATGGAGCCGGTAACGTCGTGCCGGTACAGCCGGTGGTCGAAGGAAACGGATTCGCTGTAACGCTGCGCAATTTTGGCGACGGACTTATGAAATCTTCCTTTTCGCATGATTAACCGGCGGAACGTTGCGAACGTGTCACGCGGGCAAAGTTACCGCTAGTTATTTCGGCGCGAGGGACGCGACAATCTTTTGGAAGCGCGGATCGCTTCGGAGCGGGTCCCAGATCGGATCGAGCTGCAGCTCGCCGTAATTCAAGTGACCGGGAAGCTTTGCCGTAGCGGCTAGTTGTTCGATGGCATTACCAGTCTTGCCGATAGCAGCGTAAATAGCGGCGAGGTACTCCATGAGCAACGCGCCATCAACCGCGTCCTTGCTGACGGGAAGCAGCTCGACCGCGCGGCGGCCCTCTTGGATTGCATCTTTTCTTTGTCCGAGCGCGGCATCCACCATTCCGAGCGCAATTAGAGCGGCGGCATGGTTTGGCTGTTCTTGAACTACCTTCGCCAACTCCTTTCGCGCACTCGTGAAAGCAGTCTTAGCGGCTGCAGTATCGCCATGAAGCAAAGCGAAACGCCCTTCCCACCAGGTGCGCGGAAACGCGACCGACTCGACGCCGTAATTAAAACCATTACTGAAGGCCGAAAGAGCACGGACGGCCATAGCAGGATCACGTTCGAACAGAGCGAGCTCGACCAAATCATTGCCTAACTTTTGCGGTTTATTTGGCTCTGTTTTGAGAAACGCGACGGCGTTTTCATGAAAAGCTTTAGTATCGCCTCGTTGCTCAAGATCGACCCGCGCGCGGTACGAGCGCGCCACGAGATCGTTCGGATCAAGCTGCAATGCGCGATCCAGAGACGCGATGACCTCTGGGTAACGACGAAGTTGCCGATAGCTTAGGGCGATTTGTTTTAAGATGTCGATGTTTCGCGGATCGAGCGCACGCGCGTGTTCCATCTCCTTGAGCGATTCGTCCCATCGACCTTGGCGACGATCAATGTAACCGAGCAGGAGAAGGCATTGGGAATCATTCGGTAATGCGCGCTGCGCGGCGGCGAGTTCCTGGCGAGCTCGATCATAATCGAGATAACCCCAATAAAGATGTTTGGCCGAAGCAAGATGAGCTTCACCGGACTCGGGCCGTAACCGGAACAGGGTTTGAATCGCAGCATCGGCCAGAGCGAGCCGTTGCGAAGTGTGATCGTACTGCTGCCAGTAAAGCTGATCGTGGGCGTGCGCGAGCTCGTAATAAGCAAGTGCAAAAGAGGGATCGCGCGCCGAAGCTTGCTCGAGCAATTGCACTGCCTCGCGCAAACTTGCCTCACGAGGCTCATTGAAGACGGCACGTTCGATCAAAATCTTAGCGCGGGTATAGAGATCGTATGCGGCCAGATCGTTGGTCGGTTTCTGTTCGATGGCGGCTTTCTCAGTTGGCGAAAGCTTTGATTTGAGTTGGGCAACGATTTGTTCCGCCAGCTCGTTCTCGATCGCGAACACGTCCGCAATCTCGCGGTCGTAGCTTTCGGCCCACAGGTGCGCATCGGTGCGAGCATCGATCAACTGCGCGCTGACCCGAACTCTGCCGCCGGCGCGTTGGACCGTGCCTTCAAGAATGTGAGCGACACCGAGTGTTTTGCCGACTTCCCGAAGGTTGCGCTGAATGCTGTTTTTGTACTGCATCACGGAAGTGCGGCTGATCACTTTGAGGTCGGCCACTTTCGCGAGATCGGTCAGGATCTCGTCCTGGACACCATCGGCAAAATAAGCGTTTTGTTTGTCGTCGCTGAGGTTTTCGAATGGGAGGACAGCAATGCTTTTGTAGGGGACTGCGCCGGCGGCGCCTGCAAATGTTTCATTCAGCGTCGCACGATGGCGGAAGAAGATTGCAAAACTGATCGCGAGCGCACATCCGGAGAGAAGCAGCGCCGCAATCGGCGCCCAGCGGGGCCAGCGTGGGGTCGCAACCGGATGAATTGGCTGGGTTTCCTTCCAACGTTTTCGGCGCTTAAATTTTTCCGGCACCCGCGGATTACCGAGACCATTTTTGTAAAGATTAACGAGATGAAGTCGGAGGCCATGTTTTACTTCGCACTCGCCAAAATCCTGCAAATAGGGCTGCCAGTGCCGGTATTGGCCGAGATCGTCGGCAATACGTTTGGATAAAAGAATGTGGCCGGCGTCCCCGCAATCGAGCACTCGTTGAGCGATATTGATGCCTGCTCCAGCAATATTAATCCGGTCGTTCACGTCCGGCACCTGGTTGACAGGGCCGCTGTGAATTCCCATCCGCACTTGAATTTCCGGTTGGCTTTGGAGCGCTTGCGCGATTTCCAACGCACAGTGCACCGGTTGTTCGGGGGTTTCGAAAAACAGCAACGCCATCCCGTCGCCGGTCGGTAAACGAATCAGTTTATCTTTCGCCTCGGCAGCGCGAAAACAATCGGTGCCGCGGACGATGCGGTTCAGTTGCTGAAGCGATTCGACCTGGTCATTGACGAGTAATTTCGAGTATCCGACGACGTCGATTAACAAAAGGTGCGCGATCTCGAGTGGAAGATCGGGCGGTAACTCAGCGGACATAGGTCGCGGCTGTGAAGCGCTCCTTTCGGGGATTCCCTATCATCGCAACATCGACAGACCCGGTCGAGTCTAATTGTTAGGCGAACGAGCCAGTGATTCCGAGGAGCACGAGCCATCATCCGCCGCCTGCCTCCGATGCCAGAGAATGCCAGGTCCAAACGCGGCCAGGTTTAATACGATCATGACAAAGGCGAACAAATTCATGCCCATGGCAATACCAACGCCGGCGTGCATGAGCAAAATGGCAATGAGCCAAGGGCGCCTCAGTCTGCGTTGCCAAATGAGAAATGGGTAACCAATTTCCAATAACCAGACCGCCACGCCCGTGATCGGCAAAAAATGTTTAAATCGAACTAGGATATCCGCCGAAATGAGATCGAATGGCGGCCTAGTGAGAGCGCGCCAAAGGTTGATCCCGTTCCACCAATCATTGCCGAGTGCTTTGGTTAGACCGCTAAAGAAATAGATGAGGCAAAGATGCAATTGAAGAACTCGCCGCCAAAAGCCGAGTAACTGCGGATTGCACAACTTTTTGCGCCAAAGGTAATCGAGCGAAAGCTGGTCGGGCAGCGGCGATAGCATCAGATAGAACAAGCCAATCGTGGTCAACGCGTCGACCCCATAGGTCGCAAGTCCGCCGCTTTTAACCGAGCCAAGGTGAAGAAACCAACTGGCGATGGCCATCGGACGAGAAAAGAGCCCGATCAGCAGGAAAACGCTTGCGAGTGTCAAGCCATACCAACTCAGATTGAGGGCAGTCGCTTCACTGAGACCGAGCTGTTTTGCCGCAACAATAAGCCAACCCAATCGCGGTATTATTGGACTTTCGAGCGATAATAACGCTTCGGCCAGATCGCGGCTCGCCAATCCGTGGCCAGTTCCGGCAAGAAGAGAACGCCAGTCCGCGCGCAGCGAAAACGTGTAGAGAATTAGTTGAAGGCTGAGGCCGATCCGCAAGATCGACAACCAGCGGTCGGAGCTTGAGAGAAAAAGCCACTCACGCAAACGCTGCAGCACGTGATTGATGCTACTTCGCGTTCGGATCGGCAGATTGTTCAAAATCGTAAGCCGCGATGAATTCATAGGCCGGTCTCACGCCGCGCTCGTACTCCAACGGGTTGGGTAATTTCAATTTTCCAAAAACGGCATGCGCCGAAATGGCGTCGGGATGATTCTTCCACGCCGCCGATGTCAGCATTCGAATTAATATTCTTCGATATTGCTCCGAATCGCTCCGGCCGATCTCGTCCAGCAGACTTCCGAGCCGCAATGCGGCAGCGTGTGATTCCACGTTCGGCAAATCGTCCTCGGCCCTGCCGTCTGCATTCCGAAATTCAAAGGCGAGTTTAAAACTCTCCGGCACATTCGGCGCGAAAAAGCCGTAGGCGCCTTCGATTCCGGCGCTGTGCAGGTAACCAAACAGTGCGACCTTAGCTGGATTGGAAGCGGGCAGTTTTTGGCCGGTGATTGTCGATGTAATTTTTTCAGCCTGCGAGAAGGTGCCATTCGCAGCGGCGGGAATAATCGTTAGTCCGCTCGCGATTAGCCAGAAAACCTGATGAGCGCAAACGGCGACAATGAAAAAGAGATGCAGCGCCAACCACGCCAGATAAAAATTTTTCCGGCGCACACCTGCCCTAACTTAAGAATTACGGACTTGTGTCAAAAGTACTCACGACGGCTTGCTTGTCTGTTGCACTTGCACAGGAGATCTGCTGGGTCACGCTGGGGCCCATAATCATTTTTGACGTCACGCTCGGAGTAGGCGAAACCGAGCTGGTTGGATTTGCAACCTGGATCAGCAACGATTTCGACGCGTCGGTCTGCGAACCCGGGCATGGCAGACCGCCATGCTGATGGACGGTTTCCTTGCCGTCGCTCTTTCTGTGATGAATAATGCAAAAGGCCGTCCCGTGCTTGTCTAGAACATCCTTTCTGAATGCATTGGAATCTTCATCGTAAGGCGCTTTTAGCTTCTGCCATCCGGTTATCTTGATATCAAAAGTCGCAGAAGTTGCGGTTTGGGCAAAGCTGCGCAGTGCGATAATCATAGCGCATGAGGCGACGGCGAGGATAATACCAATGGTCACTGTCCGGCGTGGGGTCTTCATAGGAATGCCGGTTTGAGCCAGCGAGGGGCAAATGACAAGCCCAAAAATGGACTCCCAAAGTTGTTAGGCGGACGTAAGTGAATCGGCGATCGCGATCCGTTACTCAATCGAGCGATGCCCGCCGCGTCACCGTTACCGCAGCGTAGGCTGCATTCTTTAAAACAAACTTCCGGATTTCAATGCTGATTTTCCGGACCCGAAATTTCCGCAGAAGATGCGACGCCAGATCGTTGGCCAGTGTTTCAAGAAGTTTGGGGGATTGCCGAGACAGAAAATCTTTCGCGTCCTGACAGAGCGCAGAATAGTCGACCGTCCGCGCGAGTGCGTCTTGCAGATCACGGAGGTCGCGTGCCGGCCACAGAGTAATATTAAGGACAAGGCGCTGACGCTTGGCTCGTTCGACTTGCGGAACGCCGACCCGCGCAAGCACTTTGAGTTGTTCAATGTGAATCTGCTGGTCGGCGCTAACTCTCATTTTTTGAAGCCCTAATCTATCGGAGAATGCCTTTGTAATCGAAAACTGCAGATTTTGGTAAGTTTTTCGGAACTTCTACCGGCAAATCTCGTAATGACAAAATAAAGACGGGACTCGCCTCAGAATGAAACGGCTTTGTTCTACTGGACCGTGTTTGGGCTTGTCAGGCGCGACCCTACATTTCATCATCGCCGCCAGTGAAAGTCGAACCGGCAGGCAGCGATATGCTCAATTTGAACCGCCGGTTCCAAACGACGCGCTGGAGTGTCGTCCTGTCCTGTGCGCAAACGAGCGAGACGCAGGACGCGGCGCAGAGAGCGTTGTCCGAGCTGTGCCGCGTATATTGGCGACCGGTTTTCGCATTGATCTGTCGTCGCGGGCATTCAGTAACCGACGCCCAAGATTTAACGCAGGATTTTTTTGTCATGCTACTTAAAGGCAATTTGCTTTCGTTGGCCGATCCAGCACGCGGCCGCTTTCGATCACTGCTGCGGACGGCGGTGGAAAATTTTCTGACTGACAAGCAGCATCTCGCCCGACGGCAAAAACGTGGTGGAACGCTACAATTCGTGGCCTGGGATGACTGGATGGCGGAAGCTCCGTCGCAATTGTCGATCTACGGACAAGGATTGAAAAGCTGGCCGCCAGAGCGGATTTTTGATGTGCGCTGGGCCGCAACCGTGGTCGAGCAAGCGCTTCGGCGATTGGCCGAAGAATGCGAAAACCGCGGCCGATCGCGTATGTTTACCGCCCTGAGCAAATACTTAACTGTTGAGCGAATAGAAATTTCTTACGCGAACCTGTCCGTTTCGTTGGGAGTGCCCGAAACTGTGATCAAACGCGTCCTGCATCAACTGCGCGTGCGTTATCGCATCATTCTTCGAGACGAGGTCGCGCAGACGGTAGCAAACCCCGCCGACGTAGATCACGAGATCCGTTATTTGTGCGCGGCACTCGCCAGCGCGCGATGAATGAGGAGATGAACTTTTGGGGTCTGACTGACTTACCCGAGCGTGCCGCGCAGGATTGCGACCGCTGCCGATGTGGATCGTTTGCGCGAGTCGCTTCCGGCCTCTGCCTCAGCTGTTTGTTGCGCAGCGGCCTTGATTCAAATGAGGCGAACATCGAGGACTTCGATACCCTCCTCGCCGTGGTCAACATTCCAGATCGCGATTGGCAACTGGGTAGCTACCGTATTTGGAAAAAATCGGTCAGCGGCGGGATGGGAGCGATTTATCGCGCACGGCGTGGTCCCTCGCGGCGGGTTGTGGCGTTGAAGCGAGTGCTTGATTACCACAGCGACTCGCGCGAAACACTCACACGATTTCAGCGCGGAGCGACCGCCCGCACCTTGGATCCGAGGCGCTTCGAGCGCAAGTCCGGATGTATGTCTCCTTGAATGGACGAAAGCCGCGACTCTTTTTCGATCCTAACGTTAATCTCGCCGCCGAGCCGCAAAGTCGCGGGAGACCCCGTTGGCTACTGCAGATACATGAGCCGGTCCCGCCGCCCGGACAAGATTTCTCAGGGGATCTGGTTGGCGCCGCCGACGAAAATTGATTGAACCAATTATCGCCAAACTCGCTCAACCCACCCGAAAGCGAACGTCCCTGATGACTTTCCCGCCGAAGCGTTGCTTCAGCTTTCGCAAGATCTCGATCTTGGATACCTGCTCGAGCTCGTAATGCAAAGCCGGTTGGAGCACGCGCACATAAAGAATGCCTTCGCGCAAAGCAACCGGCGCCGAATGGACCGCAATAAATTCGCCGACGATTTTGCTCCACGCCTCCATCACTTCGGTTTCGTGCAATCGCTCTTTCAACCCAAGCCGTTGCATCAACTTCGGCAAGACATCGCCGGGCGCCGCCCAACGGTCCTGCAGCACACGTTTTTCGGGCAAACCGCGCCACTCAGCGATGACGTTGGCGCGAAGTGCGGGATTCATGTCTCATTGTAGCGGCGCTCTGCGAGCGTCGCATCATTTGCTGAGGGAGCTTATGCGAGGGTCATAGACCGCCGCTACAAAGAAAATTTCAGTACCGCCGCCGCATGTTGCTCGGAAGGATGTTCAGCTCGGTGCGGTACTTGGCGACGGTGCGGCGGGCGATCGGAATTCCGCGCTTGCTCAAAATCTCCACGATCTCTTTGTCACTCAACGGTGCATTACCTTCTTCATTTTTGACGAGATCGAGGATCGCCTCTTTCACGCTCGTATTACTCATCGATTCGCCGGTCGCGGTTTGGTAGCCGGGCGTGAAGAAATACTTCATCTCGAAAATGCCCTGCGGCGTGGACATGTATTTGCCGGAAATAGCGCGGCTCACCGTCGTCTCATGCACGCCGACCGCGTCCGCGATCTGCACCATCGTCATCGGTTTCAGGAACGCCGACCCTTTCTCGAAAAATTCACGCTGCCGTTTCACAATCTCGTGCGCAATGTTGGAAATTGTCTGCTGACGTTGATGGATCGACTTGATCAGAAATTTTCCGCTCCGGATCTTGTCGCGAATGTAGTCCTTCACTTCGTTTCCGTTGCGGTCTTGCGCCATGATGTCTTTGTAAGTGTTGCTGATGCGCAGATGGGGAATCTGTTCGCCATTCAAGATGACATGGTAAGTGCCGTTTACCTTTTCGACCGTAACGTCGGGCAAAACATAATTTTGTGGCGCCTCGGCGAAAATAGCGCCCGGTCGCGGATCGAGCTGGGCGATGCTATTGGCGCACTTTTGCACTTGTTCGACACTGATCCCGATCCGGCGCGCAATTTCCGGAAAACGCCGCTTCCCCAAATCCGGCATGTGATCGGCCACGATTTTGTATTCGAGACTGTTTTGTCTGCCTTCGCGTTTCAGCTGAATGAGCAAACACTCGCGCAAGTCTCGCGCGCCCACGCCTGGCGGATGAAAGCTCTGGATAAGCGTGAGCATGTTCTCGAAATCTTCCTGCGGGATTCCGGTGTTGAGACCCATCTCTTCCGGCGTGGTCTGCAAAAATCCGTTGTCGTCGATGTTGCCGATGATGAGTTCAGCCGTCTTGCGGTCGTCCCCGTCGAGCGCATTTTGGTTGAGCTGCCCCATCAAATGCTGTTGCAGCGTCTCCTGTGTCGGGATGGAATCGAAAAAGAACTGGCGCTTTTCTTCCGCTTCCTGAGAGCGGCCGCTGTAGCTGCTCGATTGCGCCATGTAATCGCGCCACTCCTCATCAAGCTTCGCCAGTTTATCGAATTCCTCTTTGAAATTGTCCTCAAGAGGCGGCGTTTCGGATTCAGGTGGCGCGTCGGGATTCGCTGCATCAGGCAATTCTTCCAGCACCGGATTCGTTTCCATTTCCTGTTGAACGAGATTGCGGAGTTCCAACAGCGGCGCCTGAAGGATGAGCAAACTTTGCTGGAGCTGCGGAGCGAGAACCTGTTGCAGAGAAAGATTCTGCGTTTGATGCATCCCAGGTCCGGCCATACGTGGAGTTTACTGTCGGGCGAGCGACAGGCAAGCAGGTTACGGGCCGCCCCTCTCGTGGCCGCGGTAATTTCGCATTAAAGAGCAATTTCGGGAACACGACTTGCTACCCAGTTGAGCGGTCGACCACTTCGGAATGAAACGAATTCTTCTCGCGCTTTTACTGCCCGGCACGATGCTCGTGATGTCATTTAGTGCCGCGCAAACACCAGACGCGAACCAGGAGCAGAAGCTTCTTGCCTTAATCAAAGAGGTTCAGACACAACAAGCGCAGCTCACCGAGAATCAGGCAAAGATCGAAGAGAAGCTGGCCGAGGTTACCGAGACCATTCGCACCGCGCGAATTTACACGAAACGGGAAAAATAATGCGCGCTAAAATTCTTTTCATTTTTCCGTTGTGGCTCGCCTTTAGCGCCATCAGCGCGCAATCGCCCACGCCAATCGTGGTCCAAGCAGCTTCCGGCGCGACCGTAACATCGACATCTTCCACGTCGGTCGCCACGGCGCCCGACGTTCATTCGATTCCAGACGCGATCAAACTCCTCGAACAAATCAAAGCCGCCAACGACGAAGTTTTGGCAAAACAAAAGGCTGCTTTAGAACGACTCGACGAATTGAAGGACGCTGCCGACCAGCTGCGGATCTTTGCGAAACGCGGATAAGATCCGCGCGAGCTATTTTTTCTTCGGCTCGATCTTGCGATACAGCGTGGCCATGCTGATCCCGAGCATGTTGGCCGCTTTCTCGCGAGAGTCGTCGCAATGCTGGAGCGTCGCTTCGATATAGTTGCGCTCTTGCTGCTGGACAAAGTCATCGAGTGTTTGTCCAACCGGCATGCTCGCCAGCACCTGATCCGCTTTATCGCCCTTGGCATGACTGACGATATGCGGCGGTAAATCGGTCGCCAAAATCAAATCGTTCTCGCACAGTGCGCACGCGCGCTCGATCGCGTTTTCCAACTCGCGCACGTTCCCAGGATAATTGTAGTGACACAAAATATCGACTGCTTCGGGGTCGATCTTTTTCGGCTCGCCGCCTGTTGCGCTCGCTTGTTTCTGCAGAAAATGATTCACCAATAGTGGCACATCTTCTAACCGCTCACGCAACGCCGGGAGCTCAATTGGAATCACCGCCAGGCGGTAATACAGATCCTCTCGAAATGTGCCGTCTTTGAGCTTCGGCTGAAGCGCCTCGTTTGTCGCGCCGACTACCCGCACGTTTACGGGTGAGCTTTTGTTGTCGCCGACCCGCCGGACTTCACGCTCCTGCAAAACGCGCAGGAGTTTCGTTTGCAAGGCGGGCGCCATCGAATTGACTTCATCCAGAAAAATTGTTCCCAGATTCGCTTCCTCGAACAAACCACGCTTGTCCACCACTGCTCCGGTAAAAGAACCTTTCTTGTGACCAAACAATTCCGACTCGAGTAAATTTTCCGGAAGCGCGCTGCAATTGATTGCGACAAACGGATGATGCTGCCGATTGCTGTTGAAATGGAGGCCGCGCGCAACCAGCTCCTTTCCCGTCCCGCTTTCGCCCATGATCAGCACGGTGCTGTCGGTGTCGGCGACCTTGCTGATCAAGTTGTAAACGCTCTGCATCTTCCCGCTCGTGCCGATGATGTTTTCAAACCGGTAGCGGTTCTTCAGCTCTTTGCGCAGATAAACGTTCTCGCGCAGCGCAGCCTGGTAATCGAGCGCCCGCTGCACGGTTAGTTGCAGCTCGTCGATCTTGAACGGCTTGGTCACGTAATCATACGCGCCCATCTTCATCGCCTCGACCGCGGTCTCGACCGTGCCGTAGGCCGTGATCAAGATCACCGCCGTTTGCCGATGATGCTCACGCACGTGCCGGAGCACATCGAACCCGGTCATCGTCTCCATTTTGATGTCGGCGATCACGACCTGTGGCGCGATGCTGTCGAGCTGCTCGACCGCTTTCGGCGCCGAATTGAATGGAAAAACCTGGTGTCCTTTTTCGCGACAGAGAGTAACAATGACTTCCACCATCGCGGGTTCGTCATCAATGATTACGATTTTAGCCATGGTAAATCTCAGCGCGGAGAATATTTCAGTTTTGAGAAAAAAGAAAGCGGTTTTGAGAATTTGCTTGGTTAGGCCGAATTCTGAACCTGACCGTCAATCATCGACCAACCCACCGGCCGATCGAATCCAATAATCTCCTCGAACGCCGATGTCGATCTTGTCCGCCCTGGGACGGACTCGCTGTGGCGAGCGATCGGAATCGCAATCAAATCAGCCACGAATCCGGACCGGATTTTACCGAGCAAATTTTCCTGACGCAATGCACGCGCCGGGCTCGTTGCCACCATTTTCACAATTTCCTGAGCTGAAACACTCGGAAATTTCCGTTGAAACGCGCGCATCTCCGCGAACAAACTCAAATCCGCATTGCTGGCCAGACTATCAGTTCCGAGACAAATATTGAATCCAAGCTCACGCAATTTTTCAAACGGAAACGGCGAGCGTCCGAAGTAAGCGTGACTGCGTGGGCAATGCATGATCGAGAACTTTGTTGTCGATTCTTTCAGCAGATCAAAATCGCTTTCCGTCAATTCGTTCAAGTGGACGATCATCCACCCATCTGTCATTCCGACCGAAGTGGAGGAATCTCTTACTATTTCTGTGAACTGACTCAGCGGAGTGTTACGCCCACAATCGTTCATATCTCGCCCGATTTCTTTCATAAAATCGTAAAGCGGTCCGCTCGTGTCGCGAAACATCGACATCTCCTCGCTCGATTCCGCCAGGTGCGTCGTCAACAGAACATCTTCGCTCCGCGCTATTTCTTCACAACGCCGATAAAGATTTGCCGACGCCGTAAATGGCGCGTGCGGCGCGAGTCCCCAATGCTCCGCCGACTTCAGCTGTTCGACCGCAACATCGACAACCTCATTCTCGCGGCTCGGATCGCGGACATCAATCAATTCGGCGAACCACCACGTCCGAATCGGCGACTGAATTCGCGCGATCAGTTCTGGAAACGCGGTCAGGTTCGCGATCGTAGTTGTCCCGAAGCGCTTTGCTTCGGCAAAACCCTCATTGATCGAGCGGACATAATCTTCCGGCGAAAGGTTCGCCTTCTCGGCATTGATCGCGCGGATCCAGTCGGCGAACGATTTCTGCCGCGGGATTTTCCCGCGCAAACAAGTGTAATCGAGATGGCAGTGCGCGTTGATCAATCCGGGCAAGAGGGCCTGCTCGCCAAGATCGACAACGGAGCCGGCGGAAGTCGAGCGACGTAGACGGGAAGCCCGCGAGGGTGACGAGCCGGGAGGCGAGTCATCAATCGACCTATTGTATCGCGCTGAGACTTCAGAAAATCTTCCAACATCGACAATCTGATCTCGTGAAACTGCGACCGCGCCGTTTTCGATCGGCGGACCGTCCATCGTCACGACGACGCGCGCGCGAATGATCATTCGTCGATCTCGCCTTTGACGACCTTGCGGCACTGCGCTACCAGCAAATTGCACGCTTCCTGGCAAAGCAGCGGAATCGTATTTTCGCCACGCCCCGTTTGGTCATGCGATGGACTAAATTTCTCGGGCGGCAACTTTGTTGATGAGACCGTGCCGCTTTGGTCGCGTTTCCACAAAATCGTCCGCAGACAGCCGCCATTCGAACGACAAAAATCTCCGACTACCTCGTCGATTTGCTCATCCGGGATTTTCGCGGCGATCCGATACATCCCCGATTGTCGATCCAACGTCTCGCGCAATGTTGTCGTGTTCAGGCGATTTTCCGTCCACGCCGCGAGCATCGCTAGCCGTCCTGGATAGAAATAATCCAGCGTCCGTCGCAGTTCGCCGAGATCGCCAAGATCAAGGCGCCAGCCATGGCGGAGATTCGGCGCCGTTTTTAGCGGCCGATACTTTCCAGCATCGTCATAGCGCGCGATCTCGATCGCATCATCCGGCTTGCGAAAATTCTCCAACCGAGCGCTCGGTTCATCCTCGCGATGACAAAGAACGAAGCCGCCGCTGCTTGTTCGTTGAATGAAAATCTGACCGAATCGGCTGTTCTCGCTCAGAACTGCGGCGAGCGCTTTTTCAAGTGGCATTGCGCCAATCAGGCCAGACAATGCGCAATTAACCCCGCCGCGCGCTCGAGAAATTGTTTATCTTCGTCGCCGAACGCCTTCACTTTGTCGCTTTCGGCATCGAGCATGCCGACAATGTGACGGTGCTCATTTCTCATCGGGACGATGATCTCGGAACGCGTCGTGTGAAACGTTGGCAGGTAGCGCTTGTCTTTCTGAACATCGCCCACCACGATCGCTTTGCCCGACTCCAGCGCTGCGCCGCATAAACCCTGAGTAATCGGAAAACGCGGATAGGCTGGCGGCTCTTTCCCGGTCCCGGCCAGGATCACGAATTCGTCCTTCACAATTTTGTAAATCGCAATGAACCGATAATCGCGCGCCGCCCGAATCATTTCCGCAACTTCTTTCAGGCTCTTCTTGGTGCAGCCGCTCGCGAGGACAAAACCACCGATGTCTTGGAGCTTTTTTAGCGTCTCAGTGTGCATGGATGGGTGCAACGTCACGTTGCCAGGTCAGGAAAGATTGCGAGGCCGGACGCGCGTGCAACTTTTCTTGAATCAATTCACTAAATCGTTTGCCCGAGCCGCTGCGGTCGCCTGCTCAACGATGATATCCGCCACCCGCGGATCGGTACCGATCGAGCTGGCATAAAATAGTGAGCGATTGTCGATCTTGTACGGCTTACGTTGAAAAAGTTCGTCGGCCCTTCTTCTTGCGGCAGAAGGTATCGATCCTTCATCGACGATTCCAAGCAAAACCGGAATGTCTTCATAACTGTGGAGGCCGTCGGAAATAAAAAACGGCACAACCACCACATTCGGCGTGCTCGTCAACACCGTCCAATCGGAAACGAGCGGGAATTCTTCCATGTAAACATTAAGCACGTTGGCGTAACGCCCGAGCGTTCGAATTTTTTCCGCTTCCCGTTTCGCCGCCACCGCGCTGTTTTCATTTAGATCGGTCCCGTGCGCCACAATCAAGAGACTCGTCTCGTTTTCGGCAATGCCTGGCGCAATGTCACGCGCTCGCTGCACCAGCAATTCGGTCATCAACGGATGGTTCCCGACCGGCTCACCGTAGTTCCAGATTTGTCCATTCGCGCGCTTCGTGACCCTTCCATTCAACTCGAGCTCACGGGGAATTACCGTCTGCGTGAAGTAACCTTCGCTAATAAAGTTCGGGACGACGTAAACGTTTTTGATTGTGTCTGGATCAAAAAGAAAGATCGCGTCGCGCAAGCTGGGCTCCTCTTTCCAAAATGCGCACTCCACATCAGCGATAATGTTTCGCCGGCGGATTTCGGCCGCATGCGCCATCGTCGGCACGCTCGAATCCGGATTCACGGTCGACCCATGACCGATGATGAGAAGCGCGCTGTCGGATTTCAGAATCATTGAAATCAGAAACGTCGAACACCCAACGCCGAACGTCCAACACGGAATTGAAGAGCAGGCACGGCGGGTAGAAATTCCCCGCCAGACCTGGCCGCTGGGAAACGTAGCGAATAAGTTTCCTAAAAGCGCTTTTTTAGGGCCACGTACCAAAACCGTCCTTTAGCGTTAGCCGTCACCTCGTCGAAGCCATTTTCGAACGCCGCGGCCACGAACGGCGGCTCTTCGTCGGTCACATTATTCATCCCAAGGGTAAGGGTCGCGTTGTTGAGCCATGCTCTCCAGCCGCACGGATTGTATTGCGCGGTGGAGACAGGCATTAGGTTTTTCTCTTCCCCATCTTTCATCCGTGCGGTCTTTCGGCCATCTTTGGCGTATCCAGCCACTTCCGTTTTGGGAGCGGGCGGTGGCAGATTGAAGGTATAACTGAGAACAAGGTCGAGCGTAGTCCATTCGCGCACTTTGCGATCCTGACCAACGGTGGTGAAGTCCCGATTGTCCCAGTACTGGCCGATGTAATGGACGACCGCGCCGGTGTCGATCCCTTGCATCCACGTTCCCGCGGCGCCGTTATAAAAGAGACTGGCGTACCAGCGATTGTGCGTATAGTTACCGCCGCTTTGGGTTCCTTGGAAACCGCCGCCAAATTTGCCCACGGCGGTGAATCTCTTCGTTCCTGGAAAGGTTTGCACGTCAACATCGACGAGATAAGTACCATTAAAGGTCGCGGTAAACGTTCCCCAATCGCCATGGCCTAGCCGGGCAATCTCCAATGTCTCCACCGCTTCGTAATCGATATATGATTCGATGAACCGCCCCACGTTTTGCTCCGGAACTCGGATGAGAGTGATTCTGTCGCCCTGATTTGGGTCGCGTTCGACCAGACCAGGAAACTCTGACTCATGGTCAGCAATAAACTGCGGGTCCAAGGAAGATTGGAAAGCGCGGATATCCAGTCGCCCATAATCTACGGAAATAGTCAGGCCGTGCAGCCAACTCCACCAACTCTCTGGGGTAAGGACACCGCCGAAAGTACGCTCATACGCGACTTCCGGCTTGATATTTGAACTACCAGAAAATTCTACTTGGGTTTCCACGTCGATCTTCGTAACCGGATCGTGGACGAAGTCCTGACTTTGCACCACGCCGCCAAAGAGATCACTCAAGCTTGGCGCGTGAAACGCCTCGATGTATGCAGCGCGCAAAGTTAATGGAACTGGTGCACCGCCGAATGGCTGCCAACGAACCGAAAACTTCGGCCGTTCGGTTGTACCGAAATCGCTGTAATCTTCAAATCGCTCCGCGTAGTCGAACTCCAGGCTATGCGCCCCGGGAAAGTTCCACGTCGGCCCCGTCACCGGGATACGCACTTCCCAGTATTGAGACCAACTATCGCGACTACCGCGGGTGGCCCCGAAGTTGACCGCGCCCGTGGTTTGGCCGGAAGAAACCAACGCATCGGGGTTATCGCTGGTGTGGTTCGTCAAGTGCTCGGTGCCAATGGCGAACGAGATCGGGCCACCCGGCAGATTCCAAAGATCGCCATTAAGTTTGAGGTCTTCTGTCAACAGCGTCGTCCAACCGACGTTGTTGATCGTGACGAAGACACGATCGATTACAGCTCGAGTATTTTGATTAAGACCAAATGGGTTAAAGGCAGTTGCCGGATTCGTGTCAAGTAGTGCCGTGCGTAGGGCAGTGTTGTTAACGATGCCGCCGAAGCGCTCGATCCGGTAATCCTCATTCCAACGAACGCCGGCTTCCCACTCCCATGTCTTCAACGTCTCCCATGCATTGGCGAACTCGCCAAGGCTTCCTTTCAGGCCACCCGTGAACAGATAGTTTTCTGCCTGAATCTTGTCAGTGCGCAAACCGGCTTCCAAAGAACGATAGCGGACGCCCGTCGTGAACTCCGTGCCGGGAGGCGCTGCACTGGCCTGGGTAATCGGGAAAGCGGTATTGAATCCGCCCGGAGAAGTGTAATCCGCCACTGTGAACGGATTGAACGCGTTCTGCGTCGGCACGCTGATACCAGTGCTGCTAATTCCGAACGGGTTGAGCGAATCTGTCCAAATATCTGGCGCAAACGGCGTCGGCGCCAAAACGCCGCCCCAAAATTGGCGGAAGTATTTGAAGTCGGCAAAAACCGTCAGGTACTTGCCGCAAAGATCGCGATCGAATGAACTGTAAAGATATTCACGGTCTGTGGGGGCGATCTCAGACGTGAAGTCTCCGAAGTTAAATGCCAAGTGTTCATTCGGAATAACGCCGCTGCTGCGAGCAGTGTACTCCGGATCGGTGCTAACGCTCGCCGCAGAGTGCGGAGTCGGGGTCAGCAAACCAGCCGCTGCAGGGTTGAATTTCGGAGCAAATTGAAAGCCTCCTACTCGTCCGGCGAAGTTACCGCTGCGGCCGTCAAACCCACCCCATTCGCGATAGTCGTCGTCGTGCGAGATGTTTACGTCCCGCGAATAGATTGCCGCTTCATTGAAGAGACCGGCATAGACCACGATATTTGTCTTGTCGTCCCCGGTGCCAGCGAGCAGATATCCCACCTCCTGGCCCATATCGCCGGCAAACCCGAGGTTGGTATTGCCGTAGCTGGAGTAAAGTTCCAAACCACGAAAGTTATGGATCAAGAAAACATTGAGCACGCCGGCGACCGCATCTGTGCCATATATAGGGGACGCACCATCTTTCAGGATGTCGATGTGATCGATTAATCCGAGCGGGAATTCGTTGAAGTCCACTGAACTTCCGGCGAAGCCGACGTTGGCCAGGCGGCGCCCGTCCTCCAAAACAAGGGTTTCCTTCGGATCGATACCGCGAAGGTCCACGTGAGTGCCGCCGTCCGCGCGAAAGGAAATGTTGTTATTGTTGTTTTCGGTTATGCCAAAGCCGGTCGCAGCGGGAATTCTTTGAATCAGGTCGGTTGGAGTCCGCACCCCTAGTCGAGTGATGTCGTCCCGTCGGTACGTGTCCACCGGGTTCGCTGTGACTTCTTCAGCGCTCGGAATGTTTGAGCCGGTAACGATGACTCGTCCTGCTTCGGCCGCCGCTGTGCCATTTGCGTCAACCTGAGCTGTAGCATCCTGGGATGGCGATGGATTCTGCGCAAAGGCGATCGAGGAAATTGCGAAGATAACCGCACCCGATAGAAAACTTTGTTGTTTAACGTGATCCCTGAAATCACGAACCTTCCTTCGGCACGCGTCGGACCCGATCCTGACAAATAGTTCGGCGCGGCCCATTTTGGATGTAGATCGACGTATTGCGCCGCGGCAGCGGGCTGATGTCGAGCATTAAGGCCGGCCTTCATCACCGCGCATTACAAAATCATCCGACGCTAATTCTTAAAGCCGCCGGCTGCTTGCGTTCGCTTTAGCTGAACGAAACTCCCTCTAGCTCAGAGTGTTTTTTCTGCGGCCAATTCCTGAAAGCGAGGGTCCTTGCGGATTTGATCCCAGATCGGATCGAGCCGCAGCAGTGCCGGAGTAATCACCGTCGCCAAAGGGTATCTGCAGCAACCGTTTGAGAATGGGAATCATGTGATTAGCATTGCCGAGGAGAACGTAGGTCTGCACATGTCCTCCTCGTCTCCCGGGCCTTTTGCCAAGCAAATTGAATTGCACGGCTATCCGTTTGAGCCGTAGCTGTGGTGTAGGCTTGACCTAGATTTGCGCTTACCCCGATGCCGGCTTGATTTTGGCGCGGCTTTTTGCTTGTATCGCAGCGTGCCTGGCAGTCATGAGGAGGCTTCACAAAATGCGATCGGTCTGAGCAGGCAGAGCGGTGCGGTCGCATTTGCCACCACACATTGGAGCGTGGTGCTGGAGGCGCAGGGGGAGTCGCCCGCAGCACAGGGAGCGCTAGAAAAACTTTGCCGCACTTATTGGCGACCTGTGTATAGCTTCATCAGGCGACAGGGTGTCGGAATCGAGGAAGCAGAAGATTTTACCCAAGGGTTTTTTGCGCTGCTGCTGGAGCGCCGCGATCTGGATGCTGTTCGCAGAGAGAAAGGACGCTTGCGTTCTTACCTGCTGACGTCAGTTAAACATTTCCTCGCCAGCGAACACCGCCGTGCGATGGCGATCAAGCGAGGCAAAGGACAACGGCTGGTGCCGCTGGAAGAATTGAGCGCGATCGTGCGAAGTGAGATGGAACCGGCAGATCCTCTCAGCGCCGACCTGGTTTATGAGCGCCGCTGGGCCTGGACCCTGATGGAGCAGGTGTTGCGGCGATTAAAGGACGAATACCGCGCCGCGGGCAATGCCGCGTTATTTGATTGGCTGAAACAATTGCTCCCGGACGAACCGGAAGCGCCGCCCCGGTCGGAAATCGCTGCCCGCTTAGGTATGACCGATAATGCGCTCCGGCAAGCTTTCCATCGGTTTCGCCACCGTTATCAGGTCTTGTTGCGAGAGGAAATCGGCCACACTGTTGCCATTGCCAGCGATATCGAAGATGAGCTGCGCCATTTGATCGCTGTGTTGCGAGCGTAACGTATGATAGAATTCCGCGCAGTACAAGATGGGGAGCGCATCGCCGACTCTCCTGTAATGAGCAGCGTACTCAGAGTTTGTCGAAAGTGCGGAGCGGAAATCTTCGCCGACGCGCCGGAAGGACTTTGCACAGCTTGCCTGTTTGAGACAGGCCTTGATCTCCTCGCGCGCCCGTCAGTAGCCGCGGGCGACTCGTTCGCCGTAGCCTCGGCGAAGGCGGATGACCGCGCCCCCGTTGAAAATGTCGAATCGAGTGATGCGAATGCCGCGCCCCATGTAAGGAAGGCTCCACGTCCGCCAAAGACGCTGGCCGATTTTGGCGACTATAAATTATTGGAGGAAATCGGCCGCGGCGGTCAGGGCGTGGTTTATCGTGCCCACCAGATAAGTCTAAACCGCACAGTAGCTCTCAAAGTAATCGGTCTGGGACATTGGGCCACTGAAGCGCATCTTAAGCGATTCCGCCGCGAAGCCGAAGCTGCCGCCAGTTTAGAGCATCCCGGTATCGTTCCAATCCACGAAGTCGGCGAACGCGATGGCTCCTGCTATTTCAGCATGAAATTTATCGAAGGCGGCCAGCTCGACGAAGGCGTCAGGCGCGAGCCAAGGCCGATCCGGCCCGCCGCGGAATTAATCGCGAAAATCGCGCGCACCGTGCATTACGCGCATGAACACGGCATCCTGCATCGAGACATCAAACCTGGGAACATCCTGCTTGATGCAAAAGGCGAACCGCATCTCACCGACTTCGGACTGGCCCGGCTTCTCGAGACAGAAAGCACCGTCACGCGCACGATGGAAGTGCTGGGAACGCCCAGTTACATGGCCCCAGAACAAGCAGTAGGAAACAACGCGGCCGTCAGCAACGTCACCGATGTTTATGGAATTGGCGCGGTGCTTTACCAACTGCTGACCGGTCATCCACCTTTTGCTGGGGGAACAACCTACGAGACCATCAAATTACTGGTGGATACCGAGCCACGACAACCGCGCCTATGGAATCCGAAAGTAGATCGCGATCTCTCAACAATTTGCCGCAAGTGTCTCGAGAAAGATCCAAAGCGTCGCTATTCTTCCGCTCTCGCGCTGGCGGAAGACCTTGAACGTTGGCTAAAGCACGAGCCAATTCGGGCGCGGCAAACTGGAATTTTCGCGCGAGGCCGCAAATGGATTCGACGCAATCCCACCACGGCGGCGCTGATTCCATTGTCGGTCGCGCTGTTAGTGGCGATGGGAATGCTGCTGTGGAATCGCGTGCCAGAACGTGCACCAGCAGGAATCGCAGTGCTGCCCTTTGAAAGTCTCGATGCCGACAAAGCGGATACTGCATTCGCTGATGGCGTGCACGACGAAATCCTGAGCAGCCTCGCAAGAGTCGCCGACTTGAAAGTAATCAGCCGAACGAGCGTGATGGATTACCGCGGCCAGCGGAACACGCAGAAGATCGGGCAGGCGCTCCATGTCTCGTATGTCCTGGAGGGCAGCGTGAGCAAGGCGGCCGGGCGAATTCGTTTGAATACGGAACTCATCGATACCCGCTCGGGAACAAACGTCTGGGCGCAAAGATACGAACGCGATCTAACTGATGTTTTTGCGGTCCAGACCGAGATTGCCCAAACCATCGCAGAGCAGCTTCACGCCAAACTCTCGCCCCGTGAAAAGGCAGCCATCGAAAAACCGCCGACCAAAGATCTTCTCGCCTATGACCTCTATGTCCGGGCGGTGGCTTTGATCGACCCAGCTCTCGATGACCCCGACTTGCGTCAAGATGTCGCCAGCGGCATACAATTTCTAGAAGCGGCAATTGCGCATGATCCCTCGTTCATACTGGCGTATTGCAAGCTGGCCCAGGCCCATGATTTTCTCTACCTGCAGGGTGATAAGACACGTGGACGGCTGGCCCGCGCGGATTCTGCAGTGAAGTTCGCGCTTCGGCTGGGGCCAGATTCCGGTGAAGCGCACCTTTCCCATGCGCTGCACCTTTACTGGGGATACTCCGATTACGATCGTGCCCGCGCGGAACTGGCGATTGCAAGCCACACTTTGCCGAATAATTCCCGCATCGCCAAGATAGCTGGCCTCATCGACCGCCGGCAGGGTCGATGGTCCGATGCGGTGCGCGAATTGGAACGTTCAGCCGAGTTAGACCCACGAAACCTGGTCCCTCTGGACGGCCTGATATCGACTTATTTTCTAATGCGCTCATATGGACACCTCACCGAGGTCATAGATCGCCGGGCCGCTCTCAAGCCAAACGGCATCGGTACTCGGTTGCCTCGCGCGTATATCGATGTCGCCTCGCGAGCCGATACCCGGCCGTTCCATACGCTGGTGCAAGAGCTTGTCACCGATGACCCGCCGACGGCTGAGTATCTGGCGGAACCGTGCTTTTGGCTTGGCGTACTCGAACGCGATCCCAACGCCGCTCATCGCGCTTTGGCGCTGGCGACACGTGCTAAGAAGGCTATCAATGCCACACCGAGTGGTGACGTTCCACTGAGTCATTCCTTTTGGGAAGGTTTGGTTGCTCGCATGAAAGGAGACAACGTCGCGGCGCGCGCGGCCTTTGTCGCCGCCCGTGCAGAGCAGGAAGAATTGACACGGTCCCAATCTGATGTCGGGATCGCGCTCAGTGCGCTTGGTCTCGTCGACGCTTACCTTGGACGAAAAGAAGACGCGCTCAGCGAGGCCCGCCAGGGAGTCGCGCTTCTGCCTGTCGCAAAAAACTCCCTTGATGGTGCGGACGCCCTTTATTGCTCTGCGGTAATTTGCGCCTTGATCGGCGAGCGCGACGTCGCCTTTCAGCAACTCGAAGTTCTTGCGAAAATCCCTGCTGGCACAACCTACGGCGACCTGCGTCTCAATCCTTACTGGGATTCGTTGCGCGGCGATCCGCACTTCGAAAAAATCGTCGCCTCCCTCGCGCCGAAGTAAAACTTCACCACGGATTACACGGATAACACAGATACAGACATGATTCAGAAGGAGTGGTAGGGCGCGACCGCCGGGCGCGCCGAATCGAGTGCCCAACTGTAGAGCGTCTGTGTCAGACGCCAGCCAAGAATCCATCCGTTGCATCCGTGCAATCCGCGGTTCTTAAGTCTTCCTCAATTTTCCGCGTAACAGTCGGCCGAATTTCGCGCAGTACATCAGTGAACGGCCAGAAATGATTTCTCATGACGAGAAGCCAAAGAAAGCCAAAACAACGAAAGAAAATTAAATATGAAAAAACGAAACATTGCATTCGCAACAATTCTGCTGGTGCTTGGCTGCTTTGCGTTTTCGCCGGCGGCGAAAGCAGGGGGGCCAATCGCAGGTTTATGGCATGAGCATTATACCAGTACGGTCGGCGGTCCACCATTTGAAACCTACTCGCAATGGCACAGTGACGGATTGGAAATCGAAACCCCAAACTTTACCCCGGGGGTATGTATGGGGACTTGGGAACACACAGAAGGCAGGACCTTCAAGCTGTTCCACGTGGGATGGACACCGGGTGGTATTCCTCCTGCACCAACGAGCGTACGGTTCGTGTTGAGGGAACTAAATACGGTCAGCGTCGACGGCAATAGCTTCGACGGTACTTATGATCAGAAGTTCTTCGACGCGGGTGGAAACCTCGTCTTTGAGGACAAGGGCACGATCCACGCGACGCGTCTGTCTGTGGATTAACCGACCCACCACAGCAAGCAGGGAACCTGGGAAATGACGTTCTACGATCTGAGTGGACACTTCCTGTTTAAAAATATGGGCACACTCAAAGCGACCCGCCTTTCTGTTGACTGACTAATCGACTGAGCGCCATCACTTCCGCAGGAGCCTCAGAGCTGGAGGCTCCTGCGCGTACCCGCAAGATTTTACGGTTTCTTTTCTGCGGCCAACTCCTGAAAACGAGGATCGTTCCGGATTTGATCCCAGACCGGATCGAGCCGGAGCAGCGCAGGAGTGAGCGCAAAGCCACCCGGTATCTGCCAGTTCGGGTCGGGCACGGTCGTGCGGATTGAGCCCTCGGGTGCTCAGACCGTGGTCGCGAGCGGGCTCACTTTCCCCACAGCCATGACTCTCGGTCCAGACGGCGCGCTCTATGTTTCGAATATGGGATTTGGCTTTGCGGCTGGCCAGGGGCGGATTCTGAGAATCACAGTCCCGTAGCCTTCGAGCCGGTCAGACTGAGCGACATTGCCAGCAGCAAGCTCGAAGGGCTTTACTCACATTGAGCAGCCTGCTCTTGTATGTGTTGAAAGTCTGGGGGCGAAGAGAGCGATCTTTGGCGGCTAGGATGTTCTGACTGGCGCGAACACGCCAGTCAGAAAGACCCGGGCGAGATCGAAGCCTGCTCCGATGTTGGGTGTTGAGCGTTGGGCGTTGGGAGTTTAGTTTTCGAATCAATGCGCTATCGCACTTACAAAAGTACTCAGCTCACCGTAAGCGAAGTCGGCTTCGGCTTGTGGACGATTTCCACCGGCTGGTGGGGAAATTTTACCGAGGGCGAAGCGATCGCGCTCATGCACAAGGCGTTCGATCTCGGCGTCACGCTCTTCGACGCGGCCGATACTTATGGAAACGGTTTAAGCGAGGAGCTGATCGCGAAGGCGTTTCCTAAACAGCGAGACGAAATTACCATCGCGACCAAGGTCGGCTACGATTTCGTCCATCATGGCGAGGCGCGCGGTCGCGGTCAGCGCGAGATCCCGCAGGATTTTTCACCGGAAGCGATCGAGCGGGCGACGGACGCGGCTTTGAAACGGTTGAAGACCGATCATGTCGATCTTCTCCAACTTCACAACATTCGGATGGAGCAGGTTTACGACGACGCACTCTGGAAAACGCTCGAGAAGTTAAAATCGTCCGGAAAAGTTCGCTACTATGGCATCGCGCTCGGTCCCGCGATTGGCTGGCTTTACGAAGGCGCCAATTGCATTCGGGAGCGCGAGATGACGAGCGTTCAGCACATTTACAACCTGCTCGAACAACATCCCGGCCACGCCTTGCACGACGCCGTAACGGAAGCGGGCAAGGACACGATGTTTCTCATTCGGGTAACTCATTCATCCGGAATGCTGGAGGGCAAATACACCGCCGACACAGTTTTTCCGTCTACCGATCATCGCAGCCACCGTCCGCGCAGTTGGCTACTTAACGGAATCAAAAAGATCGACAGACTACGGTTTCTCGAAAATTCAAAACGCACGCTCGGTCAGGCGGCGTTGCTTTGGTTGCTGGCCGACCATCGCGTGGCTTCGACGCTTCCGAACATTTACAACGAAGAACAACTCGTTGAATTCTCCAAGGCGCCCGACTGCCCGCCGTTGAGTCCAGAAGAGCTAGCCAAGATCGACAATCTCCATTCCGAAAACTTCGGTGTCGAAGAAGAACCGCCGAAGTTCAAGGGCACGATGGAGCTGTCGAAAGAAACGGCGGCGGCTTAGTCCGAATCGTCTTCTTCAACCGGCTGAGCGCGGCGAATCTGTTGAGTTGGTTCGCGCACGCCACGATTGCTCGTTTTCGAGCCTTTGTAAATTTCCTGGAAGATGTCGGCGATCATCGGGGCCGCGGTCGTGCCGCCGTGCACTTTGCTGCCGACGTCGCCCTCATAAACGGCGGCGAACGCGTACTTCGGTTCGTCCGCCGGCAAAAATCCAGCAAACCATGCGGCTGTGCGTTCCTTATTTTTCGGACCCCACTGCGCGGTCCCGGTCTTGCCGGCAACTTCGACACCTTCAAGTTGCGCTTCGTGTCCGGTCCCGTTCGGTCCGTTGACAACGTCGATCATCCCTGCGCGAACTTCTTCCATCGTTTCCGCGGAAACATCGAGCGCGCGTTTTTCACGCAATTGATAGGCAGTGACAATTTCCTGATCGGGCGCTTGCACCTGGCGCACGAGTCGCGTTTGATAAAATCTCCCGCCGTTCGCGACGATGGCCATGGCTTGCGCCATTTGGAGCGGCGTGACCTGCGTGTCGCCCTGGCCAATCGATAAATTCGCGATGTCGCCGTTGAGCAATTTGCGGCCGTGAGTCGCTTTCATGTATTCGTCGTTCGGAATGCGTCCTTCCGCTTCGCCGCGCAACGGAATGCCGCACTTCGCACCGAAGCCGAGTTTGAGCGCCCATTCAATGATCGGCTCCGCGCCAGTCTTGATCCCGACCTGATAAAACCAGGTGTCACATGATTCCGTCAGGGCCTGCACAAAATTGAGCGCGCCGCGATCGCCTTTTTTCCAATTGTGAAAAGTGAGATTGCCAATCTGGATTCCCGGCACGCATTGATAAAGATCGTCCGCGTGAACCGCGCCAGTTTCGAGCGCGGCGATTCCAACTGCGACCTTGAAGGTTGACCCCGGTGGATAGGCCGACCGAAAAGCGCGCGCCAGAAGCGGCAGATCGGGATCGTCCTGTAATTGCTTAAACTTTTCGGTCGAGATCGACGGAACAAAAAGATTCGGATCGTAAGTGGGGCACGACGCCATCGCCAAAATGTCGCCGTCGGCTGGATCGACAATCACGATGGCGCCGCGTTTTGCCTTCGACTCCAAAGCTTTTTCAGCGAGCTGCTGGAGCCGCAAATCCAAAGTGGTGATGATGTTGCTTCCCGGCACCGCCGATTTGATCAGCTTTTCGGAAGTCTTGTGGCCGTCTTTGTCGAAGGTCAGCTTATATTCACCGTGCTTGCCGGTGAGCATCTCGTTGAAAGTTTGCTCCAGCCCGTCGCGGCCTTCCGTTTCCGGCCAGAGCGTTTCGTGATTGTCGATGATGCCGTCCAGATTGCGGCCCGTCTTGCCGGTGTAACCAATAATTTGTCCGGCGATTTTTCCGTTTGGATAAGTCCGGACATAAATCGGCCGCACCACCAGGAAATCCTTCGATCGATCTTTGACCGCTTCGTATTCCGATTTGCTCAGGTTCTGCGCGATTTCCAACGGCAGAATTCCGCGGTTGTGATAATGCCGAAGGATCGCGTCGTCCGAAATTTTGATTGAGCGACCGGTCAATTTCGCGGCCTTGTCGATCTTCTCTCGCGCAAACGCGAGCGCTTTCGCGTCGGTAAAATCGAGTGGAGTTGGAAAACTGACCGCCAGATTGTAACTGACTTTGTTTTGGGCGAGCGGCAGTCCGGTGCGGTCCGTAATTTGTCCGCGCGGCGCCGGAATATCGAGAATGTAGGCGCGGGCAAGCTTTTGCGTCTCAAATGTCGGGATGATCGTTTCCTCGTCGTTTGCCGGAGATGGAACTGGCGTAGCCGTCGGCTGGGAGATCTGCGCGGAAACAAACGCCGGCAGTAAAACAACGATGAAAATCGCGCGCGAAGGCTTCATGACAGGATCGACATTTTCCTTTGGGGAACGCTTGCGTCAATTCCGTTGCAAGAAGCGATACACTTCTTCGGCCAGTTTTTGTCCGATCCCTTCGGTGGCCGCGATTTGCTCGACGCTCGCTTTGCGCAAGCGATTGACTGAACCGAATTTTCGCAGGAGTAGATTTTTCCGGTTCTGACTCACGCCCGCACAATCGTCGAGAATACTTTCGTCGATTCGTTTCTTGAGCAAAAGCTGATGATACGCGTTTGCGAAGCGATGCGCCTCGTCGCGGATTCGCTGAAGTAGATGCAACGCGCCTGAATCCGCCGGCAATTGCAACGGCATCGCGCGACCCGGCCGGTAAATCTCCTCGTGCTCTTTCGCCAGACCGATAATCGGCAATTCGTGCAACCCCAGTCGCTGCAACTCCCGACACGCGGATGAAAGCTGCCCTTTGCCACCGTCGACAATGATCAAATCAGGCAGACGAACGGCCACAAACTGCGCACGATCATTTCTCTCCGGCGCGTCCTCACGGGCTGGGTGTTGCAATGCGTCGACCGGATTCTCCTGTGAGAATTCCGCCACGTCCGGATTTTTTTCGCGCGCTTCGAGAAGCACCCGCGAATATCGACGCCGGACGACTTCGGCCATGCTTGCGAAGTCGTCCTGACCTTCGACGGTCCGCACCCGGTATCGGCGGTAGCAATCTTTGTCCGGCAAGCCGTCGCGAAAACAAACCATCGAAGCAACCACGTGTGTCGTGGAAATATTAGAGATATCGAAACACTCCATGACCCGCGGCAATCGGGGAAGTTGCAGCGCGTCCCCGAGCGCCTGGACATCGGCCAACGGATCGATCGCGCTCGGGAGCGTTCCGCGCGTGAAACGCCGCGTTTGCCTGGTCGTTTGCCGCACATCGTCGATCATGTTGCGCAACTCGGCCGCCTTCTCGAATTCCATTTTTCCCGCTGCTTTCTGCATCTGCCCTTCAAGCGCTTCGATCATCTCGCGTGAATGACCGTCGAGAAATTCGCATGCTCTGGCCGTGCGCTCGCGATATTGCTCGGCTGTTATCTCGCTCAATCGCACCGGCACCTGATACGTTGACGATTTCAATTCCCGCTCGGTCGGCGAGCCGCGTCCGAACGTCAGCACACCGAATTTCTTTCGAAGCAAGTTCAGCGTCTGCCGCAATGCACCGGCATTTGCGTACGGCCCAAAGTAGCGCGCAGTATCGTTTTTCTTTAAACGGGTCAGCCGAAAACGCGGCCATTCTTCCGCCAGATCGACCTTGACCAGTAAAAAGCGTTTGTCATCGCGAAAAGAAATGTTGTAGCGCGGCCGGTATTCCTTGATCAGCTTGCCTTCGAGCAAGACCGACTCCGCTTCGCTGCGGACGACGTGGGTTTCAAAATCCCACGTCGCATCGAGCATCGCGCGCGTTTTCAAATCAGCCTGCGCCAGTTTCGAGGGCAAGAAATAGGAGCTGACCCGCTTCCGCAGATCGCGCGCTTTGCCTACGTAAATGACGCGATTAAAGCGGTCGCGCATCAAGTACACACCCGGCTTGTGCGGCACTTCGTGGACCTTCTTTTGCAGGTCCGGTTTTTCCTTGGTCGAGACGGCCATCGAGGATCGACAATCGCGCTTTGAGAATTGTAGGGCAAGCGCATCGCTTGCCGGTCGAGTAAACGGCAGGCGGAGCGCCTGCCCTACAAAAGACGGAAGATTTACGCGGGCCGACGACGCGGCAGCGCAGACTGCACCATCATCAGTTCGCTCACATTTTCCGGAGTGAGCAAACCGACCAACCGTTTCATGCTGTCGAGCACCGGAACGGCCGGACAATTACATTCCTGCATGATCCGAAACGCTTCTTCGAATCGCGTTCCCGTGGTCACGGTCGGAATGTCGCGACGCATCACGTCGCCCACGCGAATTGTCGGATCGTTTTTACGTAAAGCGGCGATCAGATCGTGCCGCGTTAAGATACCTGCAACAATTCCGGCTTCATCGAGGACAGGAAAATCGTGCTGCGACGTCGCGAGCAGCGCGTCGACTGCTTCCTCCAACGTCGCGCTCTCCGGAAGCGAACGAAATTCTCGCACCATCGCGCTCGAGACTGGAAACCGACGCGAAACATCGCGCATTTGGGCGAGCGCCGCTTCCTGCGACGCACCGATGTAAACGAAAAACGCGATGAAAATTAAAAACGGATTGGGATTAAAGATGCCCGGAATGACGAAAAGACCGATGATTCCAAAGAAGAAAGCGAACGCCTGCCCGACTGTTGCTGCGACTTGGGTTGCTCGCGCATAGCTCAAGCGCGTCGCGAGCAGAGCGCGCAGAACCCGGCCGCCGTCCATCGGAAATGCTGGAATCAGATTAAACAAAAGCAGCCAGACGTTGATCTTGAAAAGATTTACCAGCAAATCGCCGCTTTGAACGGAAGCACTGAATTCGGTCCCGCCTCGCGATGCGATGACCACAAAAAGAGAGAGAGCGATAATAGCGGTTACCGCTGGGCCGGCCGCAGCAATGACCAGCTCTTGTTTTGGCTCTTCCGGAATTCGTTCCAGCCGTGCGACACCGCCGATTGGTAGCAGCGTGATGTCGGGCGTGTTAATTCCATAACCTTTGGCCGCAAGGGCATGTCCGAATTCGTGCAGCACCACGCACAAGAACAAGAGCAGCACAAAAACCACGGCACTGGCAGAACCAAGGGCGATCCAGCCGATCAGCAGCAGAAACGTGACGTGAATGCGCAATTGGATGCCGGCAATGCGAGCAATAGGAAGTGACCAGCTCATGATTGAATCTCGTTCGGTTTTAAATCTCGCGCCAGCGGGCGCGCAAGTTGGCAAAATTGTAGGGCAGGCGCTCTGCCTGCCAACGTCAGAACAGGCAAGCGATGCGCTTGCCCTACAACTCGACATGACATCAGAGTGAACGTGCAATGGAAGTTGTCGATGTTGCGATTGTCGGCGGTGGACCGGCCGGTTCGACCTGCGCGGCGTTTTGTGCGGCCGCCGGATTACGAACGCTAGTTCTGGAGCGGGAAAAATTTCCGCGTGAAAAGGTCTGCGGCGATTGCATCAATCCCGCGTGCTGGCCGGTGCTGAAGAAACTCGAGCTTGCCGAACAACTCTGGAATTCGCCGCATGGCGCGATTAACATGGTGGAATTCATTGCCATTGGCGGTCAAAAACTCCGCGTCGATCTTCCGCACGGTGAGAAAAGCGAAATCGCGATCAAGCGCAGCCTCTTCGACAATATCCTTCTCCGTCGCGCGCGTACGCTCGGCGCCGAAATCCGCGAAGAGGCAACGTTGATCGCCCTCAACCGCACCACCGCGAGAAATTGGAAGATCGACATCGTGCGAGAAATTTTTGTCGCCCGCGTCGTCGTCGGCGCTGATGGCCGCAACTCGATCGTCGCACGGCTGCGAAATCTTCTTCCGCGACCCGAACGGGAACGCGTTGCGTTGCAGGCGCACATTCCGCTCCCGCCCGGCTTCGGAAATCGCATCGTGCTGCAATTTCTGCCGGAAGGTTATTCCGGCCAGGCGCCGGTAAATAACTCCGAGCTGAATCTTTGTCTGGTTGGAACCCCCCCAACGATTTCATCGCTTAGAAACTGGGCCGGGCGAGAGTTTAATCTCACCGCTGAGCAGCCGTGGCGCACGATTACTCCGCTTACCCGCGCGCCTGTTTCAGGGGCGCACGAGAATTTGTTCTTCATCGGAGATGCCGCCCGGGTGGTCGAGCCGTTTACGGGCGAAGGAATTTATTACGCGTTGCGCTCAGGCGAATTGGCCGCGAGTGCGATCACAAAAATCATCCACGGCGAAGATGGAGAAAATGTAGTACGCGAATTCACTCGCGCCCATCGGGCGATGTATCGCGGACGACTTTGGATCAATCGGCTCGCCCGCGCGGCGGTGTTGTCACCAAAAACTGCCTCACGCTTTCTACGGGTTGCCCGATTCAGCCCCGCGATCTTGCGATTGCTAACGAGAAAGATCGTCCGCGCGTTGTAGCTGCCGCCGTCACTGGCGGCAGTCTGCCGATGAGGACATCGGCAGCTACAACATTTGCTGCGCTGCTTTGACCGTGTTCGACATGAGCATTGCAATTGTCATCGGCCCGACCCCGCCCGGAACAGGCGTGATCGCTTTCGCTTTTGCCACGACTTCATCAAACGCCACATCGCCGACGAGCCGATAACCGCGCTCGTTGTTTTTGTCGTCGACGCGGTTGATTCCGACATCAATCACGACCGCGCCTTCGCGAATGTGTTCGGCTTTTACGAAGTGCGCGCGTCCGATGGCCGCAATCAGAATGTCCGCTGAGCGCGTAATCTCTTGGATATTGTTGCTCCGTGAATGCGCAACTGTCACGGTCGCATCGCCGCCTTTTGCTTTTTGCATGAGCAATAAGGCGACCGGTTTTCCAACGATCATGCTGCGCCCAAGAACGACGACATGGGCGCCGGCGATGTCGACCTTGCTTTCGATCAGGAGCCGTTGAACCCCAAGCGGCGTGCATGGGACGAATCCGTTTGCGTCGCCCATCGCGAGCTTGGCCACATTGAGCGGATGAAAACCATCCACGTCTTTGCGCGGATCGAGCGTGCGCACAATCGCGGCTTCGTCGATCTGTTTCGGCGGCGGCGATTGAACCAGAATACCGTGGACCTTGGGATCGCGATTCAATTCTTCGACGCGCTCAAGCAGTTCGCTCTGGCTCGTTAAAGCCGGCAGTTCGAGCTTGACCGAGTGCAAGCCGAGCTCGCGGCTCATCCTGTCTTTCGATCGGACATAAGTTCGCGACGCCGGATTATCGCCGACAAGAACAACCGCAAGTCCGGGCGTGATGCCTTTGGATTTCAGCTCTGCGATCTGCGTCCGAAGATCGACATAAACTTTTTCGGCAATCGCGCGGCCGTCGATCAGATTTCCCATTGCGCCAACTTAAATGAGTCAGTGGCGCTCAACCAGCGACATCATTGCATCTTGGAGACGCAATCGCTCGGTCTCGAATTCTTCAGGCGTAGATGTCGATCTTATCTGCTGGGGCTGGCCGATGATGACGCGCACTTTCGAAAAAGGACGTGGAATGATGAACCGGTCCCAACTTTTCACCCGCCAGCAGCTCGAATATTCCATGTTGACAGGCACGACTGGGGCTCCGGTTTTCTGTGCGAGAAAAATAATGCCCGGACCGAGTTCGTAGGCAGGACCGCGCGGGCCATCGGGTGTGATCAGGACATCGTGGCCGGAATTAAGAACGTTACTCAACTCCAGAAGCGCGGAGGCGCCCATGCGCGAGCTCGATCCTCGAACCACGTCAAAGCCAAAACGCTCAGTGACATCCGCGATTAAATCTCCGTCCCGACTCGCGCTGATCAGACCAGCGCCCGGTCGCTGTGGAAAAAACTTTTTCAGGACGAACGAAATCAGCAAAAGGCGATTGTGCCAGAGCGCTGCGATGTAATTTCCTTCCACCGGTTTTCCCATAACGTTCGCGCGGTCGTCGATTTCGTAGCGGAGCGTTCGCGCCCAAACTTGGAGCAAATGAAATCCAAACGCGATCAGCCATCGCGCGCGCCAGCCTTCGATCTTCAAGGTTTCTTGCGCGCGCCGCGGCGCGAAGTTTCGTCGGCCCAGCGATAGGCGCGCGAGCTCGGCAAGCCAATTTGATCGAGAATCCGCCACACGACCGTGTCCACAACATCGGCAACTGAAGTTGGGCGGCTGTAGAAAGACGGGATCGCCGGCAGCACGACCGCGCCCGCTTCCAGCAGCGTGACGATGTTCCGCGCGTGAATCAGGTTCCACGGCGTTTCGCGCGGCACAACGACCAGCTTGCGGCGCTCCTTTAAAAAAACATCGGCCGCGCGCAGAAGCGCGGTATCGCTCGAGCCGGCTGCGATCCTTCCGATCGTCGCCATCGAGCAGGGAACGATTACCATCGCGTCAAATCGGGCGGAGCCGCTGACGAACGGAACGTTGAGATCGTTCTCAGCATGTTGCACGATCGCTTTTGGAATCTTGACAGCCCCCAGCTCCTGCTTCGCGACTTGTTTTGCGTGGCTGCTTAAGACCAGGTGGACCTCGTGGGTAGCGGCATCGACTTGATCGAGCAATCGCTGCAGATAGATCGAACCGCTGGCGCCGGTGGCGGCAATGACAAGTTTCATCAGCGAAGAGTTTGAATTTAACCGGTTAACGGGGCAATAAGATACATAATGGTCAAGAAACTGTTACATACTCGCTACCGCGTGAAAGATCTGGAAAAGACGGTGGCGTTTTACAAAGACGTGCTTGGGCTTCAAGAAACGCGGCGACATACCTCCGGCCGCGGATCGCAATTGGTTTTTTTCAAGGCGCCCGAAAGCGAAGAGGAAATCGAGCTCTGCAAATTCGACGAGAGCGGCCCGGTGATAGTCGGTCCGGACCTGACTCATCTCGCGTTTGAAGTGGACGATTTGGAAAAATTCGCACGCGACGCGGCCGGGAAGGGTTACCCGCTGTCCGATGGTCCACATAAAACTTCCGGCGGAAGCGTCATCGCTTTCATCGATGCGCCGGAAGGCTACGAAATTGAACTGATCCAGCGCGGCGAAGATTTGTAGCGCTACCGGCTTGCGCGGATTGAGTCTTTATCGCTAATTAGCCGCCCATGAAGCGCTGGTATCGTGTCGGGTTTGCCTGTTGCGCTGTCAGCCTTGCTGCCGTGTGCCTTGCGGCCGAGCCGACGACGACCTCCCCGGAAGACGAAAATCCGAACGCGGTCAGGCCGAGCGGAGTCCCGCCGCATAAATCGCCTTCGAAGCGAACCCATCATGCGACAAGGAAGCCTCGTGAATCAGAGGACGAAGCCATTCCACAGACCGTGCCGGGTTCGGTTCCGAAAACCGGCGCGAGCTCGGTTATCGTGATCGACGTTCATAGTGGCGAAGTGGTCTACGAAAAAAATCCCGATCAGATTCGAGCGCCGGCCAGCACGACCAAGCTGCTAACCGGATTGATCGTGGCTGAAAGCGGAAACCTGGAACGACCGGTGACGGTCGCGCAGGTCGACACTTTCGCGGAACCGGTAAAACTAAATATTAAACCTGGGGAGATTTATTCGCGGACCGACCTCCTGCACGCGTTGCTGGTGAAAAGCCCAAACGACGTGGCCAGATGCCTGGCGCGGGACAACGCTGGCAGTATCGAAACGTTTGCCGAAAAAATGAACCAGCGTGCGTTCGCGCTCGGGGCAACGCACTCACATTTCGTAAACCCAAACGGATTACCGGACGCGAGGCAATATTCGACTGCACGCGACTTGTCGACGATCGCGCGGGTGGCGTATGCGAATCCCACGATTCGTTCGATCGTCTGCCTGCGACAGCTGGTTTTCCGCTACGCGAACGGCCGCACGCGTGAATTGGAAAACACCAACCAACTTTTGAAGCGATTGCCCTACTGCAACGGGATGAAAACCGGTTACACCGAGGCCGCTGGAAAATGTTTAATCGCGAGCGGCTCGCGGCCAGGCAAAGACATCATCGTGGTTGTGCTCGGGGATAGCCATAACGGTGTCTGGCGCGACGCGGGCGCGCTCCTGGCCTGGGCGCTTTGGAATCCATCGGCCGGATGATCGATATCTACGCGAGGTCCGCAGTTCGCAGGGACCTATGGTCGATATTGGCGGCAAACAACTCATCAACTTTGCCTCGAACGATTACCTCGGCCTCGCGAATGACCCGCATTTGCGTGAGGCAGCAACGAAAGCGATCGCGGAATTTGGTGTCGGTGCGGGCGCGTCCCGATTGATTAGTGGGACACGGTCGCCGCATCTGCGTCTGGAAGCCACGTTGGGGAAATGGAAGGGAACTGAAGCTGCGCTCTGCTTTAGCAGCGGTTATGCGGCCGCGCTCGGAACGATTCCGGCGCTGGTTGGCAAGAACGACATCATCCTGCTCGACAAATTGTGTCATGCATCGCTCATCGATGGCGCCAAGTTGAGCGGTGCGACGCTGCGCGTCTTTCCACATAATCATCTTGGGAAGCTGAAGAGTCTTCTCGAATGGGGTTGCCGAAAAAATTCTGCCGCGCGCATTTTAATTATCACGGAATCGGTCTTTTCCATGGACGGCGATCGCGCGCCGTTACGCGAGATCGTTGAGCTGAAGAAACAATTTGGCGCCCAGTTGTTTCTCGATGAAGCACACGCCACCGGTGTGATCGGGCAGAATGGCCGTGGTCTCGCGGCCGGGGAGAATTTAAGTGCCGACGTTGACGTTCAAATGGGCACGCTGAGCAAGGCGCTTGGCGCGAGCGGCGGCTATATTTGCGGATCGCGAAGCATGATTGAGTGGCTGATCAATCGAGCGCGCTCGTTTATTTTTTCCACTGCGCCACCACCAGCGCTGGCAGCGGCGACGAACGCGGCTGTCGATTTTGTTTCCTCGCCCGAAGGTGAAAAGCGGCGTCGACTGCTTTGGCGCAACATTGACATCCTGGCCGAAGAGCTTCCGGTTCGCCCGGTCAGCGCCATTGTTCCGTGGATTATCGGTGACGAAGAGGCGGCCTTGGACGCGGCGCGAAGTCTTCAAGGCCGGGGATTCTTTGTCCCGGCAATCCGTTATCCAACCGTGGCGAAAGGTTCGGCGCGATTGCGGGTAACCGTCTCAGCGGCACACGAAGACCCGCAGGTGCGGTCGCTTGCGCAGGCGATAAAAAAGCTCGCGAAACGAAACTGAGCTAACCGCAGTCTGCTACGGCGTGCGAGATGAGGCCCAGTAGCGAAGGAGCGGACTCGGCATCAAAGCTGGATTTTGATCGACCGTGGCCGGCGCGTCAGCCGGAACATCCTCTGGACCTTCGGCCGGAGGTGCGGGTTCTTCACCGGGCGTGCCGGGTTCGGTCGCGTTGCTCGCGTACTTTGCCATTAGACGTTGCTCGAGTGTTTGATTGGAAGCGGTCGTTTGAGACGTGGTCGAGCAAGCTGGCAGAAACGCAAGGCTAAGCAGACAGAAAGCGATTTCGATTTTCATTGGACTCGGAAAATTGGTAATAACGACGCCTTTATAATTACTATAATCAGCGCCGAAATAGCAAGAACTTTTTCAGCTCACGAAAACCGGCCCAAAATCGGCCCCAGCTTCTCTGCCGTCGCCTTTGGCCAAAGTTTCCGTTCCGTTACCAGGGCATTATCGAGAGACCGATGCTCCGCCCAATCCGGCTCCGTCGGGATGCGCGGAATCGCTTCGACCAAGACTTTCTTGGCCGCCTCGGCATTCGCAGTCAGATGGCCGAACACAGTTTGCGCCGAGACCGGCTCCTCTTCCATTTTCCAGCAGTCGTAATCGGTGATCATCGCCATTGTGGCCAACGCGATCTCGGCTTCGCGCGCCAATTTTGCTTCGGGCAAATTCGTCATCCCAATCACGTCAAAACCAAGGCGCCGATTCAGCTCCGACTCCGCCCGCGTCGAAAACGCCGGTCCGTCCATATTCACATATGTGCCGCCGTTGTGGACAGTGACTCCGACCTTTTTCGCCGACTCGGCAAGGAGATTTCGCAGTTGGAGACTAATCGGTTCGGCAAAGGACACGTGCGCGACGATTCCTTCGCCAAAAAATGTGTGAGCGACCCGCAAGCTCGTCCGATCGTAGAATTGCGACGGCAGAAAAATATCCCGCGGTTTGTATTTCTCCTGCAAACTACCGACCGCGGTGACGGCAATGATCCAGCGTACGTTGAGAGAACGAAGCGCATAAATGTTCGCGCGGTGATTCAGCTCGTGCGGAAGAATTCGGTGCCCGCGGCCATGTCGCGGCAAGAAATAAACCTGCCGGCCGCTGATCTTGCCGCCGATGAGAGTATCGGAGGGCCAACCAAACGGTGTCTCAATCTTTTGCTCGGCGGCATCGCGAAGGTGCTCCATCTGATACAAACCACTTCCGCCGATGATGCCGATTGCTGGCGCGTCGTTGTTCTTCATTCCCGAAAGCTTTCGGGATTAAATCTGAAAGATTGACGAGTTGGAAAGCGTATAATCGAGATGAAACAGACTCAGTTACTGCTCAAAATTTTCGCGCTATTAGGTCTCTTATCTTTCGGATCTTGCGAATCCTACGTGTCCACCGGCACCGCCGGCGCGGCCCGATTCGCCCAACCGCCGACTGATCGGCCTGGTCTCGGCACAAATGGGGCCAGACGCGCATATCGCGTGTTGGCTACGCCAGTTTTCGTCGCGCAGACGCGACGCATCCGCTGGCGACAGCAGCGATTTACTACAATGACGATGCCGGTATTCGCGCGATGGCTGGTCCGGTGGCGTGGCAGCGGCGCTGGCCTCTGTTGCCGGCGCCGACAGGAACCTTGATTTCAGTTGGTCTCAAAGACCAGAGCGGGCGTTTTCTTCCCGGCCTGATCGTGGGCGACCGCTGGTTTGTTGTTGGTGAGGAAGGTCGTCGTTACTCAATCGTGGTCAGGAACAAAACGAATCTGCGTCTTGAAGTTGTTTTGTCCGTCGACGGACTCGATGTCCTGGACGGAGGCAAAGCTTCGGTGCGAAAACCCGGCTATGTTATGGCGCCAAGGTCGCAATTGAAAGTTGATGGCTTTCGACAAAGCAGCGAGGCGGCCGCGGCGTTTCGTTTCGGTCCGGTTCGCGAATCATATGCCGCCGAGAAATATCACCACACCCAAAACGTCGGAGTCGTCGGCGTCGCTGTGTTCAATGAAGTCGGGGCGAATCCGTGGACTGGCGAAGAAGTGCGAAAGCGGTTGAACGCAAATCCATTTCCCGGACGTTTCGCCACGCCGCCGTAAGATCGCCATCGTAGTAAAGCCGTAGCGCGGCGCGTGCGCTCGTGTATTATTTCGCCCGCCGATGCCCAAGTTTTTCATTAAAACCTACGGCTGCCAGATGAACGAGCGCGACTCGGAACAAGTCGCACATTCGCTCATCGCCCGCGGCTACGAACGCGCGGAGAGCGAGCTGGACGCGGACGTGGTCCTGCTGAACACCTGCAGCGTTCGCGATATGGCTGACCAAAAGGCCCTTGGAAAAATGGGAATGCTCGGGCAATTGGCAAAACAGCGTCCCGAAATTGTTTTCGGCTTTTTGGGATGCATGGCGCAGGCGCGCGGCAAATCGCTGCTCAAGAATTTGCCGCATGTCGATCTTGTCGTCGGCACCCAGAAGTTTCATCACGTCCCCGAGTACGTGGATGAACTGGTCGCGAGAAAAAGGAGCTGGATTTCAGAAAACGTCCAACGCTCAATGGAAAGGCGGATGGACGATTTGTGCTTCTCGATTGTAGATGTTGCAGAGGAAGCGGGATCGCAATCGACTATTCGCGAACAGGAACTCGCGCCCAAGCAAGCGACCGCGTTTGTTTCGGTTATGCAAGGCTGCAATATGCATTGCACTTTTTGCATCGTACCGCAGACGCGCGGCGCCGAGCGCAGCCGGACGATTGAGGAAATCTTCGTCGAAGTCCGCGAACTGGTCTCCTGCGGCGTGAAAGAAGTGACGTTGCTCGGTCAGATCGTAAACCTCTACGGTCGTCATGAGTTTCCAAAGATCGACAATAAGAGCCCGTTCGTGCAATTGCTCGAGGCCGTCCATGCAATCGACGGTTTGGAGCGCCTTCGCTTCACTTCGCCGCATCCGATCGGTTTCCGCGAAGATTTGATCGACGCCTACCGGCGTTTGCCAAAGTTAGTCGATCATCTTCATCTGCCAGTGCAATCGGGATCGAATAAAATCTTGAAAGCGATGCACCGCACTTACACGGCCGAGAAATATGTCGATCTTGTCGGGCGAGTTCGCGAGGCGAGGAAGGAAATTGCCGTCACCACCGACATCATCGTCGGATTTCCGAGTGAGACGGAAGACGATTACAAGCAAACGCGCGATTTGGTCGAAGAAATCCAATTCGACAACGCATTCGTGTTTCGTTACTCACCGCGGCGCGACACGCCCGCTGCCGAAATGGCGGACCAAATCGACGAGAACATTAAAGAGCAGCGTAATCACGATTTGCTCGAGGTAGTGAACGAATCAGTGCGTCAAATCAACGAACGTCTCGTCGGTCGAACTTTGGAAGTGCTTTGCGAAGGACCAAGCAAAACAAATCCGTCGCGCCTGATGGGACGCACGCGCGCAAATAAAATCGTTTTATTCGAGCGCGCCGATGATCTCATCGGCGCGCTGGTCGATGTTCGGATTGAACGGGCCACTGGATTTAGTCTTTACGGAACACCAGTCGCAGCCGATAAGCCCCTCGCCACAATCGCCGCATGATTTACGATCTGTCATTACAAACTGGGGGGTTCATTGCGGGCATCGTTTTGGTCCTGCTGAGCCTGCCGGGACTGGTGAAACCGGGACCCGTCCAAAATTGGCTGAAACGCTTTCCGCGCTCCGGCGTCGCCGGCGTGGTGCTTCTGACTTTGACATTGGTCTGGTCGTTCTGGTTGCTAGCCACCATGGAGATGGGCGAATTCTCCAGCTTTCGCCGCCCGCTGATGATTGTGCTCCCGATTGGGTATGTGCTGGTGCTGCGATTCGTCGAAGAGTTTCTCGCGGTTCGCGCCCTCGGTATTCTTTGCCTGCTTGCGGCCGAACCACTTTTGGAAGCCGCATTCTTCCGTTACGAAACCAGTCGCTTGTTCCTGACGGTGCTCGCCTACTTGTTGATCGTCGCCGGTCTTTTTTGGGTGACGATGCCATACTTGTTGCGCGAACAGATCAATTGGAGCGCGCGCAGCAACACGCGATGGCGCACGGTTCACGGTATCGCCGCGGCTTATGGGCTGACGATTCTCGCCTGCGCTTTCACCCAATACTGAATTGGAGTGGCCGCCGTCTCGGCGGCCGGACAGAGTAATTGCCGCTGGGGACAGCGGCCTCTACAGCAACAGATGTGAAGCGGCTTCTCGTGATTCGAGGCGGCGCGATCGGCGATTTCATTCTCACTTTGCCGGCGCTCAGAGCATTGCGCGAGGCATATCCAAACGCGCAGATCGAAATTCTCGGCTATAAACAGATCGCAGCGCTCGCTGACAATCGGTTTTACGCGGACCGCGTCCGTTCAATTGAATCCGGGCTGCTCTCGAGATTTTTTAGTAAAGATACAGATCTACCAGCCGAACTCGCGAAATATTTCGCCGAGTTCGATCTCATCATCAGCTACCTCTACGACCCAGATCTGATTTTTGAATCGAACTTGAAACGCAGCGGCGCCCGAAAAATTGTGCGCGGCCCAGCCAAGATCGCAAATAGCTCACACGCAGCTCGACAATTGGCGCAGCCAGTCGAAAAGCTCGGGCTGCCAATTTCGGATTTCGAGCCAAGACTTTATCCTTCCAGACAAGATCGACACCGTGCTCAGGAATTTCTTGCTGGATTAGCGGCTCCGATTGTTGCGTTTCATCCCGGAAGCGGCAGCGAAAAGAAAAACTGGCCGCTCCAAAACTGGATTGAGCTTGGAAATCATTGCCTCGGAAATATCGACGGTTCGCTCGTGATCGTTTCCGGTGAAGCGGATGAAGATCAAATCAGTCAACTCGAATCGATTTGGCAAAATCCCCGGGTTCGATTCGCGAAACATTTGCCGTTACCCGATCTGGCGGCAGTACTTGAGAAAACCGTCTTCGTTGGGCACGACAGCGGCATTTCGCATTTGGCCGCCGCCGTTCGTGCAAACTGCGTTTTGCTATTCGGCCCGACCGATCCCGAAGTTTGGGCTCCGTTGAATGAAAACGCGCAAGTCATTCGCGCGCCGGGCGGAGATTTGCGGTGCCTAGATGTCGATCTTGTCCGCGCGGCGTTCGCTCAGGAACTGATGCGCATCGGCATCAGCACATAAAGAAACGGCGTTTGGATTTTCAAAACGCCGGGGCTCATCTCGTCGATGAGATCGAGAAAAACTTCGTCCTCGGTCAGATTGCGCAACGGCGCCATTAGAAATTCCGGATTGAACGCAATCGAAAAATCGCGGCCCTTGTATTGCACCGGCAGCGATTCCTTGGCCTCGCCCACTTCCGGAGTATTGGCGGTAATGTCGATGTTGTTCTTGGCGAAACTGAGTTTGATCGAGTTCGATTTCTCGCTCGCCAAAAGCGACACGCGGCGAAGTGAATTCAGAAGCGTCTCGCGCTCGAGGGTCACGCGCTCCTTGGCTTCCCCAGGAATAACCTGTTTGTAATTTGGATAATTACCTTCGATCAATTTCGAAACGAGCAGCGTCTTGTTTAAATCGAAAGCGATCTGACCGCTCGAGATGCTCACTTTCACATCGCCATCATCGGTCAATAATCGCTGCAATTCGGTGACGGCTTTGGTCGGAACGATGATGTCCGCTTCCTGACTGCGCGGAATCTCCAATTCGATGTCAACCATGGCCAGCCGACGCCCGTCCGTTGCCACCAGGGTGAGTTTGTTCTCTTTCAAACTAAACAGGAGCCCGTTCAGCACGTAGCGCGTTTCATCGGTCGAGATCGCGTAGGAAGTTTTGCGCAAACCGTCACGCAAATCCTTTTGCCGGATCGTGACCACCTTGGCGTCCTCGAATTTCGGAAGGGGCGGGAATTCCTCTTCGGGCAAGCCAAGAATTTTGAAGAAACTCTGTCCGCTTCGAATCGAGGCCGCATTTTTTCCATCGACATCGATCTGGATTTCACTCGAGGGAAGCTCGCGCACGATGTTGAAAAGGCGGCGCGCCGGAAGCGTGGTCGCCCCTTCCTTTTCCACTTCTGCTTCAAAACTGCCGCGCACGCCAACATCGAGGTCCGTTGTTGTCAGATGAACTTCGCCATCGGTCGCTTGCAAGAGCACATTGGAAAGAATCGGAAGCGTCGTCCGCGTGCTGACGACGTTTTGAACCTGCTGTAAACCTTCCAGCAGTTTTTCTTTCGTAACGCTAAATTTCATGACGACAATTCTGCCTAAGATGTTAGGCGTGCGATCTTATTCGGCAACCGTAATCTCACGGCGCAATTAGCGTTGCAACGAGCTGTCGATAAACGAAATCGTCTGCCGAATGTTGTCCTGCTCTTTCATTCGCTTTTTCACCGTCTTGCACGCGTGCAGGACGGTGCCGTGGTCTCGCCCGCCAAAGGCGTCTCCGATTTCGTTGAGCGAAGATTTGGTCAATTCGCGCGCCAGATACATCGCCACCTGCCGCGGGAACGCGATACTGGCCGGCCGCCGTTTGCTGGTCATATCCGCCAGCCGCACATCGAAATGCTCCGCCACCCGCCGCTGAATTTGTTCGATCGTGATCGAAGTCCGCGCTTCTTCCTGCAAAATGTCCTTGAGCAAATGCTCAATGACTTCGCCGGTGAGCTGTTTTCCGCTGAGCGAGGCGAATGACGCCACCCGCATCAGCGCGCCCTCCAACCGGCGCACGTTGCTGCGAATTCGGTTTGCCAAAAATTCAAAAGTTTCATCCGGCAGTTTGATCTGCATACCCAGCGCTTTTTTGCGTAAAATCGCAAGTCGTGTCTCGATCGCCGGTGGCTGGAGCTCGGCGGTCAGGCCCCATTCAAAACGCGAGACCAATCGGTGCTCGAGATTGGCGATCTCCGAAGCCGGCCGGTCGCAGGAGAGCACGATCTGTTTATGGCCGTCGAAGAGCGTATTGAAGGTGTGAAAAAATTCCTCCTGCGAACGTTCCTTGCCGCCGAGGAATTGAATGTCGTCAATGCAGAGCAGATCGGCCTGGCGGTAACGCTTGCGGAATTTGACCAGGTTATTGTGCTGAATCGCGTCGATGAACTCGTTGATGAAAAGCTCGCTCGAAAGATAAATCACCTTCATGTTTTTCTTTTTCGCGAACACGTACTGCCCGATCGCCTGCATCAGGTGCGTTTTGCCAAGACCCACGCCACCGTAAATAAAAAGCGGGTTGTAGGTGCGCGCCGGCGCCTGCGCGACGGCGAGACTGGCGGCATGTGCGATTTCGTTGTTCGGTCCGATCACAAACGATTCGAAGGTGTTGCGCGGATTGAGACCAAGGGCACTGCTCGCCGATTTTGTTTCACGGCCGGAATCAGTGTGCTTCGAGACGCCAATTATTTCGCCGACTTCAACCGGCGATTCGGAAGAAATAAATTTGATTTCGCGCGGGTCGCCGAACGCAGTCAGAATCGCCGCCTGCAACGCCGCCATATGATTACTCTCGATCCAGTATTGGTAAATGTTGTTCGGCACCCGAAAACTCAGCGTCTTATCAGTCGCGCCCACTAACTCGACCGCTGAGAACCAGCGCTTAAACGTGTCCGCGCTGACCTGAGGCTTTAGAGCGGCCGATAATTTCTGCCAAAGCTGGGTACATTTCATGTCCATAAGGGACTTGTTAACAGTGTTACACAATCGCCATAATGGCGGCTGGGTGAGGAATTTCGTGCTTCTGACGAAGGCAACGCTTCACCAACGCCGCCGACATCTGAAGCGCTGAAAAACGCGTAAACGCGCAAAAATCGCTAAAATACGAGGGGAAACGCGCACTCAGTTTCCGTGCAAAAAAACTTTGCGAGGCGGGATCGACATCTCCTTTATGTTCTCGATTTAGTAGGGTCAAGGGCTTACTCATTCTCGGGAATTAATCTTTCTCAGACATGTTCACATCTTATTCACACGTGCCTTCCTTTCGTCCCTGCCGCGGGCTCGAGACTAGAAATCGCGTTCAACATCGACAAGAAAAAATCTGAACTTTATTTTTCTTTTTCGGTCAAAAAAATCTTGACTGAAAAACCAAAACGAGCGTGTCCCCAAGCGGTGAAAATCTCGCATTGTCGACAACGGACAATCGCCTTCGCAGGCGTCGGCATTTCCTTTGCTTCACCACCTTGGTAATGTCTCGCCGCGCCTTCCATTCACCATGTCGCGCGTTGTAATTGCATTTGTTTGTCTGATTTTTGTCGCCGCAACCGTGCACGGCGCTGAAGAATTGCTGCCGCCTTTTGGTTTTCGCTGGAACGATCCGATGTCGCGCGTCGAAGCCGTGCTCAAAGGCGCGAAGGCGACGATTGTCTCGCGGGAGAAACAGGAGAATCGCGAGATCTGGACGGTGGAAGGCCTCGTCCATCCCGGATTAAAGCGAACGCTCTTTACTTTTAAAGGCGGCGCGCTCTTCGGCGTCGAACTGCAATACGAATATCCGGATTGGTCGATCGAACGTTACAACGAACGGATGGGCGAAATCCGTCGTTACTTCGACGCGAAATACGGAACCGGAAAATTGGTCTCGCGCACGCGCGATACTGACTCCGACGTGGTCCAAACTCTCGTCGGTTATCAATGGACCATTGGCGCGACCATGCTCGAGCTCTTCTATTTCTCCGCGCAACACGACGCGCTCGTATTCCGAACCATCTCGGTCGATTACAAAGCGCTCTGATAAATGCGCGTTCCCAATAATCCGGCGACAATTTCGTTGGTCTTAGTCGCGGGAATAATTTTGGGCTCGCCAATAATTCTCATGCTCATCCATTGGCTTTTTGGCCGCCATTGAGTCCTCCTCTCCCTCAGGGAGAGGATTGAGGTGAGGGAAATCAGAGCGTCGTCTCCGCCACCGCTTTTTGTCGATGTTTTGCGCCGCGCTGCGTTTCTTTTTGCAGCCGTTTGAGCTTGCTCGACGAACTTATTTTGGCCGCCGAGCTCATCCGATCGATAAAAAGAATCCCGTTGAGATGATCGACCTCGTGTTGAATGGCGCGCGCCAGAAACCCGGTTGTTTCAATTTCAATCGGCTCGCCGTCCAGATTCCGGGCCCGCACCGTGATCGATGTTGCCCGCTCAATGTCGCCGGTAATTTCCGGAAAGCTCAAACAGCCTTCGGTTCCCATTTCCGTTTCGCCACCCAAGTCAATCTGCGGATTAACCAACACCAGCGGCATCGCCGTTTCGGGATCGATATTCTCGCCGTTCAGCTTCATCGTTGTTGGCCGATCTTCGACCTGCGAGACATCGATTACGGTGAGCTGAAGTGCTTCGCCGATCTGCTGCGCTGCCAGACCGACGCCATTGGCAGCGTGCATCGTTTCGATCATGCTTTGCGCCAATTCGCGCAGACGATCGTCGATCTTCTCAATGTGTTTTCCTTTGGCCCGCAGGATCGGGTCGCCGTATTGCAGGATCGACAATCTCATGGTTCACCGCGGGTAAATGCCGGCAGATTCTTCACGCCGGCCAGCTTCAACGCGTCCATCACTTTAACAATCGTCCCGAACGACGCTTTCTTGTCGGCCTGCAACGCAAGTGTGCCTCTGCGCGTGTTAGACAGATTTTTGACCGCGGTTTCCAGTTCTGCCACGGCAATCGTTCGCCCGTCGAGTTTGATTTCGTCATTCTGATCCACGCTCACGACGGCGTGCTCGAGCTCGGTCGGCGCGCTCGTCGCGGTTTTGGATTCCGGCAAATTAATCTGCACTTCGGGCTGATCCTTTTTAAACGTGGTCGAGACCACGAAGAAAATCAGGAGAATCGTCAGAATATCGACCAGCGAGACGATGATGATCGACGGCGCGCGTCGCTTACGGACCGCGAACTTCATGAACCCAATGACGAATGACCAATGACGAATGACGAAGGAAGCTCGAAAACCGAATGGCAAAACGAAGCGCGTGCGAGGCGTTTGATCATTTGAGCATTCGGATTTATTTCGACATTCGACATTCGGGCTTCGGCATCTCGTGTTACGCCATTGGCGCGATTTCCGGCGTTGCCGGCTGGGCAGGCGTGACCGTCTGCGCCGGCAACTGCGTCTTGCCTCGCGCACCGGCCAGCCGGCCGTAATAGCACTTTGAAAGCAGATCCGTCACCAAAGACTCCATTTCCACGGAGAGGACTTCCACTTTTTTTGAAAAATAAACAAACGCGACCAAACTCGGGACGGCAATTCCCAACCCAAAGACGGTGCAGTTCAGCGCTTCAGAAATTCCGCGCGCGATCAGTTTCGGATCGGCCGAAGTGGCGCTCACGCCGAGACTGGCAAACACGTGCACCAAACCGGACACCGTCCCGATCAGCCCGATCAACGGCGCGATGCCAATGATCACTTCCAACACCACGAGTCCTTTCTCCAACCGCACCATCTCGTGACGCGCGCGCGTTTGCACCGTCTCCACGTTTTCCGAGCGCGGCCAGCGCAAATGCGCCAGCGCCACGCGCACGATCCGCGCGAGTGAGGACGCGTCATGCTGGACGATGCGAAAGAGCCGCTCCGGATTTGCCCCAGGAGCGAGCCGTTCCATTTCGCTTTCGATCGTGAGCGGCAAAACATTTTTTTCCCGCAGCGCGAGAGTCCGCAAAATGATGACCGTAAGGGAAACAATCGAACAGACCAGCAACGGCCACATGAACACGCCCCCCTTGGTAAAAAATCCGCCGATCGATTGGAGTGCTTCAGACATCTCGGTTCACAATTACTCGTTTGGGAAATATGTAAATGTAATCTCTTGCTCCAATCCTTCCGGTGGCAGCGTGTTCGCTACGTCTTCAGGAATCGGCGGCAACTGAATGTCCAGGATCGATTGGAGGCACACGTTGGCGAAAGTCTCGTTGGAACTGTTTTCGCGCACCTTCAGTGATCCATTCTTCACCCGTCCACTACGATCAACCGAAAAGAAAACGCGTGCTGTACCAATGTTCACCAAATCTCCTTTTTCATGCATGTAACTGTACCAATGAGATCCGATCGCGTCGTACAGAAGCTTCTGATAACGGCCGAGCGGTGTGCCGACGGCATTCACGGCCGAGGTGCCCCGATTTGTGATCGCCCCTGCGAGCCGTGTCTTTGCTTTAAACGGTTGATAGGAAGATTTGGCCTGTTGTGGTGTACTGGCAACGCTGGGACGCGGTGTAGGGGTTGAAGTTAACATCGCAAATTCGTCAGCCTTCGAAATCGGGGTCGGCTGCACGCTGGGTTGCGGGGTCGCTGCTTGCTCCGCAACGCTTGGCTGAGGCTGCGCCCCTTCATTTGACAAGCTTTCCCGATGCGAATCGAAGTCGAGTGTCGGCCGATCGACTCCCTGCTGCGAGGGTACTGGCATACCGCCGGTGGCGGGCTGCTCACTCGCACCGATCGAGTTGGCATTTGATTCGAATGTCTTCTCTTTGGGCTCGGCCGTTTGTTTCGATTCGTCGAGCGGTACAAACATCGTGTTCTTCGTCGGCGCCGGCGTTGCCGCAAGATCGACAAACGAGAGCTCGACCGGTTTATCTTCTTCGATCACCGAGAATGGCGAATAAAGAAGCCCACCAAACACCGCCAGCGAATATCCAATGAGCAGATGAATGCAGAGCGCGGCCAGGAGCGCGAACAGAATCTTGCGCGCCTCCTTCTTTCGTTCAGCCGCATCGTTCGCCGAGTGGCCAATGATGAACTCCGCCGTGGTCATGAATTCAGAACGAAAACATTATCTCACGCTGGGGTTTTTGTCATTTTGGTAGGGACAGCGCGCTGCGCTGTCCGCGGACGCCGCAGCGCGGCGTCCCTACCACGATTTTTACTGATTCGGGCATGATGAAACAAATATTGCTGTGCGTAACCGCCATGGTCGCCGAAGTATTCCTGTGTGAACGCCTTCAGCCGCTTGGCGTTCAATTTTCGCGCCCGCGGAAAATACCTTTCGCGCAGGACCCGCTCGATCCAGACGTCGATTGGGAACGCGCGCAGCCGCTCGTAAGCAAAGAGCATCACACAATTAGCAACCTTCGCGCCTACACCCGGAAGCTCGCATAATCGCGCGCGAAGATCGACATCGGAGAGCGCTTCCATCTTCTCAAGATCGACATCTCCGCTTGCGACCAGGCGCGCCGTTGCCAGTAAATTTTTCGCGCGATAACCGAGCGCACATTTACGCAGTTCTTTTTCCGAGCTTTGTGCAATCCGGTCAGCACTCGGAAATGTAAACGCGGTGTAAGTTTGGGTGGGTCGAGCAGTCCCTTGTCCGCCAACCGGACGGACTCGTCCCGTGGCGAGCTCGATGTTATTAAATGTCGGCGAAGCCGAATTGAGCGGCATCGCCCGCGGAGCAGCCGATCCACCATCTGTGTTTTCAATTGAACGTTCGAGAGTGATCTTCCGCGCCCCCCCAAACCGGTCGCGCAGTTTCTGAGAGATCTGCCGGATATGAGCGACTTGTTTCATCGATGAACAAATGAAAGTCGCCAAACATTCCCATTTTGGTTGGCGAATGATTCGCAAGCCGCGGCAAAATTCCTTGGCCGCGCTCATCACCGGATCGTCTGGAAACGACGCGCAGATTTCGGTAAGCGGATGATCGAGCGCGAAATAATCGCAAATGATTTCGGGTAGGGCGCGCGTCCCGCGCGCCGGTTGCGCTGTCTCGGCGCAACCGATTCTAAGATTATCTCCACGTTGCTCGACGTAGACTGGCCAATCGCCAATCGTTCCAACAAATCCGCCATCGAGGTTCTCCCAATGAAAGACCTGGCCGGAGTCGAGCGTAATTGTCAGATCGAAATCGGGGGCCGGAATCTCAATGAGTTTCACGCCCCAAACACTCGCCGAAAAATGACGAAGCACGAATGACCAATGACGAAGCAATGACGAAGCCCGAAATCGCTTTGGTCATTTTGAAGATTCGAGCTTCTTTCGTCATTCGACATTCGTCATTCGTCATTGATAAGTAGCGTCGACATGGATGGACGGCTCGCCATCGATAGCGCGGTTCTGCTGCTTTATTTTTTTGTTATCATTTTCATCGGCCTTTACATGGGCCGAAAGGAAGACAATCTCGCTGACTTCGCGCTCGGCGGCAGGCGCATTCCGTGGTGGGCAGTCCTTGCCTCAATCATCGCCGCCGAAACGAGTGCCGGCACTTTTTTTGGAACGCCCGGGGAAGGTTTTGCGCTGCGGAACTACACCTACATCCAGTTGGCCTTCGGCACGATTCTGGCACGCATTCTTGTCAGCTACATTTTCATCAAGCCGTACTACGATTACAAAGTTTTCTCGATCTACGAATATCTGACCGCGCGGTTTGGCGTGGCAACCAAGAACGCTGCTTCCGCCGTTTTCATGTTCACCCGCTTGCTTGCTTCGGGTGCACGGCTTTACGTCGCCGCGATTGCGCTCGTGCTCGCTTACGAAATGATTCGCGGCACCCGACCCGGCCAAACCGAAACTCTTCTTATCTACATCGGCGCGACAGTCGTGATCGTCATTTTGACTGCGATTTACACGACCATCGGCGGCATCAAGGCGGTTGTTTGGACGGATTTTATTCAGGCTTCCATCATGATTGGCAGCGCACTGGTTGCGCTCGGTCTGCTTTACAGCGCGATTCCCGGAGGTTGGCACAAAATCGCCGAGCTCCACGGTGGGTTTCGTTTGTCCGATATCATCACTACCGGACTCGATCCCGCCAAAAGTGGGTGGGACAAATGGAAAGGCATGTTCGAAATCGAATACACAATTTTTGCCGGACTCATCGGCTCGACCTTCATCACCATGGCTACGCACGGAACCGATCAAGACATGGTCCAACGGATGTTGACGGCGGTGGATATTCGGCGCAGCCGGCGTTCGCTCATTCTTTCTGGCATTGCCGACATTCCGATCGCGCTCACGTTTTTGAGCATCGGCCTGCTGCTCTGGGTTTACTACCAAACCCATTTCGATCCCAACCTTCCGAAATCGCCTAACGAAACGTTCTGCCATTTTATTCTCTATGAAATGCCGACCGGTCTGCGCGGTTTGTTGATCGCGGGAATCTTCGCCACCGCCATGGGCTCACTCAGCACCGCGATTAATGCACTGGCCACCAGTTTCACCCGCGATTGGTACGAGCCTTACATCAATCCCGACGCAACCGGCGAACAGAGCTTGCGCGCTGTGCGTTGGGCAACGCTCGGATTCTCGTTCTTAATGATCCTGGTCGCATCGACCACATCCTATTTCGTGATCGTGCTGCCGAACGTCCGCATCATTCCGATTGTGCTCGGAATTTATGGCTACACTTACGGTTCTGTGCTCGGCATTTTCCTGGCCGGTATGCTCACCAAGTCGCGCGGCAATAATCGCGGCAACATCATCGCCATGATTACCGGCTTTATCGTCGTCACAATCCTGAGCGATTTGCTGAATACAATCGCGCGATTGTTCGGCAAGGTCGCTTACGCCAAGCCCGCCTGGCTTCCAACCATGGAATTTCCCTGGTGGATCTGTTTCGGAACAATTGTCACTTTTTCGGTGGCGATTCTTTTTCGGACTGGCCGCGAGCATCACCCGCCGCCAATTTAAGGAATAAGGAGATCGGAGTTTGACCTAGGCTTCTTTTTATACAATCACCAGATTCCATGGCCCACGTCGTCACTGAGAAATGTAACGGATGCAAGTTCACTGATTGCGTGGAGGTGTGTCCTGTCACCTGTTTTTACGAACTGGACAATCAGCTAGTAATTCATCCCGAGGAGTGCATCGATTGCACAGCATGTGTGGAAGTCTGCCCCGTGCACGCCATCTATGCCGAGGCAGACCTTCCTCCGAAATTCACGAAAGACACTGAGTTCAACGCCACTCAAGCCCACCAAATCAAAGATTCCGGCGGGGACCCAATCACGAAAAAGAAGGAGGCGTTGCCGGGCGCCTTGGACCGAAAAAAAGCACTCGGATATTGACCCCGAAAGCGTTCGGGGTTGAGTGACCAGCCCACCTGGCTGCCGGTGATGGAATTTCCCTGGTGGATCTGTTTCGGAACAATTGTCACTTTTTCGGTGGCGATTCTTTTTCGGACTGGCCGCGAGCATCACCCGCCGCCAGCTTAATCGACAAATCGCGGAGCTGGCGCGGGTCGACATCGGCCGGTGATTGGGTCATTAAGTCGATGCCGCGATTATTTTTCGGGAACGCCATTACCTCGCGAATCGATTCCGCGCCGCAAAGAAGCATTACGAGTCGATCGAGTCCGAGCGCGATCCCGCCGTGTGGCGGTGCGCCCAGGCGCAGCGCGCGGAGCAAATGACCGAACATTGATTGTCGATCTTGCGCGGTCACGCCGAGCGCCTCGAACATTTTTTCCTGCAACTGCGGCTCGTGGATTCGCATGCTCCCGCCGCCGATCTCCACGCCGTTGAGAACGACGTCGTATGCTTCGGCCCGAATCTCGGCAAAACTCTTTTGTTCAAGCAACGGCAGATCTTCAGCCTTCGGCCGAGTGAACGGATGATGAACCGCGTTCCATTTGTTGTCTTCAGCGCTCCATTGCATGAGCGGGAAATCCGTCACCCAAAGAAAATCCCAGACCTCCGATCCGGAGTCCGAGCTCGCCACGGGACGAGTCCGTCCATCTGGCGGACCGGACTGGCCTTTAGCGGAGGCGCTATGCAAATCCTGGATTTCTGCGACGCGCAATCGAATCCGGCCCAGCACTTCGCACGCGATCTCCCATTTATCGGCGCCGAATAAAATCAGGTCGCCTTCTTCAATCTTTAGTTTCGATTTCAACGCCGCTTTCTCGGCTTCGCTGAAGAATTTTACGATCGGCGACTTCCATTCGCCGTTCTCGACTTTAATGAAAGCGAGACCTTTCGCGCCGAAAACCTTCGCCGTTTCGGTCAGCTCTTCGATCTGTCCAGTCGTAATTCCGGCGAAGCTTTTTGCGTTAATCGCTTTCACCACTCCGCCGGCATCAAGCGCGCCGCGAAAAACTTTAAAGCCGCTCGCTCGGAAATCATCGCTGACACCAACCAGTTCGACGCCGAAACGACGATCGGGCTTATCGCTGCCGAATCGGCCAACGGCTTCCCGATACGTCAGCCGATCGAATGGCGTCTTGATGTCGATGTTGCGGGCAGCCTTGAAGATCGCCGCGAGCATTCCTTCGGTGAGCGCGAAAATGTCGTCCGGCGTCACGAACGAAGCTTCAATATCGATCTGGGTGAATTCCGGCTGCCGGTCGGCGCGCAAATCTTCGTCGCGAAAACATTTTGCGATTTGAAAATATTTTTCGACCCCGGCGACCTGGAGCAGCTGTTTGTATTGCTGCGGCGCCTGCGGCAGTGCATAAAATTTTCCCGGCGCCAATCGACTCGGCACCAAAAAATCACGCGCACCTTCCGGCGTGCTCTTCGACAAGATCGGCGTTTCAATTTCGATGTAGCCTTGCGAATCGAGATAATCGCGCGTGGCTTTGGCGGCGCGATGGCGGATGCGCAGATTGCGCGACAGCTCCGGCCGCCGCAGATCATAATACCGATATGTCAGCCGCAGATCCTCGTTGTGGATCTCGGCGTCGATTGGAAACGGCAAATCGTCCGCCCGATTGAGAATTCGCAACTCACTTGGAATCAATTCGATCTCGCCGGTGGCGAGTTTTGAGTTTTCCGTGCCCGGCACGCGCGCTGCGACTTTCCCCGAAACCTGGATTACGTCTTCGCTCCGCAAACCGTGCGCTTCCTTCGCAAGCTGTGCGTTTTCCTCCGGTCGAAAGACAACCTGGGTAATTCCTTCGCGGTCACGCAGGTCGATGAAGATGACGCCGCCGTGATCGCGCGAAACGTGGACCCAACCGGCAAGGGTGGCTTCCTTGCCGGTGTCAGCCTTGCGAAGTGAATTGCAGTTGTGCGTCCGATACATGGTCAGGTGGAACCGGAGACGTTGAAGAATTTTGCGACGCTGTCCAGCAATGCGGCGCCGGCAATCAGTGATTCCTCGCGGGTGGCGAGATTCTTCACTTTCACCTGCGGCCATTCGTCGCCGTAGAGAAGCGTGATCCGCGCGCCGACGTTTTCGGCAGTTTGAAATTGTTTGGCCACCTTGTCGGCCGTGAGCGGGTAATCGACGCGATAACCGCGATCGCGCAGCTCCTGAATTTGCTCGAAGGCATCCGGCCGTCGCTGTTCTTTGGCAATGACAACATAGATGTCGATCTTGTTTTGCTCTTTGACGGCCGCTTCGAGCTTTTCGCGGGGCGCGGGACGATCACGAAGCAATTCACCTAGCACCACGTCGCCCATGGCGAAACCGAGCGCGGGCATCGAGACCCCGCCGTCGCTGAGCTGGCCGATTAGATTATCGTAGCGCCCGCCGCCAGCAATCGCTCGCAGTTTGCCGGCACGATCAAAGATCTCAAAAACGGTGCCGGTGTAGTAAGCCAGACCGCGCACAATCCGAACATCGACATCGACGAATCCGGCGAGTCCGCGGGCGCCAAGTCCATCCACCAGCGGATCGAGTTTCCCGCTGTGGCCACCTTTGTCGAAAATCGAAAAGACCGGGTCGGCGAGTTTGCCAAGTTTCTCCTTCGTTTTCTCGCGTGGTTCGCGGCCCGATTTGTCGATCATCTGCAAAACCTCTTCCCATTTCTCGGTCGGAAGTTTTTGTTGCTGCAGAAAATCGGTCCAGAACTCGCGGTCGCTGATGCGGACAACGAAATCTTTTTCAGTTAGTCCGAGCGCACGCAAGATATCGATCGAAAGAGCGATCAGCTCGATGTCCGCGGCGAAGTCGCTCTCGCCGATGATGTCGCAGTTGAGCTGATAATGCTCGCGCAAACGGCCGCGCTGTTGTTTTTCGTAACGAAAAAACTGGCCAATGGAAAACCACTTGAGCGGCTTCTTGAACGCGCGCTCGTGCGCGGCGACCACGCGCGCAAGCGTTGGCGTCAGCTCTGGTCGCATCGAGACTTCGCGATCGCCCTTGTCGGTGAAATTGAACAGTTGATCGACAATTTCGGCGCCACTCTTTTTGCGATACAGATCGGTCGGCTCGAGCACGGGGCCGTCCCATTCCACAAAACCGTAGCGGCGCGCGACTTCCCGCCAGCGGGCGAAGATGTAATTCCGCGCCGCGCAGTCGTCGGGCAAAAAATCTCGGAAACCTGGGAGCGCTTGCATGATTTCAAAAGCCAGTCGGGCACCTGCGCACGAACCACTTATGCGGTCGAATAAATCGCCGCTGTCTGAAGTCAAACTTCTTCACAAGAAAGAGCATTGGTTAACCAAAGCAAAGGACAACTATGAAAGAAACTACATTAGCGAAAATATTGGCCGTAGCTTGCGGCTTGGGCCTCGTAACAGCGGTGGCTCAAACCTCAACGACGGTCACGACAAAAGATGCTGCGGCGGGGACGACGACCACTGAGACCGCGACCACGACCAGCACAGGAACAATCAGCACCTACACGCCGGGAACGGATTACATCACGTTCCGCACCAGCACAGAGGCGGCGCCGGTGCGTTATTACTACAGCAAGGACACGACGATTCTTGATCCGGAAGGTCATACCGTCACCTGGTCGGCTGTTCGCCCAGACTTGCCCGCAACGGTTTATTATACGCGGGACGGCGATCGCATGATTGTGCGCAAGATGGTGCTGAGCAAGCCTACAGTGACCGAGAAAGAAACCACGACCACGACAACTACCGAAAAGCCGTAGGTGTAGCCACCGTCCTGTGGACGGTTCACGGCGCACAGCGCCGTGGCTACAGCGCAAATTCAAAGCGCTCGCGAACAAATTCGCGAGCGCTTTTTTGTTTTAATGTGGCAGCCGCATCAGGGCGGCGAGTCCAAGCCGGACTGGCGGATTCGGGACACTAAGGTCCCCTCCCACATTCAATCTTGGTAACCGCGCGGAAATTTTTGGTGCCATTTCCACGCGCTCTCAATAATGGCGTCGAGGGATTGAAACTGAGGTTTCCACCCGAGCTCGCGTTTAATTTTCTCCGAAGACGCGATTAACCGCGGCGGATCGCCCGGCCGGCGTGGTTTTTCCACGATGTCGATCTTGCGTCCGGTAAGCTTGCGGCAGGAATCAATTACTTCGCGAACGCTCGCACCACCGCCGGTGCCGAGATTGTAAAAATCACTCTTGGCTGACTCGAGCGCAAGAATGTGCGCGCGGGCAAGATCGAGAATGTGGATGTAATCGCGAATACAGGTGCCATCCGGTGTCTCGTAATCGGTCCCAAAAATTTCGACGTTCGGTTTTTGTCCAAGCGCAACTTTCAGCACGCTCGGGATCAAATGCGTTTCGATGCGATGGTCTTCGCCAAATTTCGTCGAAGCACCGGCGGCGTTGAAATAACGAAGAGAAATAAATTTCAATCCGTGGATTTGCCCGTACCACCGTAGAATTTTTTCAAAGGCCAGTTTGGATTCGCCATAAGGATTGATCGGCCGAGCGGGCATCGTTTCATCGATCGGCACCCGCTCGGGCGGACCGAAGATTGCGCAGGTCGATGAGAAGACGATCTTTTCCACCCCGGCCCCGACCATCGCATCCAGAAGATTAAGACCGTTGGCGATGTTGTTCCGAAAATATTTCGACGGGTTTTGCATCGATTCGCCAACCAGCGCGTTGGCTGCGAAATGCATGACCGCATCCGGGTGTTGCTTCGCCAATGTTTTCTCGATCGATTGTCGATCTATCAAATCGCCCTCGACGAATTCGGCCCGCGGATCGATTGCGCGGCGATGGCCTTCAGTCAGATTGTCGAAAATGGTGACGCCGTGACCCTCATCGAGCAGCAGCTCGGCGCAAACGCTTCCGATATATCCGGCGCCACCGACAACGAGAATTTTCATTCTCGGGAAAATCGGCGGCCTGCGCCGTTAATCAATCCAAAGTGCGACTCGAAGAAGTCCGGCCGGAAGCTTGTTTCGTAGTGGCGGCCACGCCCGATGCGCGAGCGACGTTCTTTTTTTGGAGCCCGGCTATCATCCGTCGAACGGTTACATGTTTCGCGCGCGGGCCGAGCACTTTGAGACTTTGCTCCTCGGAACCCCATTGCAAAATGTCGATGTCGACATTACGCACACCCCAGCGTTTCATTTCCAGCTTGGTCGGCTTGTAAAGGTCGATCGTGCTGGTACCCACCAGCGCCGTTCCGTAATCGTCGATGATATATTCTTCTCGCGTACTCGCGATTCGGAACCGCGTGCCGAGCGGGAAGCGCGACCAATCAGAGGCGGCGCTCATCACATGATGGCCGGACAGATAAGCGCCAAGGGCATTTTTACGCCCGCCTTTTTCGACCCGTGTGTAAGCGGTCGTACGGACATTGGGCATGCGGCCGAGATGCGAATTCGCGGCTTCGACAGCAGCCAGCGGTTTCTGCACAACAGCTTGTTCTGCGCAACCAACCAGCACACAACCAACAGCGAGAACTATTGTAAGGTTAAGGCTTTTCGACATTTGCAACACCGCGACCTCAGATAACATCGAACTTCCGCCGGGCAAGCAATTATTTGCACGGAAGGAAATATCCGGAGCGTCCTTTCACCCCAGTTTTAGCAGCAGACTGCGGGCCAGTTTACGCGCCCGTTTGCCCGGCAAGCTCAGATGTGCAATGCGGACAACGCGTCGCCTTAATCGGAATCGTCATCGCGCAAGCCGGACAATCTTTTGAAACGGGCGCCGCCGTCGGCGATGGCTTCTTCATTTTGTTCATGGCCTTCACCACCAGAAAAATACAGAAGGCAACGATGACAAAGTTAATCACTAGCGTAATGAAGTTTCCGTAGTTCCAGGTCACTGCGCCGGCCTTAATCGCTTCGGCCGGAGTCGTGAAGGTGCCGCCTCCGGGTGCGTCTTTCAGGATCATGAACTTATTCGAGAAATCCAAACCGCCGATGAGTAAACCGATCGGCGGCATCAGTATGTCTTTAACGAGGGAGTTGACGATTCCGCCGAACGCGGCGCCAATGATCACGCCCACGGCGAGATCGATAGCATTACCTTTGATCGCAAACTCTCTGAATTCTTTCCACATGGCGCGTGATCTACTTATCCAACACGATATTGACAAGCTTTTTGGGCACGACCACGACTTTGCGAGTTTGCTTACCCGCACTGAGCTCCTGAATTTTGGGGAGCGCAAGAGCTGCGGTTTTGATTTCTTCTTCGCTCGCCTGGATCGAGACCCTGATTCGATCGCGCACCTTGCCATTCACTTGAATTACGATTTCGATTTCGTCCTCAACCAGAAACTTTTCGTCGTAACCTGGCCATGGCTGTTCGGTGATTTGACCAGGCAATTTCAAGTTTTCCCAGAGCTCGGAACTCAAATGGGGCGCGAAGGGATTGAGCAAGACGAGAAACGGTTGCATCGCTGAAATCGGTATCGTTTCGGTCCCGCGCTGCGGGATGAACGCGTTGACGAAAATCATCATCTGCGAGATCGCGGTATTAAACGAGAGTGATTCGATATCGTCGGTCACTTTCTTGATCGTCGCGTGCAAAATTTTCTGCTGCCCCTTGGTAAGATCGACATCTCGCAGAGCGGGCGATAATTCCCATTGGCCGGCCTGGTTCTCCTGCATCATCAAGCGCCAGACGCGCGCGAGAAATCGCGAAACGCCTTCCACGCCCCGCATACTCCACGGCTTCATTTGCTCGAGCGGACCCATAAACATTTCGTAAAGACGAAACGCGTCTGCGCCGTATTGCTCAATTACATCGTCGGGATTGACGATGTTCCCGCGTGACTTCGACATCTTCTGGTTGTCTTCCCCGAGAATGATTCCCTGATTCACTAAACGCTGGAACGGCTCCGGTTTCGAAACGTAGCCAAGATCGAAGAGCACTTTGTGCCAAAAACGCGAGTAGAGCAGATGCAAAACGGCGTGCTCCGTTCCGCCGACGTAAAGATCGACTCCGCCCGGTTTCGGCCCGCCCATCCAATATTTTTCCGCTTTCTCGCCGACGAACCGTTTCTCGTTCTGCGGATCGCAAAATCTTAAATAGTACCAACACGAACCGGCCCATTGCGGCATCACGTTCGTTTCGCGCGCCGCTTTCTCGGAGTATCGAACCCAGTCTTTCGCTTTTGCCAGTGGCGGTTCGCCGGTGCCAGTCGGCTTATAATCTTCCAATGGCGGCGGTACAACCGGCAGCTCAGACTCGTCAATCGCCCGATGATGTCGATGCTGCCCGTCCGGCTCGGACTCCCAAACGATTGGGAACGGCTCGCCCCAATAACGTTGCCGCGAAAAAAGCCAATCGCGCAGCTTGTAATTGATTGCGCGTTTGCCAAGGCCGCGTTCCTCCAGCCAGTCCGTGATTTTGCGAATCGCTTCGCGGGACGAAAGACCGTCGATAATCGGCGAATTAATTGCGATGCCGTCACCGACAAATCCAATCGATTCTTCGTCGCCCGGCGGCTGAACAACCTGGCGAATCGGCAAATTAAATTTACGGGCGAATTCTAGATCGCGTTCGTCGTGCGCCGGCACGCCCCCGATCGCGCCCGTGCCGTAGCCGACCAGCACGTAATCGGCGATCCAGATCGGAATTTTCTCATCAGTCGCCGGATTAACTGCATAAGCGCCCGTGAATACGCCGGTTTTTTCTTTGGCCAATTCGGTTCGTTCCAAATCGCTCTTGCGCGCGGTGCGCTCTCGATACTCGCGCACGGCCGGCCATTGCTCCTCGGTTACGATTAGATCGACAAGTGAATGCTCGGGGGCGAGCACCAGGTAGGTGCCGCCGTAAAGTGTGTCCGGCCGCGTTGTGAACACCCGGACTTGGTGCTGTTTGTCGATCTTGAAATCGATCTCCGCGCCTTCACTTTTCCCGATCCAATTTCGCTGGAGCAATTTGATTCCTTGCGGCCAATCGAGGCCTTCCAATTCCTTGATCAATCTCTCGGCGTAAGCCGTGATGCGTAGCATCCATTGCCGCATCGGTCGCCGGACGACCGGAAACCCGCCAACCTCACTCTTTCCATCAACGACTTCTTCATTGGCCAGAACGGTGCCGAGCTCAGGACACCAGTTCACCGGCACTTCCGCGACGTAAGCAAGACGGACGCTGTCAGGATCCTCGCCCCGATACGTCTTAATCGGCTCGGCCTTGTTCGTTTTCGGATTGAACCAGGAATTGTAAATCTGAAGAAAGATCCACTGCGTCCATTTGAAGTAACCCGGGTCAGTGGTGTTGATTTCGCGCTGCCAGTCGTAAGAGAAACCGATTCGTTTCAGCTGCGATTTGAATTTGGCGACGTTCTCCCGCGTCGTGAGTTCAGGATGCTGGCCGCTCTTGATCGCGTATTGCTCGGCCGGCAGGCCGAACGCGTCCCAACCCATCGGATGCAAGACATTGAACCCGCGCATCCGCTTGTAACGCGCGACGATGTCGGTCGCGGTGTAACCTTCCGGATGTCCAACGTGCAAACCGGCGCCGCTCGGATAAGGAAACATATCGAGCACATAGAACTTCGGTTTGCCCGCATCGAAATTTTTCTCGTCTGGGTTAGGCGCGTGAAAAATCTGGCGCTCCTCCCAGATGCTTTGCCATTTGGGCTCGATTTGATCGAACGGATATGGTTTGCGGCGCTCGCTCATCAGAAATCTTCAACCACGAATGGACACGAATGGACACGAATTCGCAAAAAGAAGATCGTCAGATCGTGCTGGAGTTAATCCTCGCTACACGCAACGCGCACAAGACCCGTGAGTTTAAGCGAATTCTGGGCCCGGAATTTGCCGTGCGCGATTTGTTCGCAAATCCGGACGTTTCGGCTGCGGCCGAAACGGGACAGAGTTTTCAGCAAAACGCGATTCTTAAGTCGGTGTCTGTGTCGAAAGAGTTGTCGGGATTAGTAATTGCGGACGACTCCGGCCTCGAGGTCGATGCGCTCGGGGGTGCGCCGGGAATTTATTCGGCGCGCTACGCCGGTGAAAACGCGAGCGACGCAGAAAACGTTGGTAAATTGCTTCGCGAATTACGCGGGCGAAACATCGCGGGCGAAAAACAATCAACGCGATTCCGATGCGTCATCGCGCTGGCGCAAGAAGGAAAAGTGCTCGGAACTTTTGACGGCGTGGTCGAAGGAAACATTGTTGATCCGCCCCGCGGAAACGGCGGCTTCGGTTACGATCCGGTTTTTCAACCAGATGGATTCGCAGAGACGTTTGCCGAAATGGCGCCCGAACTGAAAAATAAAATCAGCCATCGCGCAAAGGCGATTGCGGCGCTGCGTGAAGCGCTCCGAGATATTTTCCGGCCCAGCGGCGAATATTAATGCGGAGGCGGTGGGGCAGCAGGAGGTGCTCCCGGCGCGGCCGGTCCCGCTGGACCACCTTGCGCCGCACGGATCTGATAGCCGACTTTTTGGATCCCGGCCCGTCGGACCTTGTCGAGCACGGTGATGACGTCACCATGACGCGCCATGCCTTCAGCGCTGATTGAAACTTTGATGTTCGGATTTGCTTCGTGATATCGGTAGAGACGCGACATGATTTCGTCGTCCGTGACGTACTGTCCATCGAAACTGACAGCGTTGCCCGCACCAACACGGATTGAGACATAATCCTTCACTTGGTTCGGAGGCGGGGCCTGAGCCGACGGCAAAGCTACCTTAATCCCTTTCATGTGAGTCTGGCTCAAGCTCACCATCATGAAGCTCGCCAACAGAAAGAACATGATGTCGATCAACGGAATGATTTCGATGCGCGCGCGTTTGTGCGGAATAGGTGAAGCAACTCGCATAAGTTAGTAGGATGCGCCCGTCAGCGTGTAGGTGATCGGGACTTTCACTTTCGGTGCAACTTTCCCCGGTTGAAAGCGCCAGCGGCGGAATGTGGAGGTGGTCGCGGTATCCAAAATCGGGCTGCCGATGCTCTGCGCCATAGTTGCATCGGTCACGTTGCCGCTGGCCGTGTCCACACTGAGCACGGCAACACCGCTGCCGGTGACGTGACGACTCTTTGCTTCGTACGGATATTCTGGCTTCGGAGCAAAGATCGCTACTGCTTTTGCACCACTAATCGACATCGTTCCCGGTACACCTGCTTGCGGGGCTTTAATTGGACCGGCGGGCTTGGCCACGTTTTTAGGCGGCGGCGGTTTCTCTTCGTGAAACTCCGGCGCCACTTCCGGAACGGGCGGCGGTTCGGGAATAGGAATGTCTTCCGGGGGCGGGGTCGGTTGATCTTCTGGTTGCAGCACCGCTTCGACTGTCGCCGTTGGAATATTCGTGAGATCAACCGGAGGCGGTTCGTGGTTAATTGCCGCGATACCCACCGTGGCCAGATGGATTGCAATTGCGCCGCCGAGAGCGGCCCAGAATTGCCAACGAGGAGGCGGTCGGTAAAGAAGCGGTCCAGGCATGATTCCTTATCCTCTCGGGCCAGGAATTCCCTTGGCGGATTCGCTTTTGATTTCGAAAGCGACCTTGTAAAAACCAACCGACCGCAAGATGTCGAGGACACGGATGATATTGAAGTGAACCGTATCCGCATCGCCACGAATGAATACTTTCGCTTCCGGATTTTCGTCGTGGACTTGTTTCAGTCTGGCGGTGAGCGTGTCGTAATTCATCTCTTCCTTATCGAAATACGGATTGCCGTTCGCGTCGACTGAGACGCTGATATAATCCTTTTTCGACTGCGTTTCGCCGGACTGGCCGGTGGGAAGGTTCACTTTCATGCCCTTCATGTGCACCTGGCTCAAGCTCACCATCATAAAGCTCGCCAGCAGAAAGAACATGATGTCGATCAATGGAATGATCTCGATCCGCGCCTTCTTATGAGGAACTGGCGAGCTGACGCGCATAAAAAATCCTAGATGGACGAGCCTTTGGCCGAACTCGGGGTATGGCCCCCGATCGTTACTTCACGACCTTCTTTACCTTTGGCTTCGAGCATCACTTCCAAGTTCGTGGCCGCGGTTTGCAGTTCGAACTCTAAGTTAGACACGCGCGAGGTGAAAAAGTTAAACGGAATCAGCGAGAAGATAGCGATGCCGAGACCGCAGGCAGTGGCGATGAGCGCTTCCGCGATACCGCCGGTGACGGCCTGAATGGCCAATTCTTCGTTGCCCAAGAATCGGAAGGACCGGATCAATCCGGTGACCGTTCCCAACAAACCGAGCAACGGCGCCAGTGTGACCAACGTGTCCATCACCACCAGGAACCGACCTGCCCGCTTGATCTCGATGCCGGCCGCAACCTGCAGCGCGCCCTGCAACGATGCGTGCTGATGGTTCAAACCGTTCCACATCATGCGCAGAACGGGATCGCGCGAATCGCGCGAAAGCCGCGACGCTTCCGTAACGTCGCCAACTTCGATCGCCGTGAAAACTTTTTCGATCCGCTTGGGATCGCGGCGGAACCAGCGTCCACCCCACCAGAAGATTCGCTCGATCACGACCGTCAAAGCGACGATCGACACGAGAAGGATTGGCCACATGATCGGACCGCCCTTTCGGAAATTGTCGATGATGAAATTGTTACTCAAACTGCTCCCCTCCGGAGTCGGCGCGGCGGTGGGACTTGGAGCCAATGTCGCAGTAATGGTTGCCCCCGGAACAGCTGGTCCTCCCGGAGCAGCGCCAACCGGGCCCGCCGGTGACATTCCCGGTGCGCCTGGCGGCATGCCGGCAGGGGGCTGTTGAGCGGGAGCGCCCGGCATCGGTGCGCCCGGTTGCCCCGGAGCACCCGGTGGTTGTTGCGCTGGAGCACCAGGCTGAGCTGGTGCACCCGCAGCCGGCGGTGCATTCGGTGGCGGTGGCGGCTGTTGTCCAGGCCGTTGCGGCTGCTGAGCAAACGCGCTCAATGCGATGAAGCTGAGACAAAGAGTAAGCAATGTTTTCATAATTTCGGCGGAGTTGAATTAACTGCTCGGCACATCTCCTTTATTCCAAATCGGTTGGGCGCGAGTCGAGCAAAAGTTTTCACTTTTCTTGGGCGACGCTCCGCTTGGGCGAACGTCACTTAATACTTCGCATCCCGCGCTGTCTGAGGATGTAAGATAAGATCAATCCGCCAAAGGACGGATTCGCCGCAGCGAACAATCAGTTCGCGTTGATCACACGATTGCGCAGCGGCGGCCAATCACCGATGCGCGCCTCCAATTCATCTCCGGCGCGGATTGGTCCGACGCCCGACGGAGTTCCGGTCAAAATCACATCGCCCGGCATTAAGCTCAGCCATTGGCTGGCGAAGGAAACGATCTCCCTGACCGAATAAATCATCTGACTCGTACGCGCTCGCTGCCGTAGTTCGCCGTTTTGGCGCAACTCCAGCGGCAGATCGCGAACATCGACATCGCTGTAAACGAATGGGCCGACCGGCGTGTAGGTGTCGAACGATTTGCAGCGCCCGAATTGCTTTTCCGACTTCTGTAAATCGCGGTCGCTAATGTCGAGACCGAGGGTGTAACCGAAAACAAAATCGAGGGCTCGTTCGGCCGGGACATTTTTGGCCGCACGTCCGATCACGATTCCCAGCTCGGTTTCGAAATCGGTTTGATGCTCAGGAAATGCGATCTCGATGTTGCCATTGGACGGCAAGAGCGAGCTTGGCGCTTTGAACCAAATCAACGGGGTTCCGAGCGGCGTCCGCTTCATTTCGGCAATGTGATCCGCATAGTTCAACCCAACGGCGATGAGCTTCGACGGCGCAACCGGAATAGCGACCTCTACCTCGGCAAGCTTTCGCATTTCCCCCGCCGCCTCGATCCCAATCCAATAAGGCATTGCCAAAACCTGCACATCCTTTCCGCGGACCTCTCCGTAAAAGAATTCTTTTCCTGATCTGAATCCGCCGAAAGTTCTCATGCTGTCATCCCTAATCCCGCGGCTGCGGGACGAGGGATCTCACAATCGAAGCGAAGACTACACAGATTAGTTTGTGTGATCCATCACCCTGTGGGGGATTCCTCTCCCGCGCCTGCGGGATCGGAATGACACCGCTTTATCTCGGAACAATCGCCACAAAATCACGGACCGGCTTTTGCTCCGCGATGGAAAATGCGCTTCCATTCGCGCGCTTAAACCAAAAAGCGCTGGAAGAGCCGCCATCGAGATTGAGCGCGCGTTGAATTTTGAAATCCGGAGTCAAAGTAGTCGAAAGAATATTCGACAGATCCGTCAGAGTAACGTCCGAGCAAAACCCCAAAGCGGCTTTGTCCCCCGCTCCCACGGCCGCAAAAGTGCGCCGGGCCGCGCGGGTCGATTCCAAGCCGCGGACCGATTTGCCAAGATCGACAATCATCGGACCGGACTCGAGGGCGGCGTCCGGCTTTTGCGCCATCGAAAATTCCGCAACGCGCGAAATTTGAACTTTCTTGGCTGACCCGCTGAGCACGCCGCTGAGTAAACGCGCCTTTTGCAGCGGCGCGATCATCGTTCCATCGACGACCAGCAGTCCGATCGGTTTGTAATCGGGATCGAAGTAACCGCCGTTCACCGCCGCGAGAAAATTCCCGCGGCTGATCGCTTCTTCCAGATCCACTCGCGGCTCATTTGGTTGATCGATGATTTGAAGGCGGCACGATTTCGTTGAAAAGATCGCAAGCTCAAGCGAGGCACGGTCACCGGTGGCGGAATGTTCGGCTACGACGTAGCGATGTTCGAGTCCGCGGGTGGGCGATGTCTCGGATTGAGACGAAATTTGCGTCCACTGCGCTTTCGCAGTGGAAACAAGAAGCAGAAGAAAAATCGCGGCGCTAAACTTTCGCACCGTATTTATCGATCAAAGCTTGAAAGCGTGGATCTTTGCGGAGCGGATCCCAAACCGGATCCAGCTTTAAGAGCGGAACCGACACTCCGTTCGGCGTATTGAGCGAGCGATCGAGCAGTTGAATTGCTTGGTCGTGTTCACCGGTCCAGGCGTAAATTTGGGCAAGCGAGAGGGTGCAACTCGGGCCGTCGAACGCGTCTTGAGATTCGGGCAATAACTCAACCGCGCGTTTGCCTTCAGCAATCGCAGCGTTCTTCTGACCAAGCCCCGCGAAAATTTGCCCGAGGAGCGCATGTCTTCCGGCGCTATCCGGACCATCGGGACTTTCGCGCAATGATTGCTCCGCCACCGGCCGTGCCTTCTCAAAGGCCGCACGAGCTTTTTCCTTATCACCTAAATAAGTATAAAGAATACCTTCCAGAAATACTTTCGGCACCGGCGCAACGCTGTCATGAATCACCTCCTCGGGATATTGCTTCAGAAGCGCAAGCGCCTCGGGAAATTTTCGTTGCATCATCAGAATTTTCGCGCGCCCCAGGGTCACCATGCCCTCGGGGTCGATTCCCGCCGGGACCTTCGCGAGTTCTTTTTCCATTTCACCGAAGTCTCCTTTCAAATCGACGGCCAGATAGGCTTTCATTGCGCGCGCTTGAAATGAGTTCGGCGAGGCCGCGACGGCTCGTTCGTAAACCTGGTTCGCTTTCTCGAAATCTCGGTTGGCGCGATAGTTGTCGGCCAAGTTTACCAGAAGAAAGGAATCTTTTGGATTGAGCAAGGCCGCTTTCTCCAAATTTGCGGTCGAATCATCCCATTTACCCTGGCGGCGTTTAATCGCGCCGGTCGCCAGGTAGACTCCGGAATCGTTTGGCAGACTTTTTCTCGCGATCGCGAATTCGTCGAGCGCCTTTTGGTAATCGCGTTCGCAATAGTAATGATAGAAACCGAGCGCCATATGAGCCTCCGGCAGGTCCGGCTGTAGGCGAATTGCAGTTTCGATCGCCGACCGCGCCTTTTCCTTGCGGACTGGGGTCGGATCGTAGCTGTGATAAATCCAGTCCTCCGCCCATCCCAGGCAGGCAAAGGCGAGGGCAAAGTTGGGGTCGAGTTTTGTCGCCTTCTCAAAAAGCTGCTCCGCTTTTAGCGTTTCGTTCTCGAATTTATCGGGCCGGGTGAACAGATCGTGTCCCTCCACGAACGCAAGATAAGCCTCGTTGTTTTGCGTAGGTTTGTTCTCGATCCGCGCTTTCTCTATCGGTGAAAGCTTCGCTTGCAGTTCATTCGCGATTTTCTGCGCGAGATCAGTTTGAATCGCAAAGACGTCAGTCAAATCGCGATCATAATCATTCGCCCAAAGATGTTCGTCAGTGGTGGCATCGATCAATTGCACGTTAACCCGAACCCGATTGCCGGCGCGGCGGACGCTGCCTTCCAAAATCGTAGAAACACCGAGCGCTTTGCCGATGTCCCGAACATTCGGCGTGTGTCCGCGATACGACATCACCGACGTGCGCGAAATTACCTTCAGGTCGCCGATCTTCGAAAGATTCGTCAGGATGTCGTCCTGAACGCCGTCGGCAAAATAAGCGTTCTCTTTTTCGTCGCTCAAATTTTCAAATGGCAACACCGCGATCGATTTGTCGATCTTGCGCGCGGCTGCGCGCGGGAGAAGAAAGAAACCGGCCGCCGCGGAAATAATAATGCCGGTGGCAACAAGCATGATGACGTTGCGGCGCAGATGCGAGCCGGGCGCTGCAACCGCCGGCGTTGTTTTGATGCCCTGAGACGTGACGTCAAAGGCCCATGCCAGAATCAGCGCAATCGGAAAACCGATCAGGAGCAGCACAATTACCAACCGCAGCGACCAATTCGGCAATTCCCATGCGGGGAACGCAGCTGACGCGAGCTGAATGATGCCGCCGGCGGCGATGACATACGCAACCGCGACGCGGTAGACTTTTCGCCGCTTCACTTCTTCGAAGAAGCTGCTCATAGCAACAGATTCGGTTGATTATCCTCCAACGGCAACGGTTAGACAGGCAAATTCAACGCCCCGTTCACTTAACGCCAGTGGCGAAGACCGTCTGAAACTGTGGGTTTTCCTTTTCGCGCGAGACCACATTTACTTCGATGTCGCGAAAGCCGCCTTCCTCCAAAAGCTCATGCAATTTCACTTCGCTGAAGCCGAGCCAGCGATCGGCATAAAGTTCGCGCGCTTTTTCGAACCGGTGACTTAATAAATCCAGCACAACGACGCGGCCGTTCTTTTTCAAAATGCGGTGCGCAGCCTGAATCGCTCGTTCCGGTTTGAGCGCGTGATGCAACGCCTGACTTAAGAGCACGAGATCCACACTCTCTTTAGCAACCGGCGGATCTTCCAAGTCCCCCAGCCGGTACTCGAGATTTTTGAAACCATGTTTCTTCGCGAGCTTCGAACCGAACTCCACCATCTTCGGCGAATTATCGATCGCGATCACTTTACGCGCGCTCTTTGCCAGCAATTGAGAAAGTGTGCCTTCGCCCGCGCCCAGATCAACAATCGTTAGTCGCGGAACCAGCGAGATCAACGCGTGCGAGAGCGCTCGCCACGAACGTCCCGGCACGTAACTGCGGCCGAACTTGCCCGCCAGTTCATCGAAATATTCCCGCGCCTTATCCTGACGTTTGCGCAATGCGAGCTTCAACGCTGTCCGGTCGCGCGCGGTTTCGGGAATTTCGCGCGCGAGAATCTCGATCATTTGTTGGACCCGGTTGCGAGCACCATTCCGGCCCGCGATCTCGCTCGCGTCGTAGTAAACATTTTTCCCCGCCCGGCGATCTACCACGACGCCGGCGCGTTTCAATTGGGCGAGATGACTGGAGATGCGCGATTGACCCATATTGAGGATCTGCTGGAGCTCGGCCACCGAAAGCTCTTCTCCTTCGAGCAAAAGGAGCAATCGCAGCCGGGTTGGATCGGCCAGCAGCCGGAACAAATTAATGGTTGACGTCATCGCTGTGCTGAGACGATATATCTACATATCATGATTGGTCAATATGTTCACTGAAGACAGATTCGATTCTCTACTTAGGATTCTTTAATTTCTTCTCATGTCACGGCGCTACGTTTTTTCTTCCGAATCCGTCGGTGAAGGGCACCCCGACAAAGTTTGCGACACCATTTCGGACGCAGTCCTCGACGCCTGCATCACGCAAGATCCACATAGTCGCGTCGCCTGCGAGACATACGCCAAAAGCAATATCGTTGTCGTCGGCGGTGAGATTACGATTCCGAATCTGGCTGAGGACGAGCCACTCAGCACGGTCCTGCCGATCAACAAAATCGTCCGCGAGACCGTGCGCGAGATTGGCTACGTAAACGACGACGACGTTTTTCACGCCGACAAGATCGACATCCAGAACATCATCACGAAACAATCGCCCGATATCGCACAAGGCGTCGATGCGCGCGCAGCCGACGGCAAGGACACGTCGGAGCAAGGCGCTGGCGACCAGGGCCTGATGTTCGGTTACGCCTGCGACGAAACGCCGGAACTTATGCCGGCGCCAATCATGTTTGCCCACCGGCTCGGGCGGGAGCTCACTCGCATTCGCAAAAGTGGAAAGGTTGGTTGGCTCCGGCCGGATGCGAAGTCTCAGGTCTCAGTGATTTACGAAAACGGCCGGCCAATCGGCATTTCGTGTGTTGTCGTTTCCACCCAACACTCGCGCGACGTGAAACACTCGGAGATTCGCAGTTTCGTGATCGAGGAAGTGATCAGAAAAGTTTTGCCGAAAGAAATGTTAACCGACAGCACCCAATTTCTCGTGAATCCAACCGGCAATTTCGTCGTCGGCGGTCCCCAAGGCGACACCGGTCTGACCGGCCGCAAAATTATCGTCGACAGTTACGGCGGAATGGGACGCCATGGCGGGGGCGCATTTTCGGGAAAAGATCCGAGCAAAGTCGATCGGAGCGCGGCTTATATGGGACGCTGGGTCGCGAAGAACGTTGTCGCCGCCGGACTCGCGTCGAAATGCGAAGTCCAATTCGCTTACGCGATCGGTCATCCCAAACCGCTCAGCGTTCACGTCGACACTTTTTGCACCAGCAGCGTCGATGAGGAAATAATCGAGCGCGCGGTTCTTCAAACATTCAGTTTCAAGCCAGCCGACATCGTCGATCAGCTCGATCTGCTTCGTCCGATTTACTCAAAGACCACGAACTACGGTCACTTTGGCAAAGTCGATGACCCCGAGATCACTTGGGAAAAAACGGACAAGGCGGACGCGCTGCGAAAAGCAGCGCGTTAGTTGTTAAGCTTTAAGTTTAAAGTCTTAAGTATGGCTTATAGATCGTTCGAAGAGCTCGAAGTATGGCAGCGCGGATGTCGTCTGTCGGTAGACATTTTTAATTCATTTGCTGAGTGCAAAAACTTCACGCTCAAAGATCAGATCGGACGCGCATCATTGTCGATTCCATGCAATATCGCCGAGGGTTCTGAGCGTGGCAGTACCAAGGACTTCGCCCACTTTCTGAACTTTTCGAAAGGCTCTTGCGGGGAGTTGCGGACTCAAGTTTATATAGCGCGCAAACTGAACTTGCTCGGTAAATCGAACTTCGAGCACTTCGTCGCGGAGACGAAAGAACTTTCTAAAATGCTTGAAGGTCTCCGTCGGTCCATTCTCGCAAAAGCCGCGCCGAAACGAAAGAGCAGGCGTCGCTGCACACTTAAAGCTTAACCTTTAAAACTTAAAGCTATGTCAACAACTACACGCCGCGATACGAAACAAGACTTTAAGGTCGCCGACATCTCGTTGGCCGACTTTGGCCGAAAGGAAATTTCGATCGCGGAAAAAGAAATGCCCGGGTTGATGGCGATCCGCGAAAAGTACGCGCCCCAAAAGCCGCTTGCCGGTGTCCGCATTACCGGTTCGCTGCACATGACGATCCAGACCGCCGTGCTGATCGAGACACTGGTCGATCTTGGCGCGAACGTGCGCTGGGCTTCGTGCAATATCTTTTCCACCCAAGACCACGCGGCCGCCGCGATCGCGAAAGCCGGCGTCTCAGTGTTCGCGTGGAAAGGCGAATCGCTCGAAGAATATTGGTGGTCCACCTATCAGGCGATCTCGCACCCGGATGGCAAAGGTCCGCAGTTGATCGTCGATGACGGCGGCGATGCGACGTTGCTGATCCACAAAGGTTACGAGCTCGAAGAAGGCAGCGATTGGGCGAAGACAAAATCGGCCAACAGGGAAGAGCAGGTCATTAAGGATCTGTTGCTCGAGATCCAGCGCGAGAATCCGTATCGCTGGCACGAGATCGCGAAAGACTGGCGCGGCGTTTCGGAAGAAACGACCACTGGTGTACATCGTCTTTACAAAATGCATCAGGAAAACCGGCTCCTTGTTCCCGCGATCAACGTCAACGATTCCGTCACCAAATCGAAGTTCGATAATCTCTATGGCTGCCGGCATTCGCTCGTCGATGGATTGAACCGCGCGCTCGATGTCATGGTCGCTGGCAAAGTGGCGGTCGTTTGCGGTTATGGCGATGTCGGCAAAGGCTGCGCGCAATCGCTCCGCGGTCAGGGCGCGCGCGTGGTCATCACCGAAATCGATCCGATCAACGCGCTCCAGGCCGCGATGGAAGGTTACGAGGTCACAACAATCGAAGACACGCTCGGACGCGGCGACATTTACATTAGCGCAACCGGCAACACCGACGTCATCACCTTCGAGCACATGCAGCGAATGAAAGACCAAACCGTCGTCGCCAACATCGGCCACTTCGACAATGAAATTCAGGTCGATGCATTAAACGCGGGCCAAGGCGTCAAACGGACGAACATCAAGCCGCAGGTAGATAAGTACTCGTTCCCCGACGGCCACGAAATTTTCCTGCTCTCCGAGGGCCGGCTGGTGAACCTCGGTAACGCAACTGGTCATCCGAGCTTCGTGATGTCGAATTCGTTTTCGAACCAAGTGCTCGCGCAATTGGATCTCTGGAAAAATCGCGATACTTACAAAGTCGGTGTTTATGTCTTGTCCAAGAAGCTCGACGAAGAAGTCGCGCGCCTGCACCTGGAAAAAATCGGAGTGAAGCTGACGAAACTCAGCAAAGCACAAGCCGATTACCTCGGCATCCCAGTCGACGGGCCGTTTAAATCCGAACATTATCGGTACTGATGGCAGGGACGCCGCGCTGCGGCGTCCGCGGACAGTCCGAGCCGAACTGGCATTTCAGCGCGATGTCCCTACCAATTTGTCGTCTTACCAGAACGATTTCTGTACTTCGACTTGCGTGGCCTCCACGTAATAGCAACCCGGCGCCTTGGCACGACGCCATTTGCCCAAGACACGGACGCTGCGGTGGTCGTGGACGGCATCGGTCAGGATTTTCGATTCCCGGAACGGTGCGGCGAGCGAGATCGATGTCGATCTTCCGGAGTGAAAAACGAACATGATTTGCGAGGCGCACGATTCACCGGGATACAAAGTCACCTTCCCGACCTGATCGAATAACGATCCAGCGCGTGCCGCGCTCGGGCTGATCGCAAGAGTTCTCGGTTTTTCGGGTTCACCGCAACTAGCGAGAGCTAACGCAATCGCAAATGAAAACGCGGAATAGCGAATCGAGTTCATGCTGTTAATTGGATGCAGCGTCACGCTGCTCGACAAACTTTTCGCCGGTCCAGGTGAACTTGCGGAGAACTTTCCCGCTTTTATGACTGCGGACGAGAACTGTGCGGCCATGGCGCGGCAGGTCAAATTGAAAGTCTTCATATTTTGATTCGTATTCGCCAGAACTCCACCTGTCGCCGATCGGAAAAATTTGTCGCGGCGACTTGGACATCCTGCCGTCCGCCCCCAGCTCGAAAAAGTCTAGGGTTACCGAATCGTCGCCTTCAAGTTCACCGGAGCAAAGTGCGAGGAGTCCCCCGCGTGCGGGATCTCGATAACGAAAAAGCGCGATTTCGAAATTAGGTTGTGCGCCGTCGCCGGTACAGCGCATGTACCCGTTTTGTTTGTCGATAACGCCGCAGTTCTGCAACCATTCTCGCGCCGGCGTCTCCAAAGCGTCCTTCGGCAAGCGAAGAAAATAATCCACGATCGACATCGTCTCCGGCTCGGCTTTGACGATCGACGCTGGTTGTTGTCGATCGAACTGCACTGCTAACTTCGTCGCGCCACGCCAACCGCTCTCAGTGATAATTTCGTATTCGAGATCCAGCGAGCCGGGTTTGGACCAATGGACCGGTTTGATCCGCGTAGAGCGTTTCTCAGATGAAGGCGCCTGGCCGGGAATTTTTGGCGACGGAAGCTCGGGCAATTTGATTTCATCGAACGAGGAACCGTTGCGCACAAAAACGCGCGTCGCCGAGCTCTCCGTCTCCTCGTCGATCTTGGTCAAATAGGCGACCCACTGTGAATCGCTCGACCAGACGAGCTTCGCCTCCGGATCGAAGACTTGGTTCGTGTCCAGATTCAAAACCGGTTTGCGGGTCTTTGAATCGACGATGGCCGTGTTTTGCCGGTAAGGCTGCTGGTTTTCCCGGCTGACTCGCAGCGCAAATTTTCCATCCGGCGATTTCGAATCAACGAATTCGCGAGCCATAGCCGGGGCGCTCGCCGCGATCAGAGCGGAGATCGTCCACGCCCTGACGGCGGACCCTCTCCACACGCTCATGAAACATCAAGCAACCGAAACCGTCACCGCGTCGCTCGGTTGGCCGAGTTCTTTTCCGTCCTTCACGGCCCGAGCCGTGTATTTGAGATCGCCTTTGCCGGGCGCGGTGTCGATCGCAGGTGTCCGGAAAAAGAAGCCGACTTTTTGCGGGGATTTATCGCCTTTGCTCTCGCGATAAAGATTGATTCCGGAAACTCCGCCGCCGGCTTTACGAAACGGAAGGGTGACAAAATTTCCGGTCTGGCGCGCGCGACCAAGTTCCGCCTTATAACTCGCGGCATCCACTTTTCCACTTTCGATTTTGAGTTTCTTGCTGATCTCGGCAGTGAATTTCGAGTGCGCTTTGATTCGTTCCACGCGGGCCTGCCGGCGGGTGTCGATCCCGGGACGCACCGGAGTTGGCGCGCTGCCGCCGGCGGGAAGATCGACATAATCGCCGGAAGATTGTCCGCTCAACACGGCGTTGCCTGCATGACCGGGATCGGAATCGATATCCGGGCCGAGCGTAGTCAAAATGTGGACGGCGTATTTCGAATCGTTGACCGCATTCGTGATCTCGGCGTCGCTGAATCCGAGATCTTTTCCGACTTTTGGAAATTCTGTGGCGAAATTCTTGTACCAGTCGATCCGGCCGGCACGGTCCGTGGGAAAGTAGGATTTGTTCATACGTGGAACGGTGTTGTCACCTTGATAACCCCGGCGCGCCGAGTTGGTCAAGACCGCTTCGAAATCTTCCGCGCCAGATAAGCCGAGAAATATCCGGCGTGTTTCTTTTGCAATTCCGGTCGTTGCCAATCTCTTCCGGTTAGCGTTTTGCGACACGCGCTCACGCCGCAATTGCATTCGACCGAGTAATCGTCGTTGTCCGTCATCGCCCAATCGTGCGTCAGTTCTTCGCCGGCGCGAATGTCGCGGATGGCCACAAACGTGATCTCGCCGCGAATGCCGATGTTCGGATCGCACGAGTGATTGCTATACAACATCGACAACTCGCGTTCGTCGGGATTCACCGGTGCGACGAATAAGTCGTCATCGATTTGAATTTCGACCGGCCCAAGCTGCGGAGTGATTTCGCGACGCAAAGTTTCGCGATCGATAATGTGGCCGCCCTTGATCGCGACGACCTCCCCTGTGGCAATGTCGGCTTTGGCAAATAATCCGCGGCCGTGGATTTTGCTCTGGCGCACTTCGGTATTCGGCGAGCGATAAGATAGGGGCTGCATCATGATTGCGGCCGACACGGCCGCCTCTACAGTTGTCGATCTAATGAAAAACCGCCAGGCCGCCGTCATTTTCATTCTCGTCACGGTAACCCTCGACGTTCTTGCGATGGGTTTGATCATTCCGGTTTTGCCGAAACTCATTCTCGATTTTCTCGGCGGCAAAATGACGGACGCGGCCAATTGGAACGGCTGGTTCGCCCTCGTCTTCGCGCTGATGCAATTTGTCTTTTCGCCGTTGCTCGGGGTCTTGTCGGACCGCTTCGGCCGGCGCCCAGTCGTCTTGTTATCGAACCTCGGACTTGGACTCGATTATGTCGTGATGGCACTCGCGCCGACGATCGGGTGGTTGTTCCTGGGCCGCATTATATCCGGAATCACGACTTCAAGCATCCCGACCGCGATGGCCTACATCGCTGATGTTACGCCGAAAGAGAAACGCGCGAGCGCCTTCGGAATGATCGGGATGGCGTTTGGCGTCGGGTTTGCTTTCGGTCCGGCCATTGGCGGTCTGCTTGGCAGCGTGACTCCTCGTCTGGCCTTCTGGGTTTCCGCGGGATTGAGTCTAACGAACTGGCTTTATGGCTACTTGTTTGTCCCTGAATCACTTGCAACCGAGCGCCGCAAAAATTTTTCGTTAAGCCGGGCCAATCCCGTGGGTTCGCTCGTCCTGCTGCGCTCGCACCCTGAGCTGTGGCGACTCGCGGTTATTCAATTTCTCGCTTACACCGCGCACAACGTTTTTAGCGTCTGGGTGCTCTACGCCATTTATCGCTACGCCTGGGGTGAACGAACCACCGGCCTTTCCCTCATGGTCGTCGGCATCTGTACCGGAGCGATTTCAGCGCTTCTCACGGGACCGATGGTCAAGCGATTCGGCGAGAAGGTCACCCTCTACATCGGCCAATTCTTCGGCGCCGCGGGCATGTTCGTCGCGGGCATTGCTCGGAACAGCGTCGAATTTTTCGCTTCAATTCCCATTATTTCCCTTTGGAATATTTCCATGCCGGCAGCGCAAAGTATGATGACGCATCGCGTCAGCGAGCGGGAACAAGGTGAGCTGCAGGGCGCGCTGCAAAGCATGCGCTCGATCACATTCATTATAGGTCCGATCATGTTCCTGCGCGTATTCAGCTGGTTCATTGACCCGAAGAACTCGCAGCACCTACCCGGCGCGCCCTACTTTCTCGCCGCCGCATTGCTATTTGCCGCCATGTTGATGTCAACGCGGATCAAACAAGATGCGCCAGCCGCGCCAAGACCGACATCTATTCCTCCCCCTCCCGATGTCGTGGCACCAGAAAGTATTCCTTCCGGGCCGATCGCCCCGATCCTGGATCAAGAAGAAAAGATTTGAGCATTTGCGCCGCGTCAGCGATTGAAGCGATGTGAAAGCAACCGCGCGTGGCGTGATCGTCGCGCTGACGATTTGTTCCTGGATCGCGATTTCCAATCATTGCGCGTTTCGCGCGCTCGCCACAAAAACGAATGCGACCCAGAGCGGTTGTCCGTTCCATTCCAAGCCGGCCAAACCCCAGCCGCAACCCGCCGGGACTGAATGTTGCAAAATTCTTCGCGCCGTCTCGACAACACCTGCCAAGATTCTGGCGCCGGCAACTGCCGATCTCGTTCAGGTCGATCTTGCCTTCGACAGGTTTGCAGTTTTGCCGCCGCCAAAAATTTCGTTCCTCCCAGCAACACTCGAGACCGGGCCACCCGGCAGGACGTCGTTCGCTGAATTGATTGGGAGCATGCGCGCGCACGCTCCGCCTTTGTTCGTCTAATCCCGCTCTCTGGGGAGCGCACGCGCCTCGCGTGCTGCCGATCGCGCCCTCGCGATCGCACATTTCCAAACAAAAATTGCGGCGAGGCGCCGCAATCAGCACGCGCGGGCGCGTGCGCTCCCCAAAAACAGAAACGTCAATTCAATTTCCTCATCAACATGAACAAACAGATTTTAATTGTAATTGCCGCCCTGACGTGCGCGGCAACAGCAGCCTTTGCCAAACCAACTCCGACGCCGCCGGCGCAACATGCGCGGCGATATACCTGTCCGATGCATCCCGAGGTTGTTCGAGCCGAGCCAGGGCAATGTCCCAAATGCGGAATGACGCTGGTGCCGATGAAGGCGGTAGGGGCGGTTCACCGAACCGCCCGCGAACGCCAATCCGGCTCGGATCGATTGAGTCAATCGCCCCTGCCCACCGATCACAACGTAAACGGAATGGCGATGCCACATCATGAGCATGCGCCTTCGCCAGACTCCGGCACCGCAGGCGACCACGAAATGAAAATGCCGTCATCGGTCAACGGGGCCGATCCGATGAGCCGGGAAAGTTCCGGCACCGCCTGGGTTCCAGATTCCTCTCCGATGTACGGACGCATGTGGATGTTTGGTGACGACATGCTCATGTTACACGGCGGCATTTTTCCACGTTACACCAACGTGAGCACGCGCCGGGGTGACGACCGGATCGATGCGCCGAACTGGATCATGGCGATGTTTTCCCACTCGTTAGGCGAAAACACCCAGCTGGGTTTGCGTGCGATGATGAGTCTCGATCCGTTAACTGAAGGCGGGCGCGGTTATCCGCTTCTTTTGCAAAGCGGCGAGTCGTGGCACGACCAGCCACTCCACGATCGACAACACCCGCACGATCTCTTCGACGAGCTCTCGATAAGTTTGTCGCAAAAGTTTACCGACGATCTTAGCGCGTATTTATATTTCGGTTATCCGGGCGAACCCGCGCTCGGACCGCCCACTTTCATGCATCGACCATCGGCGATGGACGATCCGGACGCGCCGATTGGACATCACTGGCAGGATTCAACGCACGTTACGTTCGGAGTCGCGCCCGCCGGACTGCAATGGCAGACCCTGAAAATCGAAGGAAGCGTTTTCACTGGCCGCGAGCCGGATGAGAACCGTTACGATTTCGATCGACCGCGGTTCGATTCATTCAGCGGCCGCATCTCATTGAACCCAACGCCGGACCTGGCGCTCCAAGTTTCGCACGGCTACATCAAAGGCCCGGAAGTGCTCGAGCCGGACGTGAACCGCCATCGCACCACGGCGTCGCTCATATATAATAGAGCGCTCGGCCCGGATTCGAATTGGGCGACCTCATTGGTCTGGGGCCAGAACGACGATACCCACGAAGGAAAAACCGAGTCGGTGCTCATCGAGACAAACTATCAACGCGAGCGTGACACCGTCTACGGGCGCTGGGAGCGGGTGGAGAAATCAGGACACGAGCTCGTCCTCGCCCCCGGTGATCTCAATGAAATCTTCCCGGTCAACTCCGTTTCAATCGGCTACGTGCGCGATCTCTCGCACGGAAACAACATCGACATCGGCATTGGCGGACAATTCACGATCGATTTTTGGCCAGAGGAACTCGACCGATATTACGGTGGCGGGCCGGGCTACGGATTTGAAGTTTTCCTCCGCATTCGCCCGTCGCGGCCCGATCATGGTGCTCAGCATCCGGGTGAAATGAAATGAGCGAGCGTGTTCTCCATCTGATTTCTCTCTACACCTTTGAAATCGGGTGGATCGCCTTTGGCGCGATCTTCATTTTTCGAAAAAAATGGGCGCGCGACAAAACCCGGAGGAGCGACCAAGCGTCGATTGTCGGAATTTTCGTACAAACCCTATCGCTCTTTGCCGTCTGGATGATGCGACGTCAGCATGAGACTTCGATCCTGCCCCTGGGTTTTTGGTTTCAATTCCTAAGCACAATAATCGTGATCGTGTTGGTGGTGGTCTCGTTATGGACCATGGCATCTGCGCTACGCGTCCTTGGCAAGCAATGGAGTTTGCAAGCGCGCGTCCTCGAAAACCACCAGCTGGTTCGCGAAGGGCCTTATCGTTTTGTCCGCCACCCAATTTACACCGGCATGCTCGGCATGATCCTCGCGGCCGGACTGGCCTGGAGTCATTGGATCGGGCTTCTGATCGCGCTCGTTCTCTACACGATTGGCACCGCCATCCGCGTCCGCAGCGAAGAAAAACTTTTGCGCAAACAATTCGGCGCCGCGTTCGATGATTACAAGCGCAGCGTTCCCGCCGTCCTGCCGATCAAATTCTGAGTGGCTCCTCGGACAGCGGCCGCTACCACCGCGGGAGGCGAAGCCTTTTACGCGGTTGTCATCCCGCTTGACCTGCGTGAATCTTATCGCCGCTTATGCATCGGTTGCCGAAGATAAATTATTACGACATCGAACGCATCATTGAGTTCGATTTCGTGCGCGCAACGGAAGCGGCCGCGCTGAATTCGTTGCGCTGGCTCGGGCGCGGCGACAAGGAAGCCGCCGACGCGGCCGCCTGCGACGCCATGCGCGGCATGTTCGACCTGATGAACATTTGCGGTGAAGTCGTGATCGGCGAAGGCATCAAGGACGAAGCGCCCGGCATTTTTAAAGGCGAGCAACTTGGCACCTGGCTGCCGGGCGCGCCGCAGTTCGACATCGCGATCGATCCGATCGACGGAACGACAAACATTTCTAAAGGCGCGCCGAATTCGATCAGTTGTATCGCCGCGGCGAGTCCGGAAGAAGGCGTCAAAGTCGCGCTGCGCGATGTGCCGTCGTTTTACATGTCGAAGCTCGCTTATGGGCCGCGCGTCATTCAATACACCCAGAAACGCGGCGATTCGCTCAATATCGAGGCACCGATTTCGGAGACGCTGGCGATCGTGGCGCGCGCGGTGGACAAGCGCGTCCAGGACGTCGTGGTGATGATGCTCGATCGGCCCCGCCACAAAGAGATCATCGAACAAATTCGCGCAGCCGGCGCGTCGCTCCGGATGATTGGTGATGGCGACATTGCCGCGGCCATGGCCCCTTCACTTCCCGAATCCGATGTCGATCTTTACATGGGCATCGGCGGTTCGCCCGAAGCGGTCCTGGCCGCGGCCGGAATTAAATGCCTGGGCGGCGACATGCAATGCAAGATGTGGCCGCGCGACGAGAAGGAGCGCAAAAATT
>Ga0193750_1000017_pt1 | contig 116682 bp, 116 predicted proteins | sample L1c1metaG_FD_160569 | JGI IMG/M metagenome (GOLD analysis project Ga0193750, IMG submission 160569) | Soil microbial communities from a riparian zone of the East river system, Colorado, United States - L1c1 | ecosystem: Environmental > Terrestrial > Soil > Riparian zone | place: USA: East... | reverse complement strand
GCGGACGGAAATGAAAAGGATCTCGAACGCGTTTTCACCGCCGACGATCTCGCTCAAGGCGAGAACATCGTTTTCTGCGCGACCGGGATCAGCGACAGCGCGCTTTTGCGTGGGGTGAAATCAAAAGGATTGATCGCCATCACCCATTCGATTTTGATGCGAGCCAAAAGCAAAACCGTCCGCATGATCCGCGCGATGCACAATTTGCAGAACAAAACCATCCGGCTACGCTCGGACAACCGCGAACATCTGATCTGATTTTCTGACCGCTGTTGCTAAAAAACAGACTTGGGTTGCGGATGTAACCTGCGTTCTCGTTCTTGCTTCGGTCGCGCTCGCAATCGGTCTTCCGCGATACCGAGCAGGCATCGATTGGCAAGATGAAGGCTTTCTCGCTTACGGAGCGGCACAGGTCGTGGAGGGGCAGGTGCCGAATCGCGACTTCGTAAGTCTGCAACCGCCGCTCTCTTTTTATGTTGCCGGCGCAATCTTTAAATTGTTTGGAGCCTCGCTGGCCTCATTGCGCATTTTGGGACTATCAATCCACGTTTTGGCCCCTCTGCTGATTTACGTCATCAGCCGGAATTTTATGAGTTGCCGTTTGTCCACGGCAGCAGCTGCGCCGGCGATAGTCATAGGAATGCCATATTTTGGTTTCGTTCCCCTAGCAGTATGGCAAGGAATTACAGCTTCACTCATCGCAATCGCCCTCTACATTCCCGCCGCGTTGGCCCGGCGACGCTGGCTCGCATTCTGTGCCGGAATTGTAACGGCGTTATCTCTTTTCCTGCGACACGATCAGGGACTTTACCTGATTGTCTCAATCGCGGTCCTTACTATCGCGCTCCGGTGCGCTGTCGAATCGCAAATTGCGAAGTCGGGACTGAAAGTCATTTTCTCCGTTTGGTTGGCCGGCGCTGGAACCGTGGCGACGGCGTTTACGATTTTTTGGTGGACCGAGAAGGCCTTGCCGGAAATGTTCAAGCAATTGGCCGTTTTCCCAATCGTGACCTACGTGAAAACGAGTGCACGTCCGTTCCCGATGTTCAGTGCGCAGCGAATGCTCTCGCAAAATTTGATGACGCTCCTCTATTATGCTCCGCCGGCGCTGGCGGGAGTCGCCGCCGTCTGGATCATCTGGCAGATTTTGCATCGGCGTTTTCTTCGCCGAGAGGCATTCCTGACATTTTTGGCCGTGTGGTCGGCGCTTTTTTATTGCCAGGTGCTGACGCGATCAGACCAGGTTCATTTATTAATCTCGCTGCCGCCGTTTTTCATCTTACTCGCATACGGCTGGGGGATTTTCGTGGCGGATTTTTGCGCAAGGAAATTCGTGAAGATATGCAGCTCGCTTAGTGTTGCGGCGGTAGCCATTTGTTTTCTGTACATAATTCGTCCAGTAGTTTTGCCCGATGTAACGAAGATGAATGAAGCGTTGGAGCTGCCGCGCGCCGGCGTTCGGATTGAAAACGGAGTATTCACCACAGATCTTGTCCGCAGAGTGCAGAGTTATGTGCCGGCCGATCGCTCGATCCTGGCCCTGCCGTACGAGCCGATGTTTTATTTTTTGTGTGAGCGACGAAATCCCACACGATGGAACTACCTTTGGCCGGGAGACCAAACGGCCGACGACCAGGCGATGTTCGTTCAGCAGGCAAAGCACGACGCCCCGGCCGTCGTGCTCGTGAACAACGAGAAACAAGTCACCTACATCCCGGCGATTCTCGACTACGTACACCGCGAATACCGCCACGCCCAAAATGTCTCGTCGTTGTCGATCTATATTCCTGCCCAGTCTGAACCGTGAGTGCGGCTGGTTTTCTTCGGTTGCCTATGGAAAAGCGTTGCCGATGGGTTCGACTTTCAGTGAAAACTCGGACACGATCGGGGGATCAATCTGCTCGACAGCGACGCGGCTCCTAGTTCAAGATCGACATACCAACCTTTCCTGCTTATGAGACAAATAACGAAAACCGAATTGTCGCCGGACAACGGCTGTATCATCGACATGAAATGGAAACTAGGACCGCTCGGATATCACCCGAGCGGCGCCGGTAAGGAGAATATCGAACCGTCGAAAGAAATTATCCGACTGCCGGAGCTGGTACTTTACGATCACATCGGTTTCAAAGGCGCCTATGCGCGAACGAACCTCAGTTTTCATTACACCGGCGATTTTTGGAACGACCGGATGAGCTGTGTCATCGTGGTCAGCGGCGTCTGGCGCTTTTATCGGGACGAATATTACAAAGGCCCGCATTGGGACCTTGGCCCCGGCTACTATGAAAGCTTCTTCGCCGCCAAAGGCCCGGACGACGTCGTCAGCTCCTTTCAGTGCATCGCGCTGACTTAGCTGCCATGTCGTCGCCAAATGACATGCACGTTCGCGCGGATGCGCCGTGTGCGTTGGTGAGACTTCGACTCGAGCGCTCCTGAAGAACTATTCACTGCCGCGTTCATCTAGCCGCATTGAGAACTGCCTTTGGGGTGGCTTTGATCGCCACCGGCTTTTACCTGTTGACGGCGAGCGGTCATCTGCTCGGTCAGGATGAGGAGTACTATTATCGAATGGCTCGGTCGGTTGCCCGCGATCACAGCTTCGCGATTGCGCCGCTCGTGTTCCGTAACACCGAAATTGCCGGCGCGCGCGGAGTAGACGGCCGTTTTTACGCAGAGTACGCGCCGGGTTTGCCGATCGCGTTGGCTCCGTTGGTCCTACTCGGCGATGCCTTAAACGCGCTGCCGCCAGATTTGGTTTCGAAGTACGTGTGGTTGCGGGAGGGCGAGCGGGACGTCGCTCCTCGAATAGCTGTCAGTTATTTCAACATTCCTGTGGTCGGGTTGAGCATCGCCCTTCTGATTCTGATCATAATACGGCTTGGCTACTCGAGCTTCGCTGCCGGTTTTATAGGCGCCGGTTTTGCGGTGAGCACGTTTGCCTGGGGCCAGGCGCGGATGATTTATCCAGAGCCGCTTCAAACTCTGTTTATTTTGGCGGCATGGTTGTCGATGTCCCGAGGTTCAACCAAGGCGGCGTTAGTCGCTGGGTGCGCATTTGGTTGTGGCATTCTCGTCAAATTGACGACCGTGCTCGCGCTGCCAGCGCTATTGTTGTTGCCAGATGAGCGGGCCATCATGGTTTGGCGGCGGCCCTGGCGCATCATCGCCATTGTCCTGCCCCTAATTGGCGCACTCGCCGTGTATGCCTGGTACAATTACGATCGCTTCGGCAGCTTTATCGCTACCGGGTACAGCGTTTCGGGAACAGTGGCGGAGCTGGGCGGTAATGGAATCGGCAATCCCGTGACCGGACTTTACGGTCTGCTATTCTCAACTGGGCGCGGAGTAATCTGGTATGCGCCGCTGGTAATCGTGGCTGTCGCGAGTGCTCGTCGCTTCTATCACGAGAGGAAAGAGACGGCCGTGGCCGTTTTCGTATTCTTGGCGGCTTGGTTGGCAGTTCACTCCTGTTACAAAGGCTGGGACTCAGGTTGGGGCTGGGGACCTCGCTATTTGCTTCCGGTTCTTCCCATCGGTCTCCTGCCATTGGCATCGAGTGCATCTTCTTTCGCCAGCAGGTTCGCACGGGTCGGACTTTTCGCAGCCGGAGTCGTCGTCCAGCTACCCGGCGCTCTGGTAGACTTTATGGCATCTGGCCGACAAGGCATGGTAATTTTCGAGAGAACTGCAGCACAACGCACTCCGGAAATGTTTGTGGCTTGGCGAAATTTTAATGTGGCAGGATCGGAGATTGTACAGCATTCAGCATTGCTGTTGCGAGGTCAGCTGGACGTTGTGTGGCTGACGTTTCGTAACAGCTGGCTGACAACGACGACATTTGGATTGGTGGCGCTTCTCGTTGGAACCGGATTTCTTCTGCTGCTATGGCCGCGATTGCGCAAAGCTTGCAAAAGCAAGAACCTCGTGGGCACAACCCCATGACAAGGTGAAGCCGGAACCGCCGTGCCCGTAGTTATGAATCACGGTGCGGCCGTCGCGCAGTTGCTCGCGCTCGAGTCGCACACCTGATTTTCGAAACGGACGGAGGCCGACTCGTTCGGTAAGAACGCGCGGCTTGTCGATATTCAAAACGCGGCTGCATTCGGCGACGATTGTCGATGTTGTCGCTGTATCGGTATCGAGATCGTTGCTGACTTCGTTGGTGCCGCCAAAGACGCAATCGTTTGTGCGCGGGATCGCGTACATCAGCGGCGCGTCATCGCAGACGATCGCGCTGTTGAGATTGTCGATCTTCGGAAGGATTGCGACCTGGCCGCGGTGCGGTTCAAGATCGGCATCGTGCGCGAGTTCGCGCGCGCCGATTCCGGCGCAATTGATCACAAGATCGAACTTTGAATCGACATCTTCGAGCCTTTCGAAACGAACGCGCTCATTGATTGCGCCGCCGGCTTTTTGGAAACGGTTCACGAGGTAGGCGAGGTAGATGGTCGTGTCCATGAGAGGAACTGTGAGCGAGAAGCCGGACTTGAATGCAGAACCGGAAATATTAAGAGATGTCTCCCGTTCGACTCGCTGCTCTCGCTCAGGGCAGGCTCTCAATGTGGCGGCTGCGCCGCTGTTAAATGGATGCAACGTCACGTTGCCGCTCGACATGACAATAGAGGCATTCGAAATGACAGAAGAACCTAACGAGTTCGCCCAATCGGGAATTTGAATTTCTCCGGTGCGACAATATTGGCGGAGTTCGATCATCGAGACGCCGCTACGCGCATCTTTCGTAAGATCAACAAGCACTTTGTAGGTGGCGAGCGCCCACGGAATGACTTTGTCGGCCGGCTCGGCGTCGTAAGGAAACCAAAGCGCAGCCGCGGCGCCGGAAGTTGTCTGCTGACCGATTTGTTCGGCAAAAATCGCAGCGCGAAATCCGCGCTCGGCCAACAGAACGCCGCAGGTCAGCCCGGAGACACCCGCGCCGACAATCGCAACTTGAGGAGAAACGGCTGATGCGTTCAACGCGGGATTTTTGTCTGCCGAAACCGCCACCACGCCACAAAAAAAAGGACGCTTGCACCGAGCGAGATCCATTTTCCAACGGCAAACGCGGACGATGCATATTCCACGCGCAGTCGATGGTGTCCGGCCATCAAAGGCACCGCGCGCAAAATGTAATTCGCCGGTTGCAGGTGATAATTCGATTGAACACTTCCAGGAAGAGAAACCGCACGCCAGGAGGACGTATAGACATCGGTGATCAGCAACATCGCCGGCTGAACAACGTCCGCTTCAATGGTCAAGCTGTCGGTTGAAGCGGCGACGATTTTGACGTCGCCCGAAGTCTCAGTCGGAACAGGCAGCGGATCGGGTTCCGTCTCCAAGATTACTTCGGTGCGCGGAGCGAAATCGGGCGACCGCAAATCGTGGAAGATGGCATCCCGATTTTTTGCAATTCGATATTTTGACACGAGTTGGACGTGCGGCATTGGCGGAGTCTCGATCTCGAAGGCCTGGAAGTTACCTGGCTGTGGCAGCAAAACATAGCGCAAGCGCAACATTGAATAGAGCGGATCGGCCCACTTGAAGTTCACATCCTGAGTGGCGCTGTCTGGATCGCCGCCCTGACTCCAGGCGACAAACTCGGCGTAACGCCGCACCACGCTCGCATCATAGCCCCACAAATCCGACGCGCCGGTCGACATTGCACTGTTCGGATTGAACCGATTGATAATTCGGTAATCGCCCGGGTGCTGATCCAAGAACGATATTTCATCCTGGTTAATCACGCTCGCGCTGTCGAAAGTTGGGCGAGCAGCGCGAGCGAACAAAAACATTTCGGCGACGCCGAGGAGAACGATACCATGGAGCGCGCGGGTATCGTGCTTAACCACAGCCGACAAACCGGCAAAGAGCCCGCACGTGACCGCCGCCAGAGCGAATGAGATGGCGGCGCAATGTTGCGATTGCGTCGCAAGTCCGCTGCTCGCGTAGAACTCGGGCAACAGATACGACTCTCCCAACGCATGAACAGCGTCCATGAGCGATCGCCAGGAACCTGTCCCGGTCGTCCACAATCCAGCGATCCCCAAGGACGCAGCCAACAGAAAAGCAGCCAGAATAAATTTGGGCTCCACTTTTCTTTGCCTGAGCAATCGATCAAGCCCGGTGGCAGCAAGGAGAATAAGAAAGAGCGAGGCGGAAAAAATAAATTTCGAGACACTACGGAATTTGTTAAAGCCAGGAACAAAATCGTAAAGAAAACGAAAAAGCGGCGTATGCGCTCCGAGCGCGAGAAGTAACGCAGCGCAAAGCACCGTTAACGGTATCCATTTTATTCTGCGCTCGCAGTAGATTGCGGCATAGAGAGCGAGCAGAAAACCAGTCACGCCGACAAAAAGTGCCGTTTCCCACAAATATCCCCGGCCCCAGTAGCGGGCAGCGTCGTTGAAGAAATTGGGCACGAGCAGAATGATAAAGTTTTCTGGTGGAAAAGGCAGGGCTGACGCGAATTCGAATGGCAGCGGAATTCCGCGAACCGTCTCGCGCATTGTCTGATTTGCAGCGAGCAACTGCACTGCTGACAACGCAGCGCCGCCCGGATAAATCGCGAGCAGAAAACCTGCGAGCGACCAATTCCAATTTCCGATCAATCGCAGTGCCGAATAAAGTCCGGCGACAATCGCTGTATAAAAAACATGTTGAGGAAAACCGGCCAGGATCTGCATGGCAATGGCCAGCATTCCGACCAAACACCAACGGAAATTTCGCGTCTCAAACAAGGCGTCGATTGCGCAGAAAATCAGCGGCGCCCACGTCATCGCGAGCAAATGGGGCAGATGACCGACAAAGATGTGGAGAAAATGGGCGCCGCAAAACATGACGAGGCAGCCGGCCAAAAAACTCGCCATCACCTGCAGGCCACGCACTCTCATCCAACAGAACATGAAGGCACCGATCGCGAATACATGCAGCGCGGTCGTCCAATTAACGGCAGCCGTCAGCGGCAAAATCAGAAACAGCCAGTTCGGCGGATAGAGCAACGCCGCCTGCATCGCGCCAAAATATGGCGCGCCGCTAAAGATATGCGGATTCCAGAGAGCAAGATTTCCTTTTGCCAGTTCCCGGAAACCAAAGTCCCGCCAGGAGAGAAATTGCAGAAACAGATCGCTGATCTGAAATCCAACTACCCGTGTGCCGCCGACGAACAGCACATCGCCAAACATTGCGAGCGTTAGTGCAAGCAATAAGGCAAGCGAGATCAATTCTCCGCGCCGCGTTGTCATCAAACCGAAAATCGTCGCTGTCACAAATCGGAAAATCAATGCAACTTTGCACGCCTCACCCAACGCCTCCCAAATCGCTCGTCAGCCGAGGTCGATTCAGCTAAACTTGGGGCGATGGTTTCACTCAATCGAGACACACTCAGCGAGAAGGTCCTCGAAGGCGCGCGCATTTCGCCCGAAGAAGCGATCGAGCTTTATCAGCTGCCGCTGGAAGAATTGGGCGCGCTGGCAAATGTGCGGCGAAACCTGGCGAAGGAGAAAAGTTACGGCGGACGCGGACGCGAGATTGTGACTTATATCGCCGACCGCAACATCAATTACACGAATGTTTGCAATGTGTATTGCAAGTTCTGCGCGTTCTACCGGACCGAGCGCGATGAAGACCATTACGTGCTTTCGCTCGAGCAGATCGACCAAAAACTGGACGAGCTTACCGCCGCCGGCGGCGTGCAGATTTTAATGCAAGGCGGACATCATCCGAAATTGCCGTTCAGCTGGTATATCGATCTCTTGCAGCACATTCGAAAAAAATATCCGCACATCAACATTCACGGATTCAGTCCGCCGGAGTTTCAACATTTCGCCGAAACTTTCCGGATGCCGCTGCGCGAAGTCGTTTCCGAATTTAAAAAAGCCGGACTCGGATCAATCCCCGGAGGCGGTGGTGAGATTTTGGTGGATCGCGTTCGGAAGAAAATTGCGCCGTTGAAAATCAACTCCGACCAATGGCTGGAAGTGATGCAAGTCGCGCACGAGCTCGGCTTGAAATCGAGCGCAACCATGATGTTCGGTCACGTGGAGACGGTTGAAGAACGGATCGAACATCTACAGCGAATTCGCGATCAACAGGACCGCAGCGGCGGGTTCACCGCCTTCATCTGTTGGACATTTCAGCCGCAGCATACGGTCTTGAAAGTGAAACAGCCGACCGGCGTGGCGGAATATTTACGGATGCAGGCGCTGGCGCGGATTTTTTTGGACAACATCGACAACATCCAAAGTTCCTGGGTAACCCAGGGCCCGGGTATTGGACAAGTGGCGTTGAAGTACGGCGCGAATGATTTCGGTTCGGTCATGATGGAGGAAAATGTGGTAAGCGCGGCGGGAACAACGTTTCGTCTGGACGCGGAGAAGATTGAGTCGCTCATTCGCGATGCCGGATACGAACCGCGCCGCCGAAATAATTGCTACGAACTGTTGAACTGAACGGCCTTTGCCGCTGTCTATGACAGACGCCTCGCCACCTTCGAAGAAAATCACACCTTGACGATAGCCTGCTTCTCCTCTATTTGCCGCGTGTCCCGCGCCAGTTTTTACGCTGCGCGGGATTCGGCATCTTGATTGTTATGAGAGAATTTCGGGGATCGGCGTGGGGCTGGGCGGCGGCAATGTTTTCCGTGATCGGTGCAGTGCTGTTTGCGCCTGCGGCCGCACGCGCGCAACAAGAACCACCGACCATACGTTCGATCGACGTGCAATACTCCGGTCCGGCGACGGTGGCGAAGGACGTGATTCTCGCGCAAATGCGAACAGCAGTCGGTCAGCCCTATTCCGATCAAACAGTCGAAGACGACATTCGTAACCTTTACAAGACGGGCAACATCCAGAACGTCCGTATTTTTGCGCAGCCGGAAGGTGACGGCGTGAAGGTGATCGTGGCGGTCCAGACCCGGCAGGTGCTGCGCGAACTGGTCATCGACGGCGCGCGCCGCGTGAGCGCAAAGAAGCTGCGCAAGGAAATTGGCGTAAGGCTCAACGCACCGGTGAATGAAGACGATCTGCAAAAAGCGCGGCAAAAAATTATCGATAGTTATCAAAGCAAAGGTTTCACGGATATCGCCGTGGATTTCCGGGTCGAGCCAATCGACGAAAGCCGCGGCACGGCGCGCGTGATTTATACAGTAAACGAGGGGGTGAAGGGAGCGGTCAGCCGGATTCACTTCCAAGGCAACGAGCATTTCAGCGAGAAAATTTTGCGCAAGCAAATGAAAACTCGCGGCAAAACGATGATCTCGTTTGTCGACAAATCGGGACGGCTAGACGAGGTCCAGTTGCAGCAGGACCTCGATAGCATCAAAGAATTTTATCAAAACCACGGCTACATCGACGTGGACGTGCAAGAGGTCGGTCGGGAGCGAAAGAACGGGCCACTTCTTATCACGATCGGAATCAAGGAGGGGACCTTATATCACGTCAACAAAATGTCTTTCGCCGGTTATAAACAAACAACCGAAGAGAAACTTCGTAAGGTCATCAAAATGAAAGAGGGCGGCGTCTACTCGCCCAAACAATTACACGACGATGCGAAAGCGGTCGCGGACGCCTACGGCAGCGGGGGATATGTCGATCTTGTTATTCTGCCGCAAGGCACGCCGGCCGGTCCGGGTTTGATCGATGTCCATTACAAAATTGAGGAGGGCAATCGATCTTTTGTGGAGCGGATCAACATCATCGGAAATACGCGCACCAAAGATAAGGTGATCCGCCGTGAAGTTCTCATTTCGCCGGGCGATGTGTTCAATACTGTGCGAGTGGAGACAACCAAAAAGCGCCTCGAAAATCTTGGGTACTTTACCAAAGTTGAGGCCTACCCGGAAGACACCGGCGTCGAGGGACGTAAAGATCTCATCGTTCAAGTGGAGGAAAAGCGAACCGGTTCGCTCAATTTCGGCGCCGGCTACAGCACGATCGACAGTTTGATCGGATTCGTGGAGCTAACTCAGGGTAACTTCGATATCACAAATTGGCCCGGATTGACTGGTGGCGGTCAAAAATTTCGGGCAAAAGCACAAATCGGTAGCCAGCGCAAAGATTTTACGGTCGGCTTGACCGAGCCCTATTTCCTCGACCAGCGGATTTCACTCGGCGGACAAGCATTTTATTCAGAGGCGACCTATCTGAGTTCTGTCTATAGCCAGCGCAATTACGGCTTTTCACTGGAAGCGCGAAAGCCGATCTACTCCTGGATCTATGGAGTGCTCGGCTACAGTCTGCAAAACTACGATATCTACGATGTTAACTCGGGGGTCTCGCCGGAAATTCTCGCCGAGGCAGGAACCACCACTCAAAGCATGGTAACCACGAGTTTGGTTTGGGACCGGCGCGACAATCCATTCTTGACCCGCAAGGGCGAGCGAATTTCGATCTCGCCCTATGTCGCCGGTGGCCCTTTGGGTGGAGACGTGCAGATCTATGGATTCGATTTCGAAGCAACCAAGTATGTCCGCGTCTGGAAAGACGTTATCCTTTTGGCGGATGTTGAGGCCGCAACCGTGGACGTTTGGGATCAGCCTGAGACGAAAGGCTTTACTGAAAGTGGCGCCGTTTTCATCGGTCCTCATACGCCGCTTACGATCGGTACCCCCCCCGTTGCCCAGTTTCAGTCCTTTGAGGAACCGATTTCAGGAGTTCCGATTTACGACCGGCTTTATCTCGGCGGATCTAATAACCTCCGCGGTTTCCGGTTTCGCGATATCAGCCCCAAAGATTCGAATAATCAGCCGATTGGTGGTCAGTCGATGGTGCGCGCCACGACGGAGCTAACATTCCCGATCATTGAAAAAGCGCGCGGCGCCTTCTTTTACGACTGCGGTTTCGTGAATCCAGATGCGTGGAATTTCGGTCCTGAGACAATTGCGGTGCCGCGCGGGATCGACGCTCAAGCAACACTCGTCTATGACCGTCTCCACGGCCTGACACCGCCAGCCTTCTTGATGGGCGGTGGGCCACGTCGCACTTTCGACAGCTTCGCCTCCGACTTTGGTGTGGGCCTCCGGCTCGATCTGCCGATCGGGCCGTTGCGGCTTGACTACGGATTCCCGATTGACACAGCCGGGAATTCAAAACACGGCCACCTGAACTTCAGCGTCGGCTACCAGTTTTAATCGAATATTGGCACTTGCGGTGTAGGCGGTTTCCGACGACTTATTTAGCCCTCTTATGAAAAAATTGCTCTCTTTGACGCTGGTTTCCTTGCTCGTCCTGCCGATCGCGGCGCGGGCGCAAGGAACCTTGAAAATTGGCACGGTCGACATGAACCGCACCTTCCGGGAATACAATAAAACCAAGGACGCCGAGGCGAAGATCAACGACGCCAAGAATCAAGCAAAGAAGGAATACGACGAACGGGCAGACGCCTACAAGAAAGCGCTGGACGATATCAACAACCTCAACAAACAGCTTGAGGCGCCAGCCTTGAGCGCCGACGCCAAGGCGCAGAAAGCCAAAGAGCGCGACGACAAAATCTCAAACATCAAGAACATGGAGCGCGAGATCACCGAGTTTCGACAGACCCGCGAACGCCAGCTCCAGGAACAGGCGCTGCGCATGCGCGAAGGCATCGTCAAAGAAATTACCGATGTCGTCATGGACAAGGTGAAATCGAGCAACCTCGACCTGGTTTTCGATAAATCTGGCAACAGTCTCAATGGTGTCCCGATGTTGATGTATTCTCGCGACAGCGTCGATTTCACGAACGACGTGATTACCGTTTTAAACAAACCTGGTCGGGCCAGCTCGGTAACGACTGGCGCCAGTCCGAGCACGTCCGCGCCGAGCGCTTCCACGACACCGAAGTCCAGTTCAGTAACGACTGGAACCAATCCGAGCAGTTCAGGGCTGAGCGCTTCCGCGACACCGAAGAAGCCTTAACGTCAACACGCGAATTCAGAAACACACGTGGGAAAGAAACTCGCGTGTGTTTTTTGCGTACGGGTTTGAAGTTCGCGATTAGGTTGCTGGCGGATCCGGAGCGAACGTGAATTCAAACCAATTCCAGCGTAGTCGGGCTGCGATATGGACGGCCACATCAGTCTGCTTGATCGCCTTTCTGCCGCTTGCCCTCGTTGGAATTGGGCAGGCGGCACTGAGTTGGGAATCAACCCTGACCAAAGATCCGCCGGGGAACTTTCCCGAGCTTCGACCGGTCTACGTGACCTACCATTTCGGGTGGTCCGGATTCACTGCCGGCACTGGAGAGATACATTTTAGCAAGACCGCCGATAAACGTTTCCAACTGGAAGCGGCCGGTCGCACGATCGGCTTCGTCCGCGCCTTGTGGAAATTAGATGCCAGTTATCGTGGTCTGGCCGATGCCGAAACGCTGCGTCCGATCGAAAGCAAGCAGATTGAGATTTACCGCAAGAAAAAGCTAATCACCGACCTTGCTTTCACCAATTCCGCTGTCACGCGGGCACGCACAGAAGGTCCCGGTGCCGGCGCGACGACATCGCGGCCGTTTAATTTTCCCGGTTTATTCGATCTTCACAGCGCGCTGCTTTATCTGCGGAGCCAACCACTTAACGAACACAGCGTTTATCAGATTGTCGTTTATCCAGCCACGTCGGCCTATCTGACAACTGTCACCGTCTTGGGCCGCGAACGAGTATCCGTTCGGGCTGGAGCGTACAACGCGATTAAGATCGATCTTCAAGTCAAGCGCGTGGGAAAGAAACTTGAATTGGAGCCGCACCGGAAATTCCGGCACGCAACGATCTGGATCTCAGACGATGAAAATCGGATTCCGCTCCGCATCGAAGCGCAGATTTTTGTCGGCACCGTCTTCGCCGAATTACAAGCGGTGCGCTTTGATCAGGACAAAACTTAAACCGAATGCAATCAGCGTTCGGGAATCCATTCACCGCGGACCGGCGCTTCGCGCAAGGGACGGCGACGCGGCACGTAAACCGGAGCATTTGCCCCCGGTAAAAGCTCGAGAGCGGCAAGAGTTTCCAAGTCGAGTCGACCGGTGACAGGAAGTCGCACCCGCGCCTGATACGCCCGAAGTGAAAATTCCAAGTCGGTGTTGGCCTGTCCGTCGAACGCGCCGCGATAGAGTCCGCGTCGCGCCAGAATATTTTGTGCTGAAATAATCACATTGCGCTGAACCTGCGGCGGCGCCGCTTCATACGGTGTGCCGGCAAAATTCTCAGCGGGATGCGCTGGAACTGCATCGTAATCCGGACGCACGGGCACTTGTTCGCCACGGCGAATCTGTCCCTCGGCAGATCGATCCTGTTGCACCTCAGGAAATGGTTGGCCGGTCAAAGGATTCGTCGGGGACGCGCTCTCGCGCCGTTCTGCGCGCAACTCCGGAGTACCCGTCGTTGCCGGCACTGGAGTCGGCGAAGTTTTGGCGATCTCCCGCGCGCCGGAAGAATCGACCCCAAGAGACTTTAATGTCTCCTCATTGAGATCGCCCGTAATCTGGAGCCCGTTGCGAATCTGGTAGCGGCGAATCGCCGCGGTCGTGTCCGCATCTTTCGTTCCGGTGATGTCACCGTAATAAAAACCCTGGTCCTTCAACGCCTGCTGCACGTTCTGGACCGCTTGGTCGGCCCAGACCGAACCGATTGAGACGAGCAGAATTAAAATTACGGCCCGAAGTTTCATGTGATGTCGATGTTGCTTGGACGCCTAAATCTTCACCCTATTCAGTCCCTGGGCCAGTCACGGCCAGGGGCAGCTGGCGCTCCTTTAAAACATCGCGATAACGCAAAATCCCTTCGCTGATCGCGGCCGCCATTTGCTCGCGGTAGTCGTTGCTCTCAAGCTTCGCGATGTCCTCCTTGTTGCTGAGAAATCCGGCTTCCACCAACACCGCCGGCGCAACAACGTTAGCAATGACAAAAAACTGTTCCGCCTTCGTCCCGCGATCCGGCGCCTTCGTCCGCGCTACCATCGCTTCCTGAATAAATCGGGCCAAACTCTGGCTCGCCAATGGGGGTGATTCGGCCGCCGGCCCCTGGAAAAAAGGAATCCATGAAACCAGCCGCGGCGCCGGAGCAGCCTGATGCTCCGCAAAATAAGTCTCCACGCCGCTGACCACTTTCTTTCCCTCGTTGAAATGGATGCTGACAAAAATGCAATCCCGCGCGCGATTGGTGACCGCAGCGCGGTCCGCCAGCGAAACATAACTGTCGCCGACCCGTGTCATCAGAGTGGCGAGACCTTGGGCCTGAAGTAATCGATCGACCCGTTGTGCGATATCGAGAGTCAAATCTTTTTCAAAAATCGCGCCGCAGGTGGCGCCAGAATCCTGACCGCCATGGCCGGGATCGAGGACAACCACGGTAAATGGCGTGGGCGCGGCCGTGTGTCGCATCGAAGTCGCCGGCCGCGGAATAGAAAGGATTTGCCACCAGACGAACGACGCGACCATTAGGGAAAGCCCGAGCCACGCGACAATGTTTTTCATTGTCCCGCTAAAGCCGAATCGCCCTCGAAACATCGTCAACGTTGAAGAGTGGAGCGCAACTCTTCGTCCGCCAGGATTCGATAACGAATAGCGCTTTTCCGGTCGCGCTCCAGCACGGCCGCTTCCATTCCAGCGTTGGCCAGCTGTTCATCTCGATATTTCCGAATCGCGGCGCGTTCCGGCAATTCTTTGGTCGCATCTTCTCCCATCGCCATTCGGCCAACGCTCCACGCATCGAACGCCACATTGATCGCATCCGGCAGCGCCGCATCGGTGACGTGTTCTTTTTGCAAAAACTTTTCCATCAGCTCTGCCGACTGGCGCGTTCCACCCAAGACTGCAAACCGCTGCCTCGGTTGCCCAGTCAAACCATCAGCCGCGATTGCGCCGTCGTAATCGATGCGCAAAAACAAATCTTCCTTCGGGCTCGAGCCAATCTCGGCAAAAAGCAGCCGCGCCAAAAAGGGCGCACCATAAACTTGCTCGAACGCGCTTTTCATCACCGGGCTAAGGGAGTAATGCGCGAGACGGCGCAGTGAAACGTCCGCCGCCGAACGCGTGAAACCCTCGGTGCTGGCCAATTCGATTGCCGCCAATCGTAATCGCTCGATGTCGCCGGGATGGCCGATCGCCCCCATCGCGATCCGGTCGTAAATCTCAAAAATCTTTTGCCGCGCGCGTCCGAGCGTTACGAAAAGAATTCCGTCGCGATATCCGACCGCCGCGATCGGACTCCCGGCCGCCAGCTGCGTTTCGATATACTCGCGCCGGTTCGCGATCGCCTCTACCCAACGATACGGCTCTTCGATCATGCCACCTTTTGTTTGAACACGCCCGCGATCTTCCCTTCGGGCAACGTCGTGATCCCTTCACGCGAAACAATCTTGATCAATGGAAAAATCTTTCCGCCCCGATCGACTCCGCCGGTGGAGGTGTCCGCCTCCGCCGCGGTGTCGAGAGCGCGCAACGCGATCGCAACCGACTCCTCCTCGTCCAATTCCTGAAGCTTTTTGGCGCCCCAGTTGTTCTCGTAATAAAGAATGCCGCGCACCGCTGGCGAACCGGAGCCGGTCGCGGCGTAATCGGTCACCTCGAATTGCGCGCCCATCGCGTCGTAAAAGTAGAGTCGCGCTTCCGGTTTTGAATTTCCATCGTAGGTCGCGAAGATCGGCACCACCACGCCGACGCCTTGCATCACGAAACCGAAGTTGTCTCGCAACAATTTGGACAGCGCGCGCACTTTGCCGTCCACGCTCATCTCCTGCAATTGCGTCCGCCGAAAATATTGAAACGAATGCTCGAGCACGCGCGCCATTTCCCAGGCCGTGGCCGGCACGCCGGCGATGGCCATGATCGAATGGCAATCGATCTCCAGCACCTTGTCGGCGCGATCGTAAACCACGGTGTTGCCCGCAGTCGCGCGACGGTCGCCGGCTACCAGCACGCCGCCCGCAAATTTGAAAGCGAGGATAGTGGTCGACTCGGTCTGAACGAACGGATGAGTTCCGGTGGCGGCGGTTGGTTCGGGCGCGATTTGGAGCATACCTTTGCGCCGCAGCAGCGCCGGGAAATCCTCGCTCGCGCCAGAGAAATTCTGGTCCAATGCCAAAGGCGGCTTGTCCATTATTGGCCGGTGCGCTGGCGGTAGCGCTTCGACTGGTTCGGGTCCACCTTCCGCATTTTTTTCAATAAATCTTTCGTGTCCGGCCGCGAAATGTCAGGCGAGCGCGGACCACCTTCGTCCCCCTGCTTCGGACTCCACGGAGTGGGATCAAACGGCTTTTGCACGCGCTCCGGCATATCAAAAAATTTAAGGAGAAATGACGCGAAGGCAAGCCGCCCGCCCATCCGGTTCGCCTCCGCTTGCCAGTGCAACCGGCTGATGTCAAAATCGAGGACTAATGAAGTCTGTGGTTGCGAATGCTTTTGCCGCTTTTGTTTTGATCGCTCTCGTGAGTTCGAACGGTTTCGCCCAGACATCTGCGCCCACGCCGCACACCACTGCGACTCAAGCCGCCGCCGACCAGGCCACGCAACTTCAGGAGCTGACCAAAAAGATCGAAGAGCAGAATGCGAAGATCGATATGCTTTCGCAGCAAATTCTTAAGCTTCAGTCACAGCTGTCCAATCAACGTCCCGGCGTCATGATCGGCGAGGGCGCCCCACCAACATCGACATCGACTGCATCGACGTCTACTTCAGCAGCGGCCGAACCGTCCGTGAAAGCAGGCGATGGCAACAGCCACATCGTCGCGCGGGGCGAAACGCTTACCTCAATCGCGCGGATGCACAACATCAGCGTGAGCGAGCTGCAAAAGTTCAATCACATCGATAATCCTTTGAAGTTGCAGGCCGGCCAGACGCTCTTAATTCCCCCATCGCCCATTCCATCGCCGTCTTCTTCCGGCGAATAAGTCATGGAGGAAGTCTCCAGCCAATCCTGGTTTTTGCGCAAGCATCAGGACGGCTCCGTTTTCGGGCCGATTTCGTTCGACCAACTGGCCGGTTGGGCTTCGACCGCTCAAGTCGCACCGCAGGATGTCGTCTCGGCTGATCAACAAACTTGGTTAAAAGCGCCGATGCTTTCGCAGCTCGGGATGGATTGGTTGGTCGAGGTGACCAGCGAGCACTACTACGGACCCACCACAGTCGGCGCGATTCAGGAATTCATCCGACTCGGCGACATCAACACGGACACATTCATAATCAATTCTTGCGATGGAACCCGGCGGCAGATCGGCGAAATGCCCGCGCTCTTCAAAACGACGCAGCCTTAAGAGGGGAAAACGAGCGAAACCAGCGAGCCGCCAGCGGCGGGCATTTCCATTCGCCTCCAGGAACGCATCCGTGATCTCGAACAAACCTTGCGTGAAAAACGCCGCGCGTTCGCAGAAGCCGAGCAGCGTCACGAAAAGTTGGAAGAGAAATACCACGCGCTCCTCCAGCGCACCGATCCGATCGCTTAAATCGACATCTGCTCGTCTGGCGAAGCGACTGGCGCTTCCTCCAGGTCCGCGGTCGCGTCGACGATTTCGCGGGGCGACTCGAGCAAGCTCTGCTCGCACAGCCGCGCGTATTTGCCGCCGTGCCCGATCAGTTCCTCATGAGTGCCGCGCTCGATGATGCAGCCGTGATCGAGAACGAGAATCTGATCGGCCCGTACAATCGTCGAGAGGCGGTGGGCAATTACGATGGACGTCCGGTTTGCCATCAAATGCTCGAGCGCCTCTTGAATCAGACGCTCGGTCGCGGTGTCCACGCTCGCGGTCGCTTCATCGAGAATCAAAATCGGCGGGTCCTTCAGCAACGCGCGCGCGATCGAAAGCCGCTGCTTTTCCCCAACGCTCAGCTTCACGCCGCGCTCGCCGACCACGCTCTCCAATTTGTCCGGCAGGCGCTTGATGAACTCGTGCGCATTGGCTGCTTCGACGGCACGCCATAATTCCGCATCGGTCGCGCTCGGTTTCCCCATCAAAAGATTTTCGCGAATCGATCCGTTGAAAAGAAAACTTTCCTGCGTCACCAAACCAATGTTCTCACGCAACGCGCGAATGCCATATTCGCGAATCTCTTTCCCGTCGACGAAGATTTTCCCCTCGTTTTCTGGCAGTTCGTAAAAGCGTGGAAGCAAACTAGCGAGCGTCGATTTGCCCGCACCGGTCGCACCGACCAACGCAACGGTTTCGCCGGGACGCGCGTGAAACGAAATGTGATCTAACGCGAGACGCCCGTCCCCGCTGTAGCTAAAGGTGACATTCTCGTAGCGCACATCGCCGGCAATGGGAGATGTCGATCCGGTCGTCAGCCAGCCGGGCTCAATTGCTTCATCGATGATTTCGAAAACGCGTTCACCGGCGGCTCGACCTGCTTGAAGCAGTTGATTGAGCTGATGCAACTTCCCGACCGGCTCATAAAGATAACCGGTAAACAACAGGAACATGCCAAGGTCGCCGAGTTGCATCGCGCCGCCGAGCACGGCGCGTGTTCCGACAAAGACAGTCGCGATCACACCGAGCGTCCCGATCAAATACATCGATGGATTGTAAGCCGCCCACACTTTCATCACCACGAGTGTGGCCCGACGCAGATCGTCGCTGACGCGATTGAATCGTTGATGTTCCTCTTCTTCGCGAGCAAAGCTTCGGATTTGCCGAATGCCGGAAAGGTTGTCGTGCAGTAGGGCGTTCATCGCGGAAGAAGCGCGGCGTTGCAACCGATAACGTTGATGCGCCGTCAGCGTATACCAAAGGGCACCCGCCGCGAGAAATGGCACGGGACTTAGTGCGAACAACGTTAACTTGAAACTGCCATAGCACATCATCCCGAAGACGATCACCATCTGAAGTATGGCGGTAACACCTTGCTCTACGCCGTCAATCAACATGCGCTCCACCGCCGTCACGTCTTCGAGTAGCCGTGTCATGAGATCTCCAGTAGCGCGATTGTCGAACCAGCGCAGAGGAAGTAATTGAATGTGTGAGTAAAGATCGCTGCGCAGATCGAAGATAACCCGCTGCTCGAACGTGTTATTCAAGATAAGGCGCAGCGAATTGAGCCCGTTTTGAAGTAACGCTGCCAACACCGCGAGCAGAATCAGCGGCGCCAGTTTTTCCGGATGATGTTGTCGAATAACGACATCAAGGATCTGTTTCGTCACCACCGGGAAAACGATCACCATCAGCGTTCCGACGATCGCGCAAGCGAGCATCCCGAGCGCCAGCGCCGGATAACGCTTCAAATAGCGAAAGACGCGCCAGACTGTTTTCATTTCCGATCTCCGATTCGAAACGTCGTCAGCGCCGCCTAATTGGTGAGCGTGAAATCCTCGCATTCCCTAGCTTACACCCGGTCGCCGGAATGTTTATGTCGATCTTTGAAGGTGAGCTCGGCGATGCCGGATTTGTCGAGCTCGCCCAAACCTTCCTCAATCATGCGCTCGTATTGTTCCTTGGTCGCGCGCGCAAGCGGTAGATCGAGACCGAGCTGACGCGCGAGCTCGAGCGCGATGCCGCTGTCCTTCGCCGCGTGCGCGGCGGAGAAGAAACAACTGTGATCGCGGTTTTGCATATCTTCGCCATCGGTTTCCAACACGCGCGACGCTGCGCCCGTTTGGGAAAAAACTTCGCGCAGCTTTGCTAAGTCGAGTCCGAGTGCCGCGCCGAGCGCGAGTCCTTCGGCCAGGCCGGCGGTGTTGATGTTCATCACCATGTTGACCAGCGCTTTCACTTTCGCGGCTTCGCCCGCTTTGCCGATGAACCGGACCGTTGACGCGAGCTCTTTGAGAACAGGCTCCGCTTTGCGGAAAGCGTTTTCGTTTCCTCCGCACATTAAATAAAGTTTTCCCTCACGCGCCTGGGTGATGCTCGACGCCATACACGCTTCGAGCGATTCCGCGCCGGCTTTTTGCGCGAGGTTCTCAACATCGACATGGACTTGCGGTGAAATCGTCGCACAGTCGATAAACAGTTTGCCGCGCGCGTTCACGAGTAGATTACCGCCGCTCTCTGAAAAAATTTTGCGCATCGCGCTGTCGTCGGTCACGACCGTGAAGATTACGTCTGCTTCTGCGGTTACTTCCGATAAATCCTGCGCGGCCGCGCATCCAAGTTCTGTCGCAAGCTCAGTGGCAGCTTTTCGATTCGTATCGTAGACCGCGGTCACGTGAAAGTTTCGGTCTTTCAAACGGCGCGCCATGTTCGCGCCCATCCGGCCAACACCGACGAAACCAATGTTCATAAGAATGAAATGACGAATGTCGAATGTCGAAGCACGAAGGAATGACGAAGTCCGAATGACAAAAGCGTGACTTTCGATCGTTGATTCGTCATTTGATCCTTCGAGCTTGTTTCGTCATTCGTCATTCGTGCTTCGTCATTTGGGCCTCGCTTCAAACTTTGTGTGCGAAAAAGGGATTGTGTGTTTTTTCCTCCCTCACAGTGCTCATCGGGCCATGGCCGGGACAAATGATTGTCTCATCCGGCAACGTCAGGATTTTCTCGAGGTTATTTTGCACTGCGTCATGGTAGGAGACGGTCCCGCCCCCCATCGAGCCTGCAAAAAGCGAGTCACCGACGATGGCGATCGGCCGCGCCAGACCAGTCGCAACGAAAGTCATTCCGCCGGGCGAATGTCCCCAGGTCAATCGCGTTTCGATGTCGATCTTGCCAATGCGAAACCGTTTTCCTTCCTCGATCTTTCCCGCGCCCGGAACCGGTTCGCGTTCCGGCGCAAAAACTTCGGCGCCGGTTTCTTCACGCAGTCGTGGTAAATCGGCAACATGATCGGAGTGTGAATGCGTAAGCAAAATGAATTTGATGCTGAGGTTCTCTTTCGTCGCCAGCTTTAGCATTCCGGCGGAATCGGCGCCGGTATCGAACGCAGCCGCTTCCTTTGTCGCCGGGTCCCAAACGAGATATGCATTCACCAGCATTCCCTCGAAACTGGTATTGAATTGCGCGAGCCCATCGAAATTTTCGAGCTTGTCCGGTTTCCATTTACCTTGCGCAAGATCGACCAGTACGTTTGCGTCGAGATCCAGCACCGGCGCAATCGTGCGGAGAGTCGCTTCGTCAAATTTCCCGTCGCGAACTTTGTTAACCGCATCCGCACTCATACGTGATCTTCTCGCGAGTTCGCTGTCAGAAATTTCTAACCCGCGCTGCGCTTTGCCGACGATGTCTCCAACGTTGTCTTCCAGTTCGATCATAATCTTCTTTCGTCAGACAGAGAGCGCATGCGCTTCTCGTTCGCAGCGTAGATCTTGAATCTTTTCACGAACGAGCTTTTCAAACTCCCCGGCAATCTCGACAACCGAAAGCGATTTGCCGGTTTCCTTCTCCATCGACGAGATCGTCACATCTGAAATTCCGCATGGAATGATGTGCGCGAAGGCGGAGAGATCGCCGCAAACATTGAGCGCGAATCCATGCATCGTGATCCAATGACGCACGCCGACGCCGATCGACGCGATCTTGCGACCTGCCCTGATTATTTCGGGGTTACCGACCCAAACACCGGTAAGGCCCGCGCGCTGCGTTCCGGCAATTTCGTAAAACGCGAGAAATGCGATCAACGTTTGCTCGAGCCAGCGCAAGTAGCGATGCAAATCCTGACCGCTACGGCGAAGGTCGACGATCGGGTAGCCCACGAGTTGCCCGGGTCCGTGATAGGTCGCCTGCCCGCCGCGATTGATCGCGAAAAGCGGGTGCGGCAAATTTTTCTCGCCTAACAAACTCGATTTGTCCGGCGTGCGGCCGATGGTGTAAACCGGTTCGTGTTCAAGCAGAAGGACTTCGTCGGCGGCATCGCGATCTTCGCGCTTTCTCGCAACGATGTCTTCCTGAAGCGCGAGCGCGTCGGCGAAATTGATTCGGCCGAGCCAACTGATTCGAAGATCGCTCGCCACGCCGGAGGTCCGAGCCGGACTGGCCTTTGGCGCAGGCGGGCTCATATCTGCATCGCGCCGGGAATTCCCATCCGGACCGTTTCTTGCGCGCGCACATGAGTGAGACCAATCGCGAGCGCGTCGGCTGCGTCCGCATCGGGGGTTTCTGTTAAACCAAGAAGCGCGCGCACCATGAACGCTACCTGATTTTTACCAGCGGCGCCGCGACCAACCGTTGCCTGTTTGATGCGCGTGGGCGGATATTCAAAAACAGGGAGACCGTTTTCCGCCGCAGCGAGAATGGCCGCGCCGCGGGCCGCACCGAGCAGAATCGCCGTTTTATAACTCTGCACGTAAATGACCGACTCGAGCGCGCAACAATCCGGCTCATGCTCGCGAATCAATTCGATCAGACGGTCGCGGATCGAGACCAGGCACGATGATGACCGGAGCTTCTGCGCATTGTGAATCGTTCCGAAGTAAAGAGCGCGCGCTTTTCCATTGTTTGCATCGAGAACTGCGACGCCGGTGTTACGCAAGGAAGCATCAATGGCGAGGACACGCATTTTCAGTGACCGAAACCGAGCGCGAGAAAAACGCAGCCGGCAACGCCGAAGAGTAGGCTGACCATCCAAAAGCGGCGTTTCTTGGTTAATGCTGAAATGGCGGCAATCGCAATCGCGATCTGAAACATAGTCACGCTGCGCGCGAAAACTTCGTGTTGATGAAAATTGGATCTTGCCTCGGATTGTTTGTGCTCGGCCTCGGACTTGATTTCCTCCTGCTCTTTCTCGTAACGATCGCGCTTTGATTGGTCAGACTCGTTAGGCGCACTCGAGAGCGCAATTTTTGCATCAAGCACTGAAGCCTTGATGCTTTTGGCCTGATAGTAACCCCATTGGTCGGACGCTTCGATCTGGCTCATCATCGCTTCGTTGGCGTGTTTTCCGGAAAGCAATCCAGCGATCGCCGCAAGCACGGCCAAAATCGCGGTGCTCAAGGCCACCCACGAAATCCACGTTTCGCCGCTGTGCTCAGCGGTGTGATGCACGTGCTCCTGCAAATCCTCCAGAGGAACTTCCGCTTCTTCCACGCCGCAACCTTAAGATCGACAATCCATCGTTCAAGGCGCAATTGGAGCGTGGAGGTGGCCGGAGAAGTCGACGTCTATGTTACGTGATCGCGCCCTATGGTTTCACGGGTTGAAAATCAGGTTAAGATCGCACCTTAAGCGCTGGACTCAGGCGCGTTCGCAGTCGAGAGAGGCGATGACATGCCGGCCAAGGAGAAAAAGCTCAGTCTGGCTCGTCGGTTTTTTTCCGCACTCGGTCCCGGTGTGATTACGGGCGCAGCGGATGACGATCCCTCCGGCATCGCGACTTATTCGATCGCCGGGGCGCAACACGGCCTCGCGCTTTTATGGACGGCGCTGATCACGTGGCCGCTGATGGCTTTCGTGCAAATGATGTGCGCCCGCATCGGCATGGTCAGCGGACGCGGTCTCGCCGGCGCCATGCACCACAAATATCCGCGGCCGCTGATCCTGGTCGCGGCAGTAGCGCTCTTTGCCGCAAACTCGATCAACGTCGGCGCCGACCTTTCCGGAATGTCGGATGCGGCTGAAATGCTCACGCACATCAACTCTCACATCTTCGTCATTTTTTTCGGAGTCGGCATTTCCGTCGCGACAATCTGGTTTCGCTATCATCAGATCGCGACCATTCTGAAATGGCTGGCGCTCGTTTTGTTCGCTTACGTTATCACCGGGTTCATCGTTCATCCGGATTGGCGAATGGTTGGGCATGCCGCCTTCATTCCGACCTGGCCGAAGAGTCACGACCAATGGGGAATGCTAGTCGCGATCCTCGGCACGACGATCAGCCCCTATTTGTTTTTCTGGCAGGCGTCGCAGGAGGTCGAAGAAGACAAAGCAAAAGGCCGCCGAATGTTGTATCGCCGTTTCGGCGCTACCCCGGTCGAAATCATCACGCGCAAGATCGATGTCGACCTCGGAACGTTCTTTTCGAACCTGGTCATGTTTTTCATCATTCTCACGACTGCGCTCACACTTCATCAACACGGAATCACGCACATTGAGACTTCGAAAGACGCGGCGCAGGCGCTTTCTCCGCTTGCTGGAAAATTTGCCGGCACGCTTTTCACAGTGGGCATCGTGGGCGTCGGCTTGCTCGCGATCCCAACACTCACCGGCTCGGCTGCATATGCGCTCGCCGAAACTTTTGCGTGGCGCGAAGGCCTCGATCAACGTTTCCGCGGCGCGCGCCCGTTTTATCTCGTCATCATTGTGTCAACGCTGCTCGGCATCGCGATAGACTTTCTCAAGGTCAACCCGGTGCGCGCGCTTTACTGGACGGCGGTGATCAACGGATTGCTCGCGCCATTTCTTCTTCTCGGCATTATTTTCGTCGCGCTCGACCGCAAACTCATGAAGGAACAGCCCAGCTCCATTCCGAGTGTAATCGTCGTCTCCGTGGCGACGCTGTTGATGTTTGGAGCGGCCATCGGAATGTTCGTTTTCTAGAATACCAAACGAAGTGCACAAATGAAAATGACTCTCCAGATCATATTCAGCTTCTTGTTGCTCTGGCTGTTGGCCGCGCGAGCCGAGGATCCAAAAACAAACTGGACGAATAACTGTGTCCAATGTCACGGACTCGATGGGAGCGCGAACACGAGCATGGGCAAGGCCTTGAATGCCAAGGATCTGACCAGCGCTCCGATTCAATCATCTTTCACCGACGTCGAAGCCGCAGCAGTAATTAAAGGTGGAGTAACCAGAGACGGTACCACCAAAATGCTCGCGTTCGGTGGTAAACTAAGCGACGAGGAGATCAAAGCCCTCGTAGCTTACGTTCGAACCCTCAAGAAATAGCTCGCTTAAAATCGCGATAGGAAAGCGCAACCAAAACAGGGTAGAATGGTTTCATTGGTGAGGCTTGCGTTTATGAAAACTTCCTTTGCAGTCGTCGCAGTCGTGGCGCTCGGCTTCGGCGCTGGCAACGCATCCGCCAAAGGCAACGAGAACACATCTTCAAATACTGGTGGCTCGGTGCCGCATCACAGCTCTGCACCAGCAACAACATCGGTGGCGCCGCATTTCAATGGGATCCCGCACTATTCCGGCGGACTGCCGGCCCGGCCTGTTGTTAGTTATCAAAACGGCAACCGCACATTGAATTACCCGCCGGTCGGAGTCTCTACCCTGCATCATCCGATGCACTCGGGCGGCAGCAACTTTAACAATGCCTATGCGCTTCAACGCTCCAGGAATTCGCAGCATCTTTCCGGCCTCAACACCGGCGGCAAAACTCACCTTGATCCGCAAACGTCTGCCCGTCTCCGCAATTGGAACAGCAACGTCGCCAGCGCTTCACAGGCACGATTGAACCAATTAAACCAGAGCCATCATCATCACGACCGCGACTGGTGGAAAGATCATTGCGCCGCCATTATCTTTTTCGACTGGGGCTGGTGGGGTTGGTATGACGGCTGGTGGTATCCGGCCTGGGGTTACGACCCGTACTCTTATTATGAGTACAACGAACCGATTTGCGGTTACGGCGGGCTGTCGCCGGACCAGATCGTGGCCAGCGTTCAAGCTCAATTACAGCGAATCGGTTACTACACCTACGCGATCGATGGCAAAATGGGTCCGCTCACCCGCGCCGCGATCGCGCGTTACCAACGCGATCATCTTCTGCCGATCACTTCCGGCATCGACCCGGCCACGCTCGGCTCGCTCGGCGTCATTAGCTGACTTGCAACAACGGCGCGCCTGTCGTTGAAAGGTGGCGTGCAAGATTCGCTGCAAAAGCAAAAACGCGGCCGGGTCAGCGCCGGCCTGCTGATGTTTCGCCGCAACAACATTATCCAAGTTCTGCTTGCGCACCCCGGTGGCCCGTTCTTCGCCAGAAAAGATGACGGAGTATGGACAATTCCGAAAGGCGAGGCCGGTCCCGGCGAAGATTTGCTCACACGCGCCCGCATTGAATTCGAAGAAGAGCTCGGGATTAAACCCTCCGGAAATTGGATTCCGCTCGGCTCAATCAAGCAAAAAGGCGGCAAGACCGTTCACGCCTGGGCAGTCGAAGGCGATTTACCTGAAACATTCAAATTGCGCTCGAACACGTTCCAGATTGAATGGCCGCCGCGCTCGGGAAAATTTGAGGAGTTTCCCGAGATCGATCGCGCAGAATTTTTTGCGGAGGAAATCGCGCGACAAAAGATCAACCCGGCGCAGATTCCATTTCTCGATGGCTTACAGACCGGCCTCAAATCGATCTAGCCAATTTCAGCGATTATCCGTGCTCTCCGGCGCGAGCACACACCGGAATCCGTAAATGACATCGCGCTCGTTCCGATCGACGACGTTGCGATACGACGATTGCATTTCCGAACGACTGGTCGTCGCCCAGGAGCCGCCCCGCAAAACTCCCCAATCGCGGCCGGTCCCGCTGCTTCCGCCTTTATAAGTGTCGGCGCACCATTCCCAAACATTGCCGCCGAGATCGTACAGGCCTAACGAATTAGGTTTAAAGCTTCCGACCGGCATCGTCGCACCGCGGCGTTGTCCCGCGCCTGCGGGATAATTCCCCGCGCCGGTTGGCGGAGGCCATTGTTTCCCCCACGGAAATTCGTTTTTGATTTTGCCATCGCGCGCTTGCGGTGTGGCGCCGCTCTCATTCGCTAACCCAACCGCGGCACTCCATTCGCGGTCAGTCGGCAGGCGATATGATTGTCGATCTTCGATTAAATTTTCGTCGCGCTCTTTTTCGGTCAGCCATTTACAGAACGCCACCGCGTCGAACCAGTTTACTTTCACCACCGGATGAGTGGGCGTCTGGGCAAAGTCGGCCGGTTCACAATGCCTTGAGGTCGCGCGGCAAAACGCTTCGTAATCCTGCACCCGAGTTTCCCATACGGACATGCGAACGTCGCCAACAGGAATGAACTTCATCCCGAGCGAATTGGTGAACGGCTGCCCCGGCTCGGGACCGACACTTTTTTCCAGGCGCGCCGCTAGAAACGCCTGCTGTTGCGGTTCGACTTTGCCACTGACCGACGTCGACTTGTAACCACCAAGCCGCAGCTCATAAGTCACGTCGCCTGGTTTTACCTCCTCGACCACGAGCGGTGTTTGGCCGAGCCCCTTGCCATTAGCGATGACCGCTGCGCCGCCCGGCGCACTCGTGATTTTCACGCTGCCGTTGGCAAAAACAAAGTGGACCGCGTTTTCGTGTTGTGGATCGATGTCGGTCTTTTGTTGTTCATTAGGCCAACCATCAAGGCGCGCAGTGAGTTCGTGCGAGCGCGCCGGCAACTCGATCCGCAGCGGAGTGCGCCCGCGCGATTTTCCATCGACAAGAATCTCGGCGCCGCTCGGCTCGCTCGTGATGTTCGTTGTTGCGCTCACAAACGCGAATGACTTGTGCGTAGTCTCACCGCGTGTCACTTCAATATCGTCGCGCATCTCCCACTCGCCGCGATGTGCGATCAGCGAATATTTGCCGGTCGGAAGATCGACAATCGATTGCGGCGTTGTGCCCTCACGCGAAATCTGACTGTCTTCACTTCGAATAGAAAATTGCGCGCCGGTCGGCTCGGACTGGACTTCGAGCGCGCCTTTGCTCCGCGCGAGATGAAACGCGGGCAAATTGACGGGCCGTTTACCAGTAAGATCCACCGCAGACTCTATCAGTTCATAACCGGGGCTCATGATGCGCAGATTATATTTGCGCGGCTCCAGGTCTTCGAACGTCGCCGGACTTTTTTCCGCGTGATCGCCCAAAACCACCAGGGCCCCGGGCGGTTCCGTCCGAATCGTCGTTTGCAAACGGAGATCCAGATTTGGCTGTGGTCGATGGAACCAAAACCAAACGCCCGCGCCCGCGATCGCCAGGATCGACATCGCCGCGACCAACATTTTCGTGCGCGATTTTCTCGGACGCTCTCCGCGCTCGAGCGCCCGGAGATCGCGATGCATTTCCGCGGCCGATTCGTAACGCTTCTTCGAATCGTTCGCGCACGCTTTGACCAGGACGTTGTTCAGTTGCAGCAACTGCTCGCGATCGGGTCGCTGGCTCAACTGCGAATCGATCTCTGGAAAATCGAGCCGGTCCTTTCCGGTGCAGGTTTCGTAGAGAAGTTTGCCGAGGCTGTAGATGTCGGCTTGCGATGTGCCCGGACCTTCCGGCGGAACATAGCCTTCCGTGCCGACGAACGATTGCTGTCCGCTCGCCGCGACTAATCCGATGTCGGCAAGTTTCGGCACGCCTTCAATGAAAATGATGTTCGACGGTTTGATGTCGCGGTGGGCAAGCCCGCGCGTGTGCAACGCCTCCAGCGCTTCGGTCAACGAAATACCGAGGCGAATCGATTCGTCCGCCGACAGCCGTTTTTGTCGTCCAAGATCGCTCTTTAACGTGCGCGGCTCGTAACTGGCAATGTCGATCTCGCGACCGGCCAAATGGTCGTCCGCCAGTTCCATGCTGTAATAGAGATATTCGTTGGTCCGGCCGACGTGGAGAATGTCGATGAATCCGGCGTGCCCCCGGGAAATCGGTTCGAAAGCGGACATGCCTTCGAACTCACGCAGGAACGCACGCTCGCTCTCAAACGTGCTTCGATAAACGATTTTAACCGCGCGCAATGCGCCGGTGACCGTCCGCGCCAGCCAAATCTCGCCATAAGCGCCGCGACCGATCACGCGCAGGAGTTCGTGATCGGGAATGATTGGGACTTGAGCGGAAACTTGGTCGGGAATGGTCGCGATTTTACACAAGCGATGACCGCGAGGCAATTCCTGGAGGGACGGGCTCTGTCGCGTCCAATTCCAAAGGTCACGATGGAGCGCGACCCTCCATTTTTTCCAACGCTTTGATTTCCTTTTTCAAGACCGCCGACACGCGATGTCGCGCGAGATAGACTTGCCCGACACTGACTCCCAATTGGTCGGCGACTTTTTGCGCCGGCCATTCCTTGCGCACGTAGCAGTCGAAAATCTGAAACTGTTTATGATCCACCTTCTTCTTCGCCCGCGCGATTGCCGCCTCAAACAAATTCTCCTTCCACTCCGCTTCCCAGACTGCGTCCAGATCGGCAACGTTCTCGTCCGGCAAACGCTCGATCGTCGCGGTCAGGCGGTCGTCCGCGGCGTGCGGACGCTTCATGTTCCCCGGTTCCCGTTTGCGAAACTGATCGACGATCCGCCAGCGGGTGATTTGCAGAAGCCAGCCCTTGAAGGAGCCGATTGCCGGGTCGTATTTCAACTTGTCGATCTTCTTCGCCACCGTGATCACGGTTTCCTGCACAACTTCCTGCGCTTCCGCGTCGGTCAGCCCGGATTTGCGCGCTGCTGAATAAATCAATTTCCAGTAAGTATCGAAGAATTCCTGCCAGCGCTTCTGGTCGTCCCAGTTGGCCAGTCGATCGACCAAACTGCGACGCGTCGCGGCTAATCCGGCGCTTTTCATTCCGCTGTTGTAGCCGGTTCAGCCGGCCAGGAAAAGTCCTCTGAAAGATTTGTGGCCGGCGGCCGTATTCCCCTCATGCAAACTCCCGCGCCTCTCTCGAATGCGATCAAATGGCTGGTCAACAGCGCTGCCCTTGCCCGGCGAATTCCGGAGCAGATCTTCGGTGACATTTCCTGGCGGCCACCTCACTGGGTCAATCGAACCGGGGAAAATTGGAACCGCCTTGAACGCGCCTATCCACGCCTGATCGCTCCTGCAATTCTGACAATTTTCGCGATCTTGTGCGCGAGCGCGTGGACTTGGAACTGGTATTCGCATTTGCCCAAACCGCGCCGCGTTTCAGTCAAGATTGTACCGGTCGAAGTCACCAAGCTCGAGAAAGACCTGAAGTTTCCGCGGCTCGTTGTCTATTTTAGTGAATCGGCCGCGCGTCTTGAGGATTTGAAAAAGCCGTCGGTGCAGGGCGTGCAACTTCAGCCACACCTCAACGGCGCCTGGCGCTGGCTGCAGGCTGACATTCTCGTCTTCGAACCGACCGAAGATTGGCCGGCCGACCAGAAATTTCGAATCGTCTTCGACAAGAAATTTTTCCCGAGTCACGTCCTGATGGAGCGGTTCGTTTATGAGACGCAGACGCCGCAGTTCGGGATCGCGATCAAGCAACTCGAGCTTTACCAGGACCCAACCAATCCCACACAGCGCGCGATAATCGCCACACTCGAGCTGACCCACCCGGTCGAGCCGGGGGAGTTGGATCGACATCTCCAATTCGCTGCTGTCGGCGGTTCGACAATTTTCTCGCCGAATGATCCGGCGCCGCATTTCTCGATCACTTACGGTCTGCATCGCCGCGTCGCGTTCGTGCACAGCTCGCCCATCACGCTGCCGGAGCGTGACGATTTTGTGAAACTGACTTTGAGCAAAGGCGTGCGCACAGCGCAGGGCGGCGCGCAAACGAACAATAGCGTCGAACAAAAACTCGAGGTTCCGTCGATCGCGTCGATGTTCAAGATCGACTCGATCCAAACCACGATTGCGCGAGACAAAAACGGCGAGCCGGAACAGTTAATTGTTCTCACTACGACCGCCGACATCAGCACGCGCGATCTGGCCAAGGCGCTTGGGATTCGATTACTGCCCAAGCGCAAAGTTTCGCAGGCGGAAAAAGAGGCGGAGGTGGACAGCTCCGAAGAAGCCGATCAACCGCAGGAAAATTCAGCTGCTTCGAATGACGAAGGCGACTCGAACGAGGAATCAATTGGTTCACAGCTAAAAGAAACGGAGCTTTGGAAAAGCGCGACGGACGTTCCGGATGACGTCCTGGATGAAGCGCGACCAGTCGCTTATCTGCCGCTGCCATCAGAAAAACCGCAAGATCGACAACACGCGTTTCGCGTCCGGGTCGAGACCGACGGCGAGCTTTACGTCCGGGTAAAGAAAGGCGTCCGCGCACTCGGCGATTATCAACTGAGCGAAGATTACAACGCCGTCGTCAATGTGCCGTCGTTGCCGCGCGAAGTGCAAATCGAAGGCCAGGGCGGCGTGCTCGCGCTCAATGGTGAAAAGAAATTGTCGATCCGCTCCCGCGCGCTCAGCGCGATCGAATTTGAGGTCAGCCGCGTGGGCACGACGCAGATCAATCATCTCGTCAGCCAGACCGAAGGAAAATTCGAACACCCGCTCTTCGAAACGCCGGATTACTTCAACAAGGAAAACATTTCGCGAATCGCGACCGAGCGGCAAGGCATTGCGCTCGAGAACAAATGGAAAGCGAACTATTCGGCATTCGATTTTAGCGAGCATTTGCGCAAGCCGGCCGACGGCGGAAGCGAGCGCGGTCTGTTTTTTCTGACCGCGCAGGGATGGGATCCAGCCCAGAAAAAGCCGATTGCGGTCCGGGATTCGCGTTTCGTTCTTGTTACCGACATCGGCATCCTGACCAAGAAAAATGCAGACGGCAGCCACGACGTTTTTTTGATGTCGATCAAAGAAGGCAAGCCATTGGCGAATGTAATTGTCGATCTTCTCGGGAAAAACGGCATCCCGATCCAAAGCGCGAAGACCGATCCGAACGGTCATTGCACTTTCACTTCGGTTGAGAAATCAATTCGCGAGAAAACCCCGGTCGCGTTCGTAGCGCGCAACGGGGACGACGTGTCGTTCATTCCTTATGCTCGCGAAGATCGACAACTGAACTTTTCGCGCTTCGACATCGACGGCGTCGACAATGTGCTTCCGGAAAATCTCGACACTTTCGTTTTCACCGAGCGCGGGATTTATCGACCGGGCGACGAGATTCACATCGGCGTCGTGGTGAAACAACGAAATTGGCAGGGCCAGCTCAAAGGACTGCCGCTCGAGACCGAAGTGGTGGATGCGCGCGGGCACGACGTGCAAACGAAAAAAATCAATTTGCCGGACTCAGCCTTCACCGAACTCACGTATCAGACGGCGAACGAATCGCCGACCGGTCTTTACACCTTCAACGTTTATCTCGTTAAGAACAGCAAGCGCTCGACTCTCCTCGGGTCAACCACGGCAAACGTGAAGGAATTTTTGCCGGACCGGATGAAGATCGACAGCCGTCTGTCACAAACTTCGAAGCGGGGATGGATCAATCCGAAAGAAATGCGCGCCTCGGTTTCGCTGGCGAACCTCTACGGCACGCCTGCGATTGATCGTCGCATCGTGTCACGAATCGAACTGACGCCGACCGCGTTCTCGTTTCCCGAATTTCGCGATTACGTCTTTTTCGATCCGCTCTATGATCCAAAAAAAGAACGACAGGAACAAACGATCGAGCTCGGCGAAAACAAAACCGACGGCGCCGGGCAAACCCAGTTCGATTTACAACTCGAGCGCTTCGCCGACGCGACTTACTCGATGCGTTTTATCGCCGAAGGGTTTGAAGCCGAAGGCGGGCGAAGCGTTACCAGCACTACGACCGCGCTCATTTCGGCTTTGCCCTACGTCATTGGCTGCAAAGCCGATGGCGACCTCCGTTACATCGACATGAACAAGCCGCGCGCGGTCGATCTCGTCGCGGTCGATCCCCAGCTCAATCGGATCGCGCTGGCCAACGTCACCGCGAACGTGATCGCGCAAGAATATGTTTCGGTCCTGACCAAGCAGGAGAGCGGCAAGTTCGCCTACGAATCGGTCCTGAAAGAGCACACCTCGAAATCGGAAAAGATTTCCGTTTCCGCAAACGGCTTTCGTTACACGCTTCCGGCCGATGAGCCGGGCAATTACATTTTCGAACTTCGGGATGATCAAGATCGCCGCCTGACCAAGCTGCAATTTTGCGTTGTCGGTCACGGATCGGTTTCGCGGTCGTTCGAAAAAAATGCGGAGCTTCAGGTGAAGCTCGATCGCGCGGAGTACAACAGCGGCGACGAAATCGCGGTCAGCATCACCGCGCCTTATGCGGGGAACGGCTTGATCACGATCGAGCGCGACAAGGTTTACGAGCAGCAATGGTTTCAGGCCGACACCTCCAGCAGCGTCCAGCACATTCGCGTCCCAGAAAATTTCGAAGGCAGTGGCTATATCAACGTCGCCTTCGTCCGCGCGATCGATTCAAAAGAAATTTTCGTCAGTCCGCTTAGCTACGGCGTCGTTCCGTTTACGGCCAACAAGGAAAAACGCCGGCTCAAAGTTGACATCAAGGCGGTCGCAACCGCAAAACCGGGCGCGCCATTGCGCATCAGTTACAAAACAGACCGGCCGAGCAAGATCGTTATCTTCGCGGTCGACGAAGGAATTCTGCAAGTAACCGATTATAAAACGCCGGACCCGCTCGCGTTTTATTTTCGCAAATGCATGCTCGGAGTCGGCACCGCCCAGATTGTCGATCTTATCATTCCTGAATTTTCGCTAATGCGCTCGGTCTCGGCCTATGGCGGCGGGGGCGACATTCAAAAGCTGAATCCATTCAAACGCATCACCGACAAGCCGGTTGTGTTTTGGTCCGGTATCATCGACGCCGACAAAACGCAGCGCGAAGTCGCTTATGACGTGCCGGATTATTTCGACGGCACGTTGAAAATTATGGCCGTCGCAATTGCGAACGACACGGTTGGGTCGGACGAGCGCGACGCGTTGATTCGCGGACCGTTTGTGATCACGCCGAGCGTGCCGGTGCTTGCCGCTCCGGGCGATGAATTCGAAACCGGCGTGACCGTCGCCAACAACGTCGAAGGCTCGGGACAGAACGCCGAGGTCGAGCTACGCACGCAAACAAACGAGCAGTTGTCGATCGTCAGCGGATCGACCCCCCAGACTGTGCACATCGCCGAAGGCCGCGAAGAAACGGCGATCTTCAAATTCCGCGCGAACGTCAAACTCGGCTCCGGCGAAATTACGTTCGTCGCAAAATGCAACGGCCAGGAAACAAAACGTCGCGCCACGCTCAGCGTCCGGCCGCCTGCTCCTTACATGACCGAAATCCACAGCGGAAGTTTCAAGGATAAGATCGACGTCGCGCTCACCCGCGACATGCATCCGGAGTTCCACAGACTCGACGCGACTGTCTCGGCGCTACCGCTTGGCCTCGCGAGCGGGCTCGATGCTTACCTGAAAGATTTTCCCTACGGTTGCAGCGAACAAATCACCAGCGGCGCATTTTGCCGATTGATGTTGGCCGACGAATCCGATTTCGGTTTGAGCCGCGCCGAGATCAACAAGCAGCTCGAACACACGTTCGGAATTTTGGCGCGCCGCCAAAATGATCAGGGCGCGTTCGGCTACTGGGTCCCGGAAACCGGTGATCACATCAGTCTTGTTTCCGCTTACGTGATGGATTTCTTGAGCGAATCGAAAGCTACCGGATTCGCGCCGCCGCCGGACATGTTCGCGAATGGTCTGCGCAATTTGCAGAAGATGGTCGGACGTCAACCCGCTAATCTGGCCGATGCGCGCACCGTCGCGTACGCAATTTACATTCTGACGCGCGAAGGCGTCATCACCACCAATTACATTCTGAACCTGCGCGATTATCTCGAGAAAAACGAGAAAGATGAGTGGCAAAACGACATCGCGGGAGTCTACCTCGCCGGCGCGCTTCATTTGCTGCACAAAGACAGTGATGGCGAGCGCTTGATCGACAGTTACAAGATCGACAATCGCAAAGAAACCGTGCGCGACGATTTCTGCCAGCCGCTCGGGACCAATTCGCAATACGTCGCCGTTCTCGCCCGCGAATTCCCGGCGCGGCTGCACAGAATCTCAGCCGAACAATTCGAGAACATTCTGAAACCGATCGGTGATGGCGATTTTAATACGCTTTCCTCCGCTTATGCGGTGCGGGCGTTGAAAGCGTACTCGCACGCGGTCGCACAAAACCCACCCGAGCTGAGCATCGCGGAGTTACATAAAGACAAAAGCGAAACACGACTGATCAATGGAATGAAGCCGCTGCTACGATCAGAATTCTCTGGTAAGGCGACGGCACTGCGCTTCAACGCATCGCGACGGTTGAGCGGGCCGGGCGCATTCTTCCAAATCGTTGAAGCTGGCTTCGATCGACAAGTGCCGAATCAGGCGCTGACTAACGGTCTCGAAGTTTACCGGGAAGTTCTCGGTAAGAACAATGAAGCCGCGACCCGAACAAAGCTCGGCGAACAACTACACGTCCGAGTGCATGTCCGCAGTTTGCAGCACGAGAGCCTGACCAACGTTGCGGTTGTCGATCTTTTGCCAGGCGGATTCGAAGTGGTCGATTCGTCGATCCACACCGGAACCTGCGCGACCCCAGGCGTCGATTATATCGATGTGCGCGAGGACCGCGCCGTGTTTTTCGTGACCGCGCCGACCAACGCGCTGGAGATCAATTACCAGATCAAATCGTGCAACCGAGGCGACTTCATCGTCCCGCCGGTGTTCGCGCAATCGATGTACCAGCGGAACATCAAAGGTCGCGGCATTGGCGGAAAGATCACGGTGACGGAGTAACCCTTCGCATTTCGAGAAATGAAAACGCCCATCATCCCGATCCCGCGGTCGCGGGAGAGGGACCTCCCACAAGCTGATGGATCACGCTGGATACGTTGCGTGACGCGGTCTTGGTGGGTGAGATCCCTCGCTCTGCTCGGGATGACCGCTTGTTTTGTTTGGTTGTTGCTTCCAAAACCCCCGCTGCTGGACGGCATTTCCTTTTCGCAATGTGTGCCCGACCGCAACGGAAAGCTTTTGCGTGTCACCCTTAGCTCCGATCAGAAATTCCGGATCTGGACGCCGCTGAAGGAAATTTCGCCGGGCTTGATCAATGCGACGCTGCGTTACGAGGACAAATATTTTCAAAAGCATCCCGGCGTGAACCCGATCGCCCTGGCGCGTTGCGCTCTTGAGCTTGCTCGATTTCACCACCCAACCGCGGGTGGATCGACAATCACCATGCAAGTTGCGCGGCTGCGATTTCATCTTCATACCCGCAACGTGTCCGGAAAGCTCGAACAGATCCTGCGTGCGCTCGAATTGGAGCGGTATTACTCCAAGAACGAAATCCTGGAGGCGTATCTGAACCTCGCCCCGTATGGCCGAAACATCGAAGGAATCGGCGCCGCCAGTCTGATTTACTTCGATAAACCGGCGGCGCAATTGAGCGGACCGGAATCAGTTGCGCTCAGCATTATTCCGCAGAGCCCAAGCCGGCGCGCGCTTTTCAGCCAGCGCGACAATCGTTCGGTCAATCTGGCGCAATCAAATTGGTATGACCGCGCCGGCGTCGACACCGACGCAGAATTTTCATCGCGCGACTTCCGTCCCCGTGTGCAAACCGACAAAAAATTTCTCGCGCCGCATTTTGTTCAGCAAGTGCTGGAAGCTTCACATGGGCGCGATGAAATCGTGACGACTCTCGATCTAGAGAAACAGCAAGCGATTGAACGACGAGTCCGCGATTACATCGCAATCACTCGCAATCGCGGGATCGAAAATGCGGCCGCGTTTCTGCTCGACGCGCGAACAATGGACGTGCTCGCGCAAGTCGGCTCCGCCGATTTCGATAAGATCGACATCAACGGACAGGTCGATGGAACGCGCAGCCCGCGCTCGCCCGGTTCGACCTTAAAACCGTTCGTTTACGCGCTCGCGCTGGAGCGAGGATTGATTCATCCGTTGTCGATCCTGGCGGACGCTCCGCGCAGTTTCGGCGACTACAATCCGGAAAATTTCGACCGCGAGTTTCTCGGACCGATTCGTGCCTGTGACGCGCTGGCGCGCAGTCGCAACGTTCCCGCTGTCGAACTCACGTCGCATCTCTCGCATCCGACTCTTTACCAATTCCTGAAGAATGCCGGCGTGCCGTTGCCGAAGCCGGAATCATTTTACGGACTCGCGCTTCCGCTCGGCGGCGCCGAAGTGTCGATGCAGGATTTGGTTCGGCTCTATGCCGCGCTTGCCAACAACGGTGAACTGCGACCGCTTCGTTACACGACGAATGATCCGATTGGGAAGAGCCGCCGAATAATCTCCCCTGAGGCCTCATTTCTTACTCTGGAAATGCTCGGCCACGTTCCGCGACCAGAGATGAATTGCGCGGATGGAAATCACAGCGCTCCGGTTTATTGGAAAACAGGAACGTCGCACGGATTTCGCGATGCCTGGTCGATCGCGGTTTTCGATCACTACGTTCTTGCCGTCTGGGTGGGAAATTTCAATGGCCGCGCGAATCCCGCCTTTGTCGGTCGAACTGCAGCCGCCCCGCTGTTATTTCAGATTATCGACAGTTTGAGATCGACTTGGCCGGAACCGCGTGTTCCACATCTCCCGCCGCCGGGCGCGAATTTGAAACGGGTCGAGTTCTGCGCGCTCTCCGGCGATTTGCCGAACGCGTTTTGCACCCAACACGTCGAAGGCTGGTTCATTCCCGGTATGTCGCCGATCAAAACCTGCGATGTGCATCGAGAGATCCTGGTCGATCGAGCGAGCGGCCTGCGCGTTCCGATTGACGACGGCACACGGGAATTGAAGCGCGAAGTTTACGAATTCTGGCCCGGGGAATTTCTCACCCTTTTCGAGAAAGCCGGCGTTCCGCGAAAAATTCCGCCGCCATTTTTGCCCGATAGCGGCGGCGAACTGACGGGTCGAACCGGACACAGCCCGCGGATTATTTCGCCGGCCAATAAAGAAATTATCGTCGCGTTGGCGAAGACAGTTCCATTGCGAGCAAAAGTCGATGGCGATGTGCGTGAAGTTTATTGGTTCGCCGGCAAGAAATTCATCGGCCAGGCCGGGCCGGACGAATTTCTCGGCTGGGATGCCCCAGCCGGCGATTACGAAATTACTGCTTTGGACGACCATGGTCGCGCCAGTTCCTGCAGCGTGATCGTGCGTTGAAATTGTCGCTGCCTCGTCTCTGGCGGCAGATCCGGTAACAGTGCCGATGAGGACCTCGGCAGCTACAACATTTCCGTTGAAGAGCGAACGTGCTGACAGCAGCGTAACGCTCCATGTCTCGCCAATACACGCTGCAACGGCCGCCAAGATCGACATCGATCCATATCGATTACGCGGCGGAATTGAATGAGCAGCAGCATGCCGCCGTCACTGCCCAGCCCGGGCCGCAGCTGATCATTGCCGGCGCCGGTTCAGGCAAAACCCGCACCCTGACTTATCGCGTCGCCTATTTGCTCGAGAACGGGATCGACCCGCGAAATATTTTGCTGCTCACGTTCACCAACAAAGCCGCGCGACAAATGCTCGATCGGGTCGCGAATCTGTTGCCGATCGACGCGAGCGGGATTTGGGGCGGCACGTTTCACTCAGTCGGAAATCGGATGCTGCGCCGGCACGGCAGCGCACTCGGATACAACAGCGGCTTCACGATCATGGACCGCGAGGACCAGAAAGACTTGATCAACACCGTAGTCGCGAGCGCAGGAATCGATCCCAAAGAAATCCGGTTTCCGAAAGGCGATGTCCTCGCGGAGATTTTCAGTTTCGTCGTCAATACGGAGACGCCATTGGAAGAGTTACTGGCCGAGAAGTTCCCTTACTTCCTACCGCTGCTGGAAAAAATCACCGACGTCCACGCGCGCTACGAGAAAAAGAAGAAGGCCACGAACTCGGTTGATTTCGACGACCTGCTCGAGAAGACATTGTCGATGTTGCAGAAAAACGAGAACATCGCTTCGTTTTACCGGCGGCAATTTCAATTTGTCCTGGTCGACGAGTATCAGGACACGAACAAGATCCAGGCCGATTTCATCGACCTGCTCGCGCGCGAACATCGCAACGTCATGGTGGTAGGCGACGACGCGCAGTCGATCTACTCCTGGCGGGGCGCTAATTTCCAAAACATCCTCGAATTTCCGAAACGTTACCCGGACGCGAAGGTTTTTAAGATCGAGATGAATTACCGAAGCGTCCCGGAAATTCTCGAAGTCGCCAACGCTGCAATTACCGCGAATGTCGACCAATTTCAGAAAAATCTGCAACCGACCCGCGAATCGAACGCGGTGAAGCCGGCTGTCGTCGCGCTGAACGATGGCAGCGAACAGGCGCAATTTATCGCGCAACGCATTCTCGAGTTGCGCGATGAAGATGTCGATCTTAACGAGATCGCCGTCCTTTATCGGGCGCACTATCACGCACTCGAGCTGCAATTGGAGTTGTCGCGGCGCGGAATTCCCTACCAAATCACCAGTGGCATCCGCTTTTTCGAACAGGCGCACATCAAGGATGTGACCTCGTTCATCCGGATCGTTGCGAATCCGCGCGACGAAGTCGCATTCAAACGAATGGTGAAACTACTGCCGGGCATTGGGAATCGGGGCGCGGAAAATCTTTGGAACGCGTGGGACAAATCGTTGAACGAACGCGGCGAGATCACGTCTTGGAGCGAACGGCTGCTGCTGATGAACGTGAGCGCGAAATCCAAAAAACATTGGACCCAGCTTGCCCATACCCTCGATGAGATTGCGCCCGGCGGACAACCGAATCCGCCTTCGGAAATGATTACATCGGTGGTCGAAGCGATTTACGACGATTACGCCAAAGTGAATTTCACCAATTATGAGCTGCGACGTGAAGATTTGAATCAGCTCGCCGCCTTTGCCCGCCAATTCAAAGATGTAAATGAATTTCTCTCGCAACTCGCGCTCATCAGCAACGTCGACGCCGAGGCCGCGCCGAACCAAAGCGGCGACAAGGAAGCGGTAAATCTTTCCACCGTTCACCAGGCAAAAGGGCTCGAGTTTCATACCGTGTTCGTGATTTGGCTCACCGACGGAATGTTTCCGAGCAGCCGTTCGCTCGACACCCGCGAAGCGCTCGAAGAAGAGCGGCGTTTATTTTACGTCGCGATCACGCGGGCGAAGGACGAACTCTATCTCACTTATCCGCACATGCGTTTGACCGGCGGCTATGGCGACGTTTTCCAGCGGCCCTCGCGATTCTTGAAAGAAATTCCGAACAAGCTCGTCGAAGACTGGCAGGTGACGAGAAAATGACGAAGCCCGAATGACCAATGACGAAGGAAGCTCGAATGCTCGAGCGACGAATCGCGGTTGGGATTTCGTCATTCCTTCGGGTTTCGTCATTCGTCATTCGTCATTTCGCTCATGAATTTCTCGCCAGATAAAAAAATTGCCGGGATTCTCGCGCCGCTTTTCGGGTTGCGCAGCGAAGACGATCTCGGGATCGGCGATGTCGCGGTCTTGCGCGAGTTCATTAATTGGGCCGCCGAAATCGGATTCCAGCTCGTGCAACTCTTGCCAATCAACGAGATGGGCGGTGACCACAGCCCATACAACGCGATCAGCGCGATGGCGATTGAACCGACAACGCTCCACCTCGCGCCCGGTTCGCCCGAAGACTTAACGTCCGACGATTACGAGTCCGCGCTTGCCGATGTCGATCTTACGAAACTTCGCCACGGCGCGGTCAAATACACCGCCGTCAAAAAACTAAAGCGACGGCTGCTTGAAAAAGCATTCGCAAGGTTCTCGGCCGACGCATCGCAAGATCGACCCTCCTCCGCCGAGGCTACGGCGGGCAGGCAATCGAAGTTTCGAGATTTCTGCGATCAGGAGTCCGCTTGGCTTAATGATTACGCATTCTTTCGCGCGCTCGTCGAAGAGAACGGCGAGAGCGAAGCGTGGGATAAATGGCCGCCAGAGCATCAACACATCGAATCGGCGCGCGCCTGGCTTGACCGGGAATCTTCCGAAAAGAAAAAGAAATTTCACGATCGCGAGAATTTCTTCCGCTACGTTCAATGGGTCGCGAGCGAACAGTGGTCGGCGATTAAGTCGTACGCCGAAGAACGCGGCGTTGCCTTGATGGGCGACATTCCCTTCGGCGTTAATTATTACAGCGCCGATGTTTTCGCCCGGCCGGATGAATTTGCGCACGATTGGTGCGGAGGCGCACCGCCGGAATCCCACTTCAAGGACGACAAGTTCACCCAGAAATGGGGACAAAACTGGGGGATTCCACTGTTTCAGTGGGAGATAATGCGTCATCGAAATTTCGATTGGTGGCGACAACGTGTTCGCAGCATTCGGCGCAGCTTTCATCTTTTTCGGATCGACCACGTTCTGGGGTTTTATCGCATCTACGCATTTCCCTGGCGTCCGCAGCAAAACCGAAAATTTCTTCCGCTCGAATGGAACCAAATGCTCGAGCGAACCGGCGGCCGCGCGCCGCATTTCCATCCCCGTAATGATTTGAGCCCGGACAATTGCCAAGCGAACCGGCGCGAAGGGGAACAGTATCTTCAGGCAGTGCTCGAAGAATCGGGCGACGCGCGTGTGATCGGCGAGGACCTCGGCACAGTGCCCGATTACGTCCGGCCAAGTTTGCATTCGTTAGGCGTGGCCGGTTTCAAAATCCCACAGTGGGAATTCTATCACGGACGCGTTACGCCCGGCGTCGAATACGAGCGTCTTTCCGTCGCCACCTACGCCACGCACGATCACAAACCGATCCGGGCGTTGTGGGAAGAAGCATTCGAACATCCAACATCGACCTCCGATCAGGCGCGCGCCGAACTGGAAAAAATCGCGACGTTCTGCGATTTCACACGCACGAGCGATCACATTGATTTTGAACGCAACTTTTATCCCGCGATGATCGAAGCGCTTTTCAAAAGCGAATCGTGGATCGCGATTGTAATGATCACCGATCTGCTGGCGCGCAAATACCGCTTCAATATTCCCGGCACAGCAGCCAGCTCGAACTGGGTGCGACGAATGCAACGCAGTGTGTCGCAACTGCGCTCGAGCCCGAAAGAGCGAAAGCGAATGCGGCTGATTCGCGAACTATTGGAGAAGAGCGGAAGAACAATGATGAAAGACGAATGACGAATTCCCCGAAGGAATGACGAAACCGGAATGCCGAAATACCGTTGCTGCAATACTTTTCGTTATTTGGTCAGTCGGGCCTTCATTCGTCATTAGACATTCGTCATTCGTCATTCTAATTGAATCATGAAGTCTCCGATTAAAGTCGCCGTCACTGGCGCCGCCGGGCAGATTGGCTATTCGCTCCTCTTTCGCATCGCCTCCGGCGAAATGTTCGGCCCCGATCAGCCGATAACGCTCCATCTCATTGAAATTCCCGCGGCGCTCGGCGCGCTTGAGGGCGTGGTCATGGAATTGCACGATTGCGCGTTTCCTTTGTTGCAATCAATCGTGCCAACAGCCGATCTCGATGAAGGTTTTCGCGACATCAACTGGGCGTTGCTCGTCGGCAGCATTCCGCGCAAAGCCGGCATGGAGCGAAAGGATTTGCTTGGAATCAACGGCAAAATTTTTGTCGGCCAAGGCCAGGCAATCGAGCGGAATGCTGCGGCCGACGTTCGTATTCTCGTGATCGGAAATCCTTGCAACACCAACTGCCTGATCGCGATGCACAATGCCAAAGAAATCCCGCGGCATCGCTGGTTCGCCATGACGCGCCTCGACGAGAATCGCGCCCGCGCGCAACTGGCGCACAAGGCCGGCGTCGAAATTACGCGGGTTACAAACATGACAATTTGGGGAAACCATTCCTCGACTCAATATCCTGATTTTTACAACGCGAAGATCGATAATCGCCCGGCCAACGAAGTCATTGGCGACGAGAAATGGCTGAAAGAAGATTTTATCGCCGCGGTGCAGCAGCGCGGCGCGGCCATCATCAAGGCGCGCGGACTTTCTTCCGCCGGTTCGGCGGCGAACGCAGTTGTCGATACTGTCCGCTTTTTGACCAACGATACACCGCGCGATGATTGGCACAGCGTCGCGATTTGTTCCGACGGCAGTTACGGCGTCGAAAAAGATCTGATCTCGTCATTCCCAGTGCGCGTTCGCGCCGGCAAATGGGAAATTGTGCAAAAGCTTCCGATCAACGACTTCAGCCGCGAGAAGATCGACAAATCGGTGACGGAGCTGAAGGAAGAAAAATCGATGGTGAGCGAGTTGCTTGGGTAGCGGGGGTTCACCGAACCGCCAGTGGCGATTGAGGTCAATCGCCGTTACCTAAGCTTCTCACCGGTCAATTTCTCGAAGGCCTCGACGTACTTCGCGGCGGTGCGAGCGACCACATCGCCGGGCAATTTCGGGCCAGGCGCGGTCTTGTTCCAATCGAGGGTTTCGAGATAATCGCGGACGAATTGTTTATCGAAACTCGGCGGACTTTGACCGATGACGTAGTGATCGGCCGGCCAGAACCTGGAGGAATCGGGTGTGAGAACTTCATCGATCAAAAGCAATTTGTCGTCGACCGTTCCAAATTCGAACTTCGTATCGGCTACAATGATTCCGCGTTTGCCGGCGTGATCGCGACCGGCCGAATAAATTTGCAGACTCAAATCTTTGACGCGCTCGGCCGTCTCGTGGCCTAAAATCTGCGCACACTTTTTCATGTCGATGTTTTCGTCATGGCCGGATTCGGCTTTGGTGGCGGGAGTGAAAATCGGCTCCGGCAGTTGCGAGCCCAGCTTCAGACCACCCGGCAACTTGATTCCGCAAACGCTTTGCGATTCCTGATATTCCTTCCAACCGGAGCCGGCCAGATAACCGCGCACGACGCATTCGACCGCCAGCGGTTGCGTTTTGCGCACAATCATCGAACGGCCCGCCAGTTGTTCGCGAAATGGCCGCAGCTGTTTGGGAAAGTAGTCGAAGTCGGAGCTAACGAAGTGATTGTCGATCGTGCCGAACCGGTTGAACCAGAACGCCGAAAGCTGATTTAAGACTGCGCCCTTTTTTGGAATCGGGTCAGGCAGGATGACATCAAACGCCGAGATTCGATCGGTCGCGACAAAGAGAAGGGTGTCGCCAAGGTCGAAAACTTCGCGCACTTTGCCGCTGCGCAGCTTTTTGATCCCCGGAAGATCGACAATCGATTGTGCGTCGTTTTGCATTCTTATGCATGATGCTCATTTGCAGTTGTAGGGCAAGCGCTCCGCTTGCCATTTTGTATAACGCCGAGCGGAAATCGCGGCGTTCGTAATGCAGAAATAGTGAGAGATTCCTCGACTTCGCTCGGAATGACAGAGACGGCAGGCGATGCGCCTGCCCTACAATTTGGCCGCGGCGCAGTTCAGCGTTGGACGTTGAGCGTTGGACGTTGGACGTTTGCTTTCGATTTATGGCCGGATTAGTCGTCAAACCCCGCGCGCGAATTCTTCACGGACATGACTGGGTCTTTTCCAGCGAAGTCCTGAAGGTTTTTGGAAATCCATCTGACGGCGACGTCATTTCGCTCAAGGACGGCCGTGACCGGCTAATCGGGAGCGCAATCTACAATTCGAAATCGCAAATCGTGGCCCGCCGATTCTCCCGGCAACGACAGGACCTTGATCTTGATTTCTTCAAACGCCGGATCGCCCAGGCATCAGAATATCGTGATCGGCGAAACGTCGCTCCCAAGCTGCGTCGTATAGTTTGGAGCGAAAGCGATGGGTTACCGGGCGTCGTCCTCGACCGCTACGGCGATTATTTCGTCCTCCAAACGCTCACCCTGGCGATGGATTTGCGGAGAGATTTGATTGTAAAGGCGATTGCCGATCTTTTCAGAGGCGCGACCATCATCGAGCGAAACGACTCGGCGGTGCGGAAAGCGGAAGGCTTGGATCTGCGCACGGGCGTCCTGGAGGGTCCCGCTCCGTCGGGACCAATCTTGATTGAAATTAATGGGACGCGACAGAGCGCGTCCCTCCAATTCGATGTCGATCTTTTGCACGCGCAGAAAACGGGGTTCTACCTCGATCAAGCACCGAATTATTCCGCAGTCGCAAATTATGCGGCTGGCCGGCGGGTTCTCGATTGTTTCGCAAACCAAGGTGCCTTCGCTTTGGCCTGTGCCAAAGCAGGCGCGACGGATGTTGCGGCGGTCGAAGAAAGTTCTGAGAACGTCGTCGTCGGAAAACAAAATGCGGAACGAAACGGACTCAAAGTGCGCTGGCTTGAGCAGGATGTTTTCCAATTCTTGCGCGGAGCCGAGAAAGCAGAAGCCGAATACGACCTGATCATTCTCGATCCGCCGTCGTTTACGAAAACGAAAAGCGGACTGAGCGGCGCGTTGCGCGGTTATCGCGAGCTGCATGTTCGAGCGTTCAAGTTGCTTTCAAAAAATGGTTTGCTCGCGACGTTTTCCTGTTCGCATCACGTGAGCGAGACCGCGTTTGCCCAAACAATTGCTGACGCATTGGTGGACGCACGCCGTTCGGCGAGAAAATTGCGCCGACTCGAACAAGCGCTTGATCATCCCGTGCTCCCGACGATTCCGGAAACCGAATACTTCAAAGGCCTGTTGTTGGAAATGATGCCGGGCCGCTGACGCTGAATTCCCAAAACCCAAATCCCAACAAATTACGAAGCTCGAAACTTCAACTACGCGGACTAGATCACTTTGAGGTTTGGGTATTCGAGCTTCCCTGGAACTTGGGGCTTGGGATTTGGTGCTTTCCGAAAAAACAATGTGGAAATCTGGAGAACGTTCATTAATGTGCCGTCTGCGGCGAGGATGCGCGAGGTGAGCAAAGTTTGAAGAAGTTTGACATGCCGGAAAAAATTCGACCGATCGAGCAAATGTTGGAGTTAAGCGAAGAGGAACCGTTGTCGCCGGAACATCTCGATTCGCAAGTCCAAAAAGCTCAGGACCAACTGCTCCAGCTCAAACGTCAGCAGGACCAGATCGAGAAACAAAAGCGCGAGCTGGAGGAGCTGAGCCGGAAACAGGAGGAATTGGAGCGCGGCCGCGCCGAGATGAGCGATAAGCTGACGCGTTCGCTGGTTGTTCTGGAACGCGAAGCTTATGACGCCCAAAAGCGGCTCGAGCAATTGCGTGCGATGCGGGAAAGCTTTGGACAGCATTTGGAATTGATCGAGGCGATCGATCCGAAAAGTTGGAACCCGGCGGATTTGCACAAGGAACTGAGCCGGGCGCTGAGCACGGTGGAAGGCGCGCGCGCCGAATTCGGTCAGCAGCGCAGTCGCCTGCAAGCGGGCGGCGACGGCGACAACGACGAGGCTCTACCCGAAGTTGAACCTGTTTTTACCGGCGGCGGCCGTTCGATTTTGCAATGGATGAAGATTGGGTTCGCCTTCAGTTTGCCGCTGATCATTTTCGGATTTCTCGCGCTCTTCCTCTTTTTCTGGATGGCGTCAACGGGCCGGTGACGCTGCATGCTTCGTCGTTCGCCTAGATCGACAACCGCGCTCGATCAAACGAAACAGGAATTGGCGCGCCAGGAATCGGAATTGCGCGACCAGATGGAAAAGCTCGAACGGATGATCGCGGACGCGCCGCGCGTTGCTGAAGAAGTGGAAAAGCGTCAGCGCGAAGAATTGCTCGTGCGCGCGAGCCAGGGCGGCAGTCGTCTTGACCTTTCGATGGCGTTGCATGACAAACGCTACGGCGAAAGTGGACCAGGCCCGCGCCGCGGTTCGCTTCGGAAGGAGCGCCGCGAAGGCCGCATCGTCTTTCTCCTCCTGATCATCACGCTTTTGATAGCGGCCATTTGGTTGCTCAATCGTCTGCATTCTTGATCCCATGGCCAAAACAACCGATCTCGATGTCGGATATGTGTCGAAACTGGCGCGGGTCAATTTGACCGACGAGGAGACGCAGCTTTTCCAAAAACAACTGGCCGACGTCTTGAAATACGCCGAAAAATTGCGGGAAATCGACGTCAGCCACGTCGAAGCGGCGGCTCACGCGATTCCGATCTTCAATGTGTTTCGCGAAGATGAACCGCGCGATTGGTTCACGGCGGATGAAGCGCTAAGTAACGCGCCCCACCAGGCGAACCAGCTCTTCATCGTCACTAAAGTTGTCGAATGAGCGCGACGGATGACATGCGCGGCGCGGAAAATTCCGGGCTCGCAAAGCCAGCACCCCTCACCTTTGTCCTCTCCCCTCGCCGCGAGGAGAGAGGGATGGGTGAGGGGTGGCTTGCCTTTAGCAGAATTGCTCATGCTTTTCGCAAATCGGCGCCATGAGCCGGTCTGATTTGCCGGCGCTGACAATCGCCGACCTCCAATCGCTTCTTCGTCGAAAGGAGATTTCGCCGCACGAAGTGATTGATTCACTCCGCGGGCGAATCGAAACAGTCGAACCGAAAATCGATGCTTATCTCTCAATCGATTTCGACGCCGCGGCGAAGGAAGCCGACAAGGCAAATGTCGATCTTCCGCTGGGCGGCGTGCCGATCGCGATCAAAGACATCATCAATGTCAAAGGACAACCGTGCACCTGCGCGTCGAAGATTCTGGCGAATTATCGCTCGCCTTACGATGCGACCGTTATTCGGAAATTGCGCGCGGCCGGCGCGATCCCATTTGGCAAAACTAACATGGACGAGTTCGCGATGGGGTCGTCCACCGAAAATTCGAGCGTAAAAGTGACGCGCAATCCGTGGGACATGTCGCGGGTGCCGGGCGGTTCCAGCGGCGGCTCGGCGGCGGCCGTCGCAGCCGATGCCGCTTTCGGCGGACTCGGCACCGACACCGGCGGATCGATTCGACAGCCTGCGTCTTTATGTGGCGTCGTCGGCGTGAAGCCAAGCTACGGCCGGGTTTCGCGTTTCGGCGTCGTCGCGTTTGCGTCGTCGCTCGACCAAGTTGGTCCGCTGACAAAAACCGTGCGCGATTCGGCGCTAATCATGAATGCAATGGCCGGTCACGATGAGTTCGACTCAACTTCACTGAACGAGCCGGTGCCCGATTACACAAAAAATCTCGGACACGATTTGAAGGGAATGCGTTTGGGTTTGCCGAAGGAATACATGATCGAAGGAATCGATCCGCAGGTGAAATCAGCGGTCGACGTTGCGATCAAACAGTTGCAATCACTCGGCGCCGAGATTGTCGATGTTAGCCTGCCGCACACTGATTATGGCATCGCGGTTTATTATTTCCTCGCGACCGCCGAAGCGTCTGCGAACCTGGCGCGCTTCGATGGCGTCCGTTACGGGCATCGCGCTGAAAATCCAAAAGACCTGCTCGATCATTACGGCCGCACCCGCGAAGAAGGATTCGGCGCGGAAGTGAAACGCCGAATCATCCTCGGCACTTACGTTTTGAGTTCCGGCTACTACGACGCTTACTACGTGCGCGCCCAAAAAGTCCGCGAACTGATCCGCCAGGATTTCGTCAAAGCGTTCAAAAAAGTGGATGCGATCGTTTCGCCGACGTCGCCGGTGCCGGCGTTCAAACTCGGCGAACGCACCGCAGATCCGTTGGCGATGTATCTGGCCGACATTTTCACCAATACCGGAAATCTCGCCGGCATTTGCGGAATTAGCGTGCCGTGCGGCCTGGCCAAGTGGAACGCGAACCAGCTACCGATCGGCCTGCAAGTATTAGGCAAAGCGCTCGATGAAGCGCGCATTTTCCAAATCGCGCACGCCTACGAGCAAAGCACCGACTGGCACAAAGCGCGGCCGAAACTGTAAGGCGTCGGCACTTGTCGATGAATAAACTGCGTTGTGAACTGATTGAGGATCGTCTACTGACGTCGCGCCGAGTTTCAAACTGCACCGCGAGCTTTCGATTTCGCAACTGGGGCTTTACTGCCGCTGCTAGTAACTGAATCTGAGCTTGTCCGAGCCGCACTTAGCGAAGCCGGCCGACTGGTTAATTATGGCGGGGTCGGCAGTGCTGTACCCGACTCTGATTGGACAAGCCCGATGTCGGAACTGTTGATCGCGCCTTACTCCGGCGTGGCTCCAGCCTTCGCTCTGCGCTCGCTCTCCAAGCGAAGGCTGGAGCCGACGACCGGGATTGAACCGGTGACCTACGGTTTACGAAACCGTTGCTCTACCAGCTGAGCTACGTCGGCATTATCGAAATCGCCGGAACTTATTGCGTGCAATGTCGGCTGTAAAATCTTAAGTGCCCGAGGGACGCGGCCAGCAGGGAACATGGCTACTTTCTGTCTGGGGCATGGTCGCCGGAATCTGTAAACAGAAAAAGTTTCAGCACTGGGTATACCCGCCAGCACTTTCCTGTGTTCGCCGGAGCCGATTCGCGGCCTCGATAGAAGCCATGATAATCCATAAACCGCGCACGGTTCATCAGCACCAAATGAACCTTGCGACATACTTGCTATTGGTGCTCATGCTGTTGGTTTGCCTCGCGATGGTCGTGTCGCCCGCCGTGATCTACATCCGGTCACAGGCTGCGGTTGAACGGCAACAGCGGGCCGCATATCAGCGCGACATCGAAGAAATTGGCGCGGCAACGGCGCAATTCTCGGACACACGAAAGTGATTGATCCAAGCAAAGAATTGCAACTCGTGTGGATCAAGTGGTGGTTGGCTTTTGATGAGATGAAAGCCGCCGACCTCGCTCGCGAAGCCGAACACGCGGCGCTTCGCTTGCGCGTTGAACAGCTGAGCAAGAAGACGGTGGTCCCGAACTCGTTTCGAGATTTTGTGGACTCGAACCCGAATTCGAAGATCGGCTGACCGACAAAAGCCGTCCGTTAAAACACACGGCTCACGTTCTTCCAAGGGCGTGGGCCGTTGTTGTCTCGTGACACGAGGAATGCACGGCGTAAGCCGACCATCAATCGATGTGTCGAGCGTCGCCGCAATGAATCTAAGAATGACCTCGATGACCCATTTTGATGAGGTTGGATCAATTTTTAGAGACGGCTCGGCCAAAGAATCCGAAACCGGCTCGGTTTCAAACCGAACTGCTTCTGTTGCCACTCTCCGTATTTTTGGTCGAACGATTCAAACGACATCATCCCCCTTGATGCACGATAAATCCCATCCACGATTTCGTTGCTTAACTGAAGAACCTGATCTGCTGCGGAGTGATGTCCAAGAAAATGAAGATGTCGGAAGATGGCATCTAATTCAGAAACGTCCGTTCGACGTGGAAAGATGACCTTTGAACCTTCCTCAACAAAATTTATCTCAAGAATGAGTTGGCCTATCTTCGCTCGAAGATCGGCAAACCGTTGATATTGGGCGACGATGAGACCTGAGTAAATACCGCTGATTACTCCAACAGGGAAACTTAGGATAAGACTCAAAAGTAGGGCAGTCCATGTCTCCCGGCTCAGGGACAGGAGCGTGGCGCAAGCGAGAACCTCGTTTTTCACTCCGCTTTTGTCGTGAGATTCGACTTAAGAGACTCAAGTACCGACTGAAGGTTCTGTGAATTTTTATTGTTGTGAAGTGGGGTGATTCTCTCAAATGCGCTTCCGTGGTTCGATACGAGTTCTTCGGTCGCGTAGACTTTGGTGCCACCATCGAGGGCGACGGTAGTGATCCGAACCCGGTCGATCACGTTCGGATCATACGTTGACCCGAGCAGTATCGACGCGGCCACGTTGTCTGATTGCTTAGTAAATGAGAGACCATTTTCCGTCTCGTGCTCCAGCGTCCAACCATGCGCAACAGCGCGATCAATCATGGCGGCGCGAACTCGCTTGGGAGAGATGCCTGGAATGGTGACTTCTGGCCGGCCAGATGCAGTCTTTATCGGCGGCCCTTGGGCTGCACAGCCGAGGAACAACAGACAGGAAAAGACACTGAGGGTAATGCTTACAGAATTTTTCATGTGAGCCGAACAGGCTAATTCGAATCCGCCATGAAAAGCAATGTCGAAGCGAGCGGGGGATGACCGTTTCGATGGTGACGACAGCAGGGGCGAAGGCTAATTTACAGCCCAGATGCAACTTTGGATCACGCTCATAAGCGGCGTCGTCGGTGGGCTGGGGATTGGCTCAGTTGTCACGGCTCTCATTCGACACTCACTCAAACGGCGTGAAGCGGCACACCAAAGCCAACGCGAAGCGCTCGAAGCGCGTTACAGAGTGATCATCCTATTGATGTATGCGGCTTACGACTTCAAGAGCAATGAAACTGCTTTTCGAATCCATCGACCTGATTTGAAGAGTCGCAACGAGGTGTTGGAGGAACTGCATGCAGAGTGGTTCTTTGCGACGCTCTTTGCATCTGACAGGACGTTGAGCGCACTCACGCGTTTCATGAATGATCCAACCTTTAAGCACCTAGCCGATTGCGCCGTTTCAATGCGTCAGGATCTAGGACGTGGTTCACTGCCATTGAGAGAATTGGATGTTCCAGTGAGGCTCAAGGTCAAATGAATTGGCTCAAGGCGAAAATATCCGGTAAAAAGGGGCCGCCCATTCCCAGCGGCAATACAACAATTTGGCGATACACAAGTCTACACGCGTTCCTAACGTTGCTGATTGAACGGCGATTGATGTTTCACCAGTTCAAGAAATTGCAAGAGAGTGACGCCCGTGAGGGAATGGCCATCGAGGGGTTCTGGGACTCAATGCCTGCTCGTATAGGTGATATGAAAGATAAGTCAGAACAGATCCTCGATGACCTTCTCCAGGTCTGCTACGCAAGTTGCTGGAGCATGTCAGAGATTGAGAACGCGCTGATGTGGCGAGGATTCGCGCGCCAAGGAATCGCAATCAAGACTACTTTCGAGCAACTCAGAAAAGCGGAACAAGAGGGAGATGAGCAATCGATTCGTGGCCACGAGATCATCTACGCGGACAATTGGGCAGAGTTAGAAGCGCAGGGATATTGTCACAACGAGATACCACTGAATAGGCTGTTCATGCACACGAAGCGCAAGGCATTCGCAGATGAACGTGAAGCACGATTTCAGGTTCAGCTCTCCGCGGCGTCTTTTCCAGCGATATTAAAGATTCCTGGAAAACCTCACCCTGACCTTACGAAGATTTGTCGGCCCTGGATTCCTGTCACGTTCGCAAAGCTAGATTGGATCAATGAAGTCGTTGCTGAATCATCAATCCCGGATTGGGCAGTGGGCACCATTCGCCAGTTGGTAGAAGCGCAAGGCCTTAAGTTTCGACAAAGCGGCATCTAATTTCCAGCACCTTGAGGAGGCATACAAATGAGCAAGAAACAGAAATTCGAGACCGACAGTCAACTGCTAGCGCGCTATAAGGCAATTGAGGCAGATAAGCTCAGCGAGGGAAAAAGCTTCGATTTTGAACGCGAGTTATGCACTGCAATGGCGCACCGGGACTACAAGATTGCGGAAAAGAAGCTCGGGAGACAGTTAACTATAAGATTTTGGGGACACCACGTTGTTCAACTGACGCTCATTTTCCTCATCTGCATAAATTGGGAGGACCTTAAGATCGTGCTGGTATTGCTGCTGGTTATGCTCTGGCGGTCGCTCAACTACAATTCTAATCAAATCAGGCATCTCCAAGCACGAACGATTGAGTGGCTAGCAATGGCTCATCCAACTGCGAAAGATGATTTCTTCTCCAGTGAGCATTGTTATGGGACGGAGATACGAGATCGTGTCTACAACCTGCTGCATCCACAACCTCGATGATCGAACATTGTCCTCGACAGCCCTCGACTTAACCGATCAAATCCTGAACGGGGGCCGCCGCTGAGTCAATTCTGGGGGAACTAATCGGCGGCGGTCTCCCCTTTTCGCCGCTTCTGAATTCGCACGCGAAAGCCCCATTGCCGTGCAAAATGAGCTGCCATCTTCTCCAACGTCTGCGGACGGCTTCGCACCTGTCTAGCTAATTCGTTAGGGGAAATCACTGGACCAAATCGTTTCACATCCTTGCGCCCACCACCTGAACTGGCGACCCGTTGAGGATGAGGAGCGCGTAGTAGGTTCGAATTTACTAGCTGAGCGACCGCAGCGAATCGGCGGATCGCGATCTGTAGTCCAACTCCGTTTGAATCGAGCTCGACGCCCTCAAATGCGAAACGAAATAAGTCGGCGAGGCCCTTGGCGCTGGCTTGCACGCACACCTCATGGGCTTGCTCTAACGCTGTGTGGGTTTTAACGCCGGGTTCCGTGTAACCATTGCGCTGGTCAATTTCATCGATGGCCGAGTCCCAAGGATCAAAGGCACTTTCAGATTCGACCTGACCGTCCACACCTCGCTTGTAGGCGAGGAAATTCGGTTCGGCGTGGCGGCTCACGTTAGGAGAAAAGGAACCCGCCGCTCCGAAAAAGCTATAAACGGAAGCGGCGGGCCCGATCCACGAACAAAGTTATTTCGGGTTTTGAAATTCGGTGAGTCTCTGTTTGGCGGCGCGAAGCTGTTCATCCCAGTGCTTCTTAACGCGAGGTGCGTCCGCCAAAGCTGCGGAAATCGAGGCTATGGTTCCCCATGACTCCACGATTCCGAGCAGCGGATCAAAGTTCATCTGCGTGGACAGGTCACCTTTTTGCTTGCCCCAAAGTGTGGTGAGTTGTGATTCCAACAATTTCTTACGCTCAATGAAGAACGATTTCTTAACTTCAAATTCGACAAGGCATTGTTCGGCGTTTTTGACCGCTTTGGTCAGTTGACCGATCCTGACCTGAAACTCTTTTTGCTTTTCAGTGCGCGCGTTGATCTTAGCAATCGCGGCGTCTCGTTCGGCTTCGAGATTGTCGATAAAACTTCTGTCGCTGACCTTAGGTGTGTCGCCAAAAGGCCCGGGGTGGTTTTTTAGGATTGCTGTGCTCATGTTGGTTTTTTGTTTTGGTTAACTGAAAGACTGTGCGCCGAGCGCGTCGGTGATGGAGACTGGCCCCTGCTTCAACGCCTCTTTCACGGCGTAGTGGTGACCGGTATCCGGTAGCTCGGTCTTTGGTTCCTTGTCCTCGGGGACTTCGGCCATGACTTTCTTTTTCTTCGGCTCGTTCATTTTCGTTGGGCAGCTTTGATGTTCGCCGCAATTGCGCGCTGGAGACCAGTGAGTTCGAAATCTTTGACCTTTTGGGAAGGTTCATCTTCCGCGCGAGTGGCAATCGGAGTCCCGCCTTGCGCTTCGATATTGGCGTTGATGGCTCGCATGAGACCGGTCCCTTGCGGAATTTTTCGAGCCGGAGGATCTGTGGGCTTGGGAGCGAGGTTAACTTTCGGAGTTTGGCGTTCGATGATGGTTGCAGTTGTTTTTGCCGGCTCGACTTTAGGCGCAGTCACTGGCTTGCCATTTTCCCAGAGAGTGCCGTCACTCGCGACTCCGTAGTAAACGATGCCCTCTTTCAAGAGTTGGTCGCGCAGGTTTCCGTTTGGTTTCTTCATAAATTTATTTGCCGGTCTTCTCCAACTGGGCCTTGCGGTGGTTGATGGCCTTTTGAAGTCCGAAGTTTGCAATTTGCTTCCGCAATTCGGGCAGTCGTGATTCCTTAAAGAGAATTGCCTGGGTTGTGGTCGCATCGTGGGCGATGAACCCGCAGTCATGCAGCGCAATCAGACGTTGAGCGTTGACCCCAAGCGCCTTCGACAAGGCGGAGAGGGATAAGAGTCTTTCAGGTTCAGTGGCCATTGAATATGGCCACGATGTCAGCTCTCTCCGTTCACCACGTCGAGTCCGGGTGCTCGTTCAGATATTCCGCCAGTTCGTTGATGTTGGCGGTTGGGCCTCGGGAACTCAGCAGTTGCGCGAGCAACGCTTCGGGGTGGTCGAGCAATGCGCGGTTGCGTCGAACCGTGTTCAAACTGAGGCCGTAATTTTCGACATACCACAGCAGTTTGTGTTTCAACTCCGTGCGTGGCTTCATTGGATTCTTCATACAACTGCCCAGTTGTCAGAAAAATTTCCGGTAAACTGCCCAATACGTTTTCGATGGCGCTCAGGCGTTCAGTCAGTGACGACTCAACCCGACGCCGTGGGCATATGCGTAAGACTTTCATTACTGGCGGGGGTGTTGGCAGTGTTCCACGGCGTTGCGGACTTTTTCCCCCAACCCCTTTCACGCAGCTGCCGCCAATGCGTAACCGATCACTTGGTCACTTCTCAGTTTGAAAGTTTTCTATAGAGATTTCCCTTAGAAACTCTTTTCTTAATGACCAAAGTGACCAAAGTGACCAAATATCATATAAAGCATTGAAAAGGGCATAGCTTATGGCTGGTCACTTGGGCATGGTCGAGGTGACCGGGGCATGGCCCCTAGTGACCGAATCCTGGCCCTTGGCACTTTTTCATTGAGCAAGGCCCTTGGTCAGATGTGACCAGGTCGCCCCTTTTTGGTCAGAAGTGACCAAGCCTAACTAGCAGTTCCCGAATTCAAATTGATGCCGTTCCACGCCCACCGTCCATCGATCTTTGAGCCTGAACCATGCTTCGGGTTCGTGATTCCTGGCCGATTGAGCCGATGGGCGAACAACTTCGCGCTCAAGATCTGAAAGCTCGGCGTGCCTTGCTCAATCTCCGCCCATGCGCGGTATGCCTGATAGAGTTCGCAGCACGCGATCCGATGTCCCGGCCCAACGACGCACATCTCGCTAATGAACGTCCCGAGTTCATCTTCACCAATGCGATAGTCCTCTTTCGCCACCGTCGAGGCTTTTGCAGTGCCAAGCCCTTGTTCCTGCCACGCTCGGCAACCAAGAATCGCCCAATTCAAGATGCCCGGAAGTTCGGCCTTCAACTTTTCAATCAGGTGTGGGTCACGCTCAGACTCGGGGATCTGGACCTCGAATGGAAATAGTCGGACACGCCGCCAGATTCCATGGTCGGTGTCGTGGATCGTTGGCCGATGGTTTCCGTAGCCGAACAACTTGTGAGTGGGCGTAAAGTTGACGTGGCTTTCGTAGAGTCGGCGTCCAGTTAGAATGTCACCGCCAGTTAGGTCCTTCACCATTGCCGCGTTGAGGCTCACGCCAGCCTGAATTTCGGCACCAACCACAAAACGCGCACCGACCAACCGAGCGATCAACGTCTCGGGTTCGTCGCTATATCGAGTCTTGGTAAACAATTCGCTCTTGGTCTTTTGCCCGTAGTCTCCGAACAGGTCCAACAGCACACCGACAAACGTCGATTTGCCGTTCTGTCCCATCCCGTAGAGAAAGAACAACACTTGTTCAGTCGTTAGGCCGGTCAGGCTGTAGCCGAGCGCTCGCCAAACGAGGTCGATCAACTCATCGTCACCGTTGAACACACGGATCAGGAACTGCTGCCACAGTGGGCAGTCTGCCGCTGCGTCAAAACTGCACCCCATGCTCTTGGTGATGTAGTCTTGCTGCGTGCCCTTCCGCAGCTCGCCCGTCTTTAGATTGACCACGCCGTTCTGAACGCCTAACGACCACGGGTCAGAGTCGAACAACGTCCGGCTGCAACTCACCTCTTTGAACCGGCTCGCCTGCTTGAGCATGTTTTCAAGGACGGTGTTGTTTCCGAAACTCTTGGCCGCCTTCAATGCCCTTGCACTTGCTTCCCCGTCTGCGATCTCGAGGGCGAGGTAGTCAAAGATCGGCAGCATCTTCCAAGCGAACGCCATCTCGCCGCCCTCGGCCCAACGACCTTGCTCACCGTCCCACGCGAACCAAGCGTCGCCCGTAAATTTTAGCTGATCGCCAAACTTGATTACAAACAGCCTTGCCCGTTCGTAGTCGTTACTCGGAAACCCCCAAACGTCGAAGAGTCTGCGTGCCGCTTCTTTATCCTTGAGGACTTCGATAGCGGCCGCTGGGTGTTTCCGTTGCGATGGGAGTTTCCGTTCCTTCGGTGTTTTGTGTTTAGCGGAAGCTGACTCCGAAGCTACGTCAGGACGCGATTTGTTGTTGGGTTTCATTTTAACCGGGTGAATTTCAGCGAGTCGCGTCCGCTCCTTTTTTAGACGCGCCTCTCGTTTCAGAATCAGAGTCAGCTTGGGGGCGTTCTCTAAACCAAGGTTTGCCGTCCCACTTTCCGTTTTCCTCAATTGGCCGACCGGACGCTTTCAGCTCCTCGAAGCAATCCCAATAGAGGTCCTCGATGATGTTCCAGGCGTCATTTACTGACATTCCCGTTTCGATCAGCTTCCAGAGGTAGTATTCGATTCGGCACTTTGGGCAGCAGCAATGCCACGCCTTTTTGCACTCGACCTTCCAACTCCCGCCGTTGCGGAGGTGCGGCAGGTCGATGCGTTTTAGACACAAAGCGATCTCATCCACGGGATCGCAGCTGACTTCGCTATTATCAACGAGCGCTTTCATTGGTCCTTCTGCGTGCTTGGTCGCCGATTTTTGGGATTGATTGGAAGCGCTTTTTCTTTTTGCCGTTCCCGAGGCTGTAGCCCTTGCGCAGCTGTTTCCAGTGCTTCAAATCTTTCGGGTCGACGGCTACGCAATTTACTTTGTAACCGTCGCGGAAGTGGATCGCCTTGAGCCCAGGCAGTCTCATCTTGCCGCAATACGGTTGGTTGCCGTTGAACCCAATCGAGAGAGCGCGGATGAACGTGCTCCACGAGACACCACTGCGTCGAAATGCTTCTTGTTTGGAGAGGAGTCCCGTGCCTTTAAGTCTGGACTCCGCTGTCTGTGACAGGTTCTTTACGCGCTTGGTCGTCTTCATCTGTTACTTGGAGTCGTGTCAACCGTTGCGCTCGCGATCATCGCAGTCGTCATCATCGTCATCGACATAGCGGTCGTAGTTCTGATCACAAATCACGAAATTGTTCCCGCAAATGACGCACTCGCGTTGATCTTCTCGCCCAGACACCATCTCCCGACCAAGCGGCATATTGAGGAGAGGAAGAAACCCAAGTAAGACCTGTTCGAAATCGTCTATACCTTCGTCGTTAAACTGTCTGACGCAGTTTCGACATAAGAGTTTATGTTTTGAAAATTGAGCGACGACCTCGTCGATGTCTTCGAGCAGATCCATTATGGCGGCAGACAGCTTTTGCTCAGCAATCGATGGCTCACTGTTTGATTGGCCCCGCCGTCCCCTGCGAACTGGTAGGTCGTTGCCAACTGTGACGCTAATGACTCTAACGGGGCGGTGTTTATCGGTTGCGAGGAATGCCAATGCAGCCTCAGGTGACCTAAAGTCATATTTCGATTTCTTTGGCGGTGTTCGACGTTTCATCGCTCACTGCCTGCCTGAGCAACCCGCTCGTCCATTCGTGCTTTGAGCGTCCACCCGGTCCATTCTATGAGTGTCGCCAACGCTTCTGGATCGTCGCCGCAATGCCTATCGATGAACGAGCTAATCTCCTCTAACGACGACTTACGGGGACCGCATGAGTAATCACGGCAGAAGCGCGCAATGACGCCGTTCCACCAATCGCGATGCTCGAAGAGCAAGGCGTAGTCTTCGCCTGCGCGATCACCCGTGATCCGACAAAACCAAAAGAGTGTTCGCCACCAGCGCAACGCTGTTAAGACTTGGGTGACGATAGTGGTTACGGACCGACGCGATGATATTTGCTTTTTCATTGCCCACGATTGTGGAGCAATGCGCGATCTGATCTACCCCAAGCCCGATTCGGCTTGGGCCTAATTGCGTTCCCCGAGGCCGTGCTTCGACTTAGTGATCGGCACCTTTAATTTTTTCTGGTGATGGTAACGGACTGCCTTTTCCTCGGCCTTTGAGTAACGTCCCTTTGGATCAGGCATCCAACCCATTCGTGGGCCAACCCATTTCATTAGTTCACGAAACTTTGGATTCCTGTCGTGCGACCGATAGTAGATCAAGATCAGGAAGTCGAGTTTTTGAACAGGATGATGCAGTCGGCCATCGCGCGGCATGTCCTGAAGTTGATCGCAGATGTCCGTCACCTCTTGAAGCGTCTCCACCTCAAGTTCGACGACCGCCTTCATTAACCGAGTTGCGAGCGATCGGAACTGCAACTCTTTAGTATTTGGGTTGAACTTTTTGCGGTGGAGTTGCCAGACGGCTAAGACCAAATCAAACAGCCGCGAGTCAGCAAGCTCGCCACGTTCGGCTTTTTTAGTCTGCTTCGCGAATCGGTTACGCTGCCTCAGTCGTTCTTGCGGCGTCACACATTCTAACGGAAGCAGGTCTAAGGCCCCAGAAACGTTCCACCTCCGCCTTGGTGACCGGCTGAATGTAGAAGCGCCGAAGCACTTCGATTGAGGTTCCGAGTTCATGGGCCACCAGTGCGCGGTCAGATTTCAGGCCTAAAAGCATCGACGCTCCAGTATGTCGCAAACAATCCTGTGGCCAGGGATGTTTCGGGCCAAATCCCGATTGGGCAATCAGCATCTCCCATTGGCGTCTGAAATTTGCGCCACAGATTCGACCATTCGGTTTCGCATATGGCTTCAACCACTGCGCGAGCGTTGGTTCGATTTGAGTGTAACGACTCTCGCGTTTCTTCGACGTGCTGGCTTCAACAAAGATGTGTCCGGCTTCAAGATCGATGTTGCTCCAATCCAGGTGACGACACTCAAACGGACGCAACCCCGCGAACAGACATATTGAAACGTAGGGGACGAGGATTGCGTTGTGCTCCGACGCCTGTGCGTTACGCAGCAGTTGCTCGCACTGATCGACGCTGAGCAGGACAACGTCGTGGCGCGGGATCTTCACCTTTATGCCTGCACACGGGTTTGAACTGATCCACTGTTTTGATTGGCAGAACGAAAAGAACGCCGACAACCGCAAACATCGATTCTTGCGGGTGCGCAGCGAGCACTTCGGGAGTTGATCAAGGTGCCTGGTGACTTGCTCAACGTTCACGTCGACCAGCCGCAGGTCGCCGAGTCTCGCCACCAAATGCTTGATTGAATGGCGAAGCTCAACCAACGACCGTGCCGCAAATGATCCGTGCTCAACGTCGCGTTGCCGAACGGCGATGAAATCAGCAGCGGCCTCTCGGATCGTTGGTGACGCCAAACGTTTGTGCTCGACCGCCAACTGGGCCAACAGGCAGTGCGTCGCATCGCGGATCGTCTTCCCGACCGGCAACAAAAGCTCGGCACACTCGGCAGCCATGACCAAATCTTTGTGCGAAAAATTCAGGACCGCGTTTCCCAACTGTTCCCGCTGAGTTTCGAGTCGTTTCGCGCACGCCAGCGCGTCGGCTAACCGGCGAAAATAATACCTTCGACCGTTGCCCCGCCTGCGGCCATCGACGGCAAACGAGCGCAGTCCACTCTCACGGTAATCCACAATGCGAGGCCAACTCGCCCTGAGCACTGGATATTTCGATGCACATCTAGCCACGCATCAATTCTGCCGCGAGTGATTCCGGCAGTACACCCCAACATGGCTATTTGTTGTCTGTAATTGGAGCCGAAGACGGGATTTGAACCCGTGACCTACGGTTTACGAAACCGTTGCTCTACCAGCTGAGCTACGTCGGCGCGTTTGCTTAAAATACGAGGGTAAACCGTGCAATCTGTAAGTGAAAATCAATACCACCGCAATGGCTGCTTGGCGAAAACTTGGCAAAAACCGCCCCGTTTCGGTATGCATCAGGCGGCTTTTGGAAGCACGATGAGCTTCTCCTGCTTGGCGGCAGGCAGGATATTCCAGTAACGCTTGGCGTCTTTTGGCTTCACTAGCTCGCGGTAGTGTTGAAACACGAGATTCGCGCTTGTGTGTCCCATTTCCAGTGCCAACTCGGCAACGCCCGCCTTTCTAAAGTGCGCAAGATAGTAACTCGCAAAACTGTGCCGCAAAGCGTTATTGGGCCATGGCTCAATGCCAGCAGCTTTTCGCGCTGTGCCGAGCAACTTGCGATAACCGGCAGGCACGACCCGTCCGCTTGGTTGGATATGCGGCTTAAGCCAGTGTAACAAGTTCGGCTTGATTTTCACAAAGCGTCGGCGGGCACTCTTTGCCTTGCTAGCCGTGACTTCAATTAGACGCGAGTGCAAATCAACTTCCTTCCAATCCAGACGTTCAAGCTCAGCGCGGCGCAGCCCCGCGAAGGCACCAATCGCGACATAAGGAACGAGCTTTTTGTGCGCCTTTTCCAGCAGTCGAGCAGTTTGCTCAACCGTCAGGATTCCGGCAGGGTTTCGATAACCTTTGCTTTGGCCGTTTTCCCGACCGGGTTGGAGGCACAATAGCCTCGATTATGCGCGAAATTGAAAGGTTCGAATGGCGTAAGTAGCTAGTGTCGAGCATCATACATCGCCACGTGGCAGAACTTATTTCGTCACGCCTGTCACAAACGACCAATTCACGCAGCGCACCCGCGAGGGGGCTTCAGTCTGCCAATTCAAAGACTCTGAAAGAGACTCTGCCCCGAATCGACGGACGTATTTCGACCAATGCGCGGCAGGCCCAAAGGGAATTGAGATCAGCGCGAGCGAAAGCATTTAGCGTTCGTAGACGCGGCTCAATCGCGAACGGTATTGCACTTTCCACAGGTGACTTTGGCTCTTGCCTCAATTTCACGCTGGAAGTCTCGGCACCGTGGACAAGTCCACTCATAACCGGACGCGATCAACTCAACGGTTTTGTTTGGTCTTCGTGTTTTCATTTTGCATAGCGGCACAGTTCGCTATCAAACGCGACGGGCGCTATTGTGATGATTGAGCCGTTCGTAACGACGCGGATTTTCTGGCCGGGGACGATGCCGAGTGCAGCCAACCATTTCCCGTTTAATCGGATACTCGGCACAGCGCATTCGTTTTTCCGATGCGCCGAGCCCCATTGCCGATGCAGACTTGAGATGGTTAGTGTTCGTTGGCGGCTCGATCCGAGTTGAGCCTGCGTTTGTTGTTTGGCGGTTTCCATACCGCTTTCGCGCGACGGCTTTGCCGTCATGCGCCGCGCGCGTAAGAATGTTTTCGCGTAATGAGGGCCACCCCTCACCCGGCACGCCCCCGAGCAAAAAGACCGCTTCTGCGATTTGGACGTGCGAGAAAAATTTTTGCCCAAAACACCGGGAGCGGCAACTCGCAGCAGGTTGCGTTGAAACCGATCAACGCGGTGCCAAATCATCGCGCGTTCGGGTCCGAGGGGAAGTCTCGCGCAGTAATTGGTCACGGAGAATGAGAAACCGGGAATTCCAAGCTCGGCTTTGTTTTCCGACTGCGTGGCCGGCGCTTGCTGGGAGATTTCTTGTTCCGTAGAACGCCGGCACCGCTCGGCCTTGCGGGCAAAATGTGCAAGCCATCTTCATCCTCAAAAGCCTCCGGAGCCTTGCGCAGGCCATTGATGATGATAAACAACGAGCCAAAAGACACCGCAAGGAGCACGATCAGCCAAAACACGTCTATGAAGTGACCATAACATACCACTTGTGGCAAGCGGCGCGTCCAGGCACAAGATATTGTGCTATCAGTGATGCCGCTGTCGGTTACGCGAAGTTTCAGCCGGTCGCAGCGAGCCGAGATTCGTATACTCGATTTCGGCGGGTCGGCGATTCGCGTCGAATCTTGGGCCGCGCCGAAGAATTTTCGGGAAGCGGAAGTATGCGATAAAATTGGCAGAAGCGCGGGTTTTGGATACCGAATAAAGTTCGCGCCAGCAAGACGACCCTGCTTCTTTTCCGCAACGATTTCGAGCACCCACGCAACCGGGTCGCATGCCTAAAACCAAAGATTTACCGCCCCAAACTGACCCGATTTGCCGTCACGAACGCCCGTATCCACACATCCAAAAATGCCTTCACAGATAGCGCCCCAAATAGACAGCAACTCGTGCACACGATTACGAGGGAAGACTCGTGCACAAGTCGACAGGGCGGAAAAGGGCTGAATCAGAGCGGGCTTCATATAGATCCTTACCTCCGGGCGGCAAGCCGGGAACACCACCGTGCAAGTCTGGACAGTTGAAGAAGGATTTGGGATTGGAAGTGAGTTCCGCCAGACATGCTGCGCGGCTTATAATTTTCGCATCTGTATTCATATTTTACCTTTCTGAAGTTAGTTAAAGTCATCTCGGTGCATCGCGCTCACCGCTTATTGTCAGAGTCGACCCTGATCTTGTGCACGTTGAGGAAGAGGGCCGATGAAACACGTGCCTGAGCACGAGCAATTGCGCGGTCGTGACGATCGTCACCTTGCAGCCCTGACGCCCGACCTCAAGAAATACGGGTTGCAAGGTTGCCGCGCTCGCACGACCGCTTCGAACTCGTGTTGTCGGGTAGCCGTGTGCTTGGCGAAAAAATCACCGCCTCCCACAGACCCCGCAGGGGCTTATGAGAGGCGGTTTATGTTCCCCCCAGAACATAATTTCACGATAGATGATTTAAGAAGGCGGTGTCGAGCCTTTTGAGCCGCTCGACCAGTGTTCGCGTGCGCATTTCGCGATAGGTGGCGGCGATTCAGGACACGAGAAGGCACTGAATCAACGCTGCAAAGTTACAGGGGAATCCTGATGGCAGAAATGCGACTGCTGGTTGGGCTCCGCAGCTTTACTGATTATTGACGACCAATTGCGATGCAGCTTTATTCGCTTCAAGTTCATCGCTCACCTGCTTGATTTGCGATGCCTGCTCTTTGAAACTTGCCGTGAGGGCTCTAATTTCCTTCTGCTGCTGCGCTGCAGTCAACTGAAAGTCTTTCTGCTGTTGCCCGATGGTCGCTTCCAATTCCTGCACTTTCCGGTGCTCTTTGAGGAACTCGTTAAGCAACATGGCGTTCACCGCTTCGTAGCGCACGGTAAAAACCTTCCCGTTCGCGTCGCGAACTACCAGATCGGGGTTCACCTTTTCCACTTCCTCGGCGACAAGTCCGAATTGCGGGATGCTCTTGGGATCAAGCTCGTGCTTGTAGCGGAAGGTTACCGGCTTTAGCGCAAGGATCGCTTCGCTCGTCTTGTCCATCGGCTTGATCGCTTCCTTGAAACGCTCGGAGGACGGCGCCACGCCAAGTTGACCGCTGCTGCTTACAACAACTGCTGCGCCTGTAACCGCTGCTCCATCAATGCCAGCGATAAACGTAGCCGTCTGCGTTCCCACCGTGCCGATGTGGATTGTGTTGGCCTCCCCAGCAAGCCCAGGGTCGTAGATATCGATATTGTTACTGCCGGTGGTGAGGTTGAAACCAGCTTGAAAGCCCAATGCGATGTTGCCGTTGCCGGTTGTGTTGCTAAAGAGCGCATTAACACCGTTGGCCGTGTTGGAGTTGCCGGTTGTGTTGCTCAAGAGCGCATTAGGACCGGTAGCCGTGTCGAACTTGCCGGTTGTGTTGCTAAAGAGTGCCCGAAAACCGTAGGCCGTGCTGGCGTTGCCCGTTGTGTTGCTAGCGAGCACCTCAAACCCGTCGGCCGTGTTGTTGCTGCCGGTGGTGTTGCTAAAGAGCGCCTCAAACCCGTTGACCGTGTTGTTGCTGCCGGTGGTGTTGCTAGAAAGCGCCTCTTCACCGTCGGCCGTGTTGGAGTTGCCGGTTGTGTTGCTCTGGAGCGCATGACGACCGCTAGCCGTGTTCTCGAAGCCGGTTGTGTTGCTCACGAGCGCGCCACCACCGGTGGCCGTGTTGTGGTAGCCGGTTGTGTTGCTCTGGAGCGTATTATGACCGGTGGCCGTGTTGCCGCTGCCAGTTGTGTTGCTCAGGAGCGCTTCAAAACCGGTGGCCGTGTTGTGGTCGCCGGTTGTGAGGTTGAAGAGCGCGTTAGTACCCTCAGCGGTGTTCTCGTTGACGTAGCCTCCGTCCGGTGCCGGGCTTACCCCGAAAGCATTCGGGGCCGGCGAGAACGCCAGGCAGACGAGCACGAACGGGATGAGCACCAAACCGCGCCGCAAAGGCGACCGGCCGATTGATTTTCTTAAGTGTAGAGTTGTCATATTTTCCGTTTTCATTTTTTGTTCAGGCTGATTGATCTAGAGATCACGTTAAGCGGTGTTTCACGGAAGGTGCGGCTTGACCGACCCGTTGACTCCCAGCCGAAAGTTCGTTGAAACGTCGGGTGACGTAATTACGGTGGCGTTACCAGCATCACATCAGCGCGTCAAATTTTATCCTTGCAGGTCGTAAAACCATGTGCCCGCAATTCAGGGGAGATTGCACGAGGATGCCAACATGCTCCCCGACCATGGGAGCGATGCAGGGCCGCCCTCAGAATATTGAGTCGCGCCGCCTAGTAACGCCGCCGCCCTGTCGCCCTTATGCCCGGCCCCCAAGGAATCCCTGTTGTGGGGATGGCTGCGACACCGAGGCCGTGAACCCCAGTTGCTCAAGACCCTTGGACACCGGGTTGTCGGGATGCCGGGGAATCAGGATGCTGTAACCTGACTTCCGACTCACATGTAATTCTCAAGTATCCAGCATGTCCCATTCTTCGCCGAGCACCCACCGTAGCGCGGACAGTTTGCCATTAAGCATCCCCCATTCGAAGTCATCCCAAGGACCAAGATTCTGTAAGCCATATTTTTTTCGACTCTTGCTGCCGCCTTGAGCGCACCCTCCCATACGTCACGTTGAATAGGGCGGCGCAGATGATCTTTGATCGGAAATATTTCTTTCTCGACGATACTAATCTCGCCGCGCTCGATTTTTTCGCGAGTGACTTGGTGTCGGTTATACCAAACCTTGGTGCACAATTCATCAATTGCCTCGACTATTTCAGTAAAACGTCTTGGCTCTTCAACCCATTCTTGCTCGATCATCAAATCGGCAAATTCAGTTGGTTTAACGCGCCGTAGAGCCTCGCCCAATGTGATGAAATAACGTGATCTGCGTTGCGAAAAATTAGCAGCAATATCTGGATGCGGCAGTTTGTCGCTGGCATTTGGGTGGCTGAAATCCTTCGTGTTGTGGGTGACTAGTGCGAAGCGCGTGCCAGCCGTTAGTTTCGCTCCGACCACATCAGCATACACTTCAATCAAAATCGCGTCGTCGATGCCATTTCGTTGTCTATGAAAGGGAGCGCGTTTGTCGATGCCCCGCTGTGCCGCCCGCAACTTTACGGTGTCGCTAATTTCAATGACGGACGCGCGGGCGAATAATTGTTCGATTCGGTCAATTGTCCCCACAGCAGCCCCGCCCAACATCGGCAGTCGATGATCCACGTCGTTGAGTTGGCGGAGCACCATTCGCTTTTTGCTTGCGTCAGCAAACTTCTCGACGGCTTCCTTCGCGCGTTTCAATGTGCCGGAAAGACTTCGGCAACTCTCCTCAATAACACGTACTTTATTACGTCCAAATTCATCAACGACTGTGCGGGGCACGATCAGTTCCAGGTCCCTCTTTCGAACGAGTTCTTCGAGCGCGGTTAAAATCGGTTCCTGTTTGTAGTCCTTTGCAAGGTCGAGCCACACGCATGTATCGATGAGAATCTTAAACAACATTGCAGTGCGAAATTAGTCCCGATTTGGCATCGCTGCATTATGTTCCCACCGCTTCCCGAAAGCCCGAAAGCCTTTTACTCGGGCAGCATTGTGGCAGTGAATCAGGGCATCATCGATTATTGGTGTTGGCAGGCTGTGACTATCGTAATTATTTACGGCGCTTTCCTGAAGACGACTCGAATACCGGGATCCCGGATGTCCGCTGTGAGTCCGTGGGCTTTGGCGAAGGCATGAATTTTTTTCTCCCGCTCCAATCGCTTGGCCTTTTCACTGGGCCAAACGGCTTCCAGTTCGCTCTCAAAAATCGTGCAGGATTTTTCATTTTTGAGTCGTTCTTGAATATGTTTGGCGAGCGCTTCCACGGCTCTCTTCCTTTATCATGTTCGCGTTCCGTTGTTTCAAGCGTGCTAAAACGGGCGACCTTGCACTCCCGCTTCCCGAAAGCCCGGTACCCTTGTAGCAATCACCGCCCCGCAGCACGAAGGCACGGAATCACGGGCTGCAAGGTTACAGAGCGTTCGGGTTGCAGTGTCGCAGTCGCAACGTAGCCGTGCGAAGTGCAGCGACCCGCTTTAACACTGCCACCCTTCCTCCCGCCGGCATGGCCGCCCGCGAAATGGCCACGCTGTCCACTGTCTATATAGAAACGCTAGCCTACTGATGATTGCGGACCATTTGCGGGGCAGTGCTCAGTTCGAGCCGGTCGCTGACCTTTCGAATTAGCGCCGTTTGTTCTTTTAGTTGAGCAGCAAGGGCTGCAATCTCTTTCTGCTGCTGCGCGATGGTCGCTCCCTGTTCCTGGACCGTGCGGTGCGCTTTGAGGAATTCGTTGAGCAACATCGCGTTCACCGCCTCATAGCGCACGGTGTAGATGTCACCCCGGGCATCGCGCACGACCAGATCGGGGTTTACCTTAGCCACTTCTTCCGCAACCAAACCGAATTGCGGCGTACCTTTGCTGTCGTTCTTGTAGTGAAACGTCACCGGCTTGAGTCTCAGGATAGCTTCGCTGTTCTGATCCATCGATTTGATATCCTTCTTGAACCGCTCGGAGGAAGCAGTCGTTCCAAGATTACCATTCATGTCCACGACGACTGGCACTGTGCTGGCGGAGTCTGACGTCGTTTGTCCGTGAATACCGGCGATATATGTGGCGCTCTGGGTGCCTGCGATACCGATGCGGATGGTGTTAGCCTCGGCCGCGACGCCGCTATTGCCGATGTCGATATTGTTATCGCCCGCGGTGAGATTGCTGCCGGCGCTGGTGCCTAACGCAATGTTGTTGCTACCGGTTGTATTGCTAAAGAGCGCCGCAAGACCATTGGCCGTGTTGTCGTTGCCGCTGGTGTTGCTAATGAGCGCCTGAAGACCATTGGCCGTGTTCGAGCTGCCGGTGGTGTTGCGATAGAGAGCCTCCCAACCATTGGCCGTGTTTTGGTTGCCGATTGTGTTTCTAAAGAGCGCATCAACACCGTTGGCCGTGTTTTGGCTGCCGATTGTGTTGCTAAGAAGCGCATCAACACCGTTGGCCGTGTTGTCGCTGCCGCTTGTGTTGCTAAAGAGCGCTTCAAAACCGGCGGCCGTGTTGAAGTTCCCGGTGGTGTTGAACAAGAGCGCATTAGTCCCCTCAGCCGTGTTGTTGTCGCCGCTTGTGTTGCTCAACAGGGCGTTAGCACCGTTGGCCGTGTTGAACTTGCCTATTGTGTTGTTAAAGAGCGCTTCAAAACCGGTGGCCGTGTTGGCGTTGCCGCTTGTGTTGGCTTGGAGCGCAAAAAAACCGTTGCCCGTGTTGTTGCCACCGGCTGTGTTGTGAAAAAGCGCATTAGTACCCTCAGCCGTGTTGTTGTTGGGATAGCCTCCATCCGGTGCTGGGGTAACCGCTTGCGCCGTTGGCAAAAGCGCAAGCCATGTCAGGACGAGGGGAAGCGAGAGGAGAAGAAAACCGCGCCGCAAGGGCGACCGGCTGATTGAATTTGCTAGAGGGAGAGTTGCAGTTTTGTGGTGAATTGGCTTAAACATAATAGACTTTGCTCCTTCTCCGGTTGTTAATGGTTGGGATTGCAAACCTGAAAGGGAGGGAGCTACCGGGAGGAAACGCCCCGGCCGGATTCAGATTCTATTTGAGACCGGCGATTTTGGCCGGAGAGCCGGCCCAATGTCAAGACGAAAGCCCAAAAGCCAGAACGCCATTTGCCCGATGACCGTGGACACCGAGTTGCAGGGATGCACGAAGCCACGGAATCACCGCTGAGCCTGACTCCCAAATGCAAGTCTGACAATCGAATTTCATGCCACGGTCGAAAACGCCGGGGCCAGCGGCCGTTAGTAACTGTCTTGGTTTCAAGCATAACTTAGATCGGATTTCAGCGCGCTATTAAGCACGATCAGGAGTTTTCTCATCGTTGCGGTCAATGCCACCTTGGCCGGTTTGCCAGCAGTTCGCAATCGTTGATAAAACGCGCGCAGGATCGGATTGTGCCGGGCAGCGACCAGTGCCGCCATATACAAGCCGTGACGTACGGGACGACGGCCGCCATAGATGGTTCGCGTTCCGCGCATTCTTCCGCTGTCGCGATTAAAGGGTGCGACTCCGACCAATGCGGCAACTTCGCGACGATTGAGTCGCCCAGTTCCGGCATCTGCGCTAGGAGCAATGCCGCGGTGCGTGCACCGACTCCAGTGATCGCGGTCAATTTGGCTGCTTTCGCCGACAATTCGGCTGATTGCTCGATGTGCTGTTTAATGAGCAGATCGAGTTGCTCGATCTGCTTCTTGATTTGGTTTATCAGACTGCGATTTAATCTGCGCACGCAAACGTCGCTCACCCGTGCACCTCGATTCTGTTCCATCACCAGCAGATGTGTTAAATGCCGGCGCTGACTCTCCAGTTCGCGCAAGTGTTCCTGCTCTAGCTGCGAGGCACTTATGGTCCCCGGCTGCATCGCCTCTGCAAAGATGCACAGCACTTTCGCGTCGATCCGATCGGTCTTGGCTAAAATACCCGCGGCCCGAGCAAATTGCCGAACCCGGTTCGCTGGTACCAAACTCACTCTGATCTGCGTACCAACCAGGGCCCGAATCAATGCTCGCTCGTAACCACCACTCGGTTCACATATCACCTGCACTAACCCTTCAATTTCTTTGATCCACTTGATCAATGCTCGATGACCAACTGCGTCGTTAGCAAAACGACGCTTCTCACTCCCAATCGCCGCGTCCAAATACGACTTGGCGATATCGACTCCAAGATAGACAAGCTCCTCTTTCACGTGATAGAACTCTCCTGCTTCTAAGATGCGAGCTGGCCAGGTCGGTCCTGCCCTCGGGGTAAAAGACCGGCTTGGTCGCTCCAGTAACTGTTCGAGTTTTCTCTACACGCCCAAGGGCAGGCACGGATCACACTAACCGACGCTCTCGATCCGTTGATCGGAAGCAGCTGCAGCGAGGATCTCGGACCTGCCGCCCTTTTGCGCCAAATCAAGGTGCCTTTAAAGAAGATAGAGGCTGCAGCGCATGGTTAGACGGCATCATCACTCCGACTCAAGCGGTAATGTCCGAATGAATCCTGCCAACCTCTCTGCCTCGTCTCGCAATACTACGAGAATACGGTCAACCTTAGTCTCTGTCTGGTTTTTGGTGCGCTGTGCGCTGTGGTCAAAGAACGCCCAAATCATGGAAGGAATTTGATTCGGCCGACCGCGCGGCTCGGCGTGCCGCAGGATTAGAGAATGCAGATGTTGTTCAGCAGACACTCATCCATATAAATGAACTCGACGCTGAGCAGCCGATTGAGGCTGAGTTAGTCACTACCCTCGAAGCTCCGCAGTGTGGCTGAGTAGGCCTACCGCCCCGGCGGTTCTTTTTTTCGATAGACAAGCACCGTACCTCTCGATACTGTTCATGCGAACATGAAAGCGAGATTCCGCTTATTTGCGCGGAGGCGTGCGCCAAGGGCCGTTGGTTCCATCGAGTGGTTAGGCACCGGCGGCCCGTGTCTGCTCACAAATTGGTTCGTTGCCGGCGTAAACTTGCCACTCAGTCACGAATGAGCCACGCACTCTCCCTCTTCCGACCACAGGGCGTGCTCATACCCAAGTGCAGCTCAGACACGCTGCCAGTTCTTGTGCTTCCCGCCGCTCCAGTAGTGATGCGGGTGCTTGCCCGCCAGAGCGCCTTCTTTCGTGCACAAGAAGGAACCCCGAATGATTGCAGCGTCCGTCCGATGGCGATCTGCGTCGCTCTGATACTCCGTTGTATCGACGCGAAATCCGAATGTTTTCAACGTGTCAGTCAGGCCCTTGCGATTATAGAAGCTGACCGAGGAAGGTTCGCAGGGGCTTTCTTCCCCTACGGGGCAAAACAACAACGCGCGCCGGTCGTCGTCTGCCAAGATTCCTGTCTCGATGATCATGCGCCCGCCATCGGGGACGAGATCCCCCAGCGTCTTCAGCGCCGTAAAAGGATAACGCAAATGGTAAAGCACCCCGCAAAACAAGACGATATCGAACATGCCGTGCTCTGCCACGCTTAGCTCGTACAGGCTCATCTCGATCATCGTCACTTTACTTTGGAAATGCGGGATGATCAGTTCTACCGCCCCGAGCGAGAGACACGTGTCGATGCCCAGCAGGTCTACAGCTCCTCGACGCTCCGCATGAAAGCAGAAAAAGCCATCCCGGCATCCGATATCCAGCACGCGCTTCCCTGCGAAATCCAACGTGTCCATCAGCCGCAAGATGGGCGCCGCCTGCTTTGCGAAACCCTCGAGTCCAGGTGTGGACACTTCCGGGGAGAGCGCGATGGTGTGATACCACCGATACTTGGGGAGGTGAGCGGTCAGTTCTTCGTTGGTCATATTCAAAATCTGGGCTCGGTCATGAAACCCGTTTCTTTGCAGAACGCAATGGAGCCCGCCTGCTCGCGAGGGCTTTCAGAGTTCGGAGTTGGTACGCTCGCAAAAAATTTCGGAGCAGGATCGTCTTGATTAAATGATCTTGACAGCCCAAATGAGCATGAAGAGGCCGATCAACGCGCCGGTAATGATTCCGCTTGGTATCACGTATGGGGCGCCGCCAGATTTGGGACCTCCCCTTCGCCAGATAAAATTACCAGACTGAACGCTAGTTCGTAGCGCGCGCCGCCGAGCGCAACACCAATGACTACTACAGCAAGGGGATTCATGACTTCAGGTGGGCTGCGATTGCTTTCAGACAACTCATAACGGGCGTGAAATCACGCGGTGTAACGAGAGCAAACTCAGACACGGCTCCGGCAGGCGCAAGTGGCAGCCCCGTTTGTAGCCCGCTAGCGAAGGTCGACATCGAATGCAAGTCGCAGTGTGGTCGTTGGCTCCGAAAGCTTTGGCGAGGACTTTGCTCCTTCTCCCGGTTGTTAATCGTTGGGATTGCAAACCCAGAAAGGGAGAGAGTTACCGGGGAAACGCCACGGCCCGATTCAGAATTCTAGAATTCTATTTTGGCCCGGCGATTTCTGCCGAAGACCGGCGCAATGTCAAGAATAAAAGCTGGGACGTTAGGGCGCTATAGAGGCGGGTGTTATCTCCCGTTACGGTAGAAACGATGGCTTACCGACTATTGGCAACCATTTGCGGTGGAGGTTTGCTGAGTTCCATTTGGTCGTTCACCTTCTCCACCGCGGCAGCGAGGGCTTTGATTTCATTTTGCTGCTGCGGAACGATCCGCGCTTCCAGAAACTCGTCGCCTCGTCCGCACCGGGACCGGCGAGCAAATAACGCGCCCCCGAAAGCGAGAAACCCCCGTTGCCGGAGTCGTTTTGCCGGGTCGCAGCACTTCACGCAATCCGTCGGCCCGAACGCACCGGAATCACGACTGCAAGGTTACAGGGAATCCTGTTGCGTGCGACTGCTGGTTGGGCTCGGCAGCTTTACTGATTGTCAGCCACCGGTTGCGGTGCAGCTTTGCTCAGTTCAAGCCGGTCGCTGACCTTTCGGATTAGCGCCGCTTGTCCTTTTAGTTGAGCAGCAAGGGCTGCAATCTCCTTCTGCTGCTCCTCGACCTTGCGGTGCTCTTTGAGGAACTCGTTGAGCAACATCGCGTTCACCGCTTCGTAGCGGACTGTGTTAATCTTCCCATCCGCATCGCGAACGACCAGATCGGGGTTTACCTTTTCTACTTGCTCAGCCACCAGGCCGAACTGCGGGATGCCATCGGGGTCAAGCTCGTGCTTGTAGCGGAAGGTCACCGGTTTGAGCGCGAGGATCGCTTCGCTCGCCTTGTCCATCGGCTTGATCTCGTCCTTGAAACGCTCCGAGGAAACTACCGTGCCGAGGTGACCGGTGGTGTCTATAATTACCCCTACGCCTCCGGCAACAGTGACCCCGCTAATGCCGGCGATAAAGGCGTTCGTCTGAGTTGCGGTGGTGCCGATGCGGATTGTGTCGGACTCGCCAGCACTACCACCGTTGCCGATATCGATATTGTTATTGCCGGTGGTATTGACGCCGGCTGAAGCGCCCAACGCGATGTTGCCTGTGCCGGTTGTGTTGTGGAAGAGCGTATTCGCACCGTTGGCCGTGTTCAAGCTGCCGGTTGTGTTGCTATTGAGCGCATTCACACCGTTGGCCGTGTTGCTGTTGCCGACTGTGTTGAATTCGAGCGTATTCACGCCGTTGGCCGTGTTGGAGATTCCGGTGGTGTTGCTAAAGAGCGCTGCAAAACCGTTGGCCGTGTTATCGCCGCCGCTGGTGTTGCTAAAGAGCGCTTCAAAACCGGCGGCCGTGTTATCGCCGCCGGTTGTGTTGAACAAGAGCGCATTAGTCCCCTCAGCCGTATTGTTGTCGCCGGTTGTGTTGCTTAACAGGGCGTTAGCACCGGTGGCCGTGTTGAACTTGCCTATTGTGTTGTTAAAGAGCGCCTCAAAACCGGTGGCCGTGTTGGCGTTGCCGGTTGTGTCGGCTTGGAGCGCAAAAAAACCGGTGGCCGTGTTGTTACCAGCGGTTGTGCGGCTAAAGAGCGCATGATCCCCCTCAGCCGTGTTGTTGCCGGGATAGACTCCATCCGGCGCCGGGGTAACCGCTAGCGCCAGCGGCGAAAGCGCAAACCATGCGAGGGCGAGCGGGATGAGAAGAACATCACGCCGCAAAGGCGAGCGGCTAATTGAATTTGGTAAAGGAAGAGTTGCAGTTTTGTGGTGAATCGGCTCAAACATATAGGCTTTGTTCCTTCTCCCGGTCGTTGATCGTGTGGATTGCAAACCTGAAAGGCAGCGAGCTGCCGGGAGGAAACGCCCCGGCCTGATTCAGATTCTGTTTGTGAAGGTGGCCACTTTCGCCAGACTCGTAGCAAATGTCAACCTCGAAGCTTCTGTAGCGGCGGGTACATCCCCGCGATTACCTGGAACGTGCCTTACAAAGAAGCCGCCGCCCCTCGGCCTAAACGAAGAGCAGACACGCGAGGCGGTGATTGAATACGCAAAGGAAGCCGCTGCCGGGGTCGGAAGGTTTGCCAACTTTCCGCCCTTTTCGGAGATCGCGACATTTTAGGAACACATGTAGTTCATCGGCCAAAAATCGTCTGCGTTAACGATAGGTTTCCGCGGCGGGCAGCGAAACGGCTGGAAGATGATGGAATGAGGTTGCAGAGCAGCGGTTACCAGGCGGCGGTGCCTGCTGGGGCGAGGCGTAATATTTCATAGATTCTTCCGGCGGCAAAAAAAGGCGTGGCAATTCACGCAGGGCAGACTGGCGATGGGCCCCCTGAATGATACCGCGTTGTTCCTGTTGCTGGGGGACTACGCCGGGAGGAGGTTCGGATTTAGCGCGCGGGCTGAATATTGCAAACGCCCGTAAACACTTTCAGTGACGAGCTATGGCACTGAATAACAGGAGTCAATCAGGATGGATAACCAGTCGGGATTTCTTACACCCAGATTTACGCTATATTTGAGCTGTAAGGCCTGCCTTTAGAGCGCTTTGCGCAATTTTGCAGTACTCCTCTGGTCACGTCGGTCGGCACCGTGCGTCGGCCAGCCTTACATTTTTTGGCATTATCGATTTCAGCAGCAGTCCGCTCGCACAGTAACTTTTAACAACGCAAACTACTTACAATAAGATAGTTACCCATCAGCGTTTGGACTAAAGAAGGCTAATGTTCACCCGTTGGCAAGGAACCTGCTATACCTCACGTAACTATAAAATAGCCGGGTTTTGTTTTTATAGATACGGCTAAAAGAAGGAATAATATGAACAGAATAAAATACACAGTATTACTGCTGGGGCTATGCGCGGGGATGACCTCCCTAGCGAGCGCCACACTCACATTGGTAGGGACGGGTAAGCCTGCTAACGAAAACCCGTCCACGGTCGAGGACTTCTTCCAGGCTCAGACAGGCGACACCACCGCGATAGACTGCCTTCGTGTGGATGGTCAAGCTAGCGGAACATCGTTCACTAGCCCAACTGCCTTGGGTGGCACGGTGACCGTGGACTTTGTAGCCACGGCGAGCGGCCAAGTGGCCACCGTTACCTTTAACCTCACCGGTACGGGACAGGTTATTTGCGGATTCTTCGTCTTCGGCGGCAACCTTGGCGGTAACCTCTACACGGTAAGCGTGGACGAGGGGGTTAGTGGCACGTTTACAATCAATGCGCCATTGGCTGGCAAGTCGGGCTTGTTCGCGAATATTTCGCACATTGACATCTTCTGCTGCCCCTCCGCTGTGGGTATTCCGGATGGCGGCCCGACTGTGATGTTGCTCGGTGCTGGTCTTGCCGGACTTGGGTTGGTGCGACGCTTCGTAAAATGTTAATCTCCGAGCGCTCTAAATCATAATAAAGTCAGACAAAAGCGGCCGTTCCTCGAACGGCCGCTTTCCTTTTTGCGAGCACGGAGCGACGCCGGCTGGCGCGGTTAACGGGAATCGTTTCAGAGCGTCGCGCTTCCAGCGGTTCAAACAAATGTAATGTATTCAAACCGTCCATTGAATTAGGACTGAGCTGAACAACAACGAAATATTCCTCAACAGTGTGATTGGAATCTTGCTGCTGAGTTGAGGGAGCTCGTTGGATGTGCTCGAGATCCGGGCGAAGATCCGGCGAACCAATAGAGCCAGTGACCGGATGTGGACTGACGCTTGCTTGCTAGCATACCAATAATTGATCATTTGTGCGTAGGGGCAGGGGTCGCCGCAAACCAAATTCTGGATAGAATGGTCCGGGTCCCAAAGCTCATCGTTTGCCGTGTCGCCGCTCGTCGTGTTCGTTACCGCTTGCGTTCGGTCGCTAACGGGAGCCGATCCGCCCCTTCAATGACTACTCTAGTGCGGCCGTGCACACTGCGATGATGAAGATGAGGCGGTGTGGGTTCGAGCGCGGTTTGCTTCTGGTGGGGGTTGAGTTCAACGTTGCCTTCATCATTACGGGTACCGCGATTGATAATGAAACGGTCCATCATTGCGTCCATGCCTGAGGCCGAGGAGATAGGATCGGTCAGGCCTCTTGGGGTTTGGCTCCCTGTCGCGACGTTGTTCGTTGCCTTCGGCGGATTGTTTGCGGCCGCGGTTCTTAGTGCCGGGCACATTCTGAAACTTCCCGTGCCCTGCGGAACGAGCAGCGGCTGCGTTACAGTTGCGTCGCACCCAAGCTCAGTACTTCTGGGTGTACCGATCGCGTTTTTTGGCGTCGCGGCATACGTCGCGATCATTTTCCTGCTGACAGGTGCGGCCAGGACACGATGGGCCGGCCCCGCGCTTGTTGCCGTGACAGGCGCAGGAACACTCGTTAGCGCGGGATTACTCATCTACGCGCAGGTCGTTATTCGCGCCACCTGCACATGGTGCGTCGCTTCCGGAGCAGCGATGGCAGTGCTGTTTCCTCTTGCGTTGTGTTTGTGGCGCATTCGCGATGCGCTAAAACCCGTCCCGTCTCGCGTGCTCTGGCGCCTCGCAATCATCACCGCCCTCGGCATTGGCGCGGAGGCATGGTTCATGGAGCGCAGCGCTTCGGCACCGCCGATTCCTCCGCAGAAGCTGGCCGCCGTCCCAGTCGCCGAGCTGCTTAATGACGGGGACAGCCAAGGTCCGCCTGACGCGCCGGTAAAGGTGATCATCTTCTCAGATCTCTGGTGCTCAGTGTGCCGGGCGGTGCACCAGCCTCTGATGGACTACCAAAGCGCGCATCCCAACGATGTCGAGGTGATCTTCCGCCATCGGCCGTTGTCCGGTGTCCACGGTCACGAAACCAGCGAAACAGCCGCCCAGCTTAGTGAGATTGCCGCGGATCGCGGTGAGTTCTGGCAATTCGTAGAAAAGCTTTACCGCGAGCCGCACCAGCTTGATCACGATGGCTATCTTCGACTCATGCACGATCTCGGATTTCAATCTTCGCAAGTCGAAGCTATTCTGGCCGACGCGCATGCGGCGCCGATCGCTCGGGTGCGGCGCGATACTGCCCTGGCAGAGCGCCTCGGTGTCCATTCGACGCCAACGTTCGTGCTGGTCATCGGCCATAACCCTCCGGTTTCGGCCAACCACCGCAGCCTTGCAACGATTTTGAACTCTGCCGCGGTGCAGACGCTGTTTGCACACGAGGGCGAACCAGGCGAACCGCCGCGATAGCGCTGCTCGCAGCTAGCGGACCCACCCGGCGGGATTTACAAGCCTGAGGGTGTTATATTTGGCGGAACGATCTTTGAGTTCTGCCGAGACCAGGGCGCCGATGCCGCCGAGTTTCACGTGCCCGAACGCGTCGGTCGTCCTATTGGAGAACACCATCTCGCCGCCTTCGAACATTGCCCCTTCTGAAACGATGACGACTGAATATTTGCTCGGATGGCGCGCGCGGTCATAGCACAACAATTCGGTCAGATGCTCGATGTCGAATTTGTATTCGGGGATGACGCACCGATTCGCCGCGCCCGCCATTGTCGGCAGCATCGCGGTGAACCCCGCGTAGCGTCCGAACACTTCCATAACGAGAAATCGTTCGTGAGACCCGGCCGACGTGCGGAGGCGATTCGACAACTCAATCGTGCGGCTGACGCAGGTGCTAAATCCGATACAATCTCGGACAAGGCGGATGCATGGCGTTGGAAGATGCTCTGGTCTTGGCCAAATGCGTGAAGAGAGAGCCTTGTCTGAAAATCGCGCTCCGTCATTACGAGTTGCTGCGATATCAGCGGACCCGGCGCATTCAGCAGAGATCACGCTTAATGGGCCGCATCGGGCAATGGCAAAGCCCCCTGTTCGTCTCTGGACGTCGCTTTGTCACCAGCTTGCTTCCACCCAGATTGATCGAACACAACTTGCGCCGCGCCTACGCTTACGAGACTTAGTCTCCATGCGCATTGTCAGCCTGGGCGCTCTTCTGATTTTCATCGCTTCCGCCGGCCGGTCCGTGGCTGTCGATTCCAATCTCAAATCAGAGGAAATTTATTTGGCCTGGTTGCAAATGTACGATCTGAAGTTCGAAGAAGCGCACCAGACATTGAAGCGTTGGCAGGAAGCTCACCCGGACGATTCGCTTGGGCCGGCCTCGGACGCAGCCGCCTATTTGTTTTCCGAGCTGAATCGCCTGGGATCCCTCGAAGCCGAGTTGTTTGTCGATGACAACCGCTTCAAGAATCGAAAGACGCTGGATCCTGATGCTCAAGCGAAAGCCTTTTTCAGCGAACGAGTCGATCAGGCGGATCGACTGGCCGAGTCAACGTTGGAAAAATCGAATGCGGATGCCCGTGCGCTATTCGTTAAAACACTGACCCACGGACTCCGTGCGGATTATGTTGCGCTGATTGACGGACACGGTTTGAAAGCGCTCAGCTATACAAAATCGGCTCGGGTTTATGCCGACAGACTTTTGGCCGCCAACCCGCAGGCATTTGACGCCTACCTCGGGCCAGGGGTTGAGAATTATTTGCTTAGTTTAAAACCGATCGCACTAAGGCTGCTTCTTCGATTGACTGGTTCTCAAGTCGATCGCGAGACGGGCCTCGACAAGTTACGGAAGACCGCTTCGCAAGGGTATTATCTTGAGCCGTTCGCCAAGCTTCTGCTAGCGGTCGCGGCGCTGCGCGATAACAATCAAGAGCAAGTCCGCTCAATTTTGAGGGGGCTACGGGATCGTTTCCCGGACAATGAACTGTATTCGCGTGAGCTGGATCGGCTCACGGTGGAAGCTCGATAACTTGACTCCGCTAATTCTGAGAATGGGCCAATCGACATGACAGCACCTCCAGAATTCCATGTTGAGATCGACCACATTCGCAAACATTACGATCGATTGTCTTTTCTTTACCGGCTCTTCTGGGGAGAACATCTGCATCATGGATATTGGGACGCTGATCTTTCTTCAGCCCAAGCCCAGGTGAGATTGATGGAACGCTTGGCGGAGCGGGCTCACATCCCGCGTGGTGCGTGCGTACTCGACATTGGCTGCGGTCTGGGAGGCTCTGCCTTTTGGCTGGCTGATCATTTCGATTGCAAGGTGACCGGTCTGACCATCAGTCCAGTGCAAGCCAGGATGGCGAACAAGAGGGCGAGGAGACTAAGTCTGAGCGATCGCGTTCAGTTTGAAGTGCAGGACGCCAATCAATGGCAGCCACAGCCCGAGAGCATTGATATGGTTTGGATTATGGAAAGCAGCGAACACTTTCGGGACAAGAAAGGGTTTTTCGAACGGTGCGCATCCGCATTGAAACCGGGTGGGATTCTCGCTGTTTGTGCCTGGTTGCGACGGGATGGACCACCAATATCCGACGCCGAACAGAAACTGGTGGCGACAATCGGAGAGGCGATGCTGAGTGCGAGTTTGGATGGTCTCAGTGATTACAAAAAGTGGATGCAAGAGGCTGGTCTGACTGTAGAGGTGGCCGAAGACATCACCCGATACGTAGAGCGCACCTGGGAACAGTGCACAAAGATGGCTAACCGTCCGCCAATCCGGTATCTGCTGCGTTTCACCAGCGCCTCCACGCGCCGTTTCGTTCAATCGTTCCCTTTAATGAAACAAGCTTATGCCGAGGGAGCGATGGCTTTCGGCCTCTTGGTTGCGAAAAAGTGATTGCAAGTTTGCATTACAATAAGCGCTCTGTGAACGCTTCTCGAAGGCATGAATCGGCTCGAAGAAATTCTGCGCGTTAAACGCGACGAAGTTAACGGGCTTCGGTCGCGAGCGAAAGAATTGGATCGACAAGCGCGGTTGCGAACGGATTTTCGCGATTTTCGATCGGCGCTTCAACTGGCGAATGAAAAAGTCGCGGTGATTGCTGAGGTAAAAAAGGCGTCGCCGTCAGCAGGTCTGATCGCGAAATCATTCGAACCGGTGGAAACCGTAAAAAATTACGAACGCGCCGGCGCGAACGCGATTTCGGTTTTGACCGACACCAAATTCTTTCAAGGAAAACTGCAGCACCTCACCGATGCGCGCAGGGCTGTTTCCGTTCCACTGCTCCGAAAAGATTTCGTTCTCGATGAAATTCAAATCGTCGAATCAGCGGCCATTGGCGCCGACGCGATTTTGTTAATCGTCGCAGCGCTCGAACAAAAACAGCTCATTGAGCTGCTGCGCGCGACGGCGGCATCTCAACTTGACGCGCTGGTGGAGGTGCACACGCGCGAAGAACTAAATCGCGCGCTCGATGCCGGGGCGAAAATTATCGGAATCAATAATCGCAACCTCGCGACGTTCGATGTCGATCTTGTGGTCACGGAAGAACTGTGCCGCTATGTGCCGGATGAAATTGTTTTGGTCAGCGAAAGCGGAATCAAGACGCCGCAAGATGTGGCCAAGATGAAAGCATGCGGCGTGGACGCGATTCTGGTCGGCGAAGCGTTGATGCGCGGCGAAATTTCGATCGAACAATTGCGCGCGGTCGTTTAGACCGACGTCGTATCGCGGGTTTGACTCAGAGCCGGTTGTTTCGTCGTAAACGCGCGGCGGATTGAACGAAAAAACCCGCGAGGTCCCGTCGCTACCCCGGCCCGCGCAACCAGGACCGGACAATTGGCGTGATTCAAAATGCTGCGGGTGAGATCGCCCATAATGTAGTGACGGAGCATGCCGCGCGCTTGCGAGGAACCGGTCACGATCAAATCGTAATTACTTTTGCGAACTTCGGTGAAAACCTGATCGACCACGATTCCATGGCGGACCTGCACTTCAGTCGGCACGCCTAGTTTTTCAAGGTCCTGTTTTTGGGTACGGAGATTGATTCCAAGTTCCGAATTCGACTCGAGCAAGCGAGTGACGTCCTCTTCGAGTCGCACCAGATCGGCATAAATTGCCGGCGGCTCTGCCATCACATGAAGCAAAGTGACCGAAGCACCGACCGCGGCCGCAAGTTTTCCGGCCAACTGAACGGCTTCTTCGATGAATTCCTTTCCGCCAGTGCAAACGAGAAAGCGCTTCAATTGGGCCCACTCCCCCATCGCCACCAGCACCGGCGGCGAAATCGATTTGATCACTTCGTAAGTTTTTTCCGAGCGCCAGTGCGGTCCGGTTGAGCCGGTTTTTCGCGCGCCGATTATGACCAGATCGTATTTTGCCTTTGCCGTTTCATTGACAATCTGCCGGACCGGATCGCCTGCTCCGATCGCGATTCGCGGAGAAACATTTTTTTGACGCAACCATTCGGCTTGTTTCTCAAGCGCTTCACGGAGCGATGCTTCGTCATGAGATTTTTCGGCGATGCCAAGAAGTGTTGCCTCAGCCTGCAATGGCCCCGCCAATAAACTACCCAACTGGGTCGCGCTGTCCGCGGCCGGCATGCCATCGCTGCAAATCAGAATGCGCATGAGATCTAAATTTTGCTCCCGGTGAGCAAAGTGTAAATGACTATGGCCGCGCCGATGAGAGGCAATGGCACGAACGCCAGCCGGATTTTGGGGCCGGCAAAATATTGGGTGCAAATTGCACCGATCTGCGCGCCGATCGCAGCGCCGGTGTGCATAACGAGCGCGATCAGGATATCGACGTTGCCTTTGATCGCATGGCTGAACGTTCCATAGCTCGCTGAAATAATAATTTCGAACAGATCGGTGCCGACCGCGAGGTGGGTCGGAATGCCGAGGACATAAACCATTGACGGCATCCGAATATAACCGGCGCCACCGCCAAGAAATCCACTGAACAATCCGCCGACAAACGCGACGAGAAGGATCACCCAAAGCGAAATTGTTATACCTGAAGTCGGCAACTCAATCATCGGCCGAAGTTTCAGCCGTTGAATCGCTCGGCTTACATGCATGAACGCGGAATGATCTTTCTTGTTTCCCTTACCGGTGGCCGGCGGCATCGGCTTCTTTGCCGCCAGAGTTTTGCGGCTTTCCCAAATCATGAATGTGGAAATGCTTACATAGACGACAATCGAAACGATGCTGACGATGAGATTGACGTTCCCGGCGCGTTTCAACATCTGAATCAATTGCGCTCCGATTTCCGCGCCGGCAATGGTGCCAATCGCCATGATCAATCCCAGTTTTAGATCGACATTCCCAAAAGCACGATGTTGGCGCACCGCCACCACCGATTTGCCGACGATGTGAGCCAAGTCGGTCCCGACGGCAAAGTTCCAATCTAGACCGACTACGCGCAGAGCCGGGCCGGCGATGAAACTGCCGCCCACTCCGAAAAAGCCGCCCAGAATGCCAATCACGAATCCGACGATGCCCAGATAAATCGGGCTGATGTGCGCCCCGGAGATCGGAAAAAACATAGGTTACCCCTTGCGACCGCGAATCAGGCGCAACAGAAATGTGGTCACATTTTGAAGAAGTACAGCCTGGCCGATCATAAGCAGGACAGAGGTTCCGGCGTAGGCGTAGCGATGATTCTTCTCAAGATGCTGCAACCCCTCACCCAGGAAATGCAAAACCAGAAAGAAATAGCCGACAACGAGAACGGCATAAATGGCGAGCTCAATCAGGAACGCGCGCAACGTTTTGACGGTTTCTTTTTTCATCTGTTCCAAAGTCTTCGCCGCACGACACGTTCAAGGTCGTGTCTGATCATGGCAACAGCCAAATTCCGTTGCGCCCCCGAGCCTTTCTCCTTACCGTTTTCTTAGTCACCATCGGGACAAAACATGGCAGATCCTACAAACAAATACCCGGAAAATGTCCCCGGGAAATTTTACGTCGATGATCAGCGCATCGATTGCGATTTGTGCCACGAAACCGCGCCGGCCAATTTCAAGCGGAACGACGACGGCGGACACTCCTACGTTTACAAATAACCGGAGAATCCTGAGGAGGAAGCGGTGTGCAAAGAAGCGATGGAAGGCTGCCCGGTTGAAGCCATCGGCAACGACGGCGCGTGATTGCCTCTTGGAATTTGTAGGGCAGGCGCGTCGCCTGCGGGTAATTAGATCGGCAACCGGAGCGGTTGCCCTACAAAACAAACAGCGCAGGTTAATTCCCAAATCAAATCGAACATCAAACATCAAACATCAAACCTCCCGATCGCGCTTACGATTGCCGGTTCCGATAGCAGCGCCGGCGCCGGAATTCAGGCCGATCTAAAAACATTCGGCGCATTGGGTGTCTACGGATTGACTACCGTGACCTGCATCGTCGCCGAAATTCCCGGCAAAGTTTCACGGATCGAGCCGGTCAGTGTCGAAATGGTGCGCGAGCAAATCGAAGTGCTTGCCAAAAGTTCTCCGATCGCCGCGATGAAGACCGGATTGCTGTATTCCGGAGCGATTATTTCGACGGTTGCACGAACGATTATCGATCTGCGGTCCAAGATTCCGCTGGTGGTTGATCCAGTTATCACGGCAACTGGCGGCGATCCCCTTGTCGGACCAAAAGCGATCGAAGTCTACAAACAGGAATTATTTCCAATCGCCTCGCTCATCACGCCGAATCTCGACGAAGCAATGCAATTGCTTGGCGACAAAATTAAAGATCGCGAATCGATGAAGCGCGCAGGCAAGGAGTTGGAGCGCAAATTCAAGACCGCAATCTTGCTCAAAGGCGGTCATTTGTCCGGTGATGACGCTGTCGATCTTTTGTTTGCGAATGGCAAAGTCGCCGAGTTTACCGCGCCATTTGTCCGTGATGTCGCGACGCACGGCACCGGCTGTACTTATTCCGCGGCCATCGCCGCCGGCCTCGCTTCCGGCATGTCTCTGGAAGATTCAATTGCCCGCGCAAAAAAATTCGTGACTGCATCCATCGCGAATCGTTTTCGTTGGAAATCCAGTGCGGGAAACAACATCGACGCTCTGAATCATTCCTGGTAGCCGTTTCGCTCCCTGCCACGCCGAAGCTTTAGCGAAGGCGAGTGCGAAACGCAGACCTCACGTCGCTTAAAGTAATGGGATTGCGTCGCTCCGGAGGGCGACGGCTACAGTTTTTTCTTCTTCTTGTCGATCTTCGCCGGGCGCTTCGCCTTTTTCCAGCGCTTCAACTCCATCGCTTCTTCGGCCGCTGCCGTCTCCGCTTGTTTTTTGCTTCGGCCGCGGCCTTTTCCGAGAACGATTCCTTCCCAGACCGCCTGGACGACGAATCGTTTGTCATGTTCGGGTCCGGTTTGGGACAGAACTTCATAAACCGGACTTCGCGGTGAAATGCTTTGCAACAATTCCTGCAAATATCCTTTGGGATTAATATCGACCGGTTCCTGGGCGAGTTGAGCGAGATCTTGTTCCGCTTGAGTGAGAATGAACTTTCTCGTTTTTTCCAGTCCGCCATCGAGATAAATCGCACCGATCAACGCTTCGAACCCGTCCGCCAGCGTTGAGGTTCTCGTACGGCCACCACTCGCTTCCTCGCCGCGTCCCATCAGGAGAAACCGTCCAAGATCGAGCACGGCGGCATGGGCTTTCAATGCATCACGCGAGACCAGTCTTGAGCGCAATTTCGTCAGCTGTCCCTCCGGCTGATCGCCGAAATGTCCAAAAAGATATTCCGTTGTGACGAGTTGCAGGATTGCATCGCCCAGGAATTCCAGGCGCTGATTATCGAAATGTCGCTGCTGAGTCTCATGACCGAGGCTGGGATGGGTCAGAGCCTCGGCCAGCAAGAGCGGATTGCGGAATTTGTAACCGATTCGTTCTTCCAGCGGATGCACGTCAACGCTTCTGATAAATTTCGAGCGAAGTCACAACGTCGAGCGCACGCTGCAAAACGGAATCCCGCGCCGGTTGCTTCTCACGGCCGCGATTGCGACGTTGCGCATCCGGGATGTCGAGCTCGGGATTGGTTCCCGCAATCAAAGCCGCTTCGTTCAAATGCGGCCGTTCGGTCTCGTAAACAAACGGCTTCATTCCCTTCTCACCGGTCAGGCGGAAAATTTGCCGCTGGTCTGCGATTGGCATTTCCACCGGCAAATCCGGTTTCACGCCGCCGGGGAACAGCGATTGGCCATCGGCCAGAACCGCTTCTGCGGACGCAACCCGCAGAATTTTCCCGCTCGGCAACGGCAAATCGGAATATTCCACGGCGCGACCAGCGCTGGGTTGGCCGATGATCAAAGCTTTGTCATAAAGTTTGAGCACAGCTGCCAGCGCTTCGGCACCGCCAGCCGTATCGCCATCGGTCAGCGCCACCACGAAACCTTGAAACGCCGGATCCCGGTCCGAATTGAATGGCTGATTCTGGCGCGCTGCCGGTTTGCGGACCGTGAAAAGCGCCTTCCCTTTTGGACAGAAGCGTTTTGCGAATTCAGCCGCCGCCGCGAAATCGCCGGCGCTGCTGGCGCGAAGATCGACAATCAGCGCGTCGACTTTTTTTGCGACGAACTCCTGCAGATTTTTGTCCATTTCTTTCAGGTTCGCGCTGTTGAGTGGACCAAGCCGGAGATAACCGATGTGATCCTCAAAAACTTCGGAGTAAAACGGAGTGGCCGGTTCCGCCGCCGCGGTGTCGTGACCCGGGAGGAGCATTAATCCGCCAGGCATCCGCACGAGCAAGCCCGCGAGTGTGGCGCGATTCAACTCCGCATCGGTGATCTCCTCCGGGTTTGTGAAATTGCTTTTCAAAAGCGCAATCGCAGCCTGGAGATCGCCTTCGCCCAACGAATTGATTAGTTGTTCCGTGCCCGGTGTTGCCGACGGCGATGGCGCTGGAGATTTGGCCACCGATGCCGAACTTTTCGCTGTCGGAGCCGAAGCCGGCGCCGGGGTTTGGCCGAATAAATTTGCGGCAAATAAAAATGAAATGGCCGTTGCGGCCGTCCAATTCAACATTGCGCTTATTGTTAGCTGGTCACCGCGCTAAGAGCAATATCGCGCCGGTAATGGCAACCCTCGAACTGAATGAGCGAAACGGCTTCATAAGCGCGCGAGCGCGCGGCCGTGAGGTCCGATCCCAGCGCCGTTACGGCCAGAACCCGCCCACCTGCCGTCAGCACGTCGTCATTTGCGATTTTTGTTCCGGCGTGAAAAATCTGAACCCCTTCAAGTTTCGCCACCTGATTCAAACCGGAGATCGCTTTTCCGGTTTCGTATTTACCCGGGTAACCAGCTGAGGCGAGAACAACGGTAACAGAAGCGCGTTTGTCCCAGTCGATCGTGTAATCGTCGATCTTGCCGTCGATCGTCGCCTCCAAGAGAGGCAAAAGATCGGATTTCATTCGCGGCAAAATCGCTTGCGTTTCCGGATCGCCAAATCGGCAATTGAACTCGAGCACCCGCGCACCCTGGCTCGTAATCATGAGTCCGGGATATAGAAGACCGCGGTAAGCGATTCGCTCCTTGGCCAGGCCGCGCAACAGTGGTCGCATAATTTCCTTTTCAAATTGCGACTGCAGTCGCCGATCCCAATTGTTCGCCGGACTGAACGCTCCCATGCCGCCCGTATTCGGGCCCTGGTCGCCATCGAAGACGCGCTTGTGATCTCGGGCCGATTCGAGCAGTCGATAATTTTTGCCGTCAACCAGCGCGTGAATCGAGCATTCCGTCCCATGAAGAAATTCCTCAATGACAATGCGGCGGCCGGCGTCGCCGAAGCGCGCTTCGTTCATCATCGCTTCAATGCTCGATCTCGCGGTTGCGATATCCGGCGCAATGATAACACCCTTGCCCAACGCCAGTCCGTCGGCCTTGATCACGACCGGGAACTTCAGCTGCTCGCAGTAGCGCAATGCTTCTTTGCTGTCGGAAAATGTGCTCGCTTGCGCCGTCGGAACTTTTTGAGCGCGCATCAACTCTTTGGCAAAAATCTTCGACGACTCGAGCCTCGCCGCGGATTTCGTCGGACCAAAAATTCGCAATTTGTCGGTCGCGAAAAGATCGACAATCCCCATCGCCAGCGGATCGTCCGGGCCGACCATCGTTAGGTCGACATTGTTCCGCTTCGCGAATGCGCGCAGTTGCGGCAAATCCGTCGCCGGAATCGTAACGTTCTCGGCAATCGAGGCAGTGCCGGCGTTGCCGGGCGCGCAGAAAATGCGATCGATCCCGGGCGATTGTTTTAGTTTCCAAACCAGCGCGTGCTCCCGGCCGCCTCCTCCGATCACGAGAATTTTCATCGAGCCGATTCAGCGTCCCTCAGCGCGTGCCGAAAAACAAGCAACGCGTTTGACGTTAGCGAGAAACGGCCGCTGGCGATGGTGATTCTGCCGGAGTAATTGCGAGCGCGAATTTTTCGGTGTGCCGAACAATCGTGATTTCAGATCGAACGCCGATCTGTTCGCCCATGAGCATTTTATGGAGTTCGTGAATACTGCCGAGCGGTTTTGCGTTGAACGCAACGATTAGATCGCCTTCGCGCAGGCCGGTCTTTTCGGCCGGGCTGTTTTTTTCAACCGAAACGACAAGCACACCTGTCTCGAGCGGCAAATTGTAAAAGCGAACGACCCGGCGATGGATCGGCACGTTTTGACCGGCCACGCCGATATAACTGCGTCGAATTTTTCCTTCTTTAATTAGCCAGCCGGCGACAAATTTTGCGGTATTACTCGCGATCGCGAAACAGATCCCCTGTGCCGGACGAATCATGGCCGTGTTTACGCCAATCACTTCACCGGCCGAGTTTACCAGCGGCCCGCCGGAATTGCCGGGATTCAAGGCCGCGTCGGTCTGAATGATATTGTCGATCAAGCGGCCGGATTGCGCATGCATCGAGCGGCCGAGCGCGCTGATCACACCCGCAGTCACGCTGGCCTGAAAACCAAGAGGGTTCCCGATCGCGATCACGACTTGGCCGACCCGCAAGTTCTCGGAATCCGCCAGGCGCACATGGGCAAGATGCGGCGCATCGATTCGAACGACGGCGAGATCGGTGTCCGGGTCGTCACCGACCAATTGCGCGGGGTATTCGCGCCCATCGGGCAAACTGACCGCGATTTGATTCGCGTCGTGCACGACATGGCTATTGGTCAAAATGAAGCCGTCCGGAGCGATGATAAAACCAGAGCCGCTGCCTCCGACTTCGCGCGGGCCGCGCCGACTATTGAGACGTTGTTTGATGTCGATGTTTACAACCGCCGGGCCGACGCGATTCGCCGCGCTCACGATCGTGCGCGAATATTCATCGAGCAGGGTAGCATCATCATGTGATTGAACCGATCGCCCCAAATCCGGCGCATCGGCCGACTCGTTTAAAAGCGAGGCGATCGAATCCGGATTTGGGTAATTCGAAGTTGTCATGATCAAATTTCGGGCTTGAGTCACTTTCCGTCAACTACATGTCGAGGCGACATATACCTATCAAACGGGCTGTTACTCTCTGCTTGCGCCTGGGTTGGGATCGTCTACAAGGAAGGCATGCGGAAATCTTCCTCCCCTGCTTCGGTGATGGACGCGCAATGCCCGTCCCGTCTCGTCCTCGATCGGATCGCGGACAAATGGACAGCGCTGATCATCCAATTGCTGTCGAAGCAGACAATGCGTTACGCCGAGCTCCAGCGCGAGATCGGTGGAATTTCGCAGAAGATGTTGACCCAAACTCTTCGCAGCCTGGAGCGGGACGGTCTGGTTGACCGCAAGGTTTATCCCGTCGTTCCACCGAAGGTCGAATATTCGCTTTCCAAACTCGGCCGAACTCTGATCGAACCATTGCGCGCACTTTGCCGCTGGTCGGAAAAACATCTCGCCGAATTGCAGGCTAACCGCGCGCGAGCGAAGGCAAGGCAAGTGGCGAGCGATCGCTCAATTGCAGCCTGATCAGGAAATCCGGCTGCGGCCGCCGGCACCGCAGCCTCCATTACTCCGAGTTCAACTCGAAGTTGATCTTAACGTCGTAATGATCGCCCTTGCCGAGTCCATCCGGCAACGGTTCAACGCTGCCGACGCGATTTGCGAGCGCTTTAACCGATTCGTCAAGCTCTGCATTTCCGGAGGGCCGGACAACCTCGAAGCTCGAGACGCGTCCATCTTTCTCGATCCGAAGTTTTACGAGCACAGAATTTTTCGCGCCTGCCGTCGCAACCGTGGTCGGTTGAACCCATTCGCTGTAAAAACGGTCGTGCAACATACTGCCGTACCAGCCGAACTGTGATTCGCTACCCGCTCGGCCGGCGCGACCAGCACCGCTGCCAGGCGCAGTCCCCTTGCCACTTCCAGTCTGGGTAGCTGGAGATTTCTTTGATTCTTTTTGTTCGGAATCGCTCTTCGCAACCAACGGTTTTGCGATTTCTCTTTTCTCCGTCTCGATATCGGCTTGTTCGCTCCCCGTTTCTTCCGGAGTCGACTTCAGAACCGGCGCCGGTTTCAGAGATGCCTTGGCCACAACTATTTTCTTTGGCGAAGGCGTCCGAGCCGGACTGGCGGTTGGCGTCGCTTTCGGACTCGGTTTTGGTGTGGGCTTCGGCGTTGTCTTCGCTTTCGCGGTTGGACTGGGCTTGGGACTGCGCGCCGGCGTCGCCCTTGGTGTTGGTTTCGGCGAAGGCGTCGGCAGTTGAATTTCGCTCGGCGCCGAGGCCAAGTACGGCCGATCTTCATCCGGTTCCCGTTCCTTCAGTGAATCCGCTTTCGATTCTTTGCGCGGCAATGGCGATTTCATCGGCGCGGGTAAATTCTTCTTTTCGGTGACCACGCCATCACCGGCGCCGCCATTCAGCCAAACTACGCTCTGCGCGCTCGCGTTTTTGCTTTCCCGGCTCCAGCGAATCAGTCCAACAATGAGCAAAATGTGCGCGATGGCGATGAGGCCCACGTTTCCCCAGAAGCGCAGGTTTTTTGGCATTGCGTTATTTCGCTTCGGCCCTGGTCGCGATGCCGACCTTCATGATCTGCGCCCGTTGCAATGCGTCCATCAACGTGACCAGTTTTTGCACCGGCAAATCGCGGTCGGGTCGAATGACGACCGCCACGTCCGGATTGGCGCGTTTGATCTCTGCCAACTGCGCGGTAAGCGCGCTAGGATCGACAAGTTGATTGTTCAATCGAATCGTTTCATTCCGATCGATCGAAATGGTCTGCACTTGCGACGAAGTGACTGGCGGGTTTTTTCCGCCACTCGACGGAATGATGAGGCTCATACTGCTTTCGAGCAGCGGCGTCGTGATCATAAAAATGATCAGCAACACGAACGCGAGATCGAGCAGCGGAGTGATGTTGATCTCGGAAAGCGAGGAAAGACTTTGCCGTTGCGAGTAACGCCTCATCTGCGAAATGCGGACTCGCGCGCGGCGTGATCGACGAATTTGTGTTCGAACTCGGATGCCAGCTCGGCGGCAAAATTGTCCATCTCCACAATCATTCCGCGGATGCGCGTGACCAAAAAATTGTAACCGAACATCGCCGGGATCGCGACGCAGAGCGCGGTCACGGTGGTGATCAGCGCGCCGGAAACACCGGGAGCCATTGAAGCGAGGCTCGGCGAGCCTGCTTCCGCCACGCCGGTGAACGCGTCCATCACGCCCCAAACTGTGCCGAGCAATCCGAGAAACGGCGAACCGCTTACCGCCGTTGCCAGCAAAATCATTTGCGACTCGAGCTCGAGGGCGGTTTCACCGACCGCGCGTTCCATTGCCGCCGTCACCGCGCCCATTTGCGCCGATGAAATTTTCTCGGCAATCCCAAGCCGCGCGCGAAATGTTTCATCTACTTCGGCCGAGCCCAGCAAATGAAACGTCATTTCCTGACAACCGGCGCGATACACATTGAAAATTGGCGAACCCTGGAAGCGCGCGTTTTTTTCGAACAACCGCAGGGGTTGTCGATCTTGCCGGAACGCGGCCAGAAAACGCGCGTTCTGTTTTCGGGCAAACTGGATCACCCGCAATTTGGTGATCATGACCGACCAGCTGAAAATCGAGCCGATCGCGAGGAGAAGAAGGACGAGCTTGCCGGCAATGGTGGCGTGCTCAAAGGCAAAGAGCAGACCGCCGGCTGCAATCAAACTCGAAAGAAACATTCGTGCTTCACCGAGGTAAGTAATAACGCGGTTTCGCCGAAACAAAAGCGCTTGTTGTCATGTCGAGCGGCAACGTGACGTTGCATCCATTTAACAGCGGCGCAGCCGCCACATTGAGAGCCTGCCCTCAGCGAGCGCAGCGAGTCGAACGGGAGACATTTCTAAATATTTCCGACCAGGAATAGTAAGAGTTTCCTCCACTTCGGTCGGAATGACAGAGAGCTAGATTTTTTTCGGAAACGCCGGCCGTAGCTTCGCGGCGATCACAAAGGCGAGGCCGATTGCGATCAGGAAGAAGGAAAAGAACTGACCGCGGGTAAAACCGGCAATCAGGCTCGCGTCCGGTTCGCGAAAATTTTCGACGATGATCCGGAAAATTGCGTAGCAAATGAAAAACAAACCGGTGAGGACCCCGTTCGGTTGCCGCATTCGCGTTCGCACCAACCAGAGGATCGCGAACAGAACGATTCCTTCGAAGAAAGCTTCGTAAAGCTGGGATGGATGTCGCGGAGTCAGAATTCCGCGGAGAACTTCTTTCACCTGCGGTTCATGCCGCACCGCGGCCACAACGGCATCGGACGAAGTCAGCGTTGGATCAATCTGTCTGCAAGCAGTGATCGCGCGTTGGGCCTCGCCAATGTTTTCAGTCAGCTCTTTCGGAAATTGCATCGCGCATGAGACATTCGTGGCGCGTCCATAAAGCTCGCCGTTGATGAAGTTGGCACACCTTCCAAAGAATAGACCGATCGGCGCGGTCACGACCAGATTGTCGCCAAGATTCATCCACGAAATCTTATGCCGCCAAGCATAATAAAACGTGAACGCGAGCAGACCGAGCATGCCGCCGTGGCTCGACATTCCGCCTTCCCACACTCGCAAGATCGACATCGGCTCTCGCAACATTTCCGGCTTGTAAAACAAAACGTAACCGAGCCGGCCGCCAATGATGACCCCAAAGAGCGCGGCGCCGGTAATGAAGTCGCCAACTTTCGCTACCGGTAAATCGGCGTAACCGCGCTTCGCCAACAGACGAAACACGGCGTAGCCGCAAACAAACGCGAGGACATAAGCCAATCCGTACCAGCGCGGACCAACATTGTCCCACAGCCGAAAAATCAGCGGATTAAGATCGTGAACGTAATAAGCGAGCATTCGTTAGGCGCGGTGCTTGGTCACTTTCGCCGATCTGCGCCCGATTGTGCGAGCGTTTTTCTCAAGAACGGCGCGGTGCGACTCGTGCGATTTTTCGAAACTTGTTCCGGCGTTCCGACGGCCACGACTCTGCCGCCATCCGCGCCAGCTTCAGGACCCAGATCGACAATGTAATCCGCTTCCGCGATCACGCTCAAGTTGTGCTCAATCACAATCACGGTATTTCCTTCGTCGACTAATCGATGCAGCACTTTGAGCAAAAGATCGACGTCGGCCATATGCAAACCGATCGTCGGTTCTTCTAGCAGGTAGAGCGTCGATCCGGGTTTGCGCATTTTTCGAATCCGCTCGTTCTCGGCGCGACCGACGCCGCGTTTCAATTGCGTGACCAGTTTTAACCGCTGTGCTTCGCCGCCGCTCAAGGTCGGACTCGGCTGGCCGAGTTTGAGATAACCAAGTCCGGTTTCGACGAGCAATGAAAGCGGCCGCGCAATCTTCGGATGCGCTCCAAAAAATTCCGCCGCTTCCTCGATCGTCATCTCCATCACATCGCCGATCGACTTCTCGTTATAGAGCACCTCGAGGGTCTGCGGATTATAACGGCGCCCGGCGCAGTCTTCACACGGCACCAATGCCTCCGGCAAAAAATTCATTTCGAGCTTGATCACGCCCTGCCCTTTGCAACTTTCGCAGCGGCCGCCTTCGGCATTGAACGAAAATCGGCTGGACGAATAGCCGCGCACGCGCGATACCGGCAATTGCGCGTAGAGATGCCGGATCTCGTCGAAAATTTTGACGTAAGTGCCGGGGGTCGAGCGCGAGGTCTTCCCGATCGGCGATTGGTCGACTTCGTAAATCGCTTCGATCTCTTCCGTGCCGCTAACGAGCTTGAACAAATCGCCGTTGCCGCTGCGTTTGCGGTTTTCCAATTGCTCGATCACCGCCGGCAACAGCACGTCGTGCATCAAGGTCGATTTTCCAGAGCCGGAAATTCCGGTGATGACCGAAAGTCGCCCGACCGGAAAGCGAACATCGACGCCCTTCAAGTTGTTCGCGCGCGCCCCATGAATCTGAATCCAGCTCTCGACGTCGTGCAGCGACCGGCGCGATTCGCCAATCGGGATCGACTTCCGACCCACGAGATAATCGCGCGTGAGCGATTGGTGGATCGGCCGCTCCGCGGGCGATGTTAAATCCGAAACCGCGAAGCGACTGATATTAGATCGCTGCACGATTTTCTTTTGCACCGTGCGCGGAGCGCCCGATCCACCAAGGAATTCTTCGAAGCTTCCGTTGAAAACGACTTCGCCGCCGTGAATTCCCGCGCGCGGGCCAAGATCGACAATGTGATCGGCGCGCCGCATGGTTTCCTCGTCGTGCTCAACGATGACGAGTGAATTTCCTTTTTCGCGAAGTGCCGCAAGCGTGTCGAGCAATCGCAAATTGTCGCGAGGATGCAGACCAATTGTCGGTTCGTCCAGAACGTAGAGCACGCCGCGCAAATTCGAGCCGAGCTGCGCGGCGAGCCGGATCCGTTGTGATTCGCCGCCGCTCAATGTTTTAGCAGAACGCCCAAGCGCGAGATAACCGAGCCCGACGTTTTCCATGAATAGCAGCCGCTGCCGAATTTCGGGAATGAGATCAGCGGCGATCGTTTGTTGGGTGCCGTTAAATCGCAACTTGTCGATCTTGCGCGCGGCTTCACTTGCCGAAAGATTCGTGAATTGATCGATGGTCTGGCCTTGCACGCGGACGTGCCGCGCGACCGCGTTCAATCTCGAACCGTGACAGCTCGGACATTCGTGCGCTTCCGTCGCATCAATCCATTCCGATTCACGCTCAGCCGCCAGCTCGTTTTCCAAAACCGAGTCGCTGTTATCGTCGGTGCCGGTTTGAAATTCCTGATCCCAGATTTCGCCGAACCCACCGCATTCTTCGCACGCGCCGTGCGGTGAATTGAAAGAGAACAAACGTGGATCGAGTTCTTCAAATGCGCGGCCGCAGTTCGGACAACTCATCTCCGTGCTCATGACCGTGAGCTTGTTTTTTGAATCGAGCAGATGCGCTGTGCCTCGACCGATCTCGAGTGCCCGCTGCGCCAGGTTCCGCGCTTTCGCGATCCGTTTCGCATCGATCACGCCGACAACAACCGCGATCGAATGTTCTTTGAAACGCTCGAGTCTTCTAAATTGCGCGATCGGAATGAGTGCTCCGTCGACATACAACGTGTCAAAAGCCTGCCGCTCGGCCCAGCGCGCAACGTCGGTGTGAAATCCTTTCCGCGCTTTCACTACCGGCGCGAGGACTTTGAGCGCGCCTTTTTTCGCCGCCGCCTCGATTTGTTTCACGATTGCCGCAACGCTTTGCTTCTCAACCGGCAAATCGCAGTCCGGACAAAATTGCGTGCCGGTCTTTGCGAAAAGCAGACGCAAAAAATGATAAACTTCGGTCACGGTCGCAACGGTTGATTTGCCGCCGCCGCGCGTGACGCGTTGCTCGATCGCGACACTCGGCGGCAGACCGGTAACCAGATCGACATCCGGCTTCTCCAGTCGCTCGACAAACTGCCGGGCGTAGGGCGACATGCTGTCGAGAAACCGTCGTTGTCCTTCGGCGAACAAAATATCGAACGCGAGTGTCGATTTCCCCGAACCGCTCAATCCGGTAATGACCACCATCTGGTCGCGCGGAATTTCGACGTCGATGTTTTTCAGGTTGTGCTCGCGTGCGCCATGAATGCCAATTGCGCCGTCTGTGACAAGGCTCGGTAGCGCGCGCCTCCCGCGCGCGGCCGTCGGTGTCTCGCTGACGGCACTTTCGGCGGCGCGCAATGCGATTACATCATCGTCATCATACTTGATGCCATTAGTTGTTCGCCGCGAGACGCGGCGAACGGCGGACGAGACGCCCGCCCTACCCAGAACTTCTCTCAGAAATTTCCCGGTATGAGATTTGTCGATCTTCGCGAGCTGTTCGGGCGTGCCAACGCCAATGACTTCTCCGCCTTCATCACCCGCTTCCGGTCCAAGATCGACAATCCAATCGGCGGATTTAATCACTTCGAGATTGTGCTCGATCACGATGATCGAGTGTCCGCCGTCGACCAGCCGCTGAAAAACCTGCAGCAGCATGGCGACATCGTCGAAGTGCAAACCAGTCGTCGGCTCATCGAAAATGAACAAGTTGCCGCGCGCGGCATGGCCGTTACCTGGAACATCAGCAGAGGTTTTGGATTCGGCCAAATGCCTGACCAATTTCAAACGTTGCGATTCGCCGCCGGAAAGCGTGTTCAGCGGTTGTCCGAGTCGTAAATAACCGAGACCGACTTCCTTGAGGACATCGAGCGGATTGGAAAGAGTTTTCTGTTCGCCGATTTGAGCGAAGAATTGGATCGCTTCACTCACCGTCATCTCGAGCAGATCGTGGATCGATTTGCCGTGCAGTTTAATTTTCAGCACGTGCGGTTGGAACCGCTTTCCTTCGCATTCGGCACAGCGGACATAAAGATCGCTCAAGAACTGCATCTCGATTTTTTCGAACCCGGTGCCCGAGCAACGTTCACAACGGCCGCTGCCGGAATTGAACGAGAACGCGCTCGCAGTCAGACCTTGCGACATCGCCTCCGGTTGCGCGGCGAAAAGTTCGCGGACGCGATCGTAAAGACCGAGATAAAGAATCGGTGTTGATCGCGGCGTTCGCGCGAGTGGCGATTGATCCACCATCACCACTTCGTCGATCCGATGCGCGCCGCTCACTGACTTACACGCGCCCGCTTCCCCTGCCGGGCCGTAGCTTTGCGAAGGCTGGTGATCGGTCGATTGCCCTTTGGCAATAAGCAGATTCCGAAAAAGCACGTCGTTAATCAGGGTCGACTTCCCCGAACCGGAGACACCGGTGACACAGGTGAAAACGCCGAGTGGAAGATCGATATCGATATTCTTAAGGTTGTGCTCGCGAGCGCCAGTGATCTTGATCGACGAGGTCGATCTTCGCCGCTTTTTTGGGACCGGAATCGATTTGCGGCCGCTCAAATAATCGGCGGTCAGAGATTGCGGTTGTAGGGCAAGCGCACCGCTTGCCGTTCTTGAATTCGGCAGGCGGAGCGCCTGCCCTGCAAAATCTTCCAGGCGCCCGTTAAAAATTAATTCACCGCCGCGCTCCCCGCGACCCGGACCGATGTCGATCAAGTTATCGGACGCGCGAATGATTTGCTCTTCGTGCTCGACCACCAACAGCGTGTTGCCGCGGTCGCGCAAATTGTGCATCACGCGGACGAGCCGGCCGATATCGCGCGGATGCAAACCAATGCTCGGCTCGTCCATGACGAAGAGTGTATTGACGAGCGAAGCGCCGAGACAGGTGGTGAGATTGACGCGTTGAACTTCGCCACCGCTCAATGTGCGGGTCGACCGATCGAGCGTGAGATAACCGACACCGACTTCGCACAAATAATTCAGCCGCGCGCAAATTTCGTCGCGCAACATCCGTGCGGTCGGGTCGCCATCGACAATGTTGATCTTCGCCAGCAAATCCCGCGCACTGGAAATGGAAAGCGCCGCGAAATCCGGCAGGCTCAACGATTTTTTCCCGACGACGATTTTGTAATTGAGCGCTTCGGGCTGAAAACGCCCCCCACTGCAGCTTGGACAAGTCGTGTACGCGCGGTAGCGGCTGAGCAGCACCCGCATGTGCATTTTATAAACTTGCGATTCGAGCCAGCGGAAGAATCCGCGGACGCCGTACCAACGGTCGTTCTCGTAATCGTCGTCCGTGTATTCGCCACTGCGCTTTTCGCCGTTAATGACGAATTCCTGATCCGCCTTGGGTAATTCTTCGAAAGGAATGTTGATGTCGATCTCTTCGCGGGCGCAGGCCCGGAGCAAATCCTTTTGCGATTCGCCGAACTCGTTCCCACGAAAAACGCGAATGACGCCTTGTTTGATCGACAATGAGCGGTCTGGAATCGCCTTATTCAGATCGATCGCAATCGTTCGGCCAAATCCGCGGCATTCGGGACAAGCACCGAGGGGATTGTTAAAACTAAAAAGCCCCGGCGTTGGCGGCCGGATGTCGACGTCGCAGTGCGCACAGTGCCAGCCAGTGGAAAATGGATGCTCGGAAACTGTAGTGGCCACCGTCCCGGCGGCTTTCATTTGGTTTGCCACTGAGACAGCGGCCTCTACAGCGACAATGTTGATTTTGCCCTTGCCGAAACGGAGCGCGATCTCGAGCGCTTCGACCAGGCGGGCGCGGTTTTCCTGAGTGATCGCGATTCGGTCTTGAATGACCTGAACGCGTGCGCCGAGTCGCTTGATCTTTTTTGGATCGTCATCTACCCGGACGACTTCATTGTCGATCCAAACGCGGAGATATCCCTGTTGTTGAAGGAACTCGAAAAAGTTTCGCGCCTCGGTTTTTGCCGGAACCGATACCCAAAACGTAATCAGAACATTTTTGTCAGCGCAGTCACGCAGGACTTCGTCCGCGATTGATTTTGCGGTCTCGGGCCGGATCTGGCGGCCACAACTTGGACAAAAGGCTTTGGCGATCCGCGGCCAGAGCAATTTCAGATAATCATTGATCTCGGTCATCGTCCCCACGGTGGAGCGGGATGATTTGACCGGGTTCGCTTGCTCGATCGCGATCGCGGGCGGAATTCCTCGGATGTCGTCCACCCGCGGCTTGTCCATGCGGTCAAGGAATTGCCGCATATAAGGACTGAAGGTCTCGACGTAACGCCGCTGGCCTTCCGCGTAAATCGTTTCGAAGGCGAGCGAGGATTTCCCGGAGCCGCTCGGACCGGTCACGACGGTCATTTTCCCGAGCGGAAGATCGACATCGATGCCTTTGAGATTGTTCTGGCGCGCCCCTCGAATCTCGACGCAAGTCGCCGCGGCGACGGCGGTGACGCAATTTTTGTCGGCAACCTTCGAACCCACCGGAGACAATCCGAGATGCTAATGACGTTGGCAAATTTTCCGGGTAGAGCGCGCGTCTCGCGCGCTGTGCTGGATGTCTTGTCCAGCACGCTCTGATTGCGCGTCGCGAGACGGACGAGACGTCCGCCCTACCCGTTAAACCGCTTGGCGAGTTGCTCGCATTGCTGCATGAGCTCTTCGGGGACAACGCCGCCAAGTGAATCGAAAAACTTTTTGTGCCCGGCCAGTTCCTTTTTCCACTGTTCGTGATCGATCTCGAGCAATTCGTCGATGGCATTATGATCGATCTCGAGCTCGGCCAGATCGAGATCATGCAGACCTGGCAGCCAACCAATCGGCGATTTCAGCGCGCCATCGCCACCTTGGCAGCGATCAATGATCCACTTGAGCACGCGCATGTTGTCGCCGAAACCGGGCCAGAGAAATTTCCCGCCCTGGCCTTTGCGAAACCAGTTCACATTAAATATGAGCGGCGGCCTGGTCAGACGCTTTCCGATTGCTAGCCAGTGGCGAAAATAATCGCCGATGTTGTAGCCGCAGAACGGCAGCATCGCCATCGGGTCGCGCCGGACCTGACCAACCGCGCCGGTCGCAGCCGCGGTTGTTTCCGAGGCCATGGTAGCGCCGAGGTAAACGCCGTGTGACCAATCAAACGATTGAAATACCAGCGGCATGGTGTGGCTGCGGCGTCCGCCGAAAATGATCGCGCTGATCGGAACGCCTTCGCCGTCTTCAACATGAGGATCGAGCACCGGATTGTTGCGCATCGGCGTAGCGAAACGCGAATTCGGATGCGCCGCTTTTTCCTTTGAATCGGGTGTCCAATCGTTTCCTTTCCAATCGATCGCGTGTTTCGGCGGCGGACCATCTTTGCCTTCCCACCAAACGTCACCGTCATCGGTCAGCGCGACGTTCGTGTAAAGCGTATCGTGCTCGATAGATTTCATCGCGTTCGGATTCGATTTGTAACTCGTTCCCGGCACGACGCCGAAGTAGCCATTCTCCGGATTCACCGCGAACAACCGCCCATCGCGAATCTGCATCCAGGCGATGTCGTCGCCGACAGTGGTCACTTTCCAGCCGGCGAAATGTTTCGGTGGAACGAGCATCGCGAAATTTGTTTTGCCGCACGCGCTCGGAAATGCCGCGGCCACGTAATGTTTTTTTCCTTCGGGCGATTCAACGCCGAGGATCAACATATGCTCGGCCATCCAACCTTGTTTGCGGGCGAGATAGGAACCGATCCGGAGCGCAAGACACTTTTTGCTCAACAAGACGTTGCCGCCGTAACCGGACCCGACCGAGATGATGGTATTGTCCTGCGGAAAATGACAGATGAAGCGGCGCGCAGGATCGACATCTAATAATGAGTGGACGCCGCGATTCCATTCCGCGGCCGGATCGTTGCCGAGCCGTTGGACTGCGACCTCGCCCATGCGGGTCATGATTCGCATGCTGAGAACGACATAAATCGAATCGGTGATTTCAAAGCCGACTTTGGTCAGCGGCGAATCCGGCGGACCCATGATGTAAGGCACGACAAACAGAGTGCGGCCGGTCATCGCGCCTTTGAGCAAGCCGTGCAGTTTTGAATAAGTGTCGGCCGGTTCGCTCCAGTTATTCGTCGGGCCCGCTTCTTCCTTGGTCGGAGTGCAGATGAAAGTAAACTGCTCGACCCGCGCGACGTCGTTCGGATTGGAGCGATGCAAGTAGGAGCCGGGAACTTTTTTCTCATTCAGCTTGACCAGGACGTTCTGCTTGGTCGCTTCCTGAAGCAGGTAATCGCGCTCGCGCTCCGAACCGTCGCACCAAAAAACATTTTCCGGTTTCGCGAGCAATTCGACTTCATGCACCCAATCGAGCACGGCCTGGTTGCCGGCTTTTCTGTCGCCAATTCCAGATGGCGGCGAAATTGCGGGCGCGAGGTTTTTCATTAGTGATGATGTCGACCCTGGTGAAACCGAGCGAAAGATGAATTTCTTCCGGTTCGGGCGGTTCTCCAAGAATTTTTTCACCCGACCAAGACCTGCAGCTTGCAGCGCTCAATGAATCTTGCACACGCAGGACGGCGACTGTTTAGTGAAAGCATGTTCGGGGTCACTACGTCCGATGATTATCGGCCGGTAACGTGGATGGGGCGTTATCCCGTTGACGTCACAACAATTCTGGTGGGCGTCCATGTCGTTTGCGCAATCTTAACCGCGCTCATCGTCGGCTTTATTCATAACGGCGTGCTCAACTACGCGATGTTCGACAGCGCTCAGGTTTGGCACGGGCAGCTTTGGCGGCTTGTCACCTATGCTTTCATCCATCCGCCCTCAGGTTATGCGTTGCTTTGGTTCGCGATCGAAATGTACATGCTCTTTTTCTTTGGACGCGAAGTGGAACGGTTCATCGGTCAGCGCGCTTACATTTGGCTTTATGCGCTTTTGTTATTAGTACCGGCGTTGATTTTGACCCTGTGGGGCCTGCAGACCCGCACAGGATTGGCCGGTTCCGGCGCGCTGCATTTTGCAGTCTTCGTCGCGTTCGTGACTCTTTACCCCAACGTTCAATTCTTCCTGCGCATCCCAGCGAAATGGATTTTCGTAATCCTGGCCGCAATTGGGACGTTGAGCGCACTGGCGGCGCATGACTGGCAAAACCTTGTCGTCCTTTGGGCGAGTACCGCACTAGCCTTCCTCTTCATTGAATTGCGCGGGGCCGGGCCAGAACTGGCCTGGTTGACTAATTTGAAAGGTCGATTGCAGCCGAAGCCAAGACTTCACATCGTGCAAAAGCCGAGCGCCCGGCGCGTGGTGGAACCCGATGACGTAATCGCTTCGGTCGATCCGATCCTGGACAAGATTTCAAAGTCCGGCCTGGGCAGTCTGACCGAGACGGAGAAAAAAATTCTCGACCAGGCGCGCAATCGATTGCTGAAAAAAGATTAAGGCGTTTGTAGGGCAAGCCCATCGCTTGCTGTTCTGCGCTGGCAGGCGGAGCGCCTACCCTACAACTACTCAGATTGAGGGCGCGCTCAAAAGCGTGCCGATAAATTCATCCACGTTCTCAGCGTGGAGCAATAATGTCCGAAGCGGCCGGTCCTTGGTGATACGCGCAATCGCGCCGACCACGACAAGATAATCGCTGATTAGTCTTTCCGGCACCGCGATCAGAAAAATCAGGTTCGCCGTTTCACCTTTGTCCGTCCACGGAATTCCGGCTTCGCTCCGGCCGACGCCGACGATAATTTCGTCGACTAACTTCGTGCGGACATGCGGAAACGCGACGCCATCAGCGGCATAGGTGGAATTGGTCGTTTCGCGCGCCTGCAGCTGTTCCAAGAATTTTTCGGGATTGTTGATTTTACCTGCGCCGACGAGCAGATCTACGATCGCGTGCATTGCTTCCGCCTGGGTGCGGGCGCGGAGATTGAGCACCATTTGTTTTGGATCGATCAGATCGGCCAGGGCGATGGACATGAGGAATTGTTGGATTCTGCTCCAGTTATCCAGTTAATTGATCAGCCGTGGCAACTGAAAACAGTGGACCAGCTGTAAATGAGGAGACGACCGTCTCGCTCCAGCGGAGCCTTTACGATCCCGGCTACGTCAACGCGATGTCGCATTTTTATCGCGGTGAAATGGGACGGATCATGGTCTGGCGGCAACGGCTCGACATCACGACCAACTGGGCCATCACAAGTAGCACCGCCATCATCACCATTGCATTTTCCAATGCGGCCGTGCCTCACATTATTTTCTTTTTCAATCTCGCGATCGTTTGGGTGATGCTCTGGATCGAAGCGCGGCGCTATCGCTTTTACGATGCCTTCCGCGCGCGCATCCGGATGCTGGAAGCGCATTTTCTGGTTCCAATGGTGATGGAGAATCGCGATCTGCTGCAGGGGGAATGGAAGAAACTGGTGTGTGAAGACCTTATTCTGCCTTGCTTCAAAATCAGCAAACTGGAAGCGATCGGTCGCCGGCTGAAACGCAATTACGTTTTCATCTTCATTCTCATTTTGGTGGCGTGGATCACCAAGATCTTTCTCCACGCGCCGCGCGCGATGGAAGGCGTGCCGGATTTTTATCGCGCGCTGCGCGTCGGCCACATCCCATCCTGGCTGGTCGCGTTCGTCTTGGTCGGCACTTTTGCGAGCGTTATCAGCATCACCATTTACGTCAGCAAAAAATCTTCCGGCGAAATTTCCGAGTTCGGCACCCATCGCTCGCTCTGGCGAATCTGAAGAAGTTGATAGTTGGTAGTTGAGAGTTGATGGAAAAACGCGACATGCCACCGGCTATCAACCATCAACAATCAACTAACAACTTCGCGAAGCTTTGCGACATCGTCGCGAAATTGCGTGCGCCCGGCGGTTGTCCGTGGGACCGGGAGCAAACCCACGAATCGCTTTTGCCGGCGACCATCGAAGAAGCGTATGAAGTGGCCGAAGCGGCCCGCGCCAGGAACGACGCTCATTTTCGGGAAGAACTTGGCGATCTTCTCCTGCTCGTCGTGATGCACGCCGAGATCGCCCGCGAAGCAGGGCGATTTAACGTCGACAACGTGATTGCAGAGATCACTGAGAAACTGATCCGGCGACATCCGCACGTTTTTGGTCCTGTGGCGGCCGGCGTCTCGCCTGCGAAACGCTCGTCCACAGCAGCCGAGACGGCTGCCACCACAGACGCCGGCGCGGTTTTAAAACAATGGGAAGCGATCAAGCGGGAGGAGAAAAAACGCGATCACCACTATCTCGCCAGCCTCCCGAGAGCATTGCCCGCTTTAATGCGCGCGCAAAAAGCGCAAAGCAAAGTCGCTCGCGTGAATTTCGATTGGACAGAACTGCGCGATGTCATTGCGAAAGTTGAAGAGGAACTCGGCGAACTGAAGCACGCGATTCAAGCCGAAGATCGACAATCGATCGAAGATGAAACCGGCGACTTACTGTTCGCAGTCGTGAATCTGGCGCGCAAAAGCAAGCTCGACGCCGAAACCGCGCTGCACTCCGCCACGAACAAATTCGTCAACCGATTTAATTTATTGGAAGATGAACTGCGAGCTCGGGGCAAGAGACTGGGCGATGTCGATCTGGCAGAGCTCGATGAAGTCTGGAATAAAGTGAAAATGACGAAGTCCGAATGACCAATGCCGAAGGAATGACGAAATCCGGAATGACTAGCTCAGCGCGTGGCTCCTTTCGACATTTGTCATTCGTCATTTAACGTTCATATTCCCCGTCCCCGATGCAGATCCTGATTAATTTCCTGCTCGCGATTTATGTTCTGGTCGCGCTTCTGATGTTGCTGGTCATTTTGATGCAGCGGCCGAAGAGCGAGGGACTGGGCGCGGCCTTTGGCGGCGGCGTGACCGAAAACATTTTCGGCGCCCAAACCACCAACGTGCTGGTCAAGTTCACCGCCTGGTTGGCGGGGATCTTCTTCGCTCTCACATTTACTTTGTCAGTCTTGTATTCGCACAAGACGAGTCGCGACACCGGATTGCGCCGCGAATTGCTAAAACAGCAAACCGCCGCACAACCTTCGGGGTCGGGATCGCCGGTTAATCCTAATGCGCCAGCAGTTCCGGCTCCGGGCGCACCTGTTTTGCCAGCCACCAGCGCGGCGCCAAGCCCTTCAGCAACAACAACGCCGCCGATCGTTCCATCTGCTTCGCCTAAAGCGTCCCCGAAACCGAAGTAAACTGTTCGCCGGAAGCGGTTCGGCGACGTAACGCAAATGTCACTTTATCGACATTTGTTCGTAACAATCTTTCCCTAGCGTCCGTTCGGTTTACACCGAGTGAATGCCAACCAACCCAACCGAAGGAAAACTATGCCTAACCAAAAATTCATCTCACGGGCAGCAGGCGCGGGCCTGGCTGCAATCATGCTTCTGCCGTTGCAATCTCTCCGAGCGGAAACGTCCTCCGACTCCGAGCGGCTCCAAAAACTGGAGCAGGCGGTCGAGCAGCTGCAAAAACGCAACGCCGAGTTGGAAAAAGAAGTCAGCAGCTTGAAGAAAACGGCGTCCAACATTGCTCCACCTGCGGAAGGACCGACCAAGACGCAAAAAACGTACGATGGCAAAACGTATGTTGAAACAAACGTTCCCGTTGAAAAAACCGCGGCCGACAAATGGAAATTATCGACGCCCATCACTGAAATCGAACTCTATGGCGACGTCCGGCTGCGTTATGCGTACCAGGGCGGACAGACCGACGACAATTCTCCGTTGGCCCGCCCCGCAAACGGAATCGCGGGCCATGACGACTGGCAGGAACGGGAACGGGAACGCTACCGAATCCGGCTAGGCTTGAGGGGAACGCTGCTGGACGATTGGTTCTTTGGAATTCGGTTGGAAACCGGCACCAGTTCGCGATCGACTAACGTAACGTTCGCCGATGAATCATCCGGTGGACCATTCTCGAAAGGCAGCGATAGCATCAACGTGGGTCAAGCTTATCTCGGCTACAAAGGTTTCAAAGACATTACGTTAACTGGCGGCCGCATGCCAAATCCGCTCGTTAACACGCCAATGGTTTGGGATCCCGACATCAATCCGGAAGGTCTCGCCGAACAATGGAAACACACCTTCAGCTTTGGGAGCACGGGTGGCGAAGCGCCGGAGTCTTACACCAAGGACGGCGCCAAGAACGTCGCTCCGGTCGCGGTAAAATCCGAGCCCTTGGTCAAGCTCGATATCTTCGTCAACCTGGCTCAATTCATTTATGACGATTCGAATCCGGAAAATCCGCTTGGCCCACGCGCGACGACGACTGCGAACGGCGGCCATCAGTTAGTTCCCAACACGGATGCATTCCTGATGGCGTGGCAGGCCGGAGCGAAAGTTACGTTTCCGAAAGGCATTTTCTTTCAGGTCGCCCCAACCCTCTACAATTATACCGGCAACGGTGACACCTTTAACGCTCATTACCAGGGCGGCGATCCAAATCTGACGAACGCGGCGTCATTGGCCCAGAACCAGACTGGCATCAACAGTCTCCTCGTCTTTGACATGCCGATGGAGCTCGGGTGGAAGATCGGCCAGTTGCCGATGCACATCTTCGGCGATTTTGCCGCGAATCTGGAAGCGGACGAACGCGCGAAAGCTGCGGGACATCCCGGGTTCGGCGATCAACGTTATGCGTTTCAAGCTGGCGCGGGAGTTGGGCAGCTAAAGAAAAAGAATGACTGGCAAATCGATGCTTACTACCAACTTTCCGAGCAGTACTCGCTCGATCCCAACCTTGTCGACGACGATATTTTCGACGGTCGCCAGAACATGGAAGGCGTCGTGGTTAAGGCAGGATATGCACTGAGTGATGCTGTTAGTTTGAACCTGACCTATCACTATGGCTGGCGTTACGATGACAATCTCGGCACCGGCGGAACACCGATCGCCATTGGAATCAATCCACTCGACCAGTACCAACTGTTCTTCGCCGACATCAACATCAAATTCTAAAGAACAGTAGGGCGATTAAGACTACAAGGTTAGGTCAACGAAAGCCCGCCCGGAGAGCGCTCCGGCGGGCTTTCCCCCTTTAACGGAACTCCGATGTCGATCTTAACGTTACCGCGATTTTCATTTGAAGCGCCGCCGGCAGGAACGGAAGCGCTGCACCGTGTTCGCGCGACCTGGATCTCCGACGTTCATCTTGGGACAAGGACGAGCAACGCGGAGGCGTTGCTCCAATTCCTGCGCGATTACGATTGTGAGAAGCTCTATGTCGTCGGCGATTTGATCGACATCTGGCAGTTGCGCCGCGGACGTTACTGGCCGCAAACGCACAATGACGTCATTCAGAAAATTCTGCGCAAAGCGCGCAAAGGCGTGCCGGTCGTTTACATCCCTGGAAATCACGACGAGTTCGTGAGCACGTTTGACGGCGCTTACGGAAACATTTCGATCCAGCAACACGCCATTCACGTCACGGCTGATGATCGCCGCATTCTGGTGATTCACGGGCATGAACTCGACACCGTCGTCCAAAATGCGAAGTGGCTCGCTTATCTTGGCGATGCCGGCTACCAGTTTTTGCTCTCGCTTAATCCGGCGATCAACTTTGTCCGCCGGCGGTTCGGGCTCGGTTACTGGTCGCTCAGCGCTTACGCGAAGAAGCGAGTCAAGGACGCGGTCAGCTTCATCGGCGAATTCGAGAAGGCGGTCGTCCGCTATGCCGAGAAGTTCCGGGTGGATGCGGTTCTGTGCGGCCACATTCATAATGCCGCCGTTCATCAATTCGCCGGCGTCGGTTATTACAATTGCGGAGACTGGGTCGAGAGCTGCACCGCCATGGTGGAGCGGCATGATGGCAGAATCGAGCTCGTCAGTTATCCGCCGTTTCCAGCGTCGCGCTCTGCGAAAATTGCCGTTCCGGAAGGAGTATTATGACGCAACGGCTGCTCGCGTTGTCGATCTTACTGGCAGGTCACAATCACCTAGAGCCCGATCGATAACTTCATCCCACACGACGAGGAACCGAGTCTGCTTGCGCGCAGATTAATGGATGAAACGAAGCGTTCGGGAAACTGAATATTGTTCGCTCGCCGATTCGGAGCGAAACTTCCACGGCATGAATACGAGAGAGTTCATCGACAAGCTTCGCGCCGCTCAGAACAAGGGGCTGATTTTTACCAATTCGGATGGCGACGCCGTCCACCCCGGTTATCACCTAACCGAAATCAAGGCGGCACTCTTCGACGCAGTTGACTGCGGCGGACAGGTGAATCGTTGGCCGGAAACAATTTTCCAATTATGGGTGCCGGAGAATCGCGATGATGAGTACATGAAAGCCGATAAGTTCGTCCGAATTTACGAGAAGGTCCGGGGATCGATTCCGCTCGACGAAAACGCCGAAGCGCGGGTCGAATACGGAGACGAGAATTTCTTTCCGAGTCTTTACAAAATCGACTCCATCTCGGTCGAGAAAAACGTGCTGCGGGTCTTACTGCAACCGCCTGAAACGACCTGTAAAGCGCGCGATCGCGCTATTGATTCAAATGCGGAACCCTGCTGCGCCTGATCTGCTCGAAGAACCGAAACTATGAAACAAAAAGTCCTGTTCATCTGTGTTCACAACAGCGCCCGCAGCCAGATGGCAGAAGCGTTTCTGAATCTCGCTTGCCCTGATTACTTCGAAGCGCACAGCGCAGGCCTCGAGCCGGGAACATTGAACCCGCTCGCCGTCGAAGCGATGAAGGAGATCGGAATCGATATCTCCGGCAAGAAACCGCAAGGTGTATTCGATGTTTTTAAGAGCGGACAGCGTTTTTCGTACGTAATCACGGTTTGCGATGAATCGGAGGCCGAGGGCTGTCCGATATTCCCCGGCGTGACCAGGCGGTTGCATTGGAGCTTCGCCGATCCAGCCGCGCTCACTGGCTCACGTGAAGAACGCCTCGAAGGAACACGCCAGATTCGCGACCAGGTTCGCGCCCGTATCGAAATGTGGTGCGATGAAATGTGTGCGGTAGACGCGTAACGCACGTCACATCCTGCGGAGATTCGGCCAGGCGGGGTTGTTACCGAATCGTCACGTCGTTTTGACAATTCGTAACCTGACCGGGCCCGAACCGCGATTACGCTCGATCATGCGCGTAATCACGATTAAACGAACCGTTTTCAAGGGGAACCGAGCCAAAACATCGACCAGTCATCGATCCATTCGCCAATTCGCTCGAGATTTTTTTGCGACCGAAAACCACCTGGAGTTTGCCATCGAAGCGCTAATCTTCAGCGCGCTCCTCGCGATTTCAGCGTGGCCGATCGTCGCGGCGGCCGGGGCAATCACCGGGCTTCTGCAATCGGGGGCGAGTTAAAAAAATTGTTTGCAGGTTCAAAATGTTCTGTAATAGTTAACCAGATGGTTAAATATTCGCCAACTAACTTGAATCGAACGTTCGCCGCCCTGGCCGATCCAACCCGGCGCCGAATTCTCACTCATCTCTCTCGGGGCGATCGATGCGTGACTGACCTCGCCCGGCCGCACGCGATGTCGTTGCCGGCCGTCTCCAAACATTTGCGCGTGCTCGAGAAAGCGGGGCTGCTGCGACGCCGGCGCTACGGGCGCGTCCATCAATTGAAATTGGAAGCCAAGCCGATGCAGCGAGCGATTCGCTGGATCGAAGAGTACCGGAAATTTTGGGACGGCTCGCTTGATCGCCTAGCGGACTATTTGGAAAGAACGAATAAACCAGTCGGCAAGAAAGAAAGGAAATAATGTGTCCGGTATGCGTAGCGAACATCGCGCTGACGGCCGCAAGTGCTACTTCCGGCGGAGGACTGGCGGCGTTCGTTCTAAATAAGCTTTGCCGAAAGAAACAAAACAACCAAACCAAGAGGGAACAAAATGAAACTAGCAGAAATGGAGCGAGAAGTCGTATCGGAAGCTGAGTGGCTCGTCGCGCGCAAGGATTTGCTGACGCGAGAAAAAGAATTCACCCGCCAGCGGGACGCGCTTAGCGCAGCGCGTCGCAACCTGCCAATGGTGAAGACCGACAAGAACTACGTGTTTGAAGGGCCGGACGGTAAAGAAACGCTGGCCGATCTCTTTGACGGGCGCAGTCAATTGATCGTGTATCATTTCATGCTCGGTCCGGACTGGGAAGAGGGTTGCAAGAGCTGCTCGTATCTGGCCGATCATTTTGATGGAGCCAACTGGCATTTGCCGCATCGCGACGTCATGTTCGTGGTTATATCGCGAGCGCCGCTTTCCAAGCTCGAATCATACAAGAAACGCATGGGCTGGCGGTTCAAGTGGCTGTCCTCGCACGGCAACGACTTCAACTTCGACTATCACGTCTCATTCACCAAGGAGGAAGAGCAGAAGAACAAGGTCTATTACAACTATGGAGAGGGAGAATTCATGAGCGACGAACTCCCCGGCCTGAGCGTGTTTTATAAGGACGAAAACGGCGACGTCTTTCACACCTACTCCACTTATGCGCGTGGGCTCGACATTTTAGTCGGGACTTACAACTTCCTCGATCTCGTGCCTAAGGGTCGCGACGAAAATCCCGACTCAACGATGGATTGGGTCAGACGGCACGATCAGTACCCTGCCTGAACGGAAACGAGAAACATGACTACGAAAAATAATGTGGCAGAAGCGGCCGTCATCGAACGAGCTTTCAACGCGCCAGTCCCGAAGGTTTGGAACGCAATCACCGACGGCGATGAAATGCGACAGTGGTATTTCGACCTGAAGGAATTCAAGCCCGTGGTCGGTTTTGAATTTGAATTCGTCGTCGAGCACGAACGCATGACCTACCATCATCTTTGCAAGGTCACCGAGGTGATCCCGCAAAAAAAGATCGCCTACACCTGGCGGTACAAAGGACACGATGGTGATTCGCTGGTCACGTTTCAGCTGTCGGCCGATGGCGACAAAACGCGGCTGAAGCTAACGCACGAAGGTTTGGAGACTTTCCCGAAAACGCCGGCGTTCGCTCGCGAGAATTTCCTGAAGGGCTGGACAGAAATTATTGGCTCGGAGCTCAAGCAGTTTGTTGAAAAAGGAGGAAAATCATGACCGCGAAGGCATCAGATAAAGTCTCGCTCGAAATCAAACGATTCATCAACGCTCCGCGCGATCGCGTTTACGCCGCGTGGACCGATCCGGCGCAATTAAAAGAATGGTGGGGGCCCGAAAGTGTTCGCACTCGCAACCTTGTCGCCGATGCCCGCGTGGGCGGTAAGTATCGATGGGATCTCACCAATCCGGAAGGCGAGGAGATGACTGTATTCGGTGAATACCGCGAGCTCGTTCCGGGAAAGAAGATTGTCTTCACCTGGAAATGGGATGACGACGAGAATTGGGTAGAGCACAACAGCGTCGTGACGGTGGAGCTTACTGATCGCGATGGCGGCACTGAAGTGCGTTTGACTCACGAGAAGCTGCCAAGCGCGGAGTCGCGCGATCGTCATAACGAGGGCTGGAACAGCGTTCTGGATCGACTCGAAAAATTCTTCAACAAGTAATTCAAACAACGGAGTAACAAAGATGAATACCGAACAAGTTGCGCAGAAAGTGGTGGAGTTGGTTCGCAAGCAAGCGTGGCACGAAGCACTCGACACGCTTTATGACAAAGACATCGTGAGCGTGGAAGCTCGCACCAGCGACGGCAGTTCACCGGAGACGCGCGGAATGGACGGCGTTCGCGGCAAGATCGATTGGTGGCTTGATGCAATGGAAGTCCACAGCTTCAAAGCGAATGGACCCTTCGTCGCGCACGACCGGTTCGTGGTGCAATACGACGCCGACGTGACGGACAAGAATTCCAAAAAGCGGTTCCAACTATCCGAAGTTGGCGTTTACACAGTGAAGAACGGAAGGATTCTGCGCGAGGAATTTTTGCCGCGGGCCGGCGCCTAGTATTCGCAAAACGCGTCGTCCGGATAGCAATACAGCCAGCGTTCCTCCGGTTGCGCGGAAGCGATGACCGGATGTCCGGCGGCGCGTGCGTGTTTGCTGGCGTGATGATTAGGAGAGCTGTCGCAACATAAAGTCACGCCGCACTGCTGACAGGTGCGGAGATGCACCCATTCCGCACCGATTTTCACGCATTCAGCGCATTCCCGAGTCTCCGGCTGTTTGACGGATGTGATCGCATTGAGATGAGCGCAGCCTCGATCGGACATAATTTTAATTGCGCTCAGCCGAAGCGGCGAGGGCGGTTTGGATACCAGCGATGGCCATTCCGCCCTCGCCGACCGCGGCAGCGCAACGTTTGATCGAACCGGAACGGACGTCGCCCGCGGCAAAGATATTTGGAACGCTGGTCTCGAGTGCGCCCGGCTTGCGTTTATTCTCTTTCCAGCCCGGCGTGTTCGTCACTTCCGTTCCCGTCCTGATGAAACCTTTTTCGTCGCGCTCGATGTCGGGTGGAAGCCACTCAGTGCACGGGTTCGCGCCGATCATGGAAAAGATTGCCGGTGTCCGGACGACGCGACGTTCGCCCGTCTTGGTATTTTCCAGCTCGGCTTCTTCAAGCATTTTGTTGCCCGTCAGTTTTCGGATCTGAGTATGATAAAGAATCTCGATGTTTTTCTGCTTTGTCACCCGCCGGGAAAGATAAGTGGACATTTTCGAGAGATCATCGCCGCGGACAACAAGCAAAACCTTGGCCGCGCCATCGGAAAGAAACATCGCCGCCTGTCCCGCTGAATTCCCACTGCCGACGACGATGACAGTTGCTCCCCGACAAATTTTACCTTCGAGCGCGGTCGCAGCGTAATAAACGCCCATTCCTTCAAATTGTTCGCGTCCCTCCGCGCCTAATCGGCGGTAATCGGCGCCAGTTGCTATGAGGACACTTTTTGCGTGAAGCACCGCGCCGCAGCCATCAACTTGAAGGCAGGCGCGGTATTCACTGGCGCCATTATAGTTAAGAGAGAGCGCTTGCGACGGTGTGGAAAATTTCGCACCGAAGCGATACGCCTGAAGCTGGGCCAGCCAGGTCAAGTCGCCACCGCTGATCCCGGTTGGGAAACCAAAAAAGTTCTCGATCAATGAGGAGGAACCAGCCTGACCGCCCGGCGCGTAACTTTCGAGCACAACTGTTTTTAATCCTTCGGATGCGGCGTAAACGGCGGCGGCCAGACCGGCCGGCCCGGCACCGACGATTGCAAGGTCGGCCGTGATTTCGGTTTCGTTCTCGAACGCGAGCGGACGAAGCAAACCAACAACCTGCGCGACTTCGCGTAATGAAGGTCTGCGCAAAGGAATGCCTGCCGGCGTTATCAACACCGGCAAATCGCGGTTCGTCACGTGGAGGCGTTTGCTCAAGGCCTGTCCTTGTTCGCTTTCGAATTCGATGAGCCGATGCGGAATATGATTTTTATCGAGGAAATCATCGAGCTGGCGTCCTTCGCGGTCGCCGCGCGCCGCGAGCACGCGCAACCCGGCAAATTCCGGATCGCGCCGTAAACGACGGCGGCGCATGATGAGCGCATTCACAATAGTCGCGCTGACCCCGGGCAATTCGGCGAATGCGCGCTGAAGATTAGTCGCGGGGATGTAAAGTATCTCGCATTCCAATGAGGTGACACGTGCGCTAGCCAGGGCCGATGTGCCCTGCAACATGGCGACGTCGCCCAGGAAGTCGCGCTCGTGCGCGGTGGCGAGGATTTGTTCGGTGTCATCGCGCTGCTCAAAAGCCTGGATCTCGCCGCGCAAGACAATGGCCAGGCCGAGATCGCGCTGACCAGCTTTGTAAACCAGATCGCCGCGCTTCAAGACTCGCCGTTCTCCCAATGGCTCAAGCAAAGAAAGTTGACGATCGTCCAGTTTCGGAAAGGCGACACTTTCCGTATCGCGATAAAACTGTTCGTCTTCCTGTTCCGCCGGCGTCATTTGAATACCTTACGCTCGCAACCACTCCTGCGCAGCATGGATATCCGCTTGTGTTAATTCATGGCCGCCCTGGAAAAATCGAATCGTGACGTCCGCCCCCGCGTTGCGCAACAGTTCTGCCAACTGTTTTGTTTCCGACGCAGGCACGATCGGGTCGACTGATCCCGCGCCGATCATTACGCGCACGGAAGAAAGGTCTGGCTGACTCTCGGGAACTAACGGGACCATTGCTCTAAATAGTATCGCGGCGGCTAACGTTTCCGCGCGAAGTAAAAGGATACTCGCGGCGATGTTGGCGCCATTGGAATAGCCAGCGGCAACAATTTTCTTCAGATCGAACTCGTAGCGCTGGGCTGCGGCGACCACGAAATCGGCCAGCTCGTGGGTGCGCTTCTTCAAATCCTCCAAGTCGAACACGCCTTCGGCGAGGCGACGAAAGAAACGCGGCATCCCGTTCTCGAGCACCTTGCCGCGCGGACTGAGCAACGAAGCATTCGGATCGAGCTCGCGTCCAAGCGGAATCAGATCGCGTTCGTTTCCACCGGTCCCATGCAACAGCAAAAGCGTGCGACTCGAGCTGCCGGGAACGAATTCGTGAATGAAATCAGGCTGCGGGCTCAAGTGATACGAGCCGGCTCAGGACGAAATCGAATCACCGCGGCAATGCAGAGCAAAACGGAAATCGTGACCACGACGAGCTGCGTAAGTTTGAATGGAGACTCGGTTTGCGTCGGTGCGAGCGCATGGAGAGCCGGAACCTTCTCGAACGATTGCACGACCAACACGAATAGATTGAAATAGAGACAGATCACCGCGCCGACGACGTAGATCCAACGCCAGGCCCCGGTCAGGTTTTTTCGATAGCGCGCGAAAATCGTCAGTGCCAGGAATGGCAGTGAGATAATTCCGAGACCGATCGCGGGTGTGAAACCGTGAAACGGAAAGAAGAAACCCGTTACCGTGGTCAAGACCGCGGTGATCAGGAACCACTTCGTCCAACCATCGACGCGATTGCCGCCGAGCATCCCGAACACAACTATCAAGCCGTTGAAAATCGCGACCAGACTGATCAGGGTATGAATAATCGTGTAGATGTGAAGTATCATTTTGCTACTCCTTTGTTGTCACTGCTAGTCGCCGGTTGATCGCACCGTTATTACACGTGTGCCGGCGATTCGTCCGGCAGTGGTTTTTCTTGCTGTTTCGCTGCCGATTCTCGACCTGCGAACAGCCGCTCGATCACATAAAACGTCACTGGGATCAGAAAGATCGCGATGCCCGAGGCGGCGATCATTCCGCCGATCACGGTCGAGCCGAGGATGCGGCGGGCGACCGCTCCCGAGCCGCTGGCGAACCACAATGGCAGCATGCCGAAGATGAAAGCAAAGGAAGTCATCAGGATCGGACGCAAACGCAAACGCGCGCCTTCAAGTGTCGCGTCGAGCAGGGGTTTGCCTTTTTCGTATTCGTCCTTTGCGAATTCAACAATCAAGATGGCGTTCTTTGCGGCCAGTCCGATGAGCATGATCAATCCGATCTGCGCGTAGATATTGTTTTCCATCCCGCGCAGCCAGAGCGTGAGGAACGCGCCGAGCACCGCGACCGGCGTACCGAGCAAAACGCTGAATGGCAGCGACCAGCTTTCGTAAAGCGCAGCGAGAATGAGGAAAACGAAAATGAGCGACATTCCAAAGACGACGGTGGGCGAAACGCCTTGCTGCGCTTTCTTTTCCTGATACGAGATGCCGAGATAATCGTAGCCCATTTCGTTAGGCATGGTTTGTCGAAAAACTTCTTCGAGCGCAGCCATCGCCTGGTTCGAGCTATAACCCGGTGCGGCAGCGCCGTTAATTTGAGCGGAGCGATATTCGTTATACCGGAGCGTGAATTCCGGACCGGCGACGTCTTTGATCGTCGAGATCGCGTCGAGCGGGACGGGAGTGCCGTTCGCGTTGCGAACGAAGAATTGGCCGACGTTCTTCGCGTCGGTCCGGTAATCGCCTTCCGCTTCGATATAAACCTGCCAGGTGCGACCGAACCGGTTGAAGTAGTTCACGAAGAATCCGCCCATGAATGTCTGGAGCGTTTGATAAACCGAGGCGAGATCGATTCCTTGCTTGATTACTTTGTCGCGGTCGACGTTCACGAATACCTGAGGGACATTTGGCAGAAATGTGGGAATGAGGGTGGCCAGCTCCGGCCGTTTTCGCGCCGCGTCGAGAAACGTCTTCAGATTTTGCGCGAGAAAGACGACGTCTTTGCCGGCGCGATCTTCCAGTATGAACTGGAATCCACCGGAAGTGCCCACGCCGGGAATCGCCGGCGGCGGAAAAGCGAAGGCGAGACCTTCGCTGACACCGGCGAGCTGTTTGTTAATGTTCGCCTTGATGGCGGTGTATTGTTCTTCCGGCTTGGTCCGTTCACTCCAGGGCTTGAACGTGACGAAGAAGAACGCGCTGTAAGTATTTTGCACGAGACTAAGCAAACTGAATCCGACGACGCTGGTCGTGTACTGAACGCCCGGAATTTTACTGAGAATGTCTTCGATCTTGCGCGCAGCCTGGTCGGTGCGTTCGAGTGACGATGCGTCGGGTAATTGAAGTGCGAGATAAACGTATCCTTGATCTTCTTCCGGTAGGAATCCGCTCCGCAGGCGGGATCCAAACAGTCCCGCACCTACTGCGAACACCGCGAGCAGCACGAAGCTGAGCACGGCTTTTCGAATGGCGATGCGCGACCAATTTACGTAGCCATGCGTCGCGCTGCCGAACACGCGATTGAACCGGTCGTAAAACCAGCCGAGCGGTCCGCGCGTTTTCGTTCGCGGACGCAGCAACAGCGATGAAAGCGCAGGACTAAGCGAAAGCGCGTTGAACGCGGAGAAGATGACGGAGATCGCGATCGTTAGGGCGAATTGTTGATATAAACGTCCGGTAATCCCGGGAAGAAACGCCGTTGGAATGAAGACTGCAGAAAGAACAAGGGCAATGCCGATGACTGGTCCGGACACTTCGCGCATCGCCTGCAGCGTTGCCTCACGCGGCGCCATGCCTTCTTCAATGTGACGTTCGACGGCTTCGACCACGACAATCGCGTCATCAACCACCAGACCGATCGCGAGCACGAGACCGAAAAGTGAAAGCGTGTTGATCGAAAACCCGAACAGCGGGAAAAACACAAATACGCCGATGAGCGAGACCGGCACCGCGCAGAGCGGAATGAGCGTGGCGCGCCAGCCTTGTAAAAAGATGAAGACCACCAAAACGACGAGCGCGAGCGCTTCAAACAACGTCTTCAAAATTTCGCGCAGGCCTTCCGTGACCGAAAGCGTTTGATCGAGCGAGACCGCGAAGTCCATGTCGGCTGGGAAACGTTGCTTGGCTTCCGCCATTAATTTGCGGACGCCCTGCGCCGCTTTGACAGCGTTGGTTCCAGGAAGTTGATAGCAGGCGAGAATCGCCGCCGGTTTTCCATTGAGCTTGCCTTTTAAGTTGTAAGTTTGCGCGCCGAGATCGATGCGCGCGATGTCTTTTACCCGCACAAATGATCCGTCCGGATTTGCCCTGACGACGATCTCGCCGAATTCCTCCGGCGTTTGCAATCGTCCCTGCGCGCGAACGGTGTAAGTAAATTTTTGTCCGCTCGGAATGGGTTCGCCGCCGATTTGACCGGCGGGATTGACGTTGTTCTGCTTTTGCACCGCGGTGATGATGTCGGGCACAGTGATCCCGAGCTTGGCGAGTTGATCGGGTTTAACCCATAACCGCATCGCGTACTGTCCCGCGCCGAAAACCTGCACATTGCCAATACCAGGAACACGCGTGAGTTGATCGAACAGATTAATGTAGCCGTAATTGGCGAGAAAGACTCCATCGTAGGTCCCCTTAGGCGAATAGAGAGAGATCAACATCAGCGGCGCCGTTGTCGATTTTTTAACGGTCACGCCATAGTTGTTCACGTCGGCGGGCAATTGCGATTGCGCTTGCGCCACGCGCAGCTCCGTCAGGACCTGATCAATATTCGGGTCGGTTGCGATGTCGAAATTAACGATCAATCGAATGTCGCCGTTATTGGCGTTGATCGAGTACATGTAGTTCATGTTGTCGACGCCGCTCATCTGCTGCTCGATCGGCGCCGCGACCGATTGCTCGATCGTCAACGAATCCGCCCCGGTATAATGCGTTTGCACCTGGATCTCGGGCGGGGCGATTTGCGGATATTGCGCGATCGGCAACGCGAGAATGCACACGCCACCGATGAGCGTCATCAGAATCGCGATGACTATCGCAACGATGGGCCGCCTAACGAAGAACTCCGACATGGCTCAATGCCCTGACGGTGAAGGTGTCGATGTTGCGGCGGCCATTTGGTCGGTCGGCGGCGCCCATTCCTTCACGCTAACGGTCGAACCTTCGCGCGCTTTTTGTAACCCTTGAACGACGACTCGGTCGCCGGGCTTCAATCCATCGGTTACTTCCCACAACGCGCCGATGCGCTCGCCCATTTTCACCGGACGAATGCTGACTTTGTTGTTTTGATCGACAACGGCGACCTGGTAATTGCCTTGCAGCTCCGTCACTGCTTCCTGCGGAACGACCATCGCGCCTTTTTTCATATCAGCGACAAAGCGCACCTTTCCGAACTGCCCAGGTCGCAAAATGTTTCCGGGATTCGGAAACGTGACATAGTACCGAATTGAACCAGTCTTTGGATCGAGGTTACGATCGAGCGCGTAAAAAGTTCCTTTGTGCGGATACACCTCGCCGTTGCCGAGAATCAATTGGAAGTCGAGGCTCTTTATGTACGCTTCTCGTTCTTTCTGGTCAGGATGACGTGACACAAAATCGGTGAACGGGCCTTCGCCTGCAGTGACGATCGCTTTTATCGGATCGATTTGGGAGACCGTGGTAAGCGGTCCAGTGCTCGGACCAACGAGATCGCCAACTTGGTTATTCGCGAATCCCGCGACCCCGTCAATCGGCGCCGTCACCCTTGCGTATTCGAGATTGAGCTCCGCTTGCTTCACCGCTGCTTGGTCCGCTTCGACATTCGCCCTGCTTGATCCGGCGGCTGCGATGGCAGTATCTCGCTCCTGGTCGCTGATCACTTTTTTGTTAAACAAATCAATCGCGCGCTTTTCGTCCGCGTCAGCTTTGACCTGATTGGCTTGGTCTTTTGCCAAAGTGCCCTTGGCTTGTGCTAACGCAGCTTCGAAGGGGCGTGGATCGATTTGGAAAAAGACCAAGCCAATCAGGTCAAAGCTGACG
>Ga0193750_1000016_pt1 | contig 119374 bp, 104 predicted proteins | sample L1c1metaG_FD_160569 | JGI IMG/M metagenome (GOLD analysis project Ga0193750, IMG submission 160569) | Soil microbial communities from a riparian zone of the East river system, Colorado, United States - L1c1 | ecosystem: Environmental > Terrestrial > Soil > Riparian zone | place: USA: East... | reverse complement strand
GCCTACGATTTCGCCAGCGCTCGCCTCCTTGGTTTCGATTTGTTCGAGACCGGAATGGGTAAAGAGCGCCGTGACGGTAGCGCGTTCGCGATTTCCATCGCGATGAAGACAGACAATCGAATCGCCAACGCTTACGCGGCCGCTAACGATGCGACCAAGAGCGATGCGCCCGATATAATCACTGTACTCAAGATTCGAGACCAGCATTTGAAAAAAAGGATCGGAAGAAACTTTCGGCGGCGGCACGTGCTGAACAATGGCCTCGAACAGCGGAGTCATGTCTTCGTGCTTATCGTTCAATTCGCGCACGGCAAAACCATCCCTGGCGCTCGTGTAGATGATAGGAAAATCGAGCTGCTCATCGCTCGCCTTTAGCTCGACGAAGAGATCGAAGACCAAGTCGACCGCTTTGCGCGGTTCCGCGTTCTCTCTGTCGATCTTGTTTATAACGACGATGGCCTTGAGACGATTTTGCAGCGCTTTGCGCAAAACGAAACGAGTCTGTGCTTGCGGACCATCGTGCGCGTCAACCACCAGCAAAACGCCATCGACCATTTTCATGATGCGTTCGACTTCGCCGCCGAAGTCGGCGTGGCCTGGCGTATCCACGATGTTGATCCGGTAACCATTCCACTGAAAAGCCGCGTTTTTCGCTCGAATGGTAATGCCCTTTTCGCGCTCGAGATCCATCGAGTCCATCATCCGCTCCTCGATTTTTTGATTCGCCCGAAAGGTCCCCGACTGGCGCAAGAGCTGATCGACCAAAGTGGTCTTACCGTGGTCGACGTGCGCGATGATGGCGATGTTGCGAATCTTATCCATGAGAAACCCAGGCGAGCGCGAGAAGCCGCGGAATATGGTGCTGCGCGCCTGCCCGGTCAAACTCGCGGCCGGATGTGTCTTCGCTATGGAAATTGCATCATCCACGCGCTGCGCAGACGTGGATGGCAGGCCGGAATCACTGCATCGAGTTGCTTCGCGAATGGTTCGTATCAATATCCATATCGACGCGGACAGTCTGATTCGACAAGACCGTGAACCCCTGCGGCTTGGCGCGGACATGCTTGGAGGCCCGTCCTTGCACGTCCAGAATGTAATCGCCCGGGGGCAGCGCAACGCGATAGTTTCCGTTAGAGCCCGCAGTCACCCGGGCGATTTTTTTTTGTCCGTCCCGGCTCAAGACGAGCAATGGATAGTCAGCATAGTTTTGCGCCGTCTTCGCCGCCATGTTTTCGTCGGCGAGCTCGACCGGCTTGGGCGAAATGATCTTCAAATGTCCCTCCATGAAACCTGGCGGCACAGCATTAATTGATGCAGTTCCGCCGGCCAGAATCAAAAAGGTGCAACCCGCAATCAGGCGTTGGAGAGAATGATACATTGTCCCTAAAAAATATATCGTCTCACCGAAAAAATCTGGGCGGGATAGATTTTCACTATCCCGCCCACCTGCAAACTAAGCTTTACGGAAGTGTCAGCTTCCAAGCGCTCCGGCCATGTGTTGCGGCATAGAGCACGCGTGCACTCGGCACGATCGTCAGGCCTGGCACTTCGACCATCGGCAAACCGGAGCCTGCTACGACCCACGTGGAGGTACCGTTGGGGAGGCGCAGGACGCCGAAGTCCGTTGCGGCATACAGATCACCGGTAAAATCATCGCGCACGAGGTCTGTCACAGGCAGGTCGCCCATGGGGCCAGTCCCGCCATCGAGATCGGTCCAGGTCGCATCCTTGGGGGACTCATTGAACGTGACCTCGAACACATGCCCCGGCGTCGATGGAGTCAGCACGCTGTAGCTCGAATAAGAGATCCACGCGTGGTTCGAGTTGGTGGAGTCGATATAAATGGACGAAACGAACCGACCTGGAGCTGCAGTTGCACTGTGCAGATTATCCAGCCGCGTATATTTCACGTTAGGTGCTGCCGCATTCGCATTCTTTGATATGAACACGCGTCCGGTACCGGTCGCAACCCACATCGTACCACTATCACTCTTCTCTCGCTCGATCGCCGCAAGGAAACCACCAACACGGTCATTGCCGTAAGCTGAAGACGTCAAATCCGTCTTGCCCGACGGGCCAATTGGGGCAAAGTCTCCGCAGGCCGGATTCGCGGCCGACGTGGTGAACTCAGGGCAGTTGGCTTCGAGGAATGCCTGATTACCGGCCCAATCTTGTGTCCGCCAGACGCTCTGTGAGCCTTGGAAAATAGTCCCTGCGTTAATCGGGTTCGGGTCGGCTGTCACAGGCGGATAGAAGTAGGAGCCTTCAGGGCTATTGATGATCGGTCCACTCGCGATGACCCATTTCGACGGCTCGCCATTCTGAAAGTTCACGTCGTTGGCTTGCCCGGTGAAAGTGTTGAAGCGCAGGTGCGAGTTGCTCGCATTGAAGCCAGATTGACCGCCATCGCCATAGATGATCTGCGGCCAGCTAAGAGAGGAACTGGACCTTTCAAAGGTCCCATTGTCCTGCGTTCCGCCTTGCAAGTGCGCCGCGTTATCGGCAGCTACCGACAGGCTTTGGAACTGCAAGGTAGAAAGTCCTGTGTTCAAGTTGTAAAGGAAGGTCGGCACCCCCGACAATAACTGCTGGCAAAGGGTGAAGTCCGACCCGCTGAGGCCTCGCGGCGAAGTGCACTGCGACGAAATATTAGCGAGGCTGCCGCTCGACCGCATTAGGCCGCCGTCTGAACCCTCGAAGAACAGAGCCGGGTTCGTCGGGCTGACGACCAGCGCATGCTGGTCAGGATGCAGTCCGTGGGGCGCGATCGGATTCGGCTGGCAACAGCTTCCCGCTGGTGTAGTGCCCGTCGTTGCATCCCAAGTCTGGTCGGTAAAACTGACTCCGGCATCCGTCGAGTACAGGACACCGCGGCCGTTGGACTTGCCGCCGTATTCGCCGTACTGAAACGAGCCAAGGAGATACACTGTGCCCGGGTTTCCGGCTGGCGATATAACAGCATTATCGTACCAGCATTGACCGGTGCAGTAGTTGATGTTCTGCGACGTGGTAAGATCGGTGAAAACGGGCGAACCTGTCGCGACGTTATCGCTGCGGTAGAAGCGCGCGGCCGGTGACCCCGTGTTTCCATCGCCGACGTACATCCGCGTGTTGCCGTTGCCCAACTTCGTCACAGCGAACTCCGCGCGATCAGTGTTGTTCGTACTGTCCAGCGCCGTCTTGATCTGAGTGAATGTCGTGCCGCCATTGTTCGAGCGCCACACACCTTCCTGGAACGCCGCCGCGTAGAGCGTGGTCGAGCTGCTCGGATCGAGCTCAACGTGGTTGACCCCGCGTATAGAACCGAAGCTCGACTGGATAATTCCGGCGCTACCAGGGAGCGTCGGATTCAAGCAGACACCCTCGGAGTTCAACAAAGTGAAGTTTGCGCCCCCGTCGGTGGACTTCCACAGCCCGAACGGCGGAAGGCCGGGAGCGAGAGTTACTGCGCCGCCACTCAAGACAGAACTCACTCCGCGCACGCCGCGCGTGGATCCGACATAAATAGTGCTGCCGTTGACCACAATCGACGAGATGGAGCGGCCGTTAAAGGCAGGGCCGCTGTACGCCGGAGCTGTGCCGCAAGAGGTTGCCACGGCGGCGACGCTCGTGTTAGCGGCGAGGTACGTCCAGCTCGTGCCACCGTCGGTCGATTTATAAATGCCCATGCCCGCTTCCGAATCAGCTGAGGCATTCGGTTCACCGGTGCCAGCATAAAGTGTGTTGTTCGCAGCCACGTAGGTGAGGGTCCCGATCGCGTTCGTCTTGAAGCTGCCTGAGATAAAGGTCCAGCTCGGGCTGGTGGACAGCGCGTGGTCAGTGCGCCAGATACCGCCGCCGGCGGCCGCCGCCCACACCCGGCAGGTTGTTGTGCTACAGCCTGGGGCGATGGCAAGCGCCGTAATGCGACCGGAGGTGATATATTGAGTCCCGGTGAAGGTCAAGATAGGCGGATCAATCGCCGTACTCGGCCCGATGAGCGTCCACGGGTCGGTCAACGCTACAAAGGTAGTGGCGAAGGTCGTGGTGGCCGCCGTACGGTCCCTGACCTTATTGAAAGCTGCGTGCGCGTTCAGGGTTGCAGAAAAGGGTATGTCCGTTGCCGGGTATGCGCGCTTCGCATATTCTTCTTCAGCAGCAGCGAGTGGGCCGCGGTCCCGTTCTGGCCCGGGCAGGGCTCGCTTGTTTCCTACCAACTCATCGCGATCTTTTCCAAATTTGTTAATCGCTTCGCGCTCATTGTCCGATTTCCCAAATGAGACTGGGCTGGACGGATTCACTGCGACGAATGTCATCGCGGCTGCCGCGGAGATCAATGTGCCTGCGGTGGCGATGCGCAGATGCGATAGGAGACGATTTGGACTAAACCAACGAGGAGTTTTCATAAATTGGAAATCTGAGTTGAGTGAACCCTTGAGACTGCACGATCTCACCGAAAAAGGTCAACAATATTTTTCAAGATTTCTGGAGTTATTAACAGTTATTCACAATTAACTGCTGTTACCAAGGACGGGTGGTTTCCGCAGATCGGCTGAGGCGGACCGAAAAGATCCCCTTTCAGATCGACGATGTCGATACTGCCAGGCGAACAATGCACTTCCACCAATCTCCGTCCGCCTGACGGCTTGGCCTAACGAACACGCTCAACCGCCTTCGCCGCCCGCGCCCGGCAGGAACGTTTCTTAACCCACTATACTATTTATGGACGAAGCGGGATCAGCAGGGCCGGTAATGACCGTGAATCCAGACGCGGTGATACCGGCTCCAATGTCCCGGAAGCCAACACCAATAGGTTCCACGGGCCCAGTAGCGCGGCCCATAAGTATAATACGGCCGGTCGCCTACCTCGATGTTGATACCAATCGCATTGGCGGTCGAAGTAAATCCGCTCATGCAAAACAATGCTGCAAAAAGTAACGCAAGTTTCTTCATGGTTGTCTCCTCTGTATTTAGTTAGACGATTTCGAGCCTGCGTTATTTAACCGCGATTGGGCAAGCCAAATGTCAGACCAAAACCGGCTCGCTCGCCGGCTCGATCCATTTTCCATGTTCGCGAATCAAATCTTTTAGCCGATCCACCGCCTCCGCTTCCGGGATATTAAATTTCACCGCACTCTTCCCGACATACAGGTTCACTTTCCCGGGCGCGCCCCCCACGTAGCCAAAATCTGCATCCGCCATTTCCCCCGGCCCATTTACGATGCAACCCATAATCGCGATCTTCACGCCTTTAAGGTGTGAAGTTGCCGCCTTAATTTTCGCGGTCGTGGTTTGCAGATTGAATAAGGTGCGCCCGCACGACGGACACGCGACGTAATCCGTCTTGAAAATCCGCGAGCCAGCGGCTTGGAGAATGTTATAGCTCAACCGCAAAGCCTGGCCCGGAGCTTCTTCACCTTGAACCAGCACCGCATCGCCAATTCCATCGCACAAGAGCGATCCGATGTTCGTCGATGCTTTAAGTAAGGTGTCGAGGAATGACGAATGACCAATGTCTAATGACGAAGGAATGACGAAATCCGAATGACGAAGAGAATTGTCCGTCTTCCCCTTGGCCATTTGATCATTCGGGCTTGTTTCGTCATTCGTCATTCGTGCTTCGTCATTTGCCGCGGAGCGGCGAAGCGTATCCTTCAACAAAATCGGGTGGCGCGGCTGAAGTCTTGCCGCCAACAACCGGAACGCCGCGATCACCGGAAGATCGACATCGCCCTTCACCGTGACCAATTCGGGCTCGGTTTTTTGATTCAATTTCGCAATCGCGTCCTTATCGCCGGGATCGATCTCTTGGATTTGCGCATTTTCGTAAACGACCTCCGGCTTGTAATCGCCCATCTTGTCAATCTTGTGCGCGATCTTGTCGAAATTTTCCTGCCGAACGACGACGCGAATCATCTCTTCGCCACCGATTCGCACCCCGTCGCGCTCGATCGTTTCGCTCGCGCGCCGCTGGAACGAAAACGGATCGAACGAAAGATCGACATCTTCCGTGGTAGCCGCCGTCTCGGCCCCGGTGTGCGAAGTTAAATTTGCCAGCGCTTTCGCCACCGGAATCTCGTGCGGACTGTCTTCGGTCAACGAAACTCGGATGGTATCGCCAATGCCATCGGCCAGCAGCGAACCGATCCCAATCGCGCTCTTGATTCGCGCGTCTTCGCCCTCGCCGGCTTCGGTCACGCCGAGATGGACTGGATAATTCCAATCGGGGCCGAGCTCGTTCAGTCGGGCGACCAACAATCGGTAGGCCGCAATCATGATCTTTGGGTTGCTCGCCTTCATCGAAAAAACGAACGCGTGATAATCCAGGTCGCGCGCGATCCGCGCGAACTCGAGCGCGCTCTCGACCATTCCCAGGGGCGTATCGCCGTATCTATTTAGAATGCGGTCTGACAACGAGCCGTGGTTCGTCCCAATCCGCATGGCAACGCCGCGCTTTTTGCAAAGCTCGACCAACGGCGCGAACCGCTCGCGGATCCGATTCAACTCGGCCGCGTATTGTTCGTCCGAGTATTCGCGAATCACGAACTTTTTCGAGTCGGCGTAATTGCCGGGATTGATCCGGACTTTCTCCACCCATTTGGCCGCTTCCATCGCGGCGTCCGGTTTGAAATGGATATCGGCCACGATCGGCACATTGCAGCCGCGCTCGCGCAAGCCTTTCACAATATTTTCCAGATTGCGCGAGTCCTTCACTGTCGGTGCCGTAATGCGCACGATCTCGCAACCGACATTCGCCAGCTCCATCGTCTGCTGGATCGACATCTCGGTGTCCATCGTGTCACACGTGATCATCGATTGGACGCGAATTGGATTGTCGCCTCCGATGCCGACGTTGCCCACCCGCACCTCCCGCGAGAGGCGGCGTTTAAACAAGAATGGTGACTCGCAATACTTCACGACCGCAAATCTAAAAGGGGCGCGCGACCGGCGCAATCCGATCAGGGCACGTCCCGATCTTTAGCTTGCGACTGCGGCGCGTACTTATCGAGCGCGTGTTTAACGAAAGGCAGATCCTGCACGTCGAAGAAAGTGATATAAATGAGCAAGCCAACGATCAAAATGGTGCAGGCACCTTGCACAACTTCGAGCACCCGCATGTTCAGAGGCTTGCGCCGGATCGACTCGATCAATCCAAACAGGATGTGCCCACCGTCCAGCACCGGGATCGGTAGCATGTTTAAAATCGCGAGGTTCACGTTCAGCACGACGCTGAGCCAGAGCGCCAACTGCCAGCCGCGCTCGCTCACGAAAAACAAATAGTAAATTCTTCCGATCCCGATCGGCCCGCTCAGGTGCTGCAGCTTCACGTCTGATTTGGGCGAAGCGACGGCGCCAAGCGTACTTAACGTGCTGGTCACGCTATTGCGAATCAGTTCCAGCGGGCTGGGGTGCGCGATCGACATTATTCCGCTCGCGTCCCATTGAATTCCAATCCGCGGCTGCATTTTTCCGTCGGTTGGCAGCGGCACCGGTTTTACCGGCACTTCGAATCTCGAACCGTTGCGCTCCACTTCGAGCGTCAGCGTTTCGTCGGGATGCTTCTTAATATATTCCAGCAACGCGACCGGATTGTAGATCGGTGTCTGATTAACCGCGCGGATCACGTCGCGCGGGCGCAGTCCCGCCGCGGCTGCCGGCGAGTTCGGTTCCACTTTGTCGATGATCGCCGTTTCCGCCGGCAGAATCAGCAATTGGCGCACACTTTTTCTGCTCCAGCCCCGCGTCTCGGCTTTATAGGGCTCCACCTTGACCGTGTTCACCTGTCCATTCCGCTCGAATTTCAGCGGAACCGTCTCACCTTCACTGCGGACGACGGCCCAGCTCACACTGTCATTCATTCCGAGAAAACGGGTCACTCGTTTTCCATCGACTTCCAAAATCTTGTCGCCCGGACGCAGGCCCGCTTTTTCCGCTGGCGAGTCAGGCATAATGTAACCAATGACTGTGGTGGTGTCGGATTCACTTACCGGATAACCGACAATCCACACCATCACTGCGAACACGAACGCCAACAGCAAACTGAAAAATGGACCCGCTACGGCCACGATAATTTTATCGAGCGCCGACACTGGTGGAAGCTGTTCGCGATCGACGTCCGCTTTCCCTTCGATGATGTCCATCGGCGCCAGCTGCGGCAGCGCCACGAAGCCGCCGAACGGCAGCGAGCCCAACGAATATTGGACGCCGTTGATTTTCTTTTTCCAAATGGCTTTGCCAAACCAGATGCCGAACTTCTCGATGTAAAGACCGCGCCAGCGCGCGGCGAGAAAATGCCCGACCTCGTGCACGACGATGAGCAAATTAAAAATGACCAGGACCTCTAAGATGACGAGGATAACGCGACCGATGTGAAGAATCATTGCGCTGGCTGAATTATTTTTTTCCGATGGCGGAGGTCGCTTCCGCGCGAGCCCACTGATCGGCCGCCAATATCGCATCGAGATCGGGATGTGCAACGGTGCGATGTCGATCCATGACCTGCGCGACGGTTTCCCAGATTTGTGGAAAACGCAGACCCTGATTCAAAAATGCCGCCACCGCGACTTCGTTGGCTGCGTTCATCACCGCCGGCAACGTACCACCGGTTTCGCCGGCGTGGCGGGCGAGATTGAGGGCAGGAAAATCTTTGTAGCGCGGCAGAAAAAATTCCAACTTGGAGAGCGTTGAAAAATCGAGGGGCGGTAATGTGTTCGGAACGCGGTCTGGCCAGGTCACTGCATATTGAATCGGAAAACACATGTTCGAGTAGCTCAACTGCGCCAGGGTCGAGCCGTCCGCGAATTCCACCATCGAGTGAACGATGCTCTGCGGATGAATCACGACTTCCACTCGATTCATTTCAACGCCGAAAAGCCAGTGCGCCTCGATCATTTCCAGGCCTTTGTTGAAAAGGGTGGCTGAATCGATCGTGATTTTCGGGCCCATGTTCCAAGTCGGATGCTTGAGCGCTTTCTCGACCGTAACATCGACAAGCTGATTCGCGGGCGTTTCGCGAAATGGCCCGCCTGACGCTGTCAAAATAATCCGGCGAACTTCCGATGGCCGACCATCAAGACATTGAAAGATTGCGTTGTGCTCGGAATCGACCGGCAGAATTTTGACGCCGCGTTTCTGCGCCGCATCGGTGACAATTTCGCCGGCCATCACCAGAATTTCCTTGCTCGCGACCGCCAGGTCTTTGCCCGATTCAATCGCATCCAGCGCTGGATGCAATCCAGCTGTGCCAACAATCGCGATCAGAACCATGTCCGCGCCATCAAGCCGCGCGATTTCACGCAATCCGTTCTGACCGACGAAAATTTTCGGCTCGTATTCAAGTTTCGCTCGCAATTTGTCGATCTTGCGTTCGTCCACGAGACAGATTGCCTTCGCGCGCGTTTTGTTCGCTGCCGTCGCCAGCTTCTCCACGTTGCTATTCGCAGCCAGCCCGACAATCTCCATCCGCTCCGGAATGTCGTGCGCAACTTGTAGCGTGCTGTCGCCGATCGATCCGGTCGCGCCCAATACAATGACGCGTTTACGTTTCATTTCCATTCGTCCCGGTCACGACACCCGAATAACGAGGCGCAGATAAAAAAACAAAAGGGGTGCCGTAAACAAAAGACTGTCGATCAGATCGAGGGCACCGCCAATTCCTGGCAAAAGGTTTCCCGAATCTTTCACCCCGGTGCTGCGTTTCACGATCGATTCGGCAAGATCGCCAATCACCGCGGCAAAGCCGAGCAGCAAGCCGAGCACCGTGGCGTGCGTCCAAGTCAACATCGACAAGTGTCCCGGCATTAATTTAAACAGCGCCAGGCTGCAAAAAAGAGCGAACGCCAGCGCGCCGAAAAATCCTTCCCAAGTTTTCTTCGCACTGATTTGCGGCACCATCAGATGCCGGCCGATCGCGCTCCCGGTAAGATACGCGCCCATATCGCTGAACTTCGTCACCGCGATCAAATAGAGACAATAAAACTGCCCGCTTACCATACCGCCGCTCGTGCGCGGAGTGAGATACAAAATCTTAGTCGTGAAATTGAAAAGCCAGAGCACATAAAGTAACCCGAACAATGTGTAGGCCATTGTTTGCAACGGTTCGTCATCTCGCAAGCGCGCGAACATTTGCCGGCCAAAGACCGTGAGCAGAAAAAAGAGCAACACCGCCACTTCGAAGTCGTAGGAACCGGCCGGTCCAATCGTCGAAAAATAATGAAAACTTCCGCCCAGCATGATCGCGCCGCAGATCAATCCGGTGATTTTGAAATTCGGCAGGCCGCGATGATCGAGCATCCGATAAAACTCGAGCAGCGCGATCAGTCCGAACGCGCTGATCAATAGCCAAAAGAAAATTTCGTATCCCGAAAATGCGATCAGGAGCGCGATTGACCAAAGAACGATCGTGCTAACGAACCGCGGAATGAAGACGGCACGCGGTCTCGCCGTCTCCGACTCCGATTGCTCGAGCGTTACAGGCATGGCGTCCACCATCTCGAAGGATGACGAACCGCGCAAGATCGACAATTACCGAAATCTGCTTTTCCGGCATCCTTATTCGCTTAACTTTGCCTCGTGCAGAAAACGATGCAGGCGGTGGTAAAGGCGAAAGCCGAGCCAGGATTGTGGCTTGAGGAAGTCCCAGTCCCCGAAGTTGCCGGCGACGATGTCCTTATTCGTGTCGTCAAAACATCCGTCTGCGGGACTGACGTACATATATATAACTGGGACGCCTGGGCCCAGAAAACGATCCCCGTGCCGATGACTATCGGCCACGAGTTCGTCGGCGTCGTCGATCGCGTCGGCGATCGCGTGAAAGGTTTTGCCAAAGGCGACCTGGTTGTCGGCGAAGGTCACATTACTTGCGGGCATTGTCGCAATTGTCTCGCCGGCCGCCGCCATCTTTGCCCGAACACGCAAGGCGTCGGCGTAAATCGCAATGGCGCATGGGCCGAGTTTGTCGCCATCCCGCAATCAAATTGCTGGCACGCCGACCCGTCGATTCCGCTCGATGTCCTTTCCTGTTTCGATCCGCTAGGCAACGCCGTTCATACCGCGCTTTCGTTCGATCTCGTCGGCGAAGATGTGCTCATTACCGGCGCCGGCCCGATCGGTTGCATGGCGATTCCGATTTGCAAACACGCTGGCGCCCGTCACGTCGCCATCACCGACGTGAATCCCTATCGACTCGATCTTGCGCGCAAAATGCATGTCGATCTTGCGATTGATGTCCGCACCGAGAAACTGACAGCAGCGATGAAGAAGCTCGGGATGAAAGAAGGATTCGACGTCGCGCTCGAAATGTCAGGAAATCCGAAGGCGTTCGACGACATTTTGCCGAACATGTTTCACGGCGGCAAAATTGCACTCCTCGGCATCATGCCCGGCAGCGCCGCGATCGATTGGAATCAGGTCGTCTTCGAACAACTCACCATCAAAGGAATTTACGGCCGCGAAATGTACGAAACCTGGTACAAAATGACCGCGCTCATTCAAAGCGGTCTCGACATTTCACCGGTCATCACACACCGCTTTCCCTTTACCCAGTTCAAGGAAGCGATCGAGCTGATGAAATCCGGCAACTCCGGCAAAATCGTCCTCAACTGGAGCGAACGTTAAGTTTTCAACCGCGGATTACGCGGATACCGCAGATTTCTTTCTGTCATTCCGAGCGAAGTCGAGGAATCTCTTACTATTACTGATTGCGCTTCTGCTCGGGTGCGCCGCGCCAACAGTGCATCGACACCAGCCGAGCCTCGCTCACGCAGAAGTGTTGCGAATTGCTAGCCGATGCGCGGCAGATCATAATATTCACGTCCGAAATTATTTTGAACCGGAGATCGATTTTGAAGGCCAAAACGTGAATGAGTATCAGTGGGGTCCATAATTCTTTCGTAAGCCCGAGCGGAACCCGAACAAAGGCTTCCTAGTCTGTGTCGACGATCGAACGAAGAAGGCGTCGTTCTATTGGTTTTCGCAGCTGCCGACGGAATAATGCTGTTTACTGCAGCGCGGCTGCTTCCTCGGGTCGGCCTTCGAGCTCAAGCACCATTCGTTTGATGTGCTTGTAGCCCGTGTGCGATTGAAGCACCTGCAAACTTTGTTGGGAATCGCCCCAGCGCAGAATTTGGATTGGTTCCTGACGCGCGCCCCACGTGTTCATGTCGCGCTGGTTTGCCATGTAGAGATCAATTGTATTTCGACCAGAGAGCGCCCAACCGTAATCCTCGACCCGATAAACTTGCCCGGTTGATAGCAAACGAAACGTCGTGCCCACCGGCCAGCGCGACCAATCGGCGGCGGCGCTTCCAATTTTCGACGGTTTGCTACCCGCGACTGCGCGCTTCGTGCCGCGCATTGGCGCTGTTTTCGTTACCCGCGTCGTGGTGGTGGTTGTCGTTGCGCGCGTTGCCTTCTTCGTTTCCTGCATCGAGAACGGCTGCAATTTCGCGTCGGTATTTGCAATGTTGATTACATCGACATCGTCACTGTCGGAGATGGCGCCGGAACGCCTGACATTTTCAGCGCGATGAATCGCCGGTCCGGCCGCCTGCAATTCGCCACCGAGTGCATTGTGAGCTCCGTACTGAGTGTGATCAGCCTCAGTATGCGTATAAGCCGTAGTGCGAACATTTTGAAAATCGTTCCGAACCAGCGGCGCTTCGTAGGCAGGCAAAGCGCGAGTCGAAGTGGTGCCGCATGCGCTGAGGAGAATGATTGCGATGAAGGCCGCGAGAACGGCCAGGGCGAGGCTACGAAGTTCAGCGTGGGTCAAGGCGGATCGCTGGACTTATTAACACTTATTCACAAGCCCGCAACCAATTTTTCAACCGCGGATTTCGCGGATTCCGCCGATCAGACCGGATTGTTATGGGTCAGGCGCATCGGTTGCGATCTCGAAGGGCAACGGATGTGGTTGCTTTAACATCGTCATCTTATGATTGGCCGGTTTTAGATTCGTTTTTGTTTATCCGTTTAAATCCGCGTAATCTGCGGTTAACCAATGCTTGCCGAATTTGAAAAGCATCTTTTGCAAACGCTCGAAGAAATAAAGTCGCAGGGACTTTACAAAACCGAGCGCATCATCACCACACCGCAAGATGCGCACATCGCCGTGGCCGGCGGCAAACGCGTCCTCAATATGTGCGCGAACAATTATCTCGGCCTGGCCGATCACCCCGAGTTAATCAAAGCCGCCAAAGAAGCGCTCGACAGCCATGGACTCGGTATGGCCAGCGTCCGTTTCATTTGCGGCACCCAGGATCTCCACAAAGAACTTGAAGCCGCGCTCACAAAATTTCTCGGCACCGAGGAAACGATTCTTTACCCGAGCGCCTTCGATGCGAATGGCGGTCTTTTCGAGACGTTGCTCACCGAAAAAGACGCGGTCATCAGCGATGAACTCAATCACGCATCGATCATCGACGGCATCCGTCTCTGCAAAGCGCAACGGTTTCGTTACAAACACAACGACATGGCCGACCTCGCGGCGAAACTGAAGGAAGCGAGCGCGGCGCGTTTCAAACTCATCGCCACCGACGGTTGCTTCTCGATGGACGGAACAATCGCGGACCTGAAAGGGATTGTCGATCTCGCCGAAAAATATGACGCGCTCACAATGATCGACGACGCCCACGCCACCGGATTTCTCGGCAAAACCGGACGCGGCACTCACGAATATCGCGGCGTGATGGGCAAGATCGACATCATCACCGGCACGCTTGGCAAAGCGCTTGGCGGCGCGAGCGGCGGCTTCACCAGCGGTCGGAAACAGATTGTCGATCTGTTGCGGCAGCGATCACGTCCGTATTTGTTTTCCAACACGGTCGCGCCGCCGATTGTGGCCGCATGTTTGAAAGCTCTTGAGCTTCTCACCGCCTCCACCGAGTTGCGCGACAAACTGGAAGGGAACACCAAATATTTTCGCGAGGCGGTGACTGAGCGCGGTCTCACGATCAAGCCCGGCGTGCACCCGATCGTTCCGGTCATGATTGGCGACGCCGCCAAGTCGCAAAAATTTGCGGCGCGTATGCTTGAGAAGGGCGTTTACGTGATTGGCTTTTTCTATCCGGTCGTGCCGCACGGCACCGCGCGTGTCCGCACTCAAGTCAGCGCCGCACACTCGCGCGAAGATCTGGAATTCGCGGTGAACGCATTCGCGGAAACCAACGAAGAACTGAAATAACTGTGGAGGCGGCAGTCTCGGCTGCGAAAGGAATATGCATTACATGGTGCTCGAACGATTCAAAGATGCGCCGGCGATTTATCAGCGGCTACGCGAGAAAGGCCGGATGATGCCGGAAGGTTTGAATTACGTTTCGAGCTGGATCGATCACAATCTCAAAACCTGCTGGCAAGTTATGGATACGGAAGACTTCGTGCTCCTCGAGCGTTGGATCGACAATTGGAAGGATTTGATGGAGTTCGAAATTATTCCGGTCCGCACCTCGGCCGAAGTAGCAGAACTCATGAAACGGGAAGTCCGTTGATTACCCTCACCTCAATTGTATCTCGGCTGCTCCCGCAGCGCTCGACCGCTAAACACTCCGCCCAGGTCGTGATCCCAACCCTCCGGCCATGTCGCGGTTCCCGACCGCTCCATTCTCTCCCTGAGGGAGAGGAGACCCCATTCTCCCTTTGGGACAAGGCCGGGATGAGGATTTCAATAAAATGATCCAACGGCATGGAGAGATTTAATCTGGTTGTTCGCTTGCCCTTATTAAGCACCCGTTGTTTGATCGATATTCGCTATGGCAACAACCGAACAAACCGAACCCGGTCACGTAATTGTTCACGGCACAGCTGCAGGCTTCGCCCAAGAAGTGGAGGTCGGTCCTCATGAGATCTATGCAGACGAACCCGTTGCTTTCGGCGGCACTGACAGCGGCCCGTCGCCTTACGATCTTTTACTGGCCGCGCTCGGCTCATGCACATCGATGACAATCGGCTTTTATGCGCGAAAACGACGCTGGCCACTCGAAAAAATCACCGTCTCGCTCCGGCACTCCAGGATCCACGCGGCTGACTGCGAGGAGTGCGAGACGAAAGAGGGAAAGATCGATCGGATCGAGCTCGACATCCATCTGACCGGCTCCCTGACCGACGAACAACGCGCCAAACTCATGGAAATCGCGGACAAGTGTCCGGTCCATCAGACACTCACGTCCGAAATCAACATCAGGACCCGCGTGATCTAGGGCAGCCCGGTTGCGCGTTATTGGTCGTGCAATGCAATGCTGGAGCCGACCCAGGTTTTGTCTTTGTTGAAATCGACGCCCATCATTTTGCCCTGACTCATCCGGACAAGATTGTTGACCAGGATCGGCTCGCCCTTTTCTGACCAGACGAACATCATTCGCAACTCAGCTTTCGATTTTGGTCCGTCTGGCGTCGAGACAAACGAGGCGTACTCGACTTTCTTTTGCAGCATCCACTGATGCGGATTTTTCAGCGCTGCGATTTTTTCGCGCGTCGGTTCCATATCGACGCCTAGCCCCGCGAACGAGTAGAGCGGTTTCAGCACGTAATCACAAATCTCTTCACCCGCCGGCCTGTCCGCCGGAGCCTTGGCGAAGGCGGGAAATTCGTCTGCAAAAAATGCCGGCGACGTGTGCGCCGTCTTGATGAACGGCAACGAATGTTTGCTGATCCGGTAATACCAATTCGGATGCGCGACCCAGGTCACCTCGAGTTCGTCCTGGAAACTAAATTGCATTTTGAGATCGGGACGGCGCGCGAGCTCATCGAAGATGACACGATTATAGATGCGCTCGATGCGCGTGTTGGATCCGTCGCGATCATAAAATAACTCTCGTCCGTGTTTTCTGATTTTCGTTACGCAAACAGGTCGAATCCCCAGCAGCGCCTCGGTCGCGGAGAAATCGATCCGCGTTTTTTGTTTCTCCGGCTCGATCTCGAGTAAAATCACGTTCTCAGGTTTTGAATCGGCCAGGACTGTTCGCCGCAAGATGTCGATGTACTGCTCGTCTTTGATTCCCCCGAACGACGAGGTCCAGTTTCGCGGGATCGCTGGAAACGCTTTGCGCATGCAGCCGAGCAATAAGAACTGAAAGGCGAACAAACTCGGAAAGGCCTGGAGCTCGATCAGCCTCGGCGTGAGTCGATGGCCTTCTTCGCAAACGGCCAGATCGACAATTAGAAACTCAGGGTGCTTCGATTCGTTAGGCACCTCAAAACCCGGCGGAATTGCGGCTGACGCATGGATCGCGAATTCCGGCGTTTGGGTTTGGGCTGCGATTTGGTTCGCCGCGTAAATCGCTTCGTCGGTAAATTCGCGGGTCAGAAAAATTGGCGTTTCCGAGATGCGAAAATCAGCCGGCCATTTTGTGCCCTCATTCACGCATCGCAAGAGTGCAGCGTACTTGTCGACCGTGAAGTCAGCGTTAAATCGCTGGCGTAGTTCCGGGTGCATCGCAAAATGACAAATGAAAAATGTCTAATGACGAAGGAATGACGAAAAACAGAACGCTGCAAATGCGTTGAGAGTGCTTCTTCGTTATTGGCGAATTCGGATTTGTTTCGTCATTCGCCATTCGTGCTTCGTCATTTAGCACTGGCATGTCCCGCTGCGATTCGGTACGGGCGAATCACAAGGCATCGAATCACACGAGAAACTTTCCATCTCGCATCACCTGTTCGTCATCGAACCAGATGTCGAAATCGCGGCCGACGCAGTCGATATGCGTTTTGGATTTCCAGTCTGCGCCGGTGTGCTCGGCATAAGGATGGCCGAAGGCGATATGAACACCGGGGATTTTTTCGTCCTGCAAAATGTTGCCGATTACGCGCGTTAAGGCGGTGTTGGTCCCCATGGCAAATTCGCCCACGCGATTGCTGTTCTCATCCGTGCTCGTGTAAGCGCGAAACTCTTCCAGCAACTCTTTGTTTTCGCAGCGAAGATCGGCAATACGATTGTCTTTCACGTCGATCGTGAGGGGCGCGTCGCGCAGGTCGCCGTATTTGCTGCAAAGATAATCGCCCACCACGCCGTCGACCACGAATGTGCCGTTGCTGTTTGCCGGAGCGGTGAAAATTTCCCCACCGGGCAAATTGCCCCATTTTTCAGGAGTGATGATGCCGCTCGTTTTGAGCCATTTCAGTTTCGGCGAGAACTCTCCTTCAAAGTCGGTCCCACCAGGTGTGCGACAAGTGATGCGTTCCGCATGACGCGCGCGTTCGATCAATCGGCGACTGAGCGCATCTACTTGGCGGAAATCGGCCCGCATGCCTTCCACCATGATCTGGCGGTTGATATTTACCATATGACCGTGGCGAATGTGATGTTTGTTTACCACGTCGCTCATCTGCATGCGCGAAGGGAGCTCCCCCGGCTGACTTTGGGCGCAAAAAATGGACACTTGCGATTGGGCGAGATCGTCCAGAATGATTTGCGGCATCGCCGTAAGCGGACGCGACGCGTAGTTCTCCAAAATAAAGACCGAGTGTTCCGAACCGATTGCTTCGACTTCAAGTCGCAAAGCGGCTGCGATGTCGCGGGTTGCTTCGTCCGTAATGATCGTGGCCCGCTCTTCCGGCGTTAGCTGAAGACAAACGCTGACGGCATTGTGCGCACCAGGCGCGAGTTCCGCATCAATCGTGTCGATGGTCAGACGGTCAGGCATTTTGGAAAGTGCTCAGTGTTACGCGGAAATTCGAGTCCAGCAAACCATCAACTTGCAAATGCATTCAGATTTAATCCTTCGTACGTCTCAGCCACGATTTGATCGACGACCGTTTTCATGTCGTGAGTCTGAGCGAACGTGGCCAGTTGCCGGTCTGCGCCGGTGCCTTCGCGCATGATCCGCTCGATGTGCGCCATTTCCTTTTTGCTACCAAGCTCGTTTACTTCGGTGGAAACGAATTCGAGCAGCTCATTCAATAAGCTGCGCGTCTCCACTTCAGTTTCGCGGCCGAAATCGATCAGCTTTCCATCGATGCCGTAACGCGTGGCACGCCAGCGATTTTCATCAAGCAAACGACGTCGATAAACCCGAAAGGTTGTGTTCTTCCGAAGGAGCTTGAACAACTTGGAAATGACCGCCTGGATCAACGCCGCGATCGCGAGCGTGTCGTCCACGCGCGATTGGGCATCGCACACGCGCACTTCGAGCGTGTCGAAAAACGGATGGAGCCGAATGTCCCACCAAATTTTCTTTGGATTGTCGATGCAACCGGTCTTGACCAGGAGCTTGCAGTAATCTTCGTACTCGGAAAGCGATTCGAACGCGTCTGGAATCCCGGTGCGGGGAAAACGTTCGAACACTTTGAGTCGATAACCCTTCAATCCAGTATCCTGGCCGACCCAAAACGGCGAATTGACCGAGAGCGCGTAAATGTGCGGCAAAAAATAGCGAGTCTGATTCATGACGTTGATCGCGGCCTCGCGATTTGGAATTCCGACGTGGACATGCAATCCGAAAATGAGGTTCGCGCGCGCAAGCGATTGCATGTCGCGTAAAATTTCCTGATAACGCTCCCCTTCGGTGATGAGTTGATCGCGCCAATGCGAAAACGGATGCGTCCCGACCGACGCGATTTTTAATCCGCTGCGGCCGGCCAGCTGCGCGAGTTTACTGCGCAGTTCGATCACGTGGTTGCGCGCATGCTCGATCGAATCGCAAATCTCGGTGCCGAGCTCCACCACTGATTGATGCATCTCGGGCTTGATCTGCTCCTTGAGCAGGACCTTGCCGCCCTCGAGGATTTCCTGAATGTGCGACCGCAGCTCGCGCGTCTGCGGATCGATAATCGCGAATTCCTCTTCGATTCCGAGGGTGTAGGTGTGGGGCTTGGCGCTCATCAGCGGGAACAAATGTTCCTCAAGAATAATGCGCTGTCGAAATCAATGACGAAATCCGAATGACGAATGTCGAAGGAAGCTCGAATGTCTAAATGACGAAAAGTGATTGTGGCTTCGTCATTCGACATTTGCCATTCGTCATTTCTTCTTGTCGATCTTACGCTAGCTCGCCTAACGAACGCTGACTCACGGCAGCCTGAAGAAATTTTCCCCAGCTCAAATTGTCACGGCCCGGTGCGTGTTCGCGCGCTTTGCGGATCGCCATTTCAGAAACAGCTTCCACCACCCACTCAAAATTTCCCTGACCGACATTGGCGGCCTCCGCATCGGGTGCGGGATTGCAAAAATCGATCGCGACCGGAACGCCGTCCCGAATAGCAAATTCAACCGTGTTCAAATCGTAGCCAAGATATTGATTCAGCGTGAGCACGCCTTGCTCGACCTTTTGCAAAATTTCCGGCGGTGCTTGCCATTCGGTTTGGTAACGCAAGTGATATGGATGCCGCGGCTCGTAGGGCATGATGCGAACGTGGCGCTGGTCGATCGAGTAGCAGCGGAAGTACATGTCGAATTTCACTTCTTCCTGCAACATCATGACGAGCTGGCCAGTTTCACTGTAGGCCCGGTAAAATTCTTCCGGATTGTGCAGTCGATAGACATTTTTCCAACCGCCGCCGGCAAACGGTTTGAAAAACGCCGGCCAACCGACATAGCCGAAGATCGCTTCCCAGTTCATTGGATATTCCAGATTGCGAAACGATTTTTCATTCGTGTCCGTGGGCGGTTGATTTGATGGCAGCAAGACTGTTCGCGGAACGGCCACGCCGATTTTCGTCGCCAGCGCATTGTTGAAGAATTTTTCGTCCGCGCTCCACCAAAACGGATTGTTCACGACTGCGGTGCCGGTGAGCGCCGCGTTTTTCAGCCAGGCCCGATAAAACGGAACGTCCTGCGAAATGCGATCGATCACGACGTCGTAGCCGCACGGTTCGCCCTGGATCACTTTGTCGATCTTGACGAACTCGGCGACGATATCTTTGCCGCTGGTCTTCTGATTCACTCGATCGACAAACGCCGGCGGGAAACTGTGTTCCTGACCAAAAAGGATTCCGATTTTTTTCATGCTGACAAAAACCGCGGATTACGCGGATTTAACGGATAGCAGCAAAGCAGAATTTCTAAAATCTTTTCGGATGCCAATCCGGATTTTTCAGACTGCCTTCGCCCCTGTATTCGAACAATTTGTAAACCGGGGTGAGCAAGATGCCCGGCCCTTTCGGATCGATCCGCACGTCAAAGTCGAGTTTGTCGTCCATGAAATAAATGTCGCCGCTTCCGAGCATGGAAAAAAGTCTTCCGGCGACCTCGAAATTCTCCGTGTGAATGACTCCTTTTTGGACGGTGAAATCGGCGCTCGCATTCCGCGCGATGCTGTAGCCGGCGCCGGGAACAACCAGATTCAAGATTCCGGAGAGCGGCCCGAACACGGGAATGGCGAAAACATCGCCGTTGGCCACATTCATTTTGCCGCTGCCTTGCATTGTTCGCGAGTTGTCGCCCAGGCCGGTGAAATCGTAATTGCCGCTCAATTGGCCGTGCGCGGTTTTGTAGTTGTAATAGAGATCGGTCAGGCGCGGGAAATCCACGGCGTCGACTGCAAGCTTGGCGTGATAACGAGGATCCCCACGCGCCAGCGAAATGTCGGCATTGCCGCGCACGTTTCCGGCAAAGAGTCCGCCGCGAAGATCGACAATCTGCAGACGATCGTTGGTGAAAAGGAGTTGTCCTGCGATTCGGTGGAATGGCAGAGTCTTGCCTAGAAAAACGTAATCCATCCCCGCCGGCGCATCGACATTGATCTCAAGTCGCGTTGCTTTGCCTCCGCGAAATTGATAGACGCCGTTGGCCGTGACTGCCGGCGGCTGATGAAATTTGTAAGGCGCGACATTTTTGGGCAGATCCGGATCGATCCAAAAGGCGACTTCCGCCGGGCGAACATTCGCTTTGATGTTCGAGATCCGCACTTCGTGTTTGGCGAAGTCGTAAGTAAAATTTCCGGTGCCAACGCCTTCGTCGCGCACAATCCGGAAATTTTCATAACTAACCGCGCCGTCAGCGAAATGCACTTTTGCGGTCGCGCTGTTCATCCACTGACCACGAAACCGGGTGCGATCGAGCGCGATGTTTCCGTCGCCCTGCCAGCTTTCCGGATGTCGATCTTTCCCGCGAATGGCGAGTTGAATCACGGGCGGGCGCGAGCACTCCCATTCTCCCAAAAATTCCTGTACCTCCGGAGAGACGAACGGCCGCAATTCACCCGGCGCTAGCGGACCATCGATGTTTAACCGAAACTCGTTAGGCGCTTCGAACACTTCCGCATGCAAGTCGCCGGTTGGATGTCGAATTCGGATATCGCGCAGCCAGGTCCGCTCGCCGTCCCAGGAAAACTCTGCGCGGCACTCTGAAAGCGGCAAATTTTTGTAGGCGAGATTCTCGACGGCGACGTGGCCGATCAGCTTTAACTGCGGCTTCTCGCCGGCGAAATTCGCCGAACCCGAAATGTCGATCACCGCCGGCGACGTAAACGTCGCGTCAACCAGTGCGCCCGCGGCGTCGGCAGCATCGAGCAATGTCTTGAGATCGAGGCTGCTGCGGGCCTGAAAGTTCGCGGCGTTGGTTTGTCGGTTCCAGTTTGCGGTCGCGGCAAAGCCGCCCAAGCGATCGTTCCATTCGCATCGCGACAGATTCAGCGTCTGATTGCTCCACTCCGCCGACGCGACGAAGTCGCGCATCTCGTAATCTTTTCGCTTGAGCAGATTTGCTTGAAGCGTCGCCTCTGCGCGCGCGTCTTCGAGTTGAGCGAGGTCGCCACTGAATTTCACCTGCAGCGAAGGCGGACCGTTTGGAAAACTGAATCGCTCCAGTTCCGTCACGATCCGGCGCACGGTCGATAATCGCTTCTGCCGTTCTTCTTCCGACAACGGCGGCGACGGCTGATAATCTGCCCGTTTGATCAATTGACCGGCGGCCGAGATGCGCACGCCGCAAAAGATTCCCTCTGCCTGACTGACGTAAATCTGTTCCGGCGGAAAATAAATCTGAGCGTGAAATCTTCGCAGTTGTGGCTGCTCGATTTTGCCTTGGGGACCTTTCAGCGGGAGCGTGACCTCGGCATTGCGAATGTCGAGGGCGTTGAGAAACGGCTGGTGATGAAAAAAAGCGGCGTAATTAATATCGAGCACGATCTCGCTGATGAACGCGAGCGTGTTAGTGCGGTCTCTATAACTGAAAATGCGGACGTCCCGCGCGACCAGGCCACGAAATGGATTAAGGGTGAGATGGCCGATCGACGCTTCGACACCGCGCCGGTGCAATTCTTCCACAATCCGCGCCCGCGTGCGTCCGCCGAAACCTTTGCGCGCCATATACCACCCCCCGCCGATGGCGGCCGCGATCAGGAGAACGATCGCAAAGCGTAAAATGGAAATCGCCAGCCGGCTCGCGAAGGTCGATGGTCGATCTTGCACGGCCATTTCGGTTTCCGGCTCTTCGATCAACTGCGGCATATTTTCACCGCTACGACCTGCTTCGCGGATTTCAAGCCGCGGCCGCACGCTGGGTGCGGCGAAATCATAAATGCGACGGTCATAGACCGCCGCTACAGTAGCAGCCGATGAAAATTGCCGACCTTCCCGCGATCAACGCGTCTCTCAACGCGGTCAGCACCATTTTCATTTCGGCGGGCTGGTTTTGGATCCGGCGCAATATTTGGCAGCGCCACGTCCCGTGCATGATCATCGCCGTGATCGCGTCGACTGGTTTCCTCGTCGGTTACATCGTCTATCACGTTCATGCCGGTGAAAAATCTTCCGGCTACACCGGATTGATCGCCTGGATTTATTTCCCGCTTCTCATCACCCACGTGTTGCTCGCATTCGTCACCTTGCCACTGGTGATCATGACACTCGTACCGACTTTTCAACGCCGCTGGGATCGACATCGCCGGGTCGGCCGTTGGACGATGCCGATCTGGCTGTATGTTTCGGTCACCGGCGTGCTCGTTTATTTCATGCTCTACCATTGGTTCCCGCCGCCCAATCTGCGCTGATTCTGTAGAGGCCGCTGTCCGCAGCGGCAATTCCGGACGCAATGCCGCCGAGACGGCGGCCACTACAGCGAAGGCGCGCCAAATCTTGCACTTGGCCTGTAGTTGATGTTTGCTCAAGGACGCAGCGGCACTGCAAAATAAGGCCATGGTGACGATCGCGACATTTAACGAGCCGGACAAAGCGAAACGTTTGAAGCAGCGCTTTCAAGAGGCCGGCATCAGGGCCGATATCCATAATGAAGGCCACCTTCAAGCGGTCGCGTTCATGTCGCGCCCGAAGGCCAATGCAAAAATCATGGTGGATGACGCCGAGTTTGAGCGCGCGCAGAATTTAATGATCGAATGGGAGACGACCGATCCCGACGTTGCCGCCGCCATTATTCGCTGTCCGCAATGCGGATCCTCGAACATCGAGTATCCGCAAATGACGCGGAAGTTCCTCACTCCGGCGTTGGTCGGACTCCTTTGCGCGATGAAAATCATTCCCAAGGAATTTTATTGCCAGGATTGTCATTACACTTGGAGCAACGAGGAAGAACGCACCATCGGCCGGCTCTGGCACCGGTTCTTCCCGGGACGCGAGGAAGCGACCTAATTTTCCGCGTGTCACGGCTGGAAATTGGCCGCGGCCGCGCCAAAATTATCGTCCGCGCTATTTAATCCATGAAGTGGCTCTTCGTCCTGTTTCTCGCGATCATCATCTTCGGCGGTGCCGCCTGGTTCGGGTACAACTTTGTTTTCAAGGAAGATATCCAGGTCCGCAAAGAGCAGCGCGGTGAGGTCACTCCCGAACCAAGACTCGATCTGACACTGCCGGACTTTGAGGCCGCGGCCAAATTGCGACAGGAAGGAAAAATTTCCGAAGCGCGCGCCGCCCTCACCGCTTTCGTCCAAAAATATCCGAGCAGTCCCCACGCCGAGGAAGCGAAAGACTTGTTAGGCGAAGTGAACATCGACATCCTCCTTTCGCGCACACCGTCACCGGAAAAAGAGGAATACATCGTTAAGCCCGGCGACGTTTTGCAGAAGGTCGCGCACAAGGTAAAATCGACGCCCGAGCTGATCATGCGGATGAACAATCTGAACGGCACAATGCTTCACATCGGCGAGCACTTGCTCATCTCGCATCCTGATTTCGCCATCGTGGTTCAGCGCAAGCCGAAACTGCTGGTGGTTCTCAATCGCGGCGGTTTTTTCAAGCAATACCATTTGCGCGAGGAAAAATTGCCGGCCAAATCGGCGGCCAAAGTCACAAGCAAGGTCGCCGAAGTGATGGCGTGGAACGGTGGCAAACGCGTCGGCTTTGGCACCAAAGAATTTATCGGCAGCACGCGCTGGATTCGGCTCAGCTCGCAGGCTTACACGATTTATTCTGTGCCCGATTCGGCGCATCCAGTATTGTCGGAGCCTCCGCCTCCGCAGGGACTTGGCCTCGCTGCGGCGGACGTGGAAGAATTAAGCAGCCTGGTCAACAACAAGACGCCGGTCACGATTACCGATTAACGCGATGGACCTGCAACCATTGGATTTTGAAAAACCGATCGTCGAACTCGAACGACGGCTGCACGAATTGAAGGAACATTCGCGCGAGCACGATGTCGATCTTGTTTCGGAAGTGGAATCGATTGAAGCCAAACTGCGCGACACGCGCCGTCAGGTTTACGGAAATTTGAGCGCGTGGCAGCGGGTCCAAATCGCGCGGCATGTGCAACGACCGTTCGCGCTTGATTATATCGAGCGCTGTTTCACCGGCTGGACCGAGCTGCACGGCGATCGCCATTTCGCCGATGACAAAGCGATGCCGAGTGGGATTGCCATGCTCGATTCGCAACGTTGTGTCGTCATCACGCACCAGAAAGGCCGCAACACCAAAGAAAACGTGATGCGGAATTTCGGTTGCGCGCATCCCGAAGGTTATCGCAAGGCGCTTCGTCTTATGCGACTCGCCCAGAAATTCAACATGCCGGTGATTGCGCTAATCGACACGCCGGGCGCATTTCCAGGAATCGGTTCGGAAGAGCGCCACATTTCCGAAGCGATCGCCGTCAATCTTCGCGAGATGATGAATTTGCGCGTGCCCGTGATCGCAGCTGTGATCGGCGAAGGCGGATCGGGCGGCGCACTCGGCATCGGGGTCGCCGATCGGGTTTTGATTTTGGAAAATGCTTACTATTCAGTGATCAGCCCCGAAGCTTGCTCCGCGATTTTGTGGCGCGACCGGCGTCACGCACCCGAAGCCGCAGAAGCGCTCAAACTGACCGCGCAGGATCTGTTAAAACTGAATGTCGTTGATGAGATTGTGGACGAACCCGAAGGCGGCGCGCATCGGGATTATGAAACGGCGGCGACGAACCTTGGCACAGCGTTGCGACGGAACCTCGAAGGTCTCATCGGCACGCCGGTCGATGAGTTGCTCAAGAGGCGTTACAACAAATTTCGGAAACTCGGCAATTTCGCCGAGACGAAAACAAGCCCCGCGCGTTCATAATTGATGATGCGACTCCGGGGCTGGCGATCAAATGGTGTCATTCCGAGCAAAGCGAGGAATCTCACAGTCGAAGCGTGGATCACACAGATTACGTCGCGTAATCAACGACCTTATGTGAGATCCCTCACTCCGTTCGGGATGACCGCACGAAAGATTGTTTGCCTTACTGCGGCCTCATCCATCGTGTTCGTTACAAACTGCTCTACGGCGAAAGCCGGTCCAGCCGCGGGCTTTGATTATGACCGCGACACCCTCGCGTTCGCGAATACGACCGTGTTCGCTTACGAACAGGGAAAAATCGTTTCGCACCACAATTTCTTTGAAAGGAAAAAACCCGACCGCTACACCCGTCGCTGTTTCGTCATGACCCGGACAGTCGAGCAGTTTTACAAGTTCGCGCGGTTCGACCCGCACGCGCCCGCAATCGACGACAACGAACTGCATAAACGCATTCGCGCCGTCACCCGTAATCCGCCATGGCACGATCCGTTGCCACCCGAAAAGCGAATCGTCTTTCCCGGTTATCGCAATTTGCGCGAAATGAGTCAGGCGCACACCAGGCTCATGCAGAGAAACATTGGTCTCGGCTGGGTCGCTTATCTGCGGCCGGGCAATTTCCGGATGTTTTATCTGCACAACAAAAACTATCAGAAAAAAACGCACGAAGAGCTCGAGCAAACTCTCGCGCGCGGCGAATTTTTTATCGCCTACCTCTCGGACTATCCGATTCTCCACATCAACCATTCCGTTCTCGTTTACAGTCACAACGGCCGTCGAAGTGCTGACGGGATTGATCGCTATCTCGTTTACGATCCGAATCATCCTGACGCGCCTCGCCACTTGCACTGGCTCCCTGACAAGCGCGAATTCAGTTTCGAGAAAGACCAGGAATTCGTCGGCGGTTTCACCCGCGTCTTTCACGTTTACGGCAAATTCTTGCAGTAATATCGAATCACGCGACCGGATGCGGCGGAAATAGAAACCGCAATGCCGGCTCGACCCGCGCTGCCCATGCCCCCTCGCTGTGATCGCCGCCCTCGATTTCGTGATAATGCAAATCTTCGAACGGGTGCCAGCCTTTCTCGATTAACGCCGCGCATAAAGTTCGCGCTCGCTCCCAGCCTGGTTCGTTTGTTCCCGTATCCAGCCAGATTTTGAGCGGCAGTTTCCGATCAAGCTCGTTCACCATTTTCACGATCACTTGGTCGTCCCACCAAACCGATGGCGACATTGCGATCAGGCGCGTGAAAACACTCGGAAACCACAGGCCTAACGAAAGCGTCAAAAGTCCACCCAGCGATGAGCCGCCCAGGCCGGTAAATTCGGCTTCCGGTTTCGTCCGATATCGTTTGTCGATGTAAGGCTTGAGCTCTTCGATTAAAAAGCGGCCATATCTCCGGGCCCAACATTTGCTCCGTTTTTTGCGTTTCGCGTTTGCATCAATTACGCCCGGAGTCGGCGCATACTCATGTATTCGATCTTCTCCGGTGTTGGCGATCGCCACGATAATCAACGGCTCAATCAAATTTTCCCGGACTAAACGCTGCGCCGTTTCATCGACGCCCCACTCGACTCCGGCAAACGAAGTGGCCGCGTCAAAAACATTCTGACCGTCCTGCAAATACAAAACCGGATGACGTTTGCGCGAAAAACGCGAGTAACCCTGCGGCAACCAAACCAGAACATCTCTGCGATTTCCAAGAATACGCGATGGAAATCGCCGATGTCGCCGAATGTTTCCGGTAAGCGTGTTTTGGGGCATGGAGAACGAGACGCTTCGCTGAAGATGTCGATCTTGTCCACCGCATGGTGCAGTCGACCCGCGATTTTCAGGTAGAGACGATTACGCTCCCAGCTAGTGCATCCAATAATGTTGCCCATCAATGTTGGATGTTTGCCTCAACGCTGCCGCTTTTGAGGCAAGTGGATTGACCTTGATCGCCGGCTCTTCTTATTGTCGATCTTTCGATGAACGAACGTTACATCAAATGGCACACGCCCTGGCTCAGCCGCGATTTCGAGATGCTCGCCTTCGGAAACGGCGGAGGGCTGCCATTGATTTTGTTTCCGACCTCATTCGGCAGCTATTATCAAAACAAAGATTTCGGTCTCGTCGGTTCCGTCGCGAGCTATGTCGATGCCGGCAAGGTCACGGTTTACTGTCCGGACGCGATCGATCTCGACAGTTTTTACAACAAAGGAATTCATCCCGCCGATCGGATGAAAACGCATAACGCTTACGAAAACGTGATTATTCACGACGTGTTCGATCACGCACGGCGCGAATGTCATTGTCATCGTGTGGCCGTGTGCGGTGCCAGCCTCGGCGCGTATCACGCCGCCAACATCGCGTTTCGTCATCCCGATGCGGTTAGTAATCTCATCAGTTTGAGCGGCTCGTTCGACATCAGCGATTTTTTCGACGGCTATCACGACGACAACATTTATTTCAATAGTCCGTACCAATATCTACCGAACACGACCGATCCCTGGAAATACAACCACATGGGCATCATCATCGGTACCGGCGAATGGGACAACACTCGCCACGAATCGTATCGCCTCTCGGAGATTTTGAATTCAAAAGGTATTCAGCACTGGCTCGATGATGGGAAATGGCGTGGCCACGATTGGAATTACTGGCGCGACATGTTGCCTTATTATTTGTCGAAGATTTAGGGGTTGCACCCGGCTTGATTGTCATTCCGAGCGAAGTCGAGGAATCTCTCATTGTTGTCTGATCTCATGGCGCGCGATTATGACTTTTGGGTTTATATCGTAACAAACCGCAATCATTCTGTTCTGTACATCGGCGTTACCAACTCTCTCTCGCGCAGAATTTGGGAGCATCGGAAAGAAATCGGCGCAGCTTTCCCCGCTACTTATCGATGCAACAAGCTGATCTATTATGAACATTATTCCGACGCAGACGAGGCATTCGCTCGAGAAACACAATTAAAGAAATGGTCTCGATCCAAAAAGGTCGCGTTAATCGACCGGTTAAATCCAAGCTGGCTCGATTTACGAGATCATTTGTTGGAAGACAGCAAACAGTAAGAGATGTCTCGACCCCGCTCGACATGACAAAGATTCTTTTCGGCGCGCACATGTCGATTGGCGGCGGCGTGCACACCGCAATCGAGCGCGGTTGCTCGATCAAGTGCACCGCGATCCAGATGTTCGTGAAGAACAATATGCAATGGTTCGCGCGCCCGCTCGCGCGCGAAGAAATCCATGCCTTCCTCGAACATCGACAACGCGGCGAAGTATTATCGATCTTTGCCCACGCCAATTATCTGATCACTCTCGCGGCCACGAATCCGCAGTTTCTCACAAATTCCCTCCGCGCCTTGTCCGAGGAACTTACCCGGGCCGATCAACTCGAGTTGCCGTTCTTGGTTCTACATCCCGGCGCGCACCTCGGCGCCGGAGAAGAAGCAGGCCTCAAAAAGATTGTGGCATCGATCAATCGGGTGTTTCGCAAAATTCCGAAAGTGAAAACGCGGATCGCGCTCGAGACAACCGCCGGGCAAGGCTCATGTCTCGGCCACCGATTCGAACAGATCGCTTACATCATCGACAATGTGCGCGAGCCGGAGCGAGTTTGTGTTTGTCTCGACACCGCGCACGTTTTCGCCGCCGGCTACGACATCGGCAGCGAAGCCGGGATTAAGAAAACATTTCGCGAATTCGATCACGTAATCGGACTGAACCGCCTCGCGGCCATTCACTTGAACGATTCCAAGACTTCGCGCGGCTCGCGCGTGGATCGGCATCAGCACATCGGCAAAGGTCAGATTGGTCTCGACGCGTTCCGCTTCATCATGCGCGATCGTCGATTTCGAAAAATCCCAAAGGTTCTCGAAACCCCGAAGGGCAAGGAACTACGCGAAGACGTGATGAACCTGAAGACGTTGCGCGCGCTCGCGGCTGATTAATGACGAAGCACGAATGACAAATGACGAAACAAATCCAAATGCCTAAGCGACGAAAACGGAGCACCGCGCTCTTTCGTCATTCGTCATTTAATTGATCAATCGGAGCGCCAACGGATACCGGTAAAGCTTGCCTTCGCTCGCCTGGATCGAAGCGACGATGACAAAGATAATATTCAGGATGTGCAGCAAAATCAGGATTGGAATGCCAATCAAGACAATGATCAGGATGGCGGCAATCGCATTCCAGATCAGCATCGAAATCTGAAAATTCATCGATTCTTTGCCGTGGGCATCGATCTCGGGCGAATCCTGACGCTTTGCCAACCAAATAATGAGCGGTCCAACAATGTGACCGGCCACCGGTACGAAAAATCCGACTAAAGCGGTGGCATGCGCGAGCACGCACCACGTTCGTACATTTGAAGACGCCGACGTTGATGTTGTCTCCATAGTTATCCTTTCACTCGTTCGATGTGAGCACCGAGCTCGCTCAATTTTTCATCCAAATGTTCGTAGCCGCGATCGATGTGATAAACGCGGCTGACTTCGGTAATTCCGTCCGCCTTCAGTCCGGCAAGCACCAATGCGGCCGACGCCCGCAAATCACTCGCCATCACCGGCGCGCCAAAGAGACGATCGACACCTTGGATCACGGCGGTTGATCCCTCAAGATCGACATGTGCGCCCATGCGCTTGAGCTCGGCCACGTGCATGTAGCGCTGCGGAAAAATATTTTCGGTAATCACGCTGATGCCGCCAGTCGTGGAAAGGAGCGCGCACATTTGCGCCTGCATATCGGTCGGAAAACCGGGATATGGCTCGGTTGCGAGCTCAAGCGGTGCGGCCACGCCGTTAGGCGAAACGGTAATAGAATTGTCGGACGATTCGATTTTGAATCCGCAGTTGCTCAGCGCCTTGGTCACGGCTTGAACGTGTTCCGGCTCGACGCGTTTGACCGTGATTCCCTTCCCGCAAATCGCGCCCGCAACTAGAAAAGTTCCTGCTTCGATCCGGTCCGGAATAATATCGTGCTCCGCGCCGTGCAATTCTTTCACACCTTCAACGATGATACGACGAGTTCCGGCGCCTTCGATCTTCGCGCCCATCTTGTTTAGAAAATTCGCGAGATCAACAACTTCCGGTTCCTGAGCGGCGCCTTCAATCACCGTCGTTCCTTCTGCCAGCGTTGCCGCCATCATCACGTTATCGGTGCCGAGAACCGTCGGCCCAAATTTCCCGCGTAAATTGACCACCGCACCGGTCAGTTTCGGCGCAAACACTTTTATGTTGCCCGCTTCAACGCGCACCGCCGCGCCCAGCGCTTCGAATCCTTTGAGGTGCAAATCAATCGGCCGATCGCCGATAACGCAGCCGCCCGGCATCGATACTGTCGCTTCTTTGCAGCGGCCGAGCAGCGGGCCGATGACGCAAACCGACGCGCGCATTTTGCGAACGACATCGTAAGGCGCAACCGAATCTATTTTAACCGCGGCGACGTTGACCGTGCCGCTGGCGCGTTCCACCTGCGCCCCAAGATGCGTCAAAATTTGGAGCATGTAATTCGTGTCGCTCAGGTCGGGGACACGATGAAGAATGCACGGCTCGCGCGTAAGCAACGTTGCCGCCAGGATCGGCAGTGCGGAATTCTTCGAGCCGCTGATCTTGATCGAACCGCTCAGCGGATGCCCACCGTGGATGCGGATTTTATCCATATCTGGCTAAAAGAAAACGCGGGATACTTGAATAATCCCTTTTTAACTCAATGTCGTGATAATTCTTTTGACGAAGAAAGTCGGAAAGTCCTTCAGCCTGACCAACGCCAATTTCCAGGGCGAGCAGACCACCCGGTTCGAGATGCGACGGCGCTTCTTCGATCAATCTTCGCACCAATTCCTCGCCGCTCGGTCCGGCGAACAGTGCTACTTCCGGATCGTGCAACACCTCGCGTGAAAGAAGATGTCGATCTTGCATCGAGATATAAGGAAGATTCGCGGCGATCAGATCGAATCTTTCAGATAAACGTTCGAGAAGATCATTTTTTGTAAATCGGACGCGATCGTTTAAGCCGAATCGCGCCGCGTTTTCGCGCGCAAGCGACAGCGCGTCTTCGGAAATGTCGATCGCATGAACTTTCGCTTCCGGAAACTTGGTGGCGAGACTCAACGCAATCACGCCCGAACCCGTTCCAACATCCAAAATTCTGACCTCTGACCTCTGACCTCTGACTTCTGCCTTCAGGAGCTCAACCAGCTCCTCGGTTTCCGGTCGCGGCACCATCGCCCGTTGGTCGATCAAAAAGGTCTGACTGCAAAATTCGACTGTGCCTAACAAATGCTGAAGCGGCTCGCCTTGTCCGCGACGTTTGACCAGTTCGCGGAGCGGCCCTAGTTCCGCCTCGCCAAGCGGGCGCTCGAATTCCAGGTAGAGATCCATTCTTGTCCGCCCGAGCGCGTAAGCGAGCAAGTGCTCAGCATTCAGCCGCGGACTCTCGATTTTATGCTTGGTGAAATATGCGGTCGTAGACTGCAAAACTTCGAGCAGGCTCTTTGCTTTTGTCATGTCGAGCGAAGCCGAGACATCTCTAGATATTTCTGAGTTCATCCGCTGCTCGGAAACATTAAGAGATTTCTCCACTTCGGTCGAAACGACAGACGAAGAATGCTCACGCCGAAATCGACGATTCTTTTAATCGCTCCGCCACATCGGCCGCTTGGAGCGATTGAATCATCTCAGCAAGGTTGCCGTCGATGACGCGATCTAAATTATATAACGTTAATCCGATCCGGTGATCGGTCAGGCGGTTCTGAGGAAAATTGTAGGTGCGAATTTTTTCTTCGCGCCCGCCCGAGCCGATCTGACTCTTGCGCACGGCACTGTATTTCGCCGCCTCCTCCTGTTGTTGCCGTTCAAGCAGTCGCGCCCGCAAAATCGACAATGCCTTTTCTTTGTTTTTCAGCTGACTGCGCCCGTCCTGACAACGAACGATTGTGCCCGTCGGAATGTGCAAGACTTGCACGGCGGAATCGGTCGTGTTCACCCCTTGTCCGCCCGGACCGCCCGCGCGCGAAACTTCAATCCGCAAATCTTCCGGTTTTAATTCAACATCGACATCTTCCGCTTCTGGCAGCACCGCCACCGTTGCGGTCGAGGTATGAATTCGGCCCTGCGCTTCAGTCGCGGGCACGCGTTGAACCCGATGCACGCCGCTTTCATAACGAAGTTTTCGAAAAACCGATTCACCGGAAACCCGAAAAATCACTTCCTTGAGCCCGCCCATCTCCGACGAACTTGATTCGAGGTCTTCGGTTTTCAATCCAGCCGACTCGGCGTAGCGGTGATACATCCGGTAAAGATCGGCCGCGAAAATCGCAGCTTCGTTTCCGCCGGTGCCGGCGCGTATCTCGACGATGGCGTCGCGATTTTCGTTTTCGTCCGGCGGCAGCAACGCGATTTGCAGTTCCCGTTCGAGCTCCGCCATACGTTTTTCCAAATCCGGAATTTCGTCGTCGGCCATCGCCGCCATCTCAACATCGCGCGACGTCGCCAGCTCGCGATTGTCGTCGAGCTGTTTGCGCGCCGCTTCCAATTGGTCCCATTTCGCAAGCACTCCCTTGGTGTTGGCGTGTTCGCGCATGATTTCGCCGGCGCGCTTGCGATTATCGAAAAGCTTCGGTTCGGCGATTTCGCGTTCGAGTTGCTCGAACCGCTCGCGTTTGCGTTGAATAAGAGGATCAAAGTCCATTTGTTGTTCGTAGCCACGGCCCTCTGTCGCCGTGTTGCGAGGCGCCCCGACAGACCGGGACGGCTACAGCTCGGTTCAGCTAACCTTTTTTGGCCGAGCGCGCAGCTTTGGTGCTGCCGTAGCGCTTGGCGAATTTTTCGACGCGACCGGCCGTGTCGACGAATTTCTGTTCGCCGGTGAAAAACGGATGACAAGCGGCGCAGATACCGATTCTAATGTCGGTCTGCGTCGAGCGGGTGTGATAGACCGCGCCGCACGCACAAACGATATCTGTCTCGTTATATTCCGGGTGAATGCCTGCTTTCATCGTCAAAAATGAGCGCCGAATGTAGCCGCGTAGGCAAATTACGCAAGCGATGAAACCGAAAGGGCCGCTATTGGAACGCTGGGGAGCGATTGTTGCTCGAAAAGGCAATGCGCCGGCCGTTTTCAATTCGCATGGCCAGGTAGATCGAACGTTTCGCGAAATCGACGACCGGGCGCGCGATTTCGAATCAAAGATCGACATCTTCAGTGCGGGAACCGTGGTCGCGGTTCAAATCGGGAATCATGAAGATTGGCCGTCGATCCTAATCGCGTGTTTGCGTCGCGAAGTTGTCGTTCTCCCACTCGAACAATCGATCAGTGAGCAACAGCGCGATGCGGCGCTGAAAATTTGCAAGGCGAGCGCTGTAGTGTCCGCTGTCCCCAGCGGATCTGTAGAAATTGTGCGGCTGAGGACAGCCGCCTCTACCGTAAATTGGGGCGAGAAACCGCCCTCATTACTGAAATTGACTTCCGGGACGACGGCCACGCCCCGCGCGATTCGGTTCCGAAGCGAGCAACTCCTGGCTGATTGCGAGCAGATTTGCGACACGATGGGCATCTCCGATGTCGATCTTAACTTTGGCGTCGTCCCCATTTCACATTCCTACGGATTCAGCAATTTGCTGACGCCATTGATCGCGCGTGGCGTAGCAATGGTTTTGAGTCAGGATCGAACGCCCCGCGCGGTTCTTGAGGATCTCGCGAAGACGAATGCGACCGTCTTGCCCGGTATGCCGGTTTTTTATCAAGCGTTTTGTGAAATGGAAAATCCGCCGCTGCTATCGAAGCTCCGGCTTTGCATTTCCGCCGGCGCGCCGTTGCCGATTGCGACTGCGAAAAAATTCCGCGAGAAATTCGGATTGCCAATCCATTCATTTTACGGCGCGTCGGAATGCGGCGGGATTTGTTGTGATCGAGAAGCGGCCAGCGACAGCGAAGCTTTTGTCGGGTCGCCGATGAAGGATGTCGATCTTGAAATGATTGATCCAAACGCGAACGCAAGTCAGGTCCGCGTCCGCAGTCCTGCTGTCGGCGATGGCTACTTCCCCGAGCCGGACGAAGAAAAATTGAGCGACGGTGTTTTCGTTCCCGACGATTTGCTCACCCGTGACCGCTCCGGTTTCAAAATTCTTGGACGGATTTCTGACGTGATCAACGTCGCCGGGAAAAAAGTGAATCCGGCAGAGATAGAAGAATGCTTACTTCGTTTTCCCGGCGTTCGTCAGGCAGTTGGGTTTGGTCGTCCGGCAGGCGCGGGATTGCGCAATGAAGAAGTCGTCGCCTGTGTGGTGGTCGATACCGATCCTGGCGAAAAGAAGATCCTGGAGTTCTGCCGAGAGGCGTTGAGCGCGTGGCAAGTGCCGAAACGGATCTTCATCGTCGATTCGATTCCGACAAACGAACGTGGAAAAATCAACCGGCGGGAACTGGCAAAACGGTTTGGCGCTTGACCAGCGATGTCCCGTCCTTCGACAAAAGCCAGTCCGGCTCGGACAAAAATTCTTTGTCATTTGCCGAGAAGCGGGCATTGCTACCAAAAGAGATGGCAAAGTTGCGGACCCTCCAGATTCGAGATTGATGAAAAAGAAGTCTAAACAGAGCGCGCGAATTCTGGTTTTGGAACCGGACGAACAATTGGGCTCCGCCGTCTTGAACATCCTGCAGGAAGCGGCACCGGATGCGCTGGTGGAAATGACCCGGAGCCTGGAGGAAGCCCAACAGCTTGTCCTCGGAGTGAAACCCGAGCTTTTTGTTCTCGATGTCGATGCAACCCCGGATCTCGGCCAGGATTTTCTTTACGATTTGCGAACGAGTCACCCAAATGCGCGCGCGATCATTTTGACCGGCGTTCATTTGCCCGAACAGCGTGAACAAGCAGCCGGACTCGGTGCGATTCATTTCCTCGAGAAACCGGTGGCGCACTGGGATTTTGTGGATCTCGCGCAGCGTTTGCTGCAGCCGGCGAAGGAGACGGCCGCTGAAAAATTCCAGGGGACGCTGCGCGATCTCCAATTCACCGACATTATCCAGCTCAAATGCATGAGCGGCGTCACCGCGGTGGTGGAATTTACCGGATCGAACGGCGAAAAAGCGCGCGTGTTCTTCGAGAAAGGTCAGGTCCGGCACGCGACCGCGCCCGGCCGACAGGGAATGGCCGCGTTCAATGAGATTGTGCGTTGGAAAGGCGGTACCGTTTCCGAAGTTGCCGATGCACCGGCCAATCCCCGGACGATCGAAATGGACTGGCAGCAATTGTTAATGGAAGCGGTCCGCGGCGCGGATGAAACCGATGCGGCCGCACCGAAAAAGGCGCACCCAAAGACAGGCAATCCGAAAATGTTGGTGATCGATGACAGCCTGATGCTGCTCAGTTTCGTGAAAGATGTTCTGATCGAGGCGAATTACGAGGTGACCACGGCGTCGACTGGCGAAGAAGCCGTGCGCGAGGCGGAGGGCAGTTTGCCCGATCTCATTCTCCTGGATTTCATTTTGCCGGACATGAAGGGCGACGAAGTTTGCCGCCGTTTATTAGAGAATCCGGGGACCGCCACCATCCCGGTCGTTTACATGTCAGGCTACGGCGCGGAGCTGCAGGCGAGCCGGAGTGAAAATTCAAATGTGATTGGGTTCTTGAATAAACCCTTCACTTCGGATTTGCTTATCAAGACCGTAGATAGCCATATGCCGAAGAAATCGGAAGAACCGGAATCAACCGAGCCGCAGCCTGCTGAGCCCGAACACACGGTCGAACCAGATTTTCCGGTCTCGGAAGAACCGGAATCAACCGAGCCGCAGCCTGCTGAGCCCGAACACACGGTCGAAGCAGATTTTCCGGTCGAACAGGAACCAGCCTATCGCGAAGCAAGCGAAGTCGGCCCGGAGATCACGCAAACGCCGGCAGATTTTCCGGTCGAACAGGAACCAGCCTATCGCGAAGCAAGCGAAGTCGGTCCGGAGATCACGCAAACGCCGGAAACTCCGTGGTGGACTCCAGCGCCGGCTGCTGAAGCTCCAGTTCCAACACCGGCGGCGTTCGAACCGGCGGCCGAGCAACATTATATTCCCGACGAATCGCTTACCGGCGGGGCTTATTTTTGCGGCGACACCCGCTTTTTTTCGATAAACCGCGCCCTGCAAATCATCGCCGCTCAAAAACTGACCGGCACGCTGCGTTTCTTTTGGGACAAACAACCGGTCGAGCTTCTCACTCAAAACGGACAGGTCCTGTTTGCGACCTCGCTTGACCCGGACCTCTATTGCTCCGAAGCACCGGTGACTTTGAGCAATGTCGATTCGGACAGGATCGCGGCGGCACGCGCGCAACAGCTGGAGACCGGATGTCCGATGTTTATTGCTCTCGCACAGGAAAACTTGATTTCGCAGGAACCGGCCACGCAGTTAACGCAGCATCACGGACAAAAACTTTTCGCGGAGCTTTGGAACGCGCCGTGCGTTCGTTTTTCGTTTCAACAAGAAGCGCTTCCCGACTTTGCCACTGCGCTTCCGGGCGAGCTCGATGTCGATCAATGGGCGCTGGCGACGTTGCGCTTTGTCCAGTTCCCGCAGCTCGGCGATCGCGCTTATTATGATCCGGCTTCGGTTCCCGCTTACACCCGCGATGGATTTGAGCGCGTCCAAAATCTGCGCCTGACCGTGGCCGAGGCGCAATTCGCGTCGCAGTTCAACGGCGTTCGCTCCGTCCAACAGATCGCAAAAAATTTGCGACTCGATTTGAAGTTGGCCAGCGTCACGCTTTTCCGGTTCCTCGCACTTGAAATCGTCGAATGCTGGCCGGCCGCCAGCGGGACAGGACAGCAACCAAAAGGCGTTTTCCAGCGTCTTGGCCAGGCGATCGGTCTCGGCGAGTAGTTTTCGAAGATTCAGGAGTAGATGAACGAGACTCTGGTCGTCGACATCGGCGGCACACATGTGAAGCTGCTGATCGAAGGCGCGGATCAACGCCAGTTCGATTCCGGATCGAAAATGCAGCCGGAAGATTTTGTCGCGAAGCTGAAAGAGAACACTCGCGACTGGAAGTTCGACAACATCTCGATCGGTTTCCCTTCACCCGTTCGCGGCGGCAAAGTCATCAAAGAGCCGAAACATCTCGGTCAGGGCTGGGTCGGCTTTGACTTTAATAAGTCGTTAGGCAAACCGGTCCAGGTCATCAACGATGCCGCGATGCAGGCATTGGGAAGCTATCACGGTGGCCGAATGCTTTTCCTTGGGCTCGGGACCGGACTCGGTTCCGCGCTCGCATTCGAGAGCATGCTCTTTCCGCTCGAGCTCGGCGATCTTCCCTATCGCGACCGCGACATCATCGAAAATTTTCTCGGCATTCCCGGAATCGAGCGGCTTGGCGAAGAAGAATGGAAACGCGAAGTGATTTTTGCCGTCACCCAATTAAAGAAGTCGTTCATTGCCGATTACGTTGTTCTCGGCGGAGGTAACGTTCATCGCTTCGATCAATTGCCGGAAGGAATTGAACGCGGCAAAAACGAAAACGCTTTTCTCGGTGGCCTTCGTCTTTGGGAAACTGAGACTAGCGGCGAGAGGAAATGGCGGACCTTCTGAACGGACGGCTCAACCCACTCAACATCTCAACGCGGTCATTTGCCGTGTAGATTCGCACAATATTCGAGTCGTTTCGGCATGTCCAATGTCCGAAAAACTTGGAGATACAGACGGCTGATCTGGCCCTGAGAGGAAAATCCAAGCTATGACACGTGAAACGAATCAACAATCCGGTTCACCTTACTTAAAAAGCCGTATAGGTGTAGTAGTTCGCCGTCCAGGAACCATTAACCTGGGAACCTAACGTCACATAAATGGTGCGCCCGTCAGTGGGAATATTACTTACGGTTTTCGAAAGCGCGGTCACTCCCCGCTCGGAAGAGGCTTGTGTTGCGGGGTCTGGCCGGCAACGATCGCACGCAAGAGCAGCAAAACCAGACAAGTAGAAAAGCGCGCCTTTGACACTCTAGACCATCTTAAGCTGAATGAGGGCATAGAGTAACATAGACGGGGTGTCCTTCAAATTCTGTGAACGAATCCCTGATCGCTAGTCGTCGTAAATCGCCAAGATCGACAATCGGATCCGGAGCGCAGAAAACGCCGAACGTCCAACGCCGAACATCGAATGTCGAACTGGCACTGTCTGAATTCGACATTGGATGTTGGAAGTTGAGCGTTGGGCGTTTGCTTCCGTTTGAACTGCCAGGGAGGGGACTCGAACCCCTAAGGATTGCTCCACCAGATCCTAAGTCTGGCGCGTCTGCCAATTTCGCCACCCTGGCATCTTGGACCAGTTCACCCGCAACAGGACCGTTGTGCTAGTTTTTGTACTAGAGCGTGATCCCATGTCCGATCAAGACGCGCCAGACCCGACACTCTAATAAGCGCCATCGACTGCGAAACCATGAATCGACAAAATGCAGATCAAATTTGATCGATTGCACAGCTTCGATCATCGCGCACAACGGCCATCACGTCCACGTTCCGCTCGATCAACTGATCAAGTTTGAGCTCCTTTCCGGAAGTTACGCTTCCTCAGAGCCCTAGAGCGTCCGCAAAAGTCATATCTATTAAGCGGCCGCGGAAGGCAAAATCGGTGGTGAAGCGTGATCTTCACCCCTAAGACGCGGCCGGGTTCCTTTCGAAACCCGGCCGCTGAATTGTAGAGGTTGAGAACTGGCTAGAACCGTTTCTTGATAGCGACGTACCATTGCCGGCCTTTTGGATTCGCGGTACTTTCGTCGAAGCCGTTTTCGAACGAAGCGGCCACGAATGGCGGTTGAAGGTCCATGACGTTATTCACACCAAGTGTGAGGGTAGTGTTGTTGAGCCACGCTCTCCATCCGCACGGGTTGTACTCGGCGGTGGAAACGGGCATCACGTTCTTCTCCTTGCCATCCTTCATCTTGACGTTCTTGCCGCCATCTTTGGCGTATCCCGCAACCTCCGATTGTGCCGCGGGCGGTGGCAGGTTGAACGTGTAGTTGACGATCAGGTCGACGGTAGTCCATTCGCGCACCTTGCGGCCGAACCCGGCTGGAGGGTCATTGGGCGTGAAGAACTTATTGTCCCAGTACTGGCCGACATAGTGGACAACAGCGCCGGCATCGATGCCTTGCATCCAGGAGCCCGATGGGCCGTCATAATAGAGGCTCGCGTACCAGCGATTGTGAGTAAACGAACCGCCACCGTTCACGCCTTGGAAGCCGCCACCAAACTGGCCAACCGCGGTGAACCGCGGTCCGTTCGGAATGAGCTGAATGTCCACGTCAGCCATGTAAGTTTCGTTCCAGGTCGCAGTAAATGTTCCCCAATCGCCATGGCCAAGCCGCGTGGTATCGAATATCTCAACCACTTCGAAGTCCCATGCGCTCAGAATCTCGCGGCCAAGGTTCTGGAATGGAGTCAGCAACAACGTAATCGGCGTGCCGGTTCCGCCGGCGCGTTGCAATTGGGATACGCCCAGTGTTTGCGTTCCGTTAGCGTCGGGAGTGATATTCTTCGTGTCTGTAATGAGAGCTTGCGGATCGAGCGATGTAGTGAAACCGCGGATGTCGATGTGGATAAAATCGGCTGAGAGCGTAAGCCCCTGCAGCGGACTCCACCATTTACCCGGGGTCAGCACGCCACCGTAAGTGTACTCATAGGCGATTTCCGGCTTCAAATTCGGGTTACCGAAGATGTGCTGCTCCGCCTGGACGTCGGTGCCGCAGGTGGTGCAGGTATCCTGCACCGCAGGGAAGGCTTGCGCTGTTCCTGAGAACAATTCGCCCAATGTCGGAGCGTGAAATGCCTCGATATAACCAGCACGCAACGTCAGAGACTGGTCGATCGGCTGCCAGCGAACGTCGAACTTGGGACGCTCGGTCGAACCGAAGTCGCTATAGTTCTCATACCGCTCGGCATACCCGAATTCCAAACTGTAGGCGCCGGGGAAATTCCAGGTCGGCCCCGTAACCGGCACCCGTGCTTCCCAGAAGATCGACCAGGCATCTCGACTGCCCCGCGTTGCCTGCGAATTCGTCGAGCCAGTCGTTTGCCCGGTGACCGTCAATGGATCGGGATCGTCGTAAAACGTATTGCCTAGGTGCAGGCCGCCAATCGCGAAACGAACGGCGCCTCCGGGAAGGTTAAACATGTCGCCGCGCAGAGTGAGATCTTCGGTAAGAAGCACCCCGTCCGTAGCGTCTTTCGTGGTAACGAAGACTTGATCCCTGACGGTCTTGTTATTCACGTTCTTGCCAAATGCGTTGAACGCTGTCGCTGGGTCGGTATCAAGCAGGTAAAACCGCAACGCGTTGTTATTAACGAGGCCGCCGGACCGCGTGATCCGAAGGTCTTCATTGTAACGGAGACCGAATTCCCATTCCCACGTTTTCAACTGGTCCCATGCATTGGCGAATTCACCGAGGTTACCTTTCAAACCGCCGGTGAATACGTAGGCATTCGCATAAATCTTACTTGAGCGTAGGCCGGCTTCCAATGAGCGGTACTTCACCCCAGTGGTAAATTCCGTGCCCGGAGGCGCGGCGCTGGGTCGCGAGAAGACTGGAGTAGTACTGGTAAACCCACCGGGCGAGGTGTAGTCCGCCACGGTGAACGGGTTGAACGCATTCTGGGTCGGCACGCTGATACCGACGGTACTGATTCCAAACGGGTGATTGATATCCGACCAGATATCAGGAGTAAACGGTGTCGGCGCCAAAGCGCCGTCCCAGAATTGGCGGAAATATTTGAAATCGGCAAACACCGTCAGGTATTTGTCGCAAAGATCGCGGTCGAACGAACCATAGAGGTATTCGCGATCGGTTGGCGCGATATCCGGCGTGTTGTCCGCAAAGTTAAACGAAGTGCGCTCGGCCGGGAGCCCGTTGGCCGCGCCGGCAGAGGTGAATTGGGTGTTGTCAAACTGGTTCTGGCTGCTGTGCGGCGTTGGCGTTAGTAGGTTAAGCGTGAAAGGCTCCTTCGCGAGTCCCAGGAAAAACCTGGTTGAAGCGCCGCTGATGCGTCCCGCCAGGTTGCTGCTGCGCAGATCGAATGAGCCAAACGCTGACTTGTCCGGATCGTGAGAAATATTAACATCGCTCGATCTAATCTCTGCCGCGTTGTACATGCCCGCGTAAACGACGATGTTTGTTTTGTCATCGCCGGTACCTGCGAGCAGGTAGGCCGTTTCTTCACCCATGTCGCCGGCGAAACCAAGATTCGTGTTGCCATAGCTGGCGTAAACCTCCAACCCACGGAAGCGATGAATCAAGAACACGTTCACCACACCAGCAACAGCGTCGGTGCCGTAAACGGGCGAAGCACCGTCCTTTAGAATGTCGATGTGATCGATCAACCCAAGCGGAAATTGGTTGAAATCGACCGATTGCGCTCCGGCACCAGTCGCTCCGTCAACCGTAAGACGTCTGCCGTCCTGCAAAACGAGGGTTTCTTTCGGATCGATACCACGCAGACTGATACGCGTGCTGCCGTCGCCACCGTTGGTATTGTTTTCGGTCGTGTTCGATCCAGTCGATGCCGGAATTCGCAGGATCAGGTCGGTCGGAGTTCGCACACCTAACCGGGTGATGTCGTCACGGCGATAAGTGTCGACCGGGTTTGGCCCGACTTCTTCCGCGGTAGGAATGTTCGAACCGGTGACGATAACGCGTTCAGCCGTGGCCTCAGTTGCGGCTGCCCCGCCGGCCGGAGCGACATTTGATCCGGTCGTAGGCGGTGCTGGCGCTGGCTCTTGAGCGCGCGCGCTCATCGCGATGATTAATGGAAATGCGACGGCGGCTACAAGAGCGACGCGAACTAACAATTTAACGATGTTCTTAATCATTGGTTTCTCCATGGTTTAAATCTTGTTGGGCTATGGCTGTTGAGTAGGTTTTGCCACGGAGACTAATCAGATGACTATTCGGGGCGTGAGGACATAAATACGACAATTGGAGACTTCCATCAGTAATCGGCCTCGCCGGACTAGTTCTCCAATCTTGCTACGGGAAATCGATCAAACCGTCGTGCGCTGCAACCTTAGTGGAAGGAGTTTCTCGTTTGGCCTAACGAATTCGGCGCGATGGTCGTTTATTGACGTTTTGCGCCGTGACCGAGTGTGAACGACAAAAAGACAGTTGCGCCCCGATGTCGTGAAGTTAGCGCGGAAGATATTCAGTCGCTGCGCAGAAACCAGCAAATAACGGATAGCTCGTATTGTCGGTTCGATGTCCTAGTTTTATTTTGAACGACAGAGAACAATCTCTTCGAGATGTTGAATGGTCGCGATCCGGTGCTCGCTTTCAGGCCGAAGCCGATAGGCTTGATAGGATTCGAACAAGTTACCGCGTTACAGCTCGTGGCACCGGCGGATACGTTTGCCACCGTCGCCTTGGACGATGGTTACGGAAATCGCATTCCTTGTTATGAAGTTCACACGATCGGCGTGCTGTCAGACCGGTTTCGCACAGACACCGGCTTTCTCTTTCAGGCAGAACACAGCCTGAACTCGGTGCCGGAATTGGATACCATTGTTATTGCCGGCGGTGACGGCGCTTTACGCGTAGAGGTTACTGAGAAAATAAGCACGTGGATTCTCAAACGTATCAATGAAACACGCCGAATCGGAGCTATTGGCACAGGAGTCACGGCGCTGGCCGCAACCGGCTTGCTCAATGGCCGTGAAGTCATAACGCATTGGCGCTTCGCGCGAGAATTGGCACGGCAATTCCCTCGATTGAAAATCGACCATAGAAAATCCTTCGTGCGCGATGGCCCTTATTACACAGCTACGGGTCTCACCGGAGGCATCAACCTGGCTTTGGCGATGATCCAGGAAGATTATGGCCCCTACGTCGCGCAATCAGTCGAACAAGAACTAGCGCTTCGTCTTACGAAAGAAGATCAAGAGGAACTATCTTCCGACGGCCCTTCTTTGGACAATCACCCTATTGATCGCTTTTCCGAACTGGTCGGTTGGCTTATGAGGAATCTCGACGCTGATCTATCCGTAGAAGTGTTAGCGCGGCGCGCGTGTATGTGCCCGAGTCATTTTAGTAAAGTCTTCAAAAGCATTTTGGGAGAGCCTCCACGTGATTTTGTGCAGAATTTGCGACTGAATGAAGCCCGCCGTCGACTCTCGAGACGGCAGAAAACACTTCGGACCGTATCTGAGTCCGTCGGATTCACGAGCTCTGCGGCCTTTCAGGAAGCTTTCGAGCGAAAATTCGGATGTCGGCCGAGTGGGTATCTGAGCACCCGCGAACCTACTGCGGCCGTGGCGTCGAACGGCCACTCAAACGGACACAAGACATCGCCGTGATGTTGAAAGCGTGGATCTTGCTACTCTGCATCTTTGCTTTTGGTTTATGGCGTTCTTCCTTGGCTCTGGACGGAGATGACACCTTGAAACCGGACGATCTAAATGGTGATACCGCTGCCATTAATCAGTCAGCGTCACCATTAACCGGCATAAGATCGCGCATTCTCGGAGAGTCCGTTAGGGCGACAAAACGTCTTTTCAGGACACGCGCTACCGCGGGGGATTAGCCCTCTTTAAGGAATGCTTCGTCCCCCATTACGTGATTACGTCCGGATAGATGGGATAACTGACCTCCCCGTAAAGGGTCCTTTGCCTTGCGTCACCGCCGGCAAGCTAATTTTGAAGGAGAGTTTCCGCCAGATGTCCTAAAATGTCGTCTAAACGTCATTTGTGACCTGTCGATATTGAATTAATGTAGAATTAAAGGGAAAGATGTCGTGAAGGCAAAGCGAATCGGGTTAGTCGGATTTGATGGTGTCGTTGCGATCGATCTCTCTGGCCCCGCCGATGCATTTGCCATCGCGAATGAAACAGAGAGCGATCCGAGACCGGCTTACGAGGTCGTGGTTATTTCGTCCTCAAGCAAGCCATTCGTATCGGAATCTGGACTGGTATTCAAACCGCAGCGTACCTTTAAGAACGCTCCATTCCTAGACACTCTCATCGTGCCGGGAGGAAGCGGAATACGCAAACCGGCCATTAACAGGTCTGTCTCGGCCTTTGTGAAAGCACGCGCCGGATCTACTCGTCGCATCGCATCTGTCTGCACTGGGATTTATGGCTTGGCCGCAACCGGCCTTCTGGCCGGACGCAGCGTCACGACCCATTGGAACCATGCTCACAACGTCGCGCGTCGTTTCCCCGATCTTAAAGTTAATGACAATGCCATCTTTATTAAAGACGGGCAGTTCTACACATCGGCCGGCGCTACAGCTGGCATTGATCTCGCCCTTTCTCTTATCGAGGAGGATTATGGTCGGCAGGTTTCCTTAACCGTCGCGCGGCAACTCGTCGTATATCTAAAGCGTTCTGGCGGGCAGGATCAGTACTCCGAGCCGCTGCGCTTCCAAGCGGAGTCAGTTTCGCGCTTCTCTGAGTTAACCACTTGGATTCATACCCATTTAAACGACGATTTATCAGTGGAGGCTCTTGCCGGAAGAGCGTGTCTTTGCCCTAGGCACTTTAGTCGGCGGTTCAAGACCGACGTTGGCGCCAGTCCCGCCGACCTTGTTGAGCGGCTACGGCTCGATGAGGCGCGTCGCCGTCTTTCTAACGGGGACAACAGCGTTGAAAATGTTGGTTTATCTGTGGGCTTCAAGAGTGCAGATGCGTTTCGCCGCGCTTTTGGGCGCCGACTAGGAGTCAGCCCCAGCGATTACCGACGACGCTTCAGTTCCGCTGCCAGAGTTCGATTCGTTCAGCCGCCGCGCCGGGAGTCAAAAAAGCTTCCCAAAGCTGCCTGAACGGCTTTGGCGAGGGATCATCGATTGCAAAGTAACATGTGCCAAACGCCGGAAGGCGCGCACTGCTAAAGTCCCTGTGCTAGAATTTGTGTAGAATGAGCGGTTTTCTACTCGTCATTCGTGTTCGAATCGATTTTCTTGGAAAACGCGCGATTCCCTCTTGTAAAATGGCTCTTTTTTGAAACGCAAAGCACTGTTTTGAAAGCGGTGATTTCGGATTCCTAAGTCTGGCGCGTCTGCCAATTTCGCCACCCTGGCGCAAGTTTGCCTATTTTAGCACAATCCGAACTCAGTGCGCGGGTGCGATCCCGCGCCTCGTCGTTAAGTAAACGGCGAAACTGCCGAGCCAGTGTCCGCCCTCATAATGTTCGCCAGTCACCGCCGCCAGACCGGCATGACGATGCGCATCCGCTGCCGCTTGCAGCGCCGACCGGCGCGGATCGTCGTCCGGCAGTGCGGATAGAATTCCTTCCAACATCCACGCTCGGCTCAGATTCAATCCGTCGAGATGCGCCAGCTTCGGATCACTCGGATCGGGTGAAATCACGACCCGCAACCAATCGGCGTTGTCGCTTTCTTCTCTACCGACCGGGATCTGGGGCATGAATTGCTTCAGCCAACCTGCGAATTCTTTTTGGGGAAGGACGCGCCGCATTACGTCCGCTTCGCCGAGACAAGGCGAAAGAAAATCTTCACCGGAAGGTTCGTAATTGAGCGGACAATTCTTGTCCGCCAGAAAAAACTTCTTGGCCGAATCGCGAATTAGTTTTGTGAAAGCTTCATTATTCGTGGCACGCGCGTAATCGAACATCAATCCAAGTCCGAACGCAGTTTGATCGTGCTCGCCGATCCGGACCGGATTCGAAAGTTTGGGCAACCATTTCGTCAGCCGTTCCACCGCCGCGTCCTCCAGCGGCTTCAGGTTAGCCGACCATTCACGCGCTTGCGGGTCGTCCCATTCACGAAGCTCCGCGCAAAGTTGCAGCAGCCAGGACAATCCGTACGGCCGTTCGAAACTCGCGCGACCTTCGCCGCGAATATAGCCCGCTTCCTGTTTCAAATTCTCACCGGTCAGACTTTGCTTGAGCGCGTCCCGCGCGGCGCTCGCAAACGGCGCGTCCGGAAAAGTTCGGATCAGCCGGACGAGCAGCCAATGTCCGTGCACCGACGAGTGCCAGTCGTAACAACCGCAAAACGCCGGCGTCAGTTTTCGCGGCGGCGCGACGTCCGCGTCGCTGTTGAGCACGTGCGCAATCTTGTTCGGATATTCCTTGTGGACACACGCGAGCGCGAGTTTGGCGAAGCGCTCCGCTGCGTTCGCATCGAAGTCCGGCTGCAGATCTTCAGCTGCCAAGGCAACGCCGGGGACCAAAAGCAGCACGCCGAAAAGATTTCTCATGCGTATTCGATTGTACTTGGAGGGACGTGCTCCGTCGCGTCTAATTTCCAATCTGAGTTGAGCGTTGGATGTTGGACGTTGAGCAGCCTGCTCGCGAAAGCTTTCGGAGTTGGACGTTTTCTGATAAATCACAGAGTCTTATGCGATTCGTTCACTTATTCACCTTTGCCGCATTGCTGAGCGCATTCCAAATCACCGCCGTGTCCGCCGCCAATTCAGCCGACAATCCGCTGCTCCAAGAAAGCGCGCTGCCGTATCACTATCCGCCGTTCGACCAGATCAAAGACCAGGATTTCGCCCCCGCGATTGAAGCGGGTATGCGCGAGCAGCTCAAAGAGATCGAGCCGATCGCGAACAATTCCGAAAAACCGACGTTCGAGAACACGGTTGTGGCGCTCGAACGCACTGGACGTCTGCTCGATCGCGGGGAGACCACCTTCTCGAACCTCAACTCCTGCAATACCAATCCGGCCATGCAGAAAATCGAGACCGACATGGCCCCGAAGCTCGCCGCGCATCGCGACGCCATCCATCTCAACGGCAAATTGTTCGCGCGGATCCAGGAACTTTACGACAATCGCGATAAACTCGGACTCGATCCGGAATCGGCGTATTTGCTCGAGCGCTACTACAAGGATTTCGTCCGCGCCGGCGCGAAACTTTCCGATTCCGACAAGGAAAAGCTGAAGAAGATCAACGCCGAGCTGGCGACGTTGCAGACTCAGTTCGAGCAAAAAGTTCTCAAGGAAAAGAACGCGTCGTCGGTCGTGGTCGATCGCAAGGAAGATCTGGCCGGGCTTTCCGACAACCAGATGGCGAGCGTCACCGCGGCCGCGAAGGCGGAACACAAGGAAGGGAAGTTTGTTATCCAGCTCCAGAACACGACCGGACAGCCGTTGCTCGGATCGTTGCAAAATCGACAATTGCGCGAGCGCATCATGCGGGCGTCGCTCGCGCGCAACAGCAAAGGCGGCCAGTTCGACACCCGTAACGTCGTAATCCGGACCGCTCAATTGCGCGCAGAAAAGGCGAAGTTGCTCGGATATTCAAATTGGGCGGCCTATCAACTCGAAGATCAGACTGCGAAAGATGTCCCGACCGCAAACAAACTTCTCGGCGATCTAGCGCCGCCGGCCGTTGCCAACGCCAAACGCGAATCCGCCGATATGCAGAAGATTGTCGATCAAGAGAGGGGCGGATTTCGGATCGCAGCCTGGGATTGGGATTTTTATTCGGAGAAAGTTCGCAAAGCGAAATACGATTTCGATGAATCGCAACTGCGTCCCTACTACGAATTGAACCACGTGCTCCTCGACGGCGTTTTCTTCGCTGCCGGAAAACTTTACGGTCTCACCTTTAAGGAACGTCACGATCTCCCGGTTTATCAACCGGACGTGCGGGTGTTCGATGTCTTCGATCGCGACGGCCAACAGCTCGCGATTTTTATCGGCGATTATTACGCGCGGCCTTCAAAACGCGGCGGCGCCTGGATGAACGCGTATGTCGAACAAAGCGGATTGTTCGGCCTCAAACCGGTGGTCGCGAATCATCTCAACATTCCAAAGCCGCCGGCCGGCGAGCCGACTTTGCTCACTCACGACGAAGTCCGCACCGCGTTCCACGAATTCGGGCACGCGCTCCACGGAATGTTTTCGAATGTGAAATATCCGCGCTTCAGCGGCACGAGCGTTCCGCGCGACTTCGTCGAGTACCCGTCGCAAGTGAACGAGATGTGGGCGACCTGGCCTGAGGTCCTGAAAAATTTCGCGAAGCATTACCAGACCGGCGAGCCAATGCCGCAGGAGTTGCTCGACAAGGTCGAGGCGGCGAAAAAATTTAATCAGGGATTCAAGACCACCGAATACTTGTCGGCTTCGCTGCTCGATCAGGCCTGGCACCAACTCGATCCCTCGCGAATTCCAACGGATGCAATTGTGTTTGAAAAGGAAGCGTTGCACAAAGCGGGCGTGGATTTTCCGCCGGTCCCGCCGCGGTATCGCAGCGTTTATTTTTCGCACGCCTTCGCCGGTGGATATTCGGCCGGTTACTATTCCTATCTCTGGAGCGAGGTACTCGACGCCGACAGCGTCGAATGGATGAAGGAACACGGTGGATTGAAACGCGAAAATGGCGATCACTTCCGCGAAACGCTGCTCTCGCGCGGCGGATCAGCCGATGCGCTCAGCCTTTTCAAAAATTTCACCGGCCGCGATCCTTACATCGAGCCGTTGTTGAAACGCCGCGGACTCGACCGCCCACCGGGCCCCGACGACAACGCGACTAAGCCGCAACCGCCCGCTCGTTAATTCATGGAGGGACGCGCTCCGTCGCGTCCGGGTGGATCGGCCGCTCCGCGGGCGATGCTAAAGTTGGGCAGCCTCCGGCTGCGTAGAGTTAACATCGAGCAAGGGACTGCTCGATCCACCTCCATGATTCCATTGCCGAACTAAATTCGCGCGCTACTTTTCGCCCGTGAAAGCCGCTCGTATTTTTTTCGTTCTGCTCGCTCCGCTCACGGCACTTGCCAGCAACAGCGTCGTCAACCTGTCGCATTACGATTTGATGCGCGTCGATTTTGTCGCGATGAAAAACGAAGGCGTCGTCGGCGTCATTCACGAAGCGACATTTCCGCGTTTGCAGCGCGACTGGCGTTATTCCGAACGTCAGTCCGCTGCGTCGCAGGCCGGCCTCCTCTGGGGCGCATATCATTTTGGCGATGGCACCAATCCGATTTCGCAGGCCGATCATTTCCTGGCAACGGTCGCCTCATCGCATCAGCCTCTGCGGACCGCTGATGACCCCGAGAAAAAGCGGCCCGGCGTATTGCTTGTGCTCGATTTCGAAAAGAACGGCCATTACCCCGGCGGAAGCATGAGCGTATCGCAAGCGGCCGCGTTCGTGGAGCGAATCAAAGAGCGCACCGGAAAATATCCCGGGATCTACGGCAGCGAATTTCGTTTGCGCCAAATGTTGTACGGAAGCGGAGGGACCGACGCGCATCGCGCCGTTCTTTCCAATTGCTGGCTTTGGATTGCCAATTATCACAACGAGCCGCGGGCCACCTCCCCGTGGAGAGGTTGGGACTTGTGGCAATATACCGGCGACGGCAAATGTGGTTTGCGACCGCGCAACGCGTATCCAATCGCCGTCGCCAATCTTCGAAAAGCCGAGCGCAACATTTTTCGCGGCAATAACGCGCTGCTCCAAGCCTTCTGGCAAGAACACGCCTGGTTTCCGAGCGGCTAGGCCGACCAGAGGTCACAGATCAGCGATCACAGGTCAGTTTTCTTTGGTCTCGTCGGACGTCTGACCTCAGACTTCTGACTTCTCGACCGGCGCTTGTGCCAAGCGCCTGTTTTGTTACTGTGTCTACTGCGTAAAATTCACCCATGGGCGATCCTGTAAATCCTGACGTTACCGCAGTGCAAAAATCCGCTCCGGTGGACAATGGCGTTTCTGCTATTGGAAGCCCGCAGTCGGAGCGCGCCGATCTTCGCCCGGAAAATATCAACGACGCAGTCATCCGCCTCGCCGGAAATTCTCAGGACGGAATTCAAACCGCCGGCGCGTTTCTCGCGCGATTGGCCGGACGCAGCGACCACGACGTCATGACTTATATGACGATCCCGTCCACCATCTCGGGCGGCCCGTCCATTTTTCAAGTCCGCATGGGCACGGGCGAAGTGTTATCGGCCGGTGACGAAGCCGATTTTCTGGTCGCGTTTTATCAACACAGTTATCAGGACCACATCGACTTTCTCAAAGAAGGCGGCGTGTTGCTTTACGATTCGGACAACGTCGAGCCGAACCTCGACGACAAACGTTTCGTTTATGTCGGCGTGCCCATCACCGGATTAACGGTGGAAGCGTTGGGCGGAACCGCCAAGGACAAGGGTAAAAACATTTTTGTTCTCGGTCTGATCGCGAAAATTTTTAGTCTCGACGTCGAGAAGCTGGCGACGTTGATCAAAGAAAAGTTCGCCGGCAAAGACGAGAGCATCGTCAACACGGCCATCATGGCGTTTACGGCCGGCTACGCTTACCCGGTCGGCAAAGTCCTGACCCATCAATACCAATTTGAACACAAGCCCAAAACCGGCGGGCGCGCCCAGATCACGATGGATGGCAACCAAGCGATCGCTTACGGATTGATCGCCGCCGGTGTGCGCTACGGTGCCGGTTACCCAATTACGCCCTGGTCGTCGATCATGGAAGTGTTGCGGCGCGAGCTGCCGAAGTACGGCGGCATATTCGTTCAGGCCGAAGATGAGCTGGGCGCCGTATCTCTGGCCCTCGGTTTTTCCTTTTCCGGATATCTCGCCGTCACCGGCAGCGCCGGCCCGGGCATCTCGCTGAAAACGGAAGCGATCGGCTGGGCGTCGATGGCGGAAATGCCGCTCATCATTTGTAATATTCAACGCGGCGGACCGAGCACCGGTTTGCCGACCAACGTCGAACAGAGCGATCTGCATCAGGCCATCTATGGCGGACACGGGGACAGTCCGCGCGTTGTGCTTGCCGCAGCAACCGTCGAAGATTGTTTCTACATCGCGATCGAAGCCGCGCGGATCGCGCGCAAATACAGCACGCCTGTTTTCATTTTGAGCGACACCTCACTGGCCACCCGCATCGAAGCGTTCGACGAACCCGATCTTACCAAATTGATGGTCGATCCGAAACCGGACATGACGCCGCGGGCGACGCACAAGCCGTATCCGCTCGATCAAATCACTCAACACATTCCGCCCGGCACGCGCATTCTCGACGGAAAATATCCGCTCATGTCCGGACTCGAGCACGACGAGATGGGTCATCCGACCGGCAGCCCGAAGTTGCACATGGCCATGACCGCAAAACGCCGCAACAAATTGCGGAAGCTCGCCGAGGAAATTCCGGTGCCGGAAGTTTACGGCGATCAAGAGGGCGGCACGCTCCTCGTTGGCTGGGGATCGACCTACGGTCCGATCCATGACGCCGCGAAACTGGGGCAAGAGAACGGCGAAAAGATTGGCGCGCTCCATCTGCGCCACCTGCACCCATTGCCGAACGGCCTGGAAAAAATCTTTAAGAACTTCAAACGCATCGTCACCGTGGAGATGAACGACCAGGGCGTTTACGGGTTCGGCCAGCTCGCCACCATTCTCCGCGCGCGCTATTGCGAACCAAAAATCGAGAGCGTGACCAAGACCGACGGCCTCACCTACCGGGTGAAAGAAATTCTACAAGGCGTTTTTCCCGGCAAGTTTGTCTCAGCCAGGGGCTATTCACCCAATCGTCCGATTGCCGGTAACGGCGAACAAGATGTCGATCTTGCCCGCCACGAATCTATCACCCAAGGAGTGGGATGAAGCCAGAGAACAGAGGTCAGAAGTCACATGTCAGCGATCAAAAAACGGACTCCACGACTCAACATCTCAACCCATCAACAACTCAACGATTTTAGATATGCCTGACACAACAACAAATGGTTCTCCTGTAGAGGCCGCCGTCTCGGCGGCAACACTCGACGCACCACGCGAAAAGTTAAATAAGAAAGCGATCACTGCCGATCACCCAACCTGGTGCCCAGGTTGTGGTGACTTTGCGGTTTTGGCTTCCTTCTACAAAGTGCTCGAGAAACGCAATCTCGATCACGAAAAGATCGTCACCCTCGCCGGGATCGGTTGCTCATCGCGCTTTCCCTATTTCGTCAACGGCCACGGCGCCCACTTCATTCACGGCCGCGCCGTCCCGCTCGCCAGCGGCATCAGTCTGGCCCGGCCGGACCTGAACGTCTTTTTGTTCGGTGGCGATGGCGACGGTTTCTCCATCGGCGGCAACCATCTCAATCACGGCGCGCGCAAGAACGTGAACCTCGTTTACTTCATCATGGACAACTTCGTCTATGGCCTGACCAAAAAGCAGACCTCGCCCACGTCGCCCATCGGTTTCAAGAGCAAGACCGACCCGACCGGCGCGATCGATATGCCGGTCAATCCGATGAAACAACTCATTTCCGCCGGGGCCACCTTCATCGCGCGCACCCACGCCACTCAGGTCAAACACATGATGGAAATGATCGAGCGCGCGTTCGATCACCAGGGCTTCAGCGTCATCGAATGTTTAAGCGAATGCGTCGAATTTTTCCCCGACGTGTTCGATCCGGCCGATCCGCGCAAAGGCGGCAGCTTCGAGCTGATCCAGGAAAAGAAATGGGACAACAGTCCCGAGGACGAACTCCGCCACGACGTCACCGACGAGCTTGCCGCCTACAAACTCGCCCAGTTGCCTTTTCCGGGGGTGTTCGGTGTTTTCTATCAGAACGACCGCCCAACCAAGAACGCGCTGGAAAAGAAATGGATCGAGAATTCTCGGGAAAAGACCGGGAATGCATCTGACTTGGAACTTCTCCAGAAAACCTTTGATCGAATGAAATGAGTTCCGTCGTCAAGATTGATCCCGAAATCATGAGCGGTGCGCCTTGTTTCTCCGGCACGCGCGTAACGATCCAGACCCTGATCGATCATCTCGAAGCCGATGATTCGATCGAGGATTTTCTAGACGGTTTTCCCAGCGTTTCACGCGAGCAAGTGATCGCGTTTCTTGAGGAAGCCAAAGACCGCGTGCTGGCAGCTGCGGCTCAGTGAAGATCCTGCTCGACGAATGCGTCGATCGACGACTCGCGCGCGATTTGGTCGGACATTCGGTTTCGACTGTTCCGAAGATGGACTGGGCCGGCATCAAGAATGGCGATTTGCTCGCGTTGGCTGAAAAGGAATTTGAAGCATTCATCACCGTTGATCGGAAACTCGCAACCCAGCAGGCCTGACGAAATTCAAAATCGCTGTCGTGTTGCTTCGCGCGCGAACTAATCGATTAGAAGACATTCGCCCGCTCGCAGTCGAGCTTCTCGAAAAACTTCCTTATGCAACCACCGGAGAATTGATTACCATCGGCTCGTGAATATCTTCGCCGACTCGGCTAGCGCGCGAAAGTGATCGTCTCTAGCGAATGAAATGATTTCGAATGTCTCTCTTTCGCTGTAACGATTCAACGCTTCAACGAATCACGTCGCGAAGCGGCGTTCTCAGACGACGGGAACGACGGTAGCCATCGCCATTTCCTCGGACGGTACCTCGGCCTTGTCGGTGATCAGCTTGCGCAGGAACGGAATGAGCAGGACAAGCGCGAGGCCGACCACGAGGCTACCGGCGCCGAGCACGCCAAAGAGCTTCATATACTCGGGGTTGGTCACGACCGCCGTTGTTCCCTTTGGCTCGGGGATCATGCCCGAGAAGTCGCCCGCGAAGAGTGACGCGAGGCCGGTCACGAGCATCCAGCTGCCCATCATCACCCCTTGATACTGCTTCGGCGCGAGCTTGCCGATCATCGCGTATCCGATCGGAGAGATGAGCAACTCACCGATGCTCTGCAGCACATAACTCATGAACAGCCACCCGAACGCACTCTTGCCGTCGATGCCGGCCAGCTTGATGCCTAACGGGAGAATGAGAAAGCCCAGCGCCATCAAGAGCAGCGACGTCGCAAACTGCCGCGGTATGTCGATCCTCCATCCGCGCGCGCGCATCCGGGTAAAGAGCGACGCGAGCAGCGGTCCGCCGAGCACGATGCAGACGGTGTTGATGTTCTGAATCCACTGCGGCTGGATCTGCACTGGACCGACCATCAGGTTGACGTTGTTAACTGCGAACAGCAGCAAGCCGCTCGGCGCCATTTGGTACAACGACCAGAACGCCAGCGAGCCGATCGTCAGAATCAGATACGCCGTCATGTTCCGTTTTTCCCGGCGATCCGGGTGGCGCAGTGTGAGATAGATCAGCGTCAGCGCGACCGCGCAGCAAATTCCCTTGATCAGCGTTTCTGTCCCGCCGGGCCGCTGGAGGAGAAACCACACAACGGGCACGAGGCCGATGAGAATGCCGATACCGGCCAGCTGGCGCAACCGGAACTGCTTCGGCGTTTTGTCGAGCAGCGGCGTGTTGCGATCGGCCAACGTCTTCCACGACAGGAACGCGAGGACAATGGAGACAAAGTTGCCGAGCGTCGCGAAGATGAAAAGGCTCGCATAACTCTCGGTCCCCTGGAAGTAACCGTCGACGACGAACCCGACGAAAAATCCGACATTCATGCCGGCGTAGTTCCAGAGGAAGGCTCCTTCGCGGCGCGGATCCTCCGGGGTGAAGCGCTGCGTAAGCATCATATTAATACAGGTGACGTTCAGGCCGCTGCCGGTGAGGAAGAAAGCGAGGCCGACGTAGAACAGCGCGGCCGTGCCGACCGCAATGCATCCGCAACCGATGACCTGCAATGCCATGCCGCCGACGAAAAGATTCCGGTTCGATAGGAAGCGTCCGCCGAGGTAACCGCCGAAGAGATGCAGACCGTAGTTGAACGCGCCAAACACACCCATCAACGCGGTCGCCAGCTTTACCGGGAGCTGCAGATGCTTCGTCGCGTAGAGGACAAGCGTCGAGTAGAGGACGGCGAAGCCGAGGGTCGCAAAAATTTGAATAAAGAACAGCACGGCCGTTCCCTCCGGAGCCGCTGCGAAGCGTTGTTTAAAGAATTTCACGTCTTTGAGTTCAAGGAGGCGGGCCTTCGCGAAGCGATATGTCAAATCGGGTAATCAAACTTGCCCGGCTAGCGCCAGGGAGCGTAAAATTCATCCGCCTTCGATTTCGCCCGTTGCATGGGGCGATGTCAAGTTTCGGACAGCTTTCACTCGTCTCTCGAGCCATGAGGGGCGTGGCTCCGACTGAGCTTTACGCCCTCGCTCCTGGACCCGGGCGATGTCAAGCCACTCTGACTTCTGACCTCTGGCCTCTGACCTCCGCCCCCCGCTCGCCGCCCCCAGCAATGTCAAGCCGCTCTCCGACCTCTGACTTCTCTGTTTTCAGCGTTTCAGCTTTCAGAATTTCAGCTTTTGGTTCAGGCCGCCCATGATGCCAGGAACGAAAAACGCCGCCCGATCTTTCTACTTCGGCCTTTCTACTTGCTAATTTCTTCGTGAAAACGTTTGATCGGATGAAGTGATGGCGTGTCCCGCCACTCACGCAACTGTTGGTCAATGGCCTATCAACTCTGGACCTCTCCGGTAACGGGGTATCGGCGCAAAGGAACTCGAGCGAAAGAGATTCGGAACCTCTTCGAAAACGTAACAATCAGGTCAGTTTATGAGCCTCTTAGAGCGTGCCGATTAGAAGAGGACGCGATTGAGATAGCTGAATTACTCCGTAAACGGCACTTCGACGTCGTTGGGGTTAAGGAGCCCGAAAGGCCGATAACGCTTTTTGTTAGGGCCAACACTCTAAACAAGGGCGGGACTGTGCGAGATCACGCTGAAAATATTGCAGTCGAAGATCTGATTTCTGATGCAACGCCTTTAGCAAAGATGTTCTCGCTACTTGGGAGTCGGCACTATTTCTTTGTCCTTGTTGGTGGTGCGGTTTCGGGCATTGTCACCCGCGCCGATCTCAATAAGCCACCTGCACGGATTTATCTGTTCGGACTGATTTCCCTTTTGGAAATGCATCTCGTCTTCTGGATTCGCAAAGAGTTTGGCGACCGTTGGAAAGAGCACGTGAAGCGGGACAGAATGGCAGAAGCGATAAAGCTGTTCGCGGAGCGGCGGAAAAAAGGCCAAGAACTAGACTTATGCGAGTGCTTACAATTTTGTGATAAGGCCGCGCTAATCATGTCGAGCGACGACTTATGTCGATTGTTTAGCATTGCCGGCACAAAGAGCGGAGAGAAGATTTTTCGCCGAATTCAAAGTCTTCGTGATTTGCTAGCGCACGGTCAAACCAATCTAGCCGAAGACTATTCTTGGGAAGAACTGTCTCGTGTCGTGCGTTGGATGGAGGACGCGTTGGAGAAATCGGATGCCGACGTTGACAAGGCTGCTCTCGAAACCGGTCGTGATTTCATTGAGAGCTTCTGGAGTCCTGCGAACGAATAATGTTGGCGCCAGTTTTATTTTGCGCGGTCGCTGAGCCGCACCTAGTATAAGTGTGCGTCACTCGCAAAACGACCGCGCCCACTCGTGCCCAAAAATAGCCGATTTGTTTGCTGGAGTCGGCGGATTCAGCCTCGGGGCGGCACGCGCCGGATTCGATGTTGCAATCGCGATCGATCTCGATAAGCACGCCGTCGCGGCTCACAAAAAAAATTTTCCATTCGCAAAACATCCACGCCGGAATATTGCGAATCTTACGGGAAACGATTTATTGCGCGCTGCAAACATCGGCGAAGAAAAATTGATCGGTATTGTCGGCGGACCGCCGTGCCAGGGATTCAGCACGATGGGCCACCGCCGAAAGAACGATAAAAGAAATCCGCTATTTTTGCATTTCTTAAGGTTGGTCGCTGAATTGAGACCTCTGTTTTTTGTCGCAGAAAATGTTCCCGGAATTTTGGCTTCGAAATACGCATCGCTGCGGCGCGACGCTTTAAAACTGGTTTCTCAAGACTACCACGTGGTTGGCCCACTTACGCTCTGCGCGAGCGATTATGGTGCGGCTACGGTTCGATCCCGCGTTTTCTTTGTCGGTATTGCCAAGAGATGTGGAGTAAAGCTGTCGCCGAAAGACTTTAGTCACTCCGCTTCGAATCAAAAGAATCCTGTCAAGACGGCTTTCGCAGGTCTCACGCCGAGTGTACGATCAACGTGGCAAACTGAGAAAAGCAGTTGGCGCCGCGTCAAAGAATCAAATGGCAAATATTTCGTCGCGATCAATAGGTTCTGCGAATCCGTTGGAGATCCAGGCGCAGTAGAGAGATTTGTAGAAAAACTTGAGGTCTCCGGATTTTTCGGAACCGAACATCGAGCAGACATAATAAAGCGATTTGCCCTCGTCCCTGCTGGCAAGATGGACAAAACCTCAAAGTTTCCTCGGCTGAGTTGGAACGGACTTTGTCCAACGCTTCGAGCAGGCACCGATAGCAGCCGAGGTAGCTACCAAGCCGTGCGTCCAATTCATCCGGATAAAGATCGTGTAATCACGCCGCGCGAGGCGGCGAGATTACAGGGATTTCCAGATTGGTTTCAGTTTTCGCCGACGAAGTGGCACAGCTTTCGTCAAATCGGAAACAGCATCAGCCCGTTAGTCGCCGAGGCCGTTCTCAACGTTATTCGTTGCAAATTATTCTCGGGCGCGTCATAAGAGATTCGGTTTATGCCTAGCCCCCACGACAGCAAGCCGGCGGTGGTCGAAGCGTCTCCAGCAAAAGCGTTCTTTGTCGAGATGATTACTCGCGACATTGAGTTGCAAGACGCGCTGCTCGACTTGCTCGACAATTGCATCGATGGCGTTCGCCGGATCGGTAAAACACGGGGCGAGCATCCATACAAGGGTTACCATGCTTATATTTCTTTCTCCGAGGAGGAGTTCGTCATCGAGGACAACTGCGGGGGAATTCCATTCGACATCGCGAAACGCTACGCTTTTATGATGGGACGGCCTAGCAAATATACAAATGGCGATGCGGGCACCATTGGCGTTTATGGCATCGGCATGAAGCGAGCGATTTTTAAAATGGGACGCAGTTGCGTTGTGCTTTCCCACACACCGAATAAAACTTTCGAGGTTAAGATAACAAAAGAGTGGTTGGATGATGACAAAGATTGGAAACTCGAAGCCTATCCTACGAAGACCGAGTTAGAGGCTCATGGAACAAAAATTGTAATTAGAGACCTTCACAAGGTTGTTCGAAATGAGTTCGCAGAGGGCTCGGAATTCCGAAAAGAGTTCTTAGGCGTCGTAACCAATGCTTACAGTTTGTTGCTTGAAAAAGGGTTTACCGTAAAGGTAAACGGGGTACAGGTTCCGGCGAGAGTCCCAAGCCTTTTATGGGATAGATCCGAAGAGGCGGACGCATTACGTCCTTACATCTACCGCGCCGACATCGATGGGGTTAAAGTTTTTCTTGCGGTAGGTTTCAGAGAAAAACCAGAGACTCCTAGCGACATAGAGTCAGAGGCAAGGCCCAGATATAGCTCCGAAGACGCCGGTTGGACGATCATATGTAATGATCGGGTGACACTCCCTAACGATAGAAGCAAACAAACTGGCTGGGGGTGGGGCGGCGTACCAAGTTACCACAATCAGTTCATAGCTATTAGCGGATTTGTTTTCTTTGAGGGTTATCCGTCAGACTTGCCCATGACAACTACAAAGCGTGGTGTTAATGCCAATTCGGATGTGTACACAGTCGTGCGAGAGCGGATGCAATCTGGGCTTTTGCATTTTGTCAGATTCACCAATGATTGGAAGGGCGCTGATGTTTCAGAGATTTTCAAGAGGGCAGACCAGGTAACATTGCCGGAAATTGAGAGAATAATCGAGAAGGGCAGAGTCCGACTACATCCTCTTAAAGGGGATGGCCACCAGGAGCACTCCCCACCCCATCTTCCGCAACGGCGTAGAGAAACCACTACGAAGAAGATCTCTTTTGTGCGACCGATAAAACAAATACAGGCAGTCTCGAAATGGTTGTTTGATACAGAAAACAAGAAGCCGTCAGAAGTCGGCGGAGAATGTTTCGACTTTGTCTTCCGCAAGACAAAGTAAGAGCACTGCACATGAATATCGGTGGACAACTCCCGTACCAGCTTCGTCCCAACAAGGCAGTAGAGCGCCTTGTATTTCTGGAGTTGTTAAGTCGGTTAGACCCTGCATTGAATGTCGGAAGCGACTATCGATATATAGGCTTTGGAGGACCGCAAATGGAGGATTTCAGGCTTCTGCATGAGCCGTTTCCGCAGATGAAGATGCTTTCACTCGAAAGAGATGAGGATGTTCTAAAACGACAGCGATTCAATCAGCCGCATACGAACGTTCGTTGCAAACTCCAAGCGAGTGGAGATTTCATCTCGCGTTTGTCTGATTCCGGTAACATGATCATTTGGCTCGACTACACGGATCCAGCGGAGCGACCAATTCAAATTGCTGAGTTTCAATCGCTTTTGCGAAATGTCCGAACGACTAGCATTGTTAAGCTCACGTTAAATGCAGCGCCCGCGACTTTGGGAGGGAATCCTGGTGAGGTCGGTCTGCAAGCGAAACGTAGAGCCAAATTCCTGGAAGACTTCAGTCGATTCTTTCCGACGGGCCTCGAAGAAGAGGGTGTGGAGCAAGACAACTTTCCATCTACTCTATTAACTGTTGTTGATTATGCCGCGGCGGAAGCTTTACGTGACCGAAAAGATTGGCGATTCCAACCTCTGACGTCCGCAGCCTACGCGGACGGTCAACAGATGCTTACGGTAACAGGAATGATCGGCCGACGCACTATCATCAAAAACGTTTTAAATACTTCTGAATTGGCAACCTGGGAATTCGGTCGTCTAACATGGAGTGATCCGGTACGAATTGAAGTCCCGGAACTGACTCTAAAAGAACGAATACACATTAATCAATTATTGCCGAAACTGACGAGTAATGTTGCAGCGATTCAAAAGAAACTGAGTTTTCTGTTAGATACGACAGAATCGGCAAGTCTCCGCAAGCTTGAGAATTATGTCTCATTCCAAAAACATTATCCGTTCTGGGGCAAAGTAGCAATTTGATCGAGGTTAGGCCCCAATTACCCCCGTTTGTTTCAAGAATCGAAGCAATCGTGAAATTGCTACAGTTGGATATTTCCGGCGGAGCGAACATTCCCAAATAACGATCACTTTGTAGCCGCGTTCTCGAAGCTCTTGCGAGACGCGTTGATCGCGGTTTCGATTAACCTCGATCTTGTCTGCCCAATATTTCGGTCGCGTGCTTGATCGCTTCCGACACCGTGGGCAGTCATGCCAGAAGCAGCCGTGAACAAAAATGCAGACCCGCTGCTTTGGAAACGTGAAGTCCGGGCGACCGGGCAGCGCAAGATGTCGCCGCCATCCTCTGATACCCGCGGTTCTGAGCACGTTCGCAATCTTAAGCTCGGTTGAAACATTCGCGCGCCCGCGAATCCGCGACATTAATTCAGACCGTTGCTTCGGAGAAAAAAAATCGCTCACAACAATACGATGCAACGAAGTCGTGCTTGGTGAAAGCGTGATGAGATCGACAATCAATCTGTCTATTTGTGCATGGTGGTGGCTGGCGCCGCAGTTATCGGTTATCGGGCGCGGACCCGACAACCCGTCTAATCGGGAATCTCGGCTTCGACAAGTTTGGCCAGAAGAATGAGCGATTCCTGCCAGCCGAGGTAGCACATCTCGGCCGGGATCACGTCGGGCACGCCTTCCTGCACGATGTTCAATTCCGTCCCGCACGACACCTTCTTCAAGGTGATCGACGCTTGTATTTCCCCAGGCATATTCGGGTCGTCGAACTTGTCCGTGTAACGGATACGTTCATTCGGCGCGAGCTCAGTGCTCCAGTCGTCGCGTAAAACTTTCCTCTCCGCCCGTAACGTCGCCATGTGCGGGCCGACGCCTTTTTTTTCGTAATCCCGGTGACGGTTCGATTGACCGCGCCTCAGCAGCCGCAGCAGCCATCCATCATAAGCGGCTTATGATACCGACACGTTTCGCTTGGCAGAACCGCGGATGCTATTACCGGATGAACCGGATCGTCATTGGGTAACGATAAAACTTTCCGTCGCTCGCCTGGATTGAAGCGATGATGACGAAGACCGCGTTCAACACCCAAAGGACCGCCAGAAAACGAACCCGATCAGATACGATGGCCGGCGTTCACGCTTGGCCGACGACCAGCTCCCGTTTGTTGGCCGGCGCGAGAATCCTTGCAGGTCGCGCTCGCGCGGCGATAGAATCCGCCCTTTGTGAGCCCGCCCATTAACGGCCAACCAGGATCCGGAGAGCCTTTCAAGATCCAACTCGCCCTGCAGGGCGGAGGCGCAAAAATCTACGCGCTGCTGGCGGCCCTGCAGGCAGTGGAAAAATTGCAGCACGATCCGGAGCGGCCCCTGCGGGTTACCCGGGTGGCCGGGACTTCGGCCGGCGCGATCGCCGGTACCCTTTTTGCCGCGGGTGTTCCAATGTCCGAAGTGACGAATGTGCTCTTGGGGGAAAAAGGAAAGAAATTAGTCGGAAGCTTTCAGCTACCGGGAAAGGGATCAGCGCTTCTCAGTCTGTGGCGCGGTTTACCGTTCTGGGGTACCAAGCCTTTGGCAGAGGTCCTGGAAGGATTCCTGGCAACACGCAACATCCGAACGTTCGACGATATTAAGAAACAGACCGGGATTGAGGCGATCGTGATCGCGGCGAATCTTGGAGATTCGAGAGCCGTTACCTTGAAAGGAGATGCGCTGGTCGTACAATCGCTTTTGGATTCCGCCGGCCTGCCGTTCTGCTTTCGCACTTGGAGTAGCAAAGGAGGCGCTGCGGTTTTGGTTGACGGTGGAATTTGTGAGAACCTGCCTATCGGGGATTTAAAAAAGGACGAAGTGACGGAGGGGCAGATCGTCGCGTTTACGTTTCCTTTTTTGCGCGCCGGATCCCCGGAAAACCTGAAAGGTTTTACGATGGCACTTCTTGATAGCGCCATAAATAATTCCATGAATCGCGCGAAGAGTTCCATTAGTGAAACGGCGATTTTCGAAATCCCAACCAGCCTCGGGACGTTCGATTTCAAGCGCGCTTTGGAACAGGGGAAGAACGAAGCCTTCGAACTGATTCATGATCGCACGGAAAGATTTTTGCGCGATCTCATGTACCCGGCCGAAAACCAAAAGGCCATTGTTCAAAACATTCCATGGATGGAAACGAACAAGACCACCGTGATGATGATGGAAAGCCTGGGCGCGATCTACCAGACCCATCATGCTAAAAGCCTGTTCAAATATCTGACCTGTCGCTTCGTTATTACGCTGAAGAGTGTCCTGCCGAAAGAAGACCCGCACTTTGGCGATCCGGATGTTCTCGCCTACTCGGCGACATTTCATCCCCTGGATGAGCCTATTCACTGTCTGAGCACGGCGATCAGTCGCCCGCCCGACGTGAAGAATTATCTAGGTCGGACATCTTGGGATTTGCGCGATCAAGCCGGGAATCCTGTCACTATTGTTTCTCTTCCGACCCGCAATCCGACTGACCCTGAAGCTTGGGAATTAGTCCATTTCTTGAATCCGGTGATTCCGCCGCGCGCCGGAGAATTCAAATTCAGCATGGAAGACGAAATGTATAATTACATGGAAAAGCTAATGAGTGAGGGAAGGGACGATCTCGTGCTCTTTCCGAGGCGAGCGGAGGGGTGCGTTGATCGAATCGAAATCATTATTCACGCACCGACGTCCCGTTCGAGGTTGCGGATGGTACCCAAGAACGGAGATCGACGAGGGCGGCCGATGCGAACTAACGAGTTACCGCAATCACCATATGGCTTTTTCACTATGGGCTGGGTCGGCGAAAAAATCGAAGCACATCCCAGCTTTGGAGTAGATGTGCTCTTATGAGCAGCAGCGGCACTCGCCGGCGGCAAGGGCAGTAGTGACGGCAATTACAGCTTAATGTCGCCTGTCATTTTCATAATATTTAGGTTACGACTTTCCGGGCTTTTGTCAACAGCCAAGCGACCGCGAATCCATGCGGTTCTCTCGTGGTTTGAGAGCACTTGGAATACCATCAAAGAGAGACCGGGGGTCAGAGCTTACTATCGACACTGCCGCTTCTGGCCGCCTGGCTTATGTGAAAAACCGGATCGTCATTGGGTAAGCGGACAGAGATCAGAGCACAGAGATCAGAAGTCAGAGAATCTCGGCAAGCTGCCGAGATCGAACAGGCCAGCGGCCTGTGCTCCCAGATTGCTTCCGGCTTCGACGACGCGGTGTCCTATTGGATGAATCTGATTGTTATCGGGTAGCGATAAAATTTGCCGTCGCTTGCTTGAATCGAGGCGATGATGACGAACACCGCGTTCAGCACCCAAAGGACCGCCAGAAAAACGAAGCCGATCAGGACAAGGCAAAAGATCGCGGCGATGACGTTGTAGATGAGCATCGAGATTTGGAAGTTGAGCGATTCTTTGCCGTGCGCATCGATCTCGGGCGAGTCGCCGCGTTTGGCCAGCCAGACAATGAGCGGTCCGAGCAAGTGCCCGGGGAAATGAAGAAATACGCCGAGCAACGCGCTGGCGTGACACAGAATGTTCCAGGTCCGGATATTCGAGGCGGAGGCAACAGGGGCGGGTACGCCCATCGGCGGTGTGGGAAGTGACGTTTCCATAACTATTCTATCTATTTAATGGTTGGACGCGGCTGGTGTTGCGTTTGGATTCAAGATTCTGAAACATCCACAGATGACGCAGATTCACGCAGATTTTTCCTGGGTTCCTGATTGGTCTTTCTTGGCATCGTCCGCGGAGCGGCCGATCCACCAATTCACCGCACGACAATTTCAGACTGAAACTGTCACGCGCAAGAACGTCGCCGGGATGGAGGTTCGGTCACTCTGACCGCTCGTATTCTGTCGATCAAATAGTTCCTCCAACTCCTTTTTGAGCACCGCTTCCCGTCCGTTTTTTTCGGCGGCTTCGAACGCATTCATTGTTGGTCCGTAATATTTCCTGAACTCGTCCACGTAGGCTGATGATGCGCCGTTGTAATTGAAGACAAAGGTGTCGCGGTCGAACGAAATCTTATCGGCTGAAACACCGGCGGCGGTAAAGCGTTCGATTACGTTGTTCTCAATACCCCACATCATCGGACTAACGAATCCTTCGGGTGGCGGTGGAGTGTAGGCCGAGCTGATCTTCAGGGAAAAGCAATGGGGTCGTATCTAAACATTCAACATTTGCCGAACCCGCCTTCGCTTGGCTTCGGCGTCGCAGGAGATTTTTCGGTAATTACAACAGGCAACGCGAGGTCGGCGACAGTTTCAAAATTTCCGGCGCTCGTTTGAGGCGGCGGGCGAGCTGCTTGGAAATCTCGTCGCGCCAGCGCGGCGACTGGTCCAAAACGGCAACATGACGCTCGTATGCCGCTGAATCGTGGAAACGGGCGAACCAGACGAAAACATTCTCACCCGCGCGAACCGGCAGCGCAGGAAAAGTGTTCTCGCTATGCTCGGTCACGAAATACGCCAGGACCGATGCACCCGAATCTGTCAACGCTGGTTTTAGCGTCTTTTCGAAAAACTCAACGAAGCTCGTATCAACCGGCGCATCAAAATAATAGATCGTTGCCACGATCAAATCCTTCCGAGTCTCGTTCGCTCCAGCTCCGGGACGTTCCTTGTGCGTAAGCGAAAATCCCGAGCCTGGACTTGCTGGATGCAACAGCAGCACGTTGTCGGAATCGATCATGGTCTCGTTGGCCGTTTCTCGGTGCGCTTTCCAGACTGGACCGCCGTAGAAATCCGTCAGTTCTTGCGCGCGCGAAGGCATGTCGCGAAATCCTCTGAGCCAGACAAACCGGTTTGGATCATTTTTATCCCGGAACTGACCAATGACCTTCATTCCGAGCGCTTCCTGCGATTCCACAAATTCACGATCGAACAGATCGATCAGGACATCACGCTTTCCGGGATGCAGCGTGTACTGCCTCAGCTCGACGATCGGGCAGCAAGTGACTTCAGTGACGAGTGACATGTGACCAGTGACAAGTTAATGCGGATCCGCCTTCGCCATTGCTACGGCGAGGCAGGAGTCGCGGCTAGCGCCGCAGTTATTGGTTAATCGTTATCGGTTCTCGGGAGGAGACGATGACGATCAAAAGTCAGTTCCGGGCAGCGGCTTTGGCCCGAACCTTTTCCGCCCATTCGGCGCGCAAGACTTTCATCTCCGCCCGTAACGTGGCCATGCGTGGGCCGACGCCTTTATATTTTTTCGTGATCCCGTTGACGGTTCGATTGACCGCACCCTGGCCAACCAGGCCCTGAAGCTTTTCGTAAACGCGCAAGCGCAGCATTTCTTCGCCGCCACTGGCAGCGTTTCGTTCCCGAAGATTAAGCAAGATGATGTCGAACAAAGGTTTGAACTCAAAGGAGGCCCTGGACGAAAGCACGGCCACCAACTCCTCGGTTACGTTGTCGGGCATCCGACGTGAAAAAGAGGCTCCAACGGATTTAGACATCGAGCACTATAGCCGAAATCCGGGAAATAGCCAGGGGGCAGGGATTAGAGGACAGAGGTCAGAGGTCAGAGGACAGAGGTCAGAGGTCAGAGGTCGGAGGTCGGAGAACACACAGGTCACTGCCCACAGTTCGTTGGTCACTTGGCGTTCCCGATTAGTTTCTGGAACCGTGGATCTTTGCGGAGCGGGTCCCAGAATGGGTCGAGCTTGAGATTTGCAATACTTACGCCGGCCGGAACTTCAAGGAGGTGCGGCAACGCCGCGATGGCCGCCTCGTGATCGCCGAAGCGCGCCTGAATTTGCGCGAGTGTGGCTCGCGCCTGTGGTTTGTTCACCGCATCCGTGTCGTAGTCTTTGACGGCACGCTGCGCCTGCTCCAGCGCCTTTTCCTTCTCTCCAAGCCCGGCATAAGCGAGAGCAAGAGTATTCGGTGTGCCGTTCGCGTCTGGCGGAACCGGTGCATCAGGTTTCGGTTTAATCGCTTCGATCGCGCGAGAGAAACTTCGACGCGCATCCTCATCGCGGCCTGTCCACTGCTGACAAAAACCAAGCTGGACCAGAGCGAGCTTGTCAATCGAGTCGATCGGCTGGCCCACTGGAAGTGACTGTAGCTTTCGCTCAATTACGCTAATCGCGGTATCGAAGTGACGTTCGTAAATCGCCTGGCCGATCCGGGCAGAGACGACAAAGTCATCGGTCGAGTCCGCCGGAATCCGCGCGAGTTCCTGGGCGGCTTCATCTAACCGGCCTTCGCCTTGGAAAACGCTGGCTTTGCTTGCGCGCGCCGGGGCTGAATCCGGTGAGATCTCAAGCGCTCGATCGAGGGTGGCCCGCGCGTCATCGAAGCGCCGCAAATAAATATAAAACTCGCCGCCGAGACTCCCTAGAAGTGTGAAGTCCCGCGGATCCAGTTCGAGCGCCTTCTTAAAGGTCGTCTCGGCTTCCTGCCAAAGACCGATGCGGCGTTGAACAAATGCCAGATTCTGCAACAGGTAGGCATTATTCGGCGATCGTACTTGCGCCTGTTTGTAGGCGCTCACTGCTCCGTCGAAGTCGCGTAAAACCCGGTAGCGGTATGCGCCTTGTGCGATCCACGATTCCCCAGCTTCCGGTGCGAGAGCAATGGCGCGATCAGCCGCTTCCTTCACCGCCCCGGCAGTGTTGGTGTTTGGATCGACCGCGTTGAAGTAAAGAAAGCTGCGAATGACGGAGAGTCGCGCCCAAGCGAAAGCGAAATTTGGATCAAGCTGGACAGCTTCAGCGTACTCGCGCGCGGCCTGCTGATAGGATTCGTAGCTATACCGGTTGTGCTCAATCGCCAGTCCGCGGAGGTAAGCGTCATAAGCCGCAGTGTTCTGCGTCGGCTTCTCGGTCACGGCTTTCTGTTCGGTCCCGGAGAGTTTGGTGTTGAGCTGGTTGGCGATGGTGCTTGCGACTTCGCCTTCCACGGCAAAGACGTCGTCCAGCTTGCGATCATAACTTTCGGCCCAGAGATGTTCGTCGGTGGCGGCGCGGATCAGCTGCACGTTGACATGCACGGCATTGGAGATTTTTTGCACGCTACCTTCGAGGATGTGGGCCACGCCTAATTGTTTGCCAACGTCGCGCAAATTGTCCGGCGCGCTTTTGTATTTTTGCGTAGACGAGCGCGAGATCACCTTGAGCGCGGCGATCTTCGATAGACGCGTCAGGATTTCGTCCTGGATTCCCTCGGCAAAATAGGCGTTGGACTTGTCGTCGCTCAGATTATCGAACGGAAGAACGGCGACGCTTTTCTCCGGGATTGGCGTGGATGGCGGCGGCTGGCTCGCGGGCGGTGCGTTTTCGACATGAGTTGATTCAGCACGACGCACTGAGCGGTCGCGCTCTACCCAGAGAAGCGCGAGCAGCGCCAATATAACGATAAAGCCAAGCGCTCCTGCCGCCATCGAGCGCGTAGAAAAGCCTGGCCGAACCGGACCGGAAACCCCCGCGCGTTCGTCTTTGAATTTCGTTGGAAGAGCAGAATTACCAATTTCGTCGTTGTAGAGATTCACCACGTGCAAGCGCTCGCCGTGTTTCACTTCGCATGGGCCAAGATCATGGAGATACGGCTCCCACTGATCATACTGCTCGAGATCTTCGGCCGCGTGTTTCGACACGAGAATGTGACCGGCGTCGCCGCAATCCATGATGCGCTGGGCAACGTTGATTCCGGCGCCGGCAATGTTCGCCTGTTCGTTTAAATCGGTTACCTCGTTCACCGGACCGCTGTGGACGCCCATTCGGACTGGAAGCTCTGGATGGTTCTTTAGCGCTTGGGCGATCTCCACCGCGCACAACACCGGTGCTTCCGGGCTGTTGCGGAAGGCAAGCGCCCCGCCGTCACCGGTCGGCAATCGGAGTAGCTTCCCTTCGGCTTCGGCGCTGCGGAACTGCTCGGTTGCGCGCACGATCTCCCGTAGCTTCTCAATCTTCGCGCTCTGCTCGTTAATGCGCAGATTGGAATAGCCGACGATGTCGATGAAGAGAACGTGGGCAATTTCCAGTCGCAGCTTTGGTTTTTGAGTTTCGGCCATATCACTTAAGCATCACCCGGAAGCTGTCGCTTCAGTCGGGCGAAAACGATCGCAGCTTTTCCATCGCAGACCACAGCTAATATCCTAAGTTGGCGCAATTAACGAGGAAAAGTCGTTCGGCGCGACCCGCGATTCATCGATCATAAGCGGCTTATGATTCGACCGGAACTACGGACGATCAATCGTGGGCGACGTCGCGTCGCGGAGGAGCGCGTCGAGATCAAGTGGGTGCGTGGACATCGCGATGGAACCATCAGGGTTGCGCGACCATTCCTCTTTTCGACGATCGCGGTAAAGCTCGATTCCGTTCTCGTCTGGATCGTGGAGATAAAGTGCCTCACTCACTCCGTGATCACTCGCGCCGTCGATCGGGATCTTGGCCGCGAGCAGTCGCCGGAGCGCGTCACCGAGCGTCGCGCGATCGGGATAAATGATGGCCACGTGAAATAAACCGGTTGTGCCCGGAGGAGGAGGCGAGCCGCCGAGACTTTCCCACGTGTTCAGTCCGATGTGATGATGATATCCGCCGGCAGAAATGAACGCTGCCTTCTTGCCCCAGCGTTGCATCAACTCGAACCCGAGCACGCCGCAGTAAAATTCGAGCGACCGCTCCAAATCGGAGACCTTCAAGTGCACGTGACCGATGTGCACTCGTCGATCGAGAGGACGGAAATTTTTACCAGGCGCGAACATTTCGTTAGGTGGGTTGCTCAAGGTACTCACGGCTGGGAACTCCGAAAGTGTTCGCGTGGCAGGCGGCCGCCTATGCTGAGGCTACGGCAACCCAAGAGGTCGGAAATCAGAGGTCACCGATCAGCTGTGCATCGCGTCATTGAACTGCTCGAAAAATTCTTCGTACTTTTGTTGGCCGCCTTCGGCTGCGAAGCGCAACGGATACACTTTTTTGACGCAGACTTCCTTTACATCGGACTGGCTCTTCAAGATCGACATGACTTCGTCGATGAATTCCTTCAACGGCATCGCCCTTGGGTCTTCAGCCATTTGGTCGCCCATGAGCGTGGTCTGGACGTAGGGCGGGATGAGCTCGACGACTTCCACCTTTGTCGACTTGAGCTGGTAACGGAGCGATTGGGTGTAGGAATGGATCGCGGCCTTCGTGGCGCAATACGTTGGCGTCATTACCAACGGCACAAAGGCCAGTCCAGAAGAGACATTCATAATAGTAGCGCGCGGTTGTTTCCGGAGTGACGGAAGCAAAGCGGCCGTGAGCCGGATGGGACCGAGCAGGTTGGTCGTGACGATCGCTTCCGCATCGGACAAATAATTCGGCAGCTCGAACAAATTCTCCGGCCGCATGATCCCGGCGTTGTTGATCAGCACGTTGAGCGCCGGAAAATCTTTCGTCACCTGAGCGCCGAACGACTGAATGCTTTTCGGATCGGACACGTCGAGCGTGACCGATTTCATTCCCGGATTGGCGGCAATTGTTTCGTCGAGCGATTTCTTACCGCGCGCGGCAATGATCACTTGATTTCCCAGTTTGTGAAAAGCTTCCGCCAAGGCACGGCCGATGCCCGATCCGCCGCCGGTGATTAAGATCGTGTTACCATTCGTTTTCATAAAGTTTCACCCTCACCTTAATCCTCTCCCGAACAAGGGAGAGGAGCCAAATAGTGTTGTCCGTAATTTTCATATTATCTTCACGACGAGATGACCTTGCGGTCTCTCCACCCGCCTTTGCTAACGCTACAGCGTGGCAGGAAATTTACGGGTTGTTGGTATCTGTTAGACCGCGCGAAATTCTACCAGGGAATGACTTTGCGGTCTCTCCAGAACTTTCCGGTCTCGTTTTGCGGCGCGTCGGCAGCTAACCAAACTATTCCGGCGGCGCCTTCCGCGATTGAACGAGTCGCGTTGGCGCCTCCCATATCGGTGCGGACCCAACCAGGGCAAACAGAATTGACGGCGAACTTGGGCAAGGCAGCGGCCAGTTGCGAAGTGACGCCGTTCAAGGCCGTTTTCGAAATGCAATAAGCGGGCGCCCAACCGTCGGCGCCATCGGCCAGTTGACCGCCGCCACTGGAAACATTCACGATGCGCGGAACTGAGCTCTTTTTCAGGAGCGGCACGAATGCTTGCGAGACGAGCAACGGTCCGAGCGTATTGGTTCGCAGCGTTTTCTCGAATGTGTCGGCGGAAACATTTACCACGTCTTTATCTTCGTCGAGACAGATCCCGGCGTTATTGACAAGCGTGTCGAGATGATCGGCCTGGCGGGAAAATTCCTCAGCTGCGCGCTCCACGCTCTCTCTGCTGGAGACGTCGATCTTGAGGAATGTGACCTCGCCTTCTTTGCGAAGTTTTTCTTCCGCGGCGTGGCCGGCTTTCTCATCGCGCGCGCCCAGGAAAACATGAAAGCCTTTGCGCGCAAGGTCGCGCGCGACTTCGAAACCAATCCCTTTGTTCGCGCCGGTGACGAGCGCGATCCGTTTTTGCTTTGCCATGAGGAATTCTAACCGCTGATCCGCCTTCGCGCGAGGCTACGGCGCGACAGGTTACGCGGATCAAAACGGATCAAAAGAGGTATTGTTTTTGATTACGGCAGACGCACACATCAGAGAGTGAGGCGAAGACGAATCACCCTCACCTCTTTCCTCTCCCGAACAAGGGAGAGGAAGAAGACATCGACGGCGCAGTTGCTGGTTAATTGTTATTTGTTATCTGCAGGCGCAAGTTGAACGCGGTTGAGACCAGTGGAGACTAACGAAACGATAGTGAGCGCTACCACCTCGCCAGAGCAGAACTTTAACGCGCGGAAAATCATTATCGCGCTGGTCGTGTTGGTGACAGTGTGCGTGTTCTCACTGATCATCGCCGGCGTTACCAGTTTGATTTCGTTGGCCGAGAGAATTCACCCCGTCGCGGGCAGCGTCGTTTTCTGGACGCTCGTTCTCGGTGCCGCCTTGGCGGCCCTTTATTGCGCGATCGCTTACGCAAAACTTCCAGCCGCGCTGATTCCGCCAGAGGAAGAGTTTGGTCCGAAACGCGATGCGTTTCTGGAAGCTCTCCGTGTCCGTCTCGCCGCCAATCCGCGCACACGCGACGAGCTGCTCACCACGCCGGCAGAAATCGAAAATGCGATCCGCATTTTGTCAGCCGAATCGGATTCGGTCGTCCGCAGAACGGCGAGCACGGTGTTTCTGAGCACGGCGCTGATGCAGAACGGCCGCCTCGACGCGCTCATCCTTCTCTTCACTCAAATCCAAATGGTTACGCGTGTCGCCCGCATTTATGTGCAACGGCCGTCGCCTCGCGAATTGCTTCGGCTTTATCTGAACGTTGCCGGCACCGCGTTCATTTCCAGCGGGCTTGAATCGCTCGATCTCGGAGAAATGGTCGCGCCGCTCGCGACTTCTATTGTGCCGGCGCTCAAAGGCGGAATCCCCGGCTTGAGCGGGATCTCCGCGCTTCTGGTCAGATGCGTTTCGAACGGCGCGGCCAACGCGTTTCTGACCCTGCGCGTGGGCGAAGTTGCCCGACGCTACTGCGAACTGACATCGCGCAGTTCACCCGAACTGATTCGTAAATCTGCAACTGCCGCCGCGGTTCAGCATCTCGGCCGAATCGTGCGCGAAAATGGCGCGCTGGTCGTGCGAAAAATCTGGGAAAGCACCGGGCGCGCATTAATCGAGAGCGGCGTGTCAAAAGCGGAAGACATCGCCGCTGCAACCCGCGATTTGATTGGCAAGATTTCCCATTGGCGAACCCGAGAAGAAGAAGGAGCCGCTAAGCCAGTGACTTCTGACTTCTGACCTGTGGCAAACGACGATAACCCTGGCATCATCGCTTTCCCGCCGTTGATTTGGCTGGTGGGCGCCGTGATCAGCGCTTTGGTGCACTTCTTTTTGATCCGGGTACCGATCATGAGTTACGGCACGTGCCTCGTTTGCGGGATTGCTCTCGTCATTTTGGCGCCGACGCTCGCATTGTCGGCCCTGGTGTCGATGAAAACGGCAGGAACAAACGTCGATCCGGCGAAACCTGCGCTAACAATTGTGCGCGGCGGCCCATTTCGCTTCACGCGTAACCCGATGTATCTCGCGCTTTGTTTACTGCAGATCGCGCTCGGTTTTTTTCTGAACGACTGGATCACGCTGCTCTTCGTCATTCCGCTGGCCTTGATTTTGCATTACGGAGTGATCCTGCGGGAAGAGAGATATCTCACCGCAAAATTCGGCGAGCCTTATCTGGAATTGAAACGCGACGTGCACCGCTGGCTCTGAGTGTCCGAGCGGGGGAACAGAGGTCAGAGAACACAGGTCAGAAGTCAGCCACGGGCCCTTGCTACTGCAGCGAATTCGCGCCGCGCAATTCGGTGGCGGAGTTGCAAGAATGGGCGCTCTACCGCAAAAAACAGCGCTGAGGCGGCGGCGTAAACGCAGAGTTCGACGCCGAGAAGAGCTGGAACGGACGTGGGCGCGATGTTGTGGCTCGAATAAAATTGCGCGACGAGGTGGATGACGAGTTTTTGGATCAGGTACGCGCTGTAGGCAATGCTGGCGATGAACGCCGCGCCGGGAATCGCGACTCGCCGAAACAAAAGTCGCGGACTAACTGCGCAAACCAATAACGTTGCCATGCCAAAAGCGATGAGCGGAAATTGCCAGATGCTGGCGACGACGGAGAGATATTCACCTTCGCCCAGCCACAAGGCGTAAGCGATGAGCCCGAGCGCCGGTAGCCAGAGCCATGGTGCGCAGTTAATGAGGCGTTGCCACCATTGCGGCCGGAATTTTTCGATCGCGGCCAGCCCAGCGCCGAAGACGAGCGGATCGAGCCGGGTCCAGGTTGGATAATAGATCCAGGTTTGAAAGCCACGGTATGACACACCGGAAATTTCGGCCGGATTTTGCCAGGCGAGAAGCGTGCGTAAGACGATTCCGCCGAAGATAATAAGGCACGGAATGATCAGAACCCCGCGAGGCCAGCGATTCACAAAAAGCAAGATGAATGGAAGACAGAGATAGAATTGGTCTTCGACCGCCAGCGACCAAGCGTGCGAGAACGCGGTGCCCCCGTGGAGGGCGATGTTTTGCACCGATAGAAGAAATTTCCAGAGCGGCTGCGCCATTTCGGGGTACTCGCGCCACGACGGCAACAAAAAGTAGATCGCGAGAATGGCGAAGTAGGCCGGCATGATCCGCAAAGCGCGCCGAGCGAAAAAACGACCGAGGTTAATGCACTGATCACGCGCGAGCGGCGCGAGCAGTTGACCGCCGATCAGATATCCGCTGAGAACGAAGAAGAGATCGACACCGATCCAGCCGAAGCGGTGCACTCGACCGGGCAACGGAAAGCCCATGATGCCGGCGTGGTAAATGACGACCACGATAATCGCGAGCGCGCGGAGAAGATCGAGACCCGGCTGGCGTTCGCGACCTTGAAAACGTGGATCGATTCTGAGCTCTCCACGGCGAGTCTGCGACCGGAGTGGCGTTGCGGTTTCAGACACGGGCTACAAAAGAAGTAGGAAGTAAAAGTTAAGAAGTAAGAAACGCACCCTCACCTCGATCCTCTCCCGAGCAAGGGAGAGGAGGTAGAATGGCGCGAACATGCGACAAGACGATCGACGATGCATGAATCATAGTTCGTCGGGTAGTCGCGAAATCTTTCGGTTTATTTTTGAAAGCGCGCCCGACCCGCCTTCGCTTGGCTTCGGCGTGGCCAGCACGGCCGCCTCTACAACATTCACCGATACTTTTGAATGAGATGATCGATGTAGACGCTGTAGGCTTCGGCAAGTGGCGCGCTCTCGATGAAAAGAATGTTTTCGGCGTTAAACTCGGCGCTGCGGGAAAAGTTGTAAGATCCGGTAATCACGGTGTCGTCAATGACCAGCACTTTGTTGTGCATGAAATCGTGCGTGCCGGTTGGGGTGTAAGGCGTAGAATTTTTGCCGACGAGATTGGCGCGCGCGACGATTTCCTGGAGGGCACCGATCTTCCAACGATTTGACGGCACTTCCTGCCACTGCCGGTAAACGTCGGCCATCTGGGTGCGATCATAAATTCCGTCGACCTTGACGGCTCCTCGTTGCAGCAAATTGCCAAGCTCGGAGATGAGCGTGCCGGAATTGATTAGCAAACTGCAAATCCGGACGCGACGTTTGGCTTCGCGAACACGCCGAGCGATCTCAGAATCAATTTCTTGACCAAGGCCTGGCGAAAACATGACGCGAACAGTGCCGGATTGACCGGCGAAGATGATCGGCGCCGCCACGGTGCGGATGTCGCCGGTATTATCGAAATTTTCCTTTTCCCAGAGCTGGTCGAACTCTTCCGCGTAGTAAGCAGCCAAAGGCGCAGAATCGATCATGACAATGTTGTTTTCCATCAAGGTAAACGCGTCGTCGGTCATGTTGGTCGAACCGGTCCAGACCGATTGACCGTCGCGGACGATGAATTTGTTGTGCATCAATTTCATTCCGGCGATCCGGCGCCACGGATAGCCTAACGACTGCACAAAGGCGCTGGTTCCTGGCGGCGCCGGGTCCTGGCCGGCGGCAACATTTGGCTGAACTGGTTTGTCGCCATCGTAACAAATCCGAATTTGGACGCCGGCCGCGGCCCGTTCCCCCAAAGTGGAACTGAGCGCGGTTTTTAATCGATCGCTAAGCCGCATGTCGTAAACGGCGAAATCCAGGGTTCGCGTCGCGCCGCGGACAAATGCAGTCAGCCGTTCCATGACGGAGTCGGCGGATTGTTCGCCTTGGGCGAGAAAGACAACGGAAAGAGTATCCATTAAGAAAAGTAGGAATTAGGAAACAGCCGATACTGATTACGAATTGCGAAGGGCGGGTCACCCTCACCTCCATTGTATCTCGGCTGCTTCCCGCAGCGCTCGACTGCCACCCTAGCAGCTTTACCGGCCATGTCGCGGTTCCCGACCGCTCCATTCTCTCCCGAACGAGGGAGAGGAAGAAGAAATAATCGCCATCGCAACAGTCGAAGGAAACGACGTTACTTGCGCCAGTGGCGCAATACGCGATGCCGCCGGACAGCCGTTACGTGTTCGCTGCTGGTGACGATCAATTCACGGCGGCGTAGATTTTGGAGCGCGCTCTGGACGGCGCTTTTCGAAAGTCCGGTCGCCTCGGCAAGAATCCGTAGACTTGCGGAGATTGGTTTCCAGTTATTGCGCGCAGCCAGGCCGTAGAGATGCAGATAAACAAGATAAGCAGCCGGCTGCTGATCGTGTCCGACAAGATCACGCATCAGAACATCGAGCACGTAATCATCGATTGGGATGGTTTCGCGATAGCGAGGCATGGGAAGCTGAGGGGTTGAGAGGTTGAGGAAGAACTTAATAGCTATACCGATAAACGGACAGCACTTTCTCGCGTTGCACGTGGCTCGTGTCTGGACGCAAACGGAGCGGACGAATTACTTTCTGCAATCATGATCAAGCAAATCAAATTCATCAGCATCCCGGTCGCCGATCAAAAACGCGCGCTCGATTTCTACACCGACAAGCTCGGATTCACGATCATCACCGATCAGCCGTTCGACGAGAAGCAACGCTGGATCGAGTTGCGGGTGCCAAAGGCGGAGACGCGAGTGGTGTTGTTCACGCCCGAAGGAGAAGAGAAGCGGATCGGGACGATGATGAATATGTCGTATGAATGCGATGACATCGACAAGACCTATGCGGAACTGAAAAAGCGCGGCGTCGAATTTGAAGGACCGCCGCAAAAACAACCGTGGGGCACTTACGCGATGTTTAAAGACAGCGAAGGCAACCGATTCGTGGTTTCGTCTTAAATTCCTGCGAAATAGAATCACCCTTACCTCAGTTGTATCTCGGCTGCTTCCCCGCAGCGCTCGACCGCTAAACACTCCGCCCAGGTCGTGATCCCAACCCTCCGGCCATGTCGCGGTTTCCAACCGCTCCATTCTCTCCCGAGCAAGGGAGAGGAAGAAAACGCAACGGTCAGAAAGCGCCGCTACAAAATAACGAAAAAGCGCCCGCGAGAAATTCCCACGGGCGCTTCGTTAAATATTGCTCGTCGTTCGTCCTATTTTTTTTTCGTGTAGTTAATTTCCATCGTCTTCTTTTCCTGACCACCCTGGTTCTCGTACCACTCGAGCATCATGTGATTGTTGTCGGTAACTTTCACAACTTCGCGGACCTGGGTTTTCATTCCGGGAATTGCTTCGACCTCGGCAGTGTAGGTAAATGATTTCGTGGCCGGATCGTAGGTTCCCTCCGAAAATTCGATACCTGTGCCCATATTGTCGATCCAGGAAGCGACGAATTTCTTTTTCACGTTGTCGTAGCCTTCCATGCCCATCCCTTTGAATTGCGTAGTTTTCATTTTCCCGTCTTCGCCCGGCATCTGCATGTTTCCGCTCACATCCATCATCACGTAGCGACCGCCCATGATCGATTTCCTGGTCGCGGTGCCTTTCGATTCCTGTGGGGGCGCGCTCGGATTGGGGTTCATCCAAAACTTGATCGTGTAATTCCAATTGCCATCGAGGCTGGAAAGCAATTTGTGGTTCTCGTTCAACTTCGACATCTCCATCATCTGCGCCATCATCTTCTGCATGTCGGCCGCGCTCATCTGACCATTGGGCTGTCCCATTGCTGGGTTTGCGGGCACTGGCACTTGCCCAGTACTCGAAATTTTACCGCCCGGTGCGGGCGAGGTCGTCGTCTGCTGAGCGAATGATGAGACAGCGAGCGATACCGCTGCAAGAAACACGGTTACAATCAGGGAAGTTTTCATGCCGCATTTTGCCAGTGACAAGTGACGAGTGACAAGTGTGATCTCGTTACTAGGCATTGGTTAATGGTTATTAGGAAATTGAAATAACGAATAACTGATAACTCACAGCCGCGAGGCCGTGTCACCAACCCAAAACCTTGGCGAAGATCAATGGCGCCACAATGGTGGCGTCGGATTCGATGATGAATCGCGGGGTGGTGGAGCGGAGTTTGCCCCAGGTGATTTTTTCGTTCGGCACCGCGCCCGAATACGACCCGAAACTGGTGGTTGAATCGCTGATCTGGCAGAAGTAACCCCATTCCGGAACTTGATCGGTGACGAGGTCCTGATTGAGCAAGGGCACGACGCAAATCGGAAAATCGCCCGCGATGCCGCCGCCGATTTGAAAGAAGCCGATGGATGAATGCTTCGATTCGCGCCGGTACCACCCCACCAGCTCCATCATGTATTCGATGCCGGAGCGGACGGTGTGGACGTCGGAGATGTGCCCGGTGATGCAGCGCGCGGCATAAATATTTCCCAGAGTCGAATCTTCCCAACCCGGCACGATCATCGGGAGGTTTTTCTGCGCCGCGGCCATCATCCAACTGTCGGTCGGATCGATCTCGTAAAATTGTTTGAGCCGGCATTCCCGCAAAATCTTAAATAGAAACTCGTGCGGAAATTTCCGGTCCTTATTTTTCGCGGCCAAAACCCAGTCGTCGATGACGAGCCGTTCGATGCGGCGGATCGCTTCCTCCTCCGGTATGCAGGTATCGGTCACGCGATTGAGATGGCGACTTAAGAGCTCTTCTTCCTGCTGTGGGCTCAGCTCGCGGTAGTTGGGAAGGCGTTCGTATTTGGAGCGCGCGACCAGATTGAAGAGGTCTTCTTCCAAATTCGCGCCGGTGCAGGTGATGGCGTGGACTTTGTCCTGGCGAATCATCTCCGCGAGCGAGACGCCGAGTTCGGCCGTGCTCATCGCCCCGGCAAGAGTGATCATCATTTTGCCGCCACTCTTCAGGTGCGCGATGTAAGCGTCAGCGGCGTCTTTGATGACAGCGGCGTTGAAATGGCGGTAATGCCGATCAATGAACTCACTGATTGGACCCGCCTTCATGCGGTGAACGTTCGCGACTTCACCTGTCCGCTGTCGCTGCACAGAAAATCTATAACGTGGTTCTCAACGATTGAGCACGCATTTTTTTAGGTCGAAGTGAAGATTTTTTAAGGCAGGGAAGCAATGATTCGCGCGGCCAATGTTTGTGGCATAATCCCGAGAAAGAGAACGGCGGCGGCGAGAACGGCGATCGTCGCTTGCGAAGGAAGCTCGCGAGCGGTTGAGTTGTTGAGGTCCGAGGTGCGAGCCGCACTGGCGTTGGACTGGCCTCGTTGAGCTGTTGAGGCGGATGGTTCGCCGACGAAGATCACCTTGAGAACGATCAGGTAATAATAAAGCGAGACGAAGCTTCCGAAGAGCGCAACGGCGACCAGCCAGAGCAAACCGTGGTTTCCTCCGGCGCGAAAGGCCGCGCTGAAAAGATAGAATTTTCCAAAAAATCCCGCCAACGGTGGCAAACCGGCCAGCGATAAGAGGAAGATCGACATCGAGCCGGCGAGAAATGGCGAACGGGCGGCCAAGCCGACGAAATTCTGTAAATCGTCGCCGCCACTTTCGCGGCGAACCACGCCGACAATCGCAAACGCGCCGATGAGCGTGATGGCGTAGATGCTGGTGTAGAACAGGGTGGCCGAAAATCCATCGCGGCCGCCGGCTATGATCCCGAGCAAGGTGTAGCCACCATGCGCGACGGCCGAGTAAGCGAGCAAACGACGAACGTTCGTTTGTGCGAGCGCGACGAAATTGCCGAGCAAGATCGACAGTGCGGCCAGGGCAGCGAGCACCGGCGACCAACCGGCGAGCATCGCGTGCCAGTCGGCGCTTCCACGAGCGGGCGCAAAACCTACGAGCACGATTTTTCCAAGCACGACGAATGAGGCGACTTTCGAACCGGAAGCAATAAACGCCGCGCTCGGAATCGGAGCGCCTTGATAAGCGTCGGGCGCCCAAAGATGAAATGGCGCAGCCGCGATCTTGAACGCGAAGCCAACCAGGGTCATGACGATGCCGACGGCGAGAAGTGGTTGGACCGGAGCGCCCGCGAGTTTTTGGCCGATCGCGGCGAGCGCGGTCGTGCCTGCCATGCCGTAGATGAAACTGATTCCGAAAAGCGTGAACGCGCTGGCGGTGCTGCCGAAAAGAAAATATTTCAGACCGGCTTCGGCCGACCGGATATCGCTCTTGTCGAAAGCCGTCAGCACGTAAAGCGATAATCCGAGCAGCTCAAGTCCGATAAAGATCATGAGGAGTTCTTCGCTCCCGACCAGTAGCATCAGGCCGACGGCGCCGAGCAGAAGCATCGCGAGAAACTCGCCCGGATTAGGCAATGAACTATCCGAGGAGAAGAGCGGGACCGTAACGAGCGCGAGAATGAGGCAGATAATTTTGAAAAGCGAATTGAGCGGCGAAACCACGAGCATGCCGCCGAACAGATTTGCGTGCGGCGGCAGCATGAGCACGGCAACGATTGCGATTGCGATCCCGAGCACCGCAACGACGGGACACAACCCCTTCGCGCGCGTGCTCGTTAACCCGATGGTCAGAACTGCCAGCGCAGTGACAACCACAATCGTTTCGGGCGCGGCGAGCTTGAGCAATTCGAGGTAGCTCATTTCAAAAAGCGCATCGCTTCGACCGCAGGCTGAATGCGATCGAGTAAAAGTTTCGGATAAAGTCCAACCGCGAGCGTCGCGAACATGAGCAGACTCGCGCCGAGTTTTTCCGGAATCGTAATCGGTTCGAGGTGGATCGAGCGCTCCGCGCTCGATGATAATTGTGTCGGCGAAGCCGACATTTGTTTAACATCGCCCGACGGAGCGGCCGATCCACCAAGATCGAAATCGAAGAACGAGCGCTTCAGCGCACGGAGTGTGAATGCGGCGACCAGCACCATTCCAGCGCCGGTAATCCAAACCGCAAGCGGATAACTTTTCCAAGCACCGATGAGAATCGTGATTTCCGCGGCGAACCCGCTGAAGCCCGGAATGCCCATTGACGCGGCGGACGCGATTACAAATGTGAACGCGGCGAAAGGCAACGCGCGAGCGAGGTTCATTCCCGAAAGCGCATCGAGCTCGCGCGTGTGCGTACGCCGATAAATCATTCGTCCAGCAACGGCGAAGAGGAGGGCGCCGATCACGCCATGGGAAAACATTTGCAGAACCGATCCGGACACGCCCAAAACGTTGGCCGTTGCGAATCCAAGCAACACAAAACCCATGTGGCTCACACTGGAATAACCGATCACAAATTTGAGGTCGCGTTGACGCAGGGCGACCGCGGCGGCATAAACGATTCCGACGACGGCAAGGACTGCGATCCACGTCCGCCACATTTGAAAACCTTGCGGGAAAAGATTCATCGCCACACGGAGGGCGGCGTAAGCGCCGAGCTTCATGACGATACCCGCGAGCAACATTGAGCCCGCGGTTGGCGCGGCGACGTGACCAGTCGGCGCCCAGGTGTGCAACGGCCAGATGCCAGCAAGAACAGCGAACCCGAGAAACAGAACCGGAAACGCCCACGATTGGAGTTGCGGCGTAAATTGAAATTGCGCGAGCTGATTCAAATCAAGCGAACCGCCGTTGACGTAGATGGCAATGATCCCAAGGAAAACGAGCGTGCCGCCGAAGAAGGAGTAAAGCGTCAGCTTCATCGCGCCGTATTCCTTGTTGGTCGAACCAAAAATCGCGATCAGGAAATATTTCGGAACGATGACCAGCTCATAAAAAAGGAAGAGCAGGAAAAGATCGGCGCTGAGAAACACGCCATAGGAGCCGCCGACCACGAGCAGGAGCCAAAAGAAAAATTCGTTCGCGCGATCAGTAACATCCCAGGAAAACAGAACCGCGCTGATCGCGGCCAAACCGGTGACGAGAACGAGTGTCAAACTGATTCCATCGACCGCGAGATGATAATTTATCCCGAGCGCGGGCACCCACGGCACGCGCACGACCGTGGTAAAATGGGCAAGATCGATATCGTCGCAAAAGAATGTCGCCAAGCTGATGGCGAACCCGGCGGCGGCCGTGACGAGCGCGATCCAGCGGGCGAAACCGCGCGGGACAACGAGCAGCATAATTGCCCCGGCGAAAGTGATGTAAATCGTCCAGGCAATCATGACGCGTTCAGGCAAACAGACGGGCCATTTGAACGACGGTCGCGTTGAAAATGTTGAAGACGAACTGCGGAAAAATCCCGATCGCAAACATCAGGAGCGTGACCGGAATGATGACGAATTTTTCGCTGCGGATGAGATCGGGGAAACTGCTGCAACTTTCGGCAAGCGGGCCGCTGAAGAGAGATTGCATCGCGCGCATAAACGTCACGGCGGTGAAGAGGAGACCGAGAACCGCGATTGCAGTGAACGAGGCGACGGTAGCGAACGAACCTTTGAAAATTAGAAATTCACCGATGAATCCGTTGAGTCCGGGCAAACCGAGCGATGAGAACATCGCAACACTCATCCAGCCGCAGAGCAACGGCGTGCGCTGCATCAGTCCGCCGAAATCATCGATGCCCCGCAGGCCGCGACGTTGTTCAATCAAACCAACAAAATAAAACAGGGCAGCGGCAGTGACGCCGTGGTTGAAGATTTGCAAAAACACGCCACTGAGCGCCGCGTGCGTGTCGATCAAAGAAGATGTCGATCCTTCGACTCCGCTCAGGACAGGCCTTGTCGTGATCGCGAACAAACCGAGTAGGCAGTAACCGAGGTGATTGATCGAGAGATACGCGACCATTCGTTTCAAGTCGCGCTGCGCCCAAGCCGCGAGCGGCGCGAAGACGATTGAGCAAACCACGAGCGCGAGCAGCCACGGGCCGGCGATTCTGATTTCGTTCGGAAAAAGCGGAACGAGCAGGCGGATGAAACCGTAAATGCCCATTTTCGAAAGCGCGCCCGTCAACACCATCGACACGCCAGTCGGCGCCGCCTCATACGCGTCGGGTAACCAGGTGTGAAATGGAAAGAGCGGTACTTTAACGGCGAGCCCGAGAAAAACTCCGGCGAAGGCGAGCCATTGAAGATTGCCGGCGAGCAATCCGATTTTGCCGAAACCGGCCAACGTCCCGAAGTCGAACGTTCCTTTCGCAAAATAAATTCCGAGAAAGGCGAGCAGCATCGCAACGCTGCCGAGGAATGTGTAAATGAAAAACTTCACCGCGGCGTAGTCGCGGTTTTCGCTGCCGTAAATTTTGATGAGCAGAAACGCCGGAACCAGGCTCATCTCGTAAAACAGAAACCAAAGAACAAAATTCTGGGCGGTGAACGTGCCGTAGAGCGCGGCCTGCATCACGAGCATGAGCGCGCAGGCGCCGCGTTCTCCCGCTGAGCGGGATTGCGCGCAGAAAGCGAACGGAAAGACGAGCGATGTCAGCAGAACGAGAAGCAGACTCAAGCCATCGATGCCAACAAGATATTCGGCGCCGATCGAAGGAATCCAGGCATGGCGCTCGACGATCTGCAAACCAGGCGCGGCGGCATCAAACTTTTGCCAAAGCATCAGGGCATAAAACGCGGAGAGCGCGTTGAAGATGAGCGCAACCGTGCGCGCGTTTTTTGGCTGGCCGATGTAAAGGGCAACGGCGCCGGCCAGCGGAATAAGAATGAGCGCGCTGATTAACCCAACCATGCGTAAAGAAGAATGAGCGCGAGCATGCCGAGGGCGATCGCGCCGAGATAAGTTTGAATTTGGCCCGAGTGCCGGCGCGACATCAGCCGCCCAAATCCGTGCGCGCCAACGGTGCCCTCATCGACACCGGCGTTGATCACGCGTTCGTCCGCACCGGTAGTGAGTTTCGCAAGGAATTGTCCAATCGCGGCGACGCCGCGAACAAGTCCGTCCCAAATGTAGCGATCCATCCAATCTGAAAGTCGCGCGGCGAGCGCGGCGAGCGCGATGACAGTGCGATCGTAAATTTCATCGATCCACATTTTATTTTCGAGGAAACGAAAGAGCGCTGGCTGCGTCTGTTGAAGCGGATCGATTCCATCGGCGCGGCGATACATCCAAATACCAAGCGAAATGCCGGCGCCAACAAGCGCGAGCGAGACGATGATCATCGGCTGAATTAAGAGATGCGGATCAAAATCCGCCGGATGTCCCGTTAAATAGCTTTCAAGCCCGGGCCAGGCCGGCGTCAGAACGACGCTGAAAAGAATTGCGCATACGGCGAGCACGATTAACGGGAGCGTCATCACGCCCGGACTTTCGTGCGCGTGCTCTGACGCCGCGCGTCGATTGCCGAAAAAGACGTAGATGACCTGCCGCGTCATGTAGAGCGCAGTCAGGACGACCCCGATCATCATCAAGTAGTACGGCAAGTGCGACCGCGGCCAATGCGACGTCGCGTGTAAAATTTCTTCTTTGGTCCAACCGCCGGAAAAAAAGAACGGCACACCACTGAGCGCCATCATTCCGACCGCGTAGGTTCCAAACGTGACCGGCATGAGCCGGCGCAGGCCGCCCATTTTGCGAATGTCCTGTTCGTGATGACAGCCGTGAATGACCGAGCCGGCGCCGAGAAACAAAAGGGCTTTGAAAAATCCGTGCGCGAGCAAGTGCATGATTCCCGCGGTAACGCCACCGACGCCTAACGAAACCATCATCAAACCGAGCTGCGAGACGGTCGAATAAGCGAGAATGCGTTTGATGTCGAACTGCGCGACCGCAATCAATGCCGCCATCAAACCGGTGACGACCCCGATCCAAACCACGACCGTGAGCGAAGGCGTTACGCCGTTGACCGCGCCGACCGAAAAGATTGGATAGACGCGCGCGACCAAAAACACGCCGGCCGCGACCATGGTTGCGGCATGGATCAACGCGCTGACCGGGGTCGGACCTTCCATCGCGTCAGGCAACCAAACGTGAAGCGGAAATTGTCCTGACTTGCCGGCCGCGCCGCAGAAAATCAAAAGCGCGACCAGCGTGACGCTCGACCCAATTGCAGACAGCGCAACGGATTCCAAGCAGCCGTGACCGCCGTCATAAAAGAGGAGCGTTCCGCTTTGGTGATAGAGCCACAGGATGCCGAGAAAAAATCCCATGTCGCCGATCCGCGTGGTAATGAACGCTTTCTTCGCCGCAGCGGCTGCGCTCGGGCGGTCGATCCAAAATCCGATCAGCAAATAAGACGCGAGTCCGACGAGTTCCCAAAAGACAAAGAGGAGCAGCAAGCTGTTGGCGACGACCACACCCAACATCGAGCCGGAAAAAAACGAGAGATAAGCGAAGAACCGGGAGAAATTTTTGTCTTCGGCCATGTAGCCAATGCTGAAGATGAAAATGCAGAGACCGACCAGCGCAATCATGAGCATCATCGCGGCCGCGAGTGGATCGAGAACGAATCCGATGCGCAGACTTTGCTCTCCAAATGTAAACCAGGTAAAATTCTGGACGGTGCGGAAGCCGTGAGAATGCAGCGTCGGCACAAATGCGAGGATCGACATCGTCAGGGCCGCGAGCTGTCCAATGACAGCAAAGGCAGCGGCTTCACGACGGGCAGCTTTGCCAAAGGCCAAAATTAAAAGCGCCGCGACAATCGGCGCGGCCGGAATCAACCAAACGTTGCTCGTAATCCAGGAATTCATCCTTTGAGTTGATCGAGCTGATCGACGTTGGTTGTCCGGAAATGGCGATAAACCGCGATGACCATGGCCAGACCGACGGCGGCTTCGGCGGCGGCGATGGCGATGGCGAAGATCGCGACCATAACGCCGGTCGGTTGCGCCGGTTGCGGCGCGAATCGCCAAAATGCGATGAAATTCAAATTCGCGGCCGCCAGCATCATCTCGATCCCGATGAGGATGAAGATCGCGTGACGCCGGCTGAGAGCGGCGAGCAATCCGATGCAAAACAATGCCGCCGATACGACGAGCAAGATCGACAACGTCGGCATCAGCTCTTCTCCTCCATCACGAGAATGAGCGCGCCGATCAGGGCCGCGGTCAGCAAAACTCCAACGCACTGGAGCGGCCAGACATAATTGGTCATCAACAGCTCGCCGATTCGCTGGACGGTGAGTGGTTCGACCTGCGACGGCGCGACTGAAACCAATTTCGTTTTCGAAATGGCCCAGACCAAGCCGCCAAACACCGCGATGGCAACCACAACGCCGCCCCAGCTAAAGCCGCGGACTTTGCCGACGTCGTATCGGGTGAGGAGAATGGTGAAAACAATCAGGACCGCGACCGCGCCGATGTAGACGAAGATTTGCACCAGGCCGACGAATTCCGCGCCGAACAAAAAGAAAAACGCCGAGATGCCGACAAACATCACCGCGAAACTGAGAGCGGCATGCATGAGCTTTTGCAGCGTTGCGGCCGCAAGTGCAGCGGACAGCGTCAGAACAGCAATGATGACGAATGCGACGCTGCTCATTGGACGAATTGTAGGGCAGGCGCATCGCCTGCCGGCTTCACCAAAAAGGCAAGCGGAGCGCTTGCCCTACAACAGCTAGGGATCGATGTGAAAATATTCATTCGGCAAAACGATAAGTGCGCGGCGCAAATTTCCGGCGCGTGTCGAGCAAGGTCGATAATGTGACGTAAACGATGGCGATGACCGCGAGCGACCAAAGCCAGCCGCGCAAACCGCGACCAGTGTAATGCCAAACCGCTGCGGCAATCACGCAGGTAAACGCCATCGGAAGCATGAATTTCCACGCGAAATTCAAGATCTGATCGATGCGCGTGCGCGGGAGCGTGCCGCGCAGCCAGATGTAAACAAAAAGCAAGATCGACAACTTCACGAAAAACCAAACGTAGGATGGAATGAATTCGAGAAAGTGGACCGGCGCGTGCCATCCGCCGAGAAAGAGTGTTAAGCCCAGTCCGCTGATCGCGAACATTCCGATGTACTCGGCCATGAAAAACGTGGCGTATTTGAATCCGGAATATTCGGTCATGTGGCCGGCCACGATTTCGGATTCGCCTTCGGGGACATCAAACGGCGTCCGGTTCGATTCGACCAGGCCGGAAACAAAAAACAAGATGAAGGCGGTAGCGCCCCACGGCGTAAAAACAAACCAGTGCGGTACAAAACCGAGTGAGTAGTTGCCTTGAACGTCAACAATTTTGTCGGGATTCAACGAGCCGACGATCATTACGACCGGGAGGACGGTGATGATGAGCGGCAATTCGTAACTGATCATCTGCGCGATCGCGCGCATCGCGCCCAACATCGAGTACTTGTTGTTGCTGCCCCAGCCGGCCATGAACACCATCAGTTCCGTGGCCGATCCGACCGCAAAGAAAAACAAAATGCCGCCATCAATAGTAAATGGCGTCATGTTTCGGCCGTAAGGAATTACGCCGAGAGTAAGAATTGCGGCGGCCGCGATCAAAACCGGCGCCAGGAAGTGGACGATCTTGTCTGCGCGCGCGGGCACGATGTCTTCCTTGATCAGCATTTTAATTCCGTCGGCGACGGGCTGAAAGAGACCGAATGGACCGACGCGGTTCGGGCCGTAACGATTTTGCATTCGGCCGAGAATTTTTCGTTCGAGAACGGAAATGAGCGCGAAGAGTGTCAGGAACACACCGAGCAAGGCGGCGATGTTAATCAAACTCGAGGCAATTTGAATCAGCCAATCCGGCGCGCGCCCATTCAGCATTGAGAGGAGCCACTGTTTTGTGCGGATGAAAATTTGATCAACAGCGTCGCCGCTCACGTCGGAGGAAGGAAAGCGGTGCCCGATTCTTTAATCAAGGCTGATTATTTCTGTTTCTCGTGTAAAACAGGTATGATTGATTAGATCTCGTAGGAATGATTCCTAATCCGTATTTGTTCATCGTCATTTTCGCCGGCGTAGCGCTGATGTTTCCGCTGTTGCCGCTCGGGATGGCGTGGTTGTGGCGAAGATTTTTTCAGCCGCCAAAGCCGGGCGCGCAGAAAAATGCGATTTATGAATGCGGCGTCGAATCGATCGGCGAAGCGCAAGTTCAGTTCCGGTCGCAGTACTATCTATACGCGATCATCTTTCTGATCTTCGATGTCGAAGCGATTTTTCTGGTGCCGTTTGCGGTCGCCTTCACCGGTCTGCCGGTCGGTGCGTTCGTCGCAATTCTCGTCTTCCTGCTTCTCTTAATTGAAGGTCTCGTTTGGGCTTGGGGCAAAGGTTGCTTAAATTGGGCTAAATGAGGTCCGAGCTCTCCACGGCGAGTCTTCGACCGGACTGGTATTATTTGAAACGTTGAGGTGTTAAAAACCGAAAATGAGCGAAGGCCAAATTGACGAAGGATTGCGGAGCGAGCTGCAACGGCAAGGCATTTGGGTAACGTCGATGCAGGAGCTTTATAACTGGGGCCGGAAGAATTCGATCTGGCCTTTGCAATTCGGACTCGCTTGTTGCGCGATTGAAATGATCGCGACCGCGGCGTCGCGCTACGACATCGCGCGCTTCGGCGGCGAAGTTTTCCGGCCATCGCCGCGCCAGGCGGACTTGATGATCGTGGCCGGTACCGTGACCAAAAAAATGGCTCCGCAAATCGTGCGACTCTACAACCAGATGCCGGACCCGAAGTACGTGATCTCGATGGGAGCGTGCGCGATTTCCGGCGGCCCGTTCAAACAAGGTTACAACGTGCTCAAGGGAATCGATCGTTACATCCCGGTCGATGTTTACATCCCCGGTTGTCCGCCACGGCCGGAAGCGCTGCTACACGCGTTCATGGAATTGCAGCGGAAGATCGACAGTCAAAAACTGAGCGGCGCGGAAAAGGCCGAGTTCTTGAAACCGGAACAACCGAGCGAGTTTCCAGTGCCGGCGTTTGGCGAACACGATTTGCAACCACCGGCCAATCCGGACGTTTATCAGCCTGCGGTAATTCAAAGATGAGTGCGCGAGGGTGGATCGCGTTGTCCTCAACGCGATGTTTCAGGCGCCGCTCGCCATCGTCTTCGGAGAAGCCGATCCACCTTTCTCGCTGATGGAGACGCTGGAAGAAATCAAAAATCGGGCAGAACTGGCGGCGCGCGGCGCGAAGATCGACATCGTCGTTAATCCCGGCCCGTCGCAACAATCTTCGTTGCTGATCGACAACGAGCACGCCATCGCGGTCGCGCAATTTCTTCGGGATCATCCGGCCTTAGCATTCGATTACTGCTCAAACGTGACTGGAGTTGATTGGCTTGATCGCGTTGTTAAGAAAACTGTGAAAGTGAAACAGGTTGTTGATGGTGTTGAGAAAGAGGTTGATCAGACAACCGAAGAAACAATCTCCGGTTATCTCGAAGCTGTCTATCACCTCTTCTCAATCAAGCACAAACACGGGCCGCTGATTATTCGAATGCGAACCGCGAACCGCACAGACCGCGCGCGCTTGCCATCGCTGACGCCGATCTGGCGGAGCGCAGAGCTTCAGGAGCGCGAAATTTTCGATCTCTACGGAATTCATTTCGAGGGTCATCCCGATCTGCGCCGGATCTTGATGTGGGACGAATTTGTCGATCATCCGATGCGGAAAGATTATCGGGACCCGGACGATTACGAATGGGAGCCGACGCCGCACGACGATGTGTTGGAACGGGCCAAGGAGCATTACGCTCCGCGGCCGCAGCTCGACGGCGCGGAAAATATCACGGCGAATCCCCAATGAGCGCGACAATTCAAACCGCCCATCCGGAAACGGAGCAGCCGGGACGGCTGCCGCCACAGAAGATGAGCTCGCGGCTCGATGGCGAATTGCTGGAAATATCGATGGGCCCGCAGCATCCCTCTACTCACGGCGTTTTCCGGATGAACGTCGCGCTCGAAGGCGAGATCGTGCGCAAACTCAAACCGGTCTTTGGCTATTTGCATCGAAACCATGAGAAAATCGGAGAGAATGCGACTTATCTCAGCTCGATGCCGTATACAGATCGGTTGGATTATTTTTGTTCGATGACGAACAACTGGGCGTATGCGCTGAGTGTTGAAAAACTCGCCGGCATCGACGTTCCAGAACGCGCCGAATATTTGAGAATTATTCTGGCCGAGCTGACGCGATTGCAAAATCACGCTTCGTTGCTTGGATTTTTACTGAGCGACATGGGCGCGTGGGGCACGCCGCTGATGTATGCCTTCCGCGAGCGCGAAAAGATTCTCGATCTCTTCGAATCGCTCTCCGGCTCGCGAATGATGTGCGATTACATGCGCTTCGGCGGCTGCCGGGTCGATGCCGATGACGCATGGCTTGCAGCCGCCAAAAACATTGTCGATCGATTTCCGAAATTTCTCGACGAGTTCGAAGCTTTGATTCTGCAAAATGAAATCGTGATCGCGCGGACCCAAAACGTCGGAAAACTTTCGCCCGAGCTGGCCATCAGTGCGGGAATCACCGGGCCGATGTTGCGGGCCTGCGGCGTGAATTACGACATTCGTAAAGTGGACAAGTACGGATTTTATCCGCGCTTCAAATTTCGGATCCCACTGGGCGATCATGGCGACACTTACGATCGCTTAATGATGCGAGCGCTCGAGATGCATGAGAGCGTCGAGATTCTCAAACAAGCGCTGGCGCAAATTCAACCGGGACCGGTTGTGAATCCAAAGGTAAAGATCCGCGCATTTCGCCCACCGGTTGGCGAAGCCTATGGCCGCATCGAAGGTCCCAAAGGCGAGCTCGGATTTTATTTAATCAGCGACGGCGGGCCAAATCCGTATCGCTATCGGGTGCGGCCGCCGAGTTTCATCAATCTCACCGTGCTGGAAGATCTTTGTCTCGGCCACACGGTCGCGGATGTGATGGTGATTCTGGGCAGCGTCGACATCGTGATGGGCGAAGTGGATCGCTAACGAGCGATTCCTCAGCGAAGCCATCCACCCACGGCCTGGAGCGGCTCCAACTGATTCGGCGCTGTGATCCAAGCGGCGATCGCACCGGCACGCGAGTCGGGTTTGAGAGAAACCTCCGCCTTACCATCTGACATTTTTTCGCTCATGAGCGAGAGCACGATGAAGTCGTGATGCAAATTGCGACCGTTGTTTTCGCCGGCGGTAACTTTCGTGTTCAAATCAAAGCCAAGCATCGCGACGTGAAGATCGACATCTTTCGTTCCGTCGTTAGCCGGAACAAACTGCGCGACAATTTTTTGGTTAACGAGCGCCAGCTTCAGCACACCTGGTTTTTCGTTTGATGGAACCGGCACGGCGCGTTCGAGCAATTCGCGGCCGTCGAGCACGAAACCAGGGGTGTAAACGCTCTCGCTTTTCCAATTGGCCGAATACTGATATTGCCGCGCAGTCCATTCCTTCGTGGCAAACGGATCGCGCCACCCAAGCCGGTCCCAATAATCGACATGAAAAGCGAGTGGAACGAAATCCTTCCATAGTCGCGGCTCGGCCTTGAGTTTGGATAACCAGGCTTCAGCGGGCGGACAACTACTGCATCCCTCCGATGTGAAGAGCTCGATTAAATGAGTGCGCTCCGAGGCGCTCTCGAAGACGCGGTCGCCCGCTTGAGCAGCCAGCGCGCAACTTAGAGTTAGAACAACGACGGCCAATCGCATGACATTCCAAATTTTCCGTGTGAAATATGAGGCCGTTTCGGCAACATTGAAACCTGATGATTGGCACTGGGATTTTAAGAGGGATGGCAGTCACGGCCCGGAACTTCGTCGGAAGCTATTTCGAGAAGGACCGATTGATCACGGTGCAATATCCGGAGGAGCGCAGTCCCCTTCCGGAAAACTACCGCAATTTCCCCATCCTCATTTACGACACCGACGATGCGGAAGCCGGCTTGCGTTGCGTGGCGTGCAAGATTTGTGAGAAGGAATGCCCGCCGCAGTGCATCTATATTATTAAGAGCGAGGACAAAAAGCCCGATTACATGGGCAAGCCGCAGTTTTATCCGAAGGTGTTCGACATCGACATCTCGGTCTGCATGAGCTGCCAAATCTGCGTGGAGGTTTGTCCGTTCGAAGCGATCAAGATGGACAAGGATTTCGAACTGAGTAAGCGCGAACGATTTGATGCACTGCTATTCCGAAAAGAAGAGCTTTCGAAGTCGAACGAGTATTATCACAAAATTCATCCGGTTGAAGCGGCAGCGGTAGACAAAAATTTGGCGGACGCGGCGGCGGCGGCCGAAGCGAAGAAGAAAGCCGCGGCGGCTGCAGCTGCGGCCAAGCCGGCAGCACCGACTCCGAATCAAACACCAAGTCCCGCACCAGGACCAAAATCGGCCCCGGGCGAAGCGCCTCCAGCGAAGTCGTCCACGAACTCGTAACAGATTCTGCCGCCAGAGACGGCGGCAGCTACAACGCGCGGGAAGCTTACTAACCGTAGCGCCAGCGGCCCGCCTTCGCCCAGCTTCGGCGTGGCAGGCACGGCCGCTGCTTTAGATCATGGCCACACGACTATGATCGCGCTGGTTAAGAAAGCTCTCTGGTTTTCAATTGTTCTATTTGGATGGACGTCGGTTGGTTTGGCACAATCGACGTTTCTCGAAGTCGACTCGACCCCGTATGACCGACAGATGTCGCGGGTCCAACCAACTTTGACCGCGCCTTCCGGTTACACTGTTGATGGAATCTCGTTCGCGCTGGTCAATGAGTGGATGATCGAATTGCGCGCGATGCCTTATCGCTATTCTCGTGAATGGCGGACTCCATCCGAAGTCGAAGCCGCGAGGGCGGCGGATTGCAAAGGCAAGGCGCTGGCGCTATATGACCGCCTGCAATTAAACGGCGCTGCCAATGTGCGTTTTGTGGTCGGGAAACGGCGTATCACCGACTCGGTTACTCACGCGTGGCTGGAGTTGGAAACGGAAATGGGGACGCTTCTTCTCGATCCAACATTTAATTGGACCGCCACAATCAAAGCGTCGGATACACGAAGCTACATTGCGTTTTACGGATATGAAAAAACTCGCAAGTACCGGGCCGCCAACTCGCTGTTGGCAAACCGCACTCTCGGAACTCGCAGCCCGGTCGCTCCGTCACAAGGAGCAATCACAAGACCAGTTCGGTCGTTCTCAAAACTTCGCTCGAATCCATGGTTTGTCGACGAAGGACCGATTAGCCCGAGATCGTTCTTGAACAGGACAGCGCTTTAAGGGTTCATTCTCGCCGCAAAGTGAGATGAACAATTTCGGCGGGCGCATTCACGCGAAGTGGAAACCAGTTTCCAACGCCGTTCGAGACAATGAGTTTACTTTGGCCGCGGGTGTAAAGTCCTGACCAATAGCGAAAGAGCGCCGGGCCAAATCCTAACTGTTCGTTCAACATCAACTGCCCGCCGTGGGTGTGTCCGGAGAGCGTAAGAGGTAATCCCGCAGCCGCAGCCGCATCGAAGGCATGCGGATGGTGCGCCATTAAAATTGGAAATGCATTAGCGTCGCGTTGCTCGAGCAATTTCCGGACGGACGACGCGATAGCGGCGTCGCGTCCTTCACCGCTAACTCGCGTCCAACTCAGCCCGAGAAGCTGCACCGGAACTCCGCGGACACTAACAATTGTCGATTCATCGAGCAAAAACGGAATTCCGGACGCTTTCACGCGCCTTTCGAATTCCCTCGGGTTCTCGATTAAGTCGTGGTTGCCTTCAATGATGGCGAGACCGAAGCGCGCTTGTAGCGCTCGAGTTAATTCCAATCCAGTATCGAGATCGGCGAGCGCATCGTTGATCAAGTCGCCGGTCAAAAGTACCAGGTCGGCGCGCATCTCATTCACCATTCCCACCATCTTCTGCAACACCTTGCCGTTGGTGAAGCGTCCAACATGCATGTCGCTGACCTGCGCGATAGTGGTTCCATCCAGTTCTTTCGGCAGTTCCGGGATCCCTAAAACGAAACGCCGAACCCGAACGTTGTTCAGTTGAGCCATTGCGATTCCGGTGAGGCTGAAAGTGAAAACCGGCGGCAACATCGCTCCGGTAAAGCGTAGAAATTCGCGGCGACTCCAGGTGGGCGCTTCGACCGACCGGGTTACCGGGCTTGGGGTGTGGCGAGCAAGGCGCACTATCTTTTGTCCGAGCAGAATCGGTATGAGCGCAAGCGCGATCAGTGAAAGAAGCCCCAGCCCGATGAAATGCCAGATGAAAACTGCTGAGACAGCGAACTTCGGAATGAACCGGTCCCAATTGCCGCGGGACATTCTCGCAGCGATGACCGCAATCAGGCCGAGCATCATCGCGACCATAAAAATCGAGACCAGGACGCGACCGATTCCCTGATTCGTCAGGCGGGCAAGAACAATCCACCAGACGACATCGAGCGAAATCATCAAACCGATGATCGTGAAAATGAAGCTCACGCTGAGAATCTACGCGGCTCCGCTCAATTGTCTGGCTGAAGCACTGGAGGGACGGCCTCCGCGCCGTCCGAATGATTTAGGACACGACGGAGCGTGTCCCTCCAATTGATTTAAGTGCCGTCGTTACCGATCGCTTCGACCGGGCAGCCTTCCATCGCTTCCTTGCAAAGACCTTCTTCCTCGGGCGACTCCGGTTGCTTGTAGACGTAGGAGTGACCACCGTCGTCGTTACGCTTGAAATTCGCGGGCGCGGTCTCGCGGCACAAATCGCAGTCGATGCATTGCTCGTCGACATAAAACTTCCCCGCGGCGTTTTCAGGATATTTGTTCGCGACGTCGGCCATAATTTACCCGTTGAGGGAGTGGGAAGTTAGGTGGAAACGACCGAGATGCAAACTCAAAGCCCCAGGGCCGCGCGAGCGTTTCGGGCGAACTTGAAACCGCATAGCGGCGCGAAAAGATCGACATCTTTCGTCAGGGCAAGGACTTGAAAGGTTCGGCCGAGCATTTCAGGATGCAGAAGGGTTTGGAGGGCGCGCTTTGCTTTCGCGTCCGCTTTTTCAAACCAAGCCGGCGATACCGAGATGATTCCGGTCAGGAAGTGATGCTGGTCGGTGAACCCGGTGAGGCGCATTCCAGTTGCTTCGGCGCGCTCGGCCAGATCGGTCCAGTTCACGTGTGTCGTAATGTCGGCTTCGCCGATTTCTTCGAATGGGGAGTCGAGAGTTCGGTGTTTCGCGCGCACTTGCAGCACCTCGCGAAATTCAGCGCGCGAAAATCCGTAGTCGACGGCAATGACGAAGCCGCACTGTAACTTTATGGAAAGACAGTCGATCCAATCAAGCATCGACTGGTTTGTCGGTCCGCCAGTCGCGCCTTCCACAAAAACAAACTTGTCGCCATCAACGCCAACGAGTTTCCCGCGCAAGTTTATCGGCATGGCATCGAGCAGCTCGTTGGAAAAACAAATGCCAACGAACGCGTCTAATTCATCGAGCGATTTTTTCCACAACACTCGATCGCGGAACTGCTGCAGCGTTTCCGATTGTCGGTCTTGCAAGACGGAAAAGGGTTCCACGATCTGGTAACACAACGCGGAGAAGAATTCGGGAAAGCGCTTCCGTGCGGATTCGAGAACATCGCGCGCAAACTCGCCGTGATGCGCGCCTTGTTCGACAATAATGAAATTGTCGAGACTGCCGAGACGTTCCCAGATCTCAGCGAATTGGGCGGCGAACAGTTGGCCAAAGAGCGGTCCGACACTGACGTTCGTGAAATAATCGCCACGTCGTCCGATGGCAGCGCGGTCACTGGAATAATAGCCGTGCTCAGGATGATACAGGGCCTGCTCCATGAACCAGGCGAAGGACTGGGCGCCGCGCTCCTTGATCTCAGCGCGGATGAATTCGGCCAAAGGTGAGTGGGCGCCTTCCCTCATGAGTCAAACCCGCCTACGCTGGAAGCTTCGGCGTGGCAAGCGTCCAACGCCAAACGTCCAATACGGCCAATGCCGTAATCTGAAGTCCAGGTTCGATGTTGGGCGTTGAGCGTTCGGCGTTTGCTGCCTAAGTTGCTGCCCCTGCCGCTTTGAGAAATCCCTCTACCAACAGGTATCTGATCCCGCCGCCGGGCTATCGGTTCCGGCCGCCGTGGTATACGCGGCCGGAATTTTTCGTGCCGATCACCATTGCGGCTTTCGTCATCGGAGGACTTGCGATTCTAGTTTCGATGAATCTGGCCGATTTGAAAAACCAGGCGGCCACGTTCGATCTGAACAAGCTCGAACAAATGGAATCGGCCAGCGTCATTCTGGATCGGAACGACAAAATCTTCGGCCAAATCTACGTCGAGAATCGCGAGACCATTCCGTATGAGCAACTGCCGCGCGATCTGGTCAACGCCGTGGTCTCGGTTGAGGACGCAAAATTCTATCAGCATCACGGCTACGCGCTTTCAGGAATTCTGCGCGCCACTTTCAAGAACCTCGTCGCCGGACATGTTCGCCAGGGCGCGAGCACGATTACCCAACAATTGGCGCGCAACAGTTTTGCGCTCAAAGGAAAAACCTATCGCCGCAAGCTGCTCGAAATTTTTGTCGCTCGCCGGATCGAGGACAACTTCAACAAGCAGAAGATCATGGAGCTTTATCTCAACCGGATTTATTTCGGCGGCGGGCTGTATGGCGCGGAAGCGGCCGCGCGCGGTTATTTCGGCAAATCGGCGCGCGAGCTTTCGCTGAGCGAATGCGCCACCCTCGCGGGATTGATCAAAAGCCCAAACCGGCTTTCCCCCTGGACGGACAAGGCCGCCTCGCGCGACGCGCGGAATTACGCGCTCACTCGCATGCGCGATCTCGGTTTGATCGACAGTTCCAAGTGCGCCGCAGCTCAGGCGCAGGATTTGGTGATTGGAAATCGGCAGAACGCGCAGGGCCAGAATTACGCGGTTGATTATATCCGCCAGCAAGTGATCAACGCCGTGGGATGGGACCGCGCCATGAACGAAGGCTTTCGCATTCACACGACGATCGATGGCGAACTGCAAAAGGTCGCGGAAGAATCGCTGCGTAAGAACCTCGACAAAGCGGAGCAGCATCCGGGTTACGATCACCAAACGTACGCTGAATACGCAGCCAGTTTTCGCGCGGCGAAATCGAGCGGCACGGCAGCATCGCAGCCGGCCCCAGAATATTTGCAAGGGGCTGTAATTGGCCTGAACAACGAGACCGGCGGAATTCTCGTACTCGTGGGTGGCCGGGATTTTGAACACAACCAGTACGATCGCGCGCTCCAGGCCAAACGTCCTGCCGGGACGGCAATGCTTCCGTTCGTTTATGCGACCGCGTTCGAACAAGGAATGTTTCCCGGAACCCTGGTTGAAGATTCGCCGCTCGATAATCGCGCCGTGATGATCGGCGGGATGACGGGAATTCTTGGCGAATGGGGCCCGGAAAGCGCCGACAATCGCTACGAAGGGACAATGACCGCGCGGCAAGCGCTGACGAAATCAAAGAACGGCGCCACCGTCCGGATCGGAATGGACGCGGGTCTCGACGAAGTTTTGCAGCTTTGTCGAACGGCGGGAATTCGTTCCAGCCTGCGCCCGTATCCGGCGACATTGCTTGGCAGCAGCGAAATGACGCTGGCCGAGCTCGCCCTTACCTACACGATTTTTCCAAATGGAGGCTGGCGCCCGATTGCGCCGCACATTTTGGAACGCATCGAAGAGAAGGACGGCACGGTCTGGCACGCGCAACGGGAGAGCAGCAACAGGCAAAACGTTATCAAGCCCGAGACAGCCTACGAGGTGCATTCATGCCTGATGGATGCGCTCGAGACCGGAACAGGAAAGGCGGCGCGCTCGCAATTTGGGCTAAAGAAAATTCCAACGGTCGCGGGCAAGACCGGGACCGCTTACGATTTCACCGACGCACTTTTTGCGGGTTACGACAGCAACTTCACTTGCGCGGTCTGGGCCGGGTTTGACAAGCCGCAGAAAATTTATCGTGGTGCATTTGGCCGGGAGCTGGCGTTGCCGGTCTGGGTCGACATCATGAACGCGGCAGCCGCCCGTTATTCGCCGAGTGAGATCAAACGCCCGCCCGGCTTGAAAGATGTCGAGATTTGTCTGCGTTCCGGAATGCTCGCGACCGACAAATGTTACGACACGGTAAAAAGCGCAACAGGTGATTCAGTGCAAAAGCGCACGACTTACACCGAAATTGCAACCCCGGCGCAAATGCCGACCGAGACTTGCAATGTCCACGGCGAACCGCGCGCACCGGTGGTTGCGGACGCGCCGGCCCCTGAGGTTCCCCGCGCCCAACTCGCCGCTGATTTAACCGAAGTGAAACCGGTAATTCTTAAGAGCCCGACGCTTTTGGCAGAAAACGATCCATATAATTCCGCAAAATCGATCGCAAAAATCGACAACGTTGCCGACGAACAACTCGCGGAAAAACAAACGCCGCAAGAGATCGACAATCGGACGCCAGATGCCGTGCGCGCCGAAGTCCGAAATCAAAAGACCGACAAAGCGCGCAGTGCCGACGACGGGAAACCGATCTTGAAAGCGATCCCCGTCGAACCGCGCCCGGAAGAGACGCCGGTAGAGATCCGTCGGGCGGTTCCAGTTGGACCGATGGATGAAGTCGAAGAAGGAGCGCTATTGAAAGCGGCCACTCCGTCTCCGACCAAATCAGACGACGAATAGAATGGCGTCAACCGACGCAACTGATTTTCGGCTGAGCGTCCTCAATCCGGCCGGACGGGACCTCGAGCAATATTTTGACGAGCCGGTTGGTCCCGAAGAGACCGGCCATCCGCCGATTAATCTGCACGCGTTCGCCGCTTGCACCGGCGGGTCGTTTCACCGAACGGCAAAAAATGCGATCGAGGAAAAACGACCGATTCTTCTTTTGTTCCGTGGCAATTTCCGAGCGACAGAGCGCGCCCTGGCCGAATGCCAAAAGGAGAAACGAACGGTCGCGGTCGCATTAAAAGAAACCGGCCTGCATCAAATCGCGGAACAACTGCGCGAGCCGCGAAAGCTTGCGCGATTTGTGCGAATTGTTGCGCAGGCGGACGGATGCCTCGCTACCACTCCGGAAGCTGCTGAGATTTTTCGCCGTGCCCGACCCGAGCGCGATGCCGACACGGTCGCTTTTGTTCCAACCCCTTATCCGCTTGAAGACAAACAATGGAATTTCGTTGTTCCGCCTAACAAACAGTCCGGTATTTTCATCGGAACCCGAGAATGGGACGTGCCGTCCCGAAATCATTTCGCCGCGCTTTTGCTCGCCCGCGAAATTTGCACGGCCAGCGGCGAGCCGGTGACGGTTTTCAATCTCGACGGCCGAAAAGGTGAAAAGCTTTTGGCGGAATTAAAATTTCCGCCGGGAAAATTGCGCGTCCGTGACAAGCGCGAACCGTACGCCGATTATTTACGCGAGGTCGCTAGGCACAAGATCGTCCTTCAACTGGATCGCAGCCGCGTGCCCGGACAAGCAGCAGGTGACGCGCTCCTTTGCCGAACGATTTGCGTCGGCGGCGACGGCGCGATTGAGCGACTGGCATTTGCCAATTTCTGCGGTGAAGGGCGAACGACCGCTCAACTCAAAACCGTTGCCTTGGAATTGCTCAAGAACACTGCCGAACGCGCGACCGCGATCGTCGAAACGCAATGGCGCGCGGCCGAGCGCGTTTCGTTTCAAGCAGTGCGAAAACAACTGGCGATCTTTTTCGAGCGGATCGGTCGGGAGTGGGTCGATCCTCAACCGACCTTGCCGATCATTCCGAGATAAATTTCTTCGAGCCGGCGAATTTGCTTCCGCTGATCGAATTTCTCCTCCACCGCGTTCGCCCCGTTTCGAGCGAGCCGCGCCAGAAGATGTCGATCCTGCACCGTTTCGAGCAAGGCGCGTGAGAGCGCCTCATAATCGCGTTCCGGAACCAGGATTCCACTCACGCCATTTTCGATGGCTTCCGGAATTCCGCCGTGATCGGTCGCGAAAACTGGAAGCCCGGTGGCCATCGCTTCTAACATTGAATTGGGAATGCCTTCCTGATTTCCATCACCTCCGGTTTCGCTTGGGTGCAGAAAAACGTGCGATCCATAGTAAATCTCGCGCAATTTCTCCAGCGACACGAAGCCCGGGAGAGCCACCCGATCGTCGATCTTGAGTTTGCGCGTCAATTTCTCGAGGTCGTCCAGCATCGGGCCTTCTCCGGCAATGGTCAGGCTCGCGCGCGGATACTGGAGCAGAAAAGCAGTGAACGCGTGCAACGTTGTCGCCAACCCCTTCTTTTCAATCAGGCGGGAGGCTTGGACGAAACGCCATTCACCGTCGGCGGGAAATTCGCGCTCGCGAAACGGAAATTCATCAAGCGGAATGCCAGTGCGGACGATGTCGATCTTGTTTTCATCGCAGCCGAGCTCTACCACGGCGCGTTGCAATGATGCGGAGCGGACAAAAACTCGGGTGACGGCGTCGAGCATTTGTTTGGTCGCGTGGCGATAAGCGGGCCTTTCCATGTCCACTAAAACGTCGGCGCCATGAAACGAAACGACGCTTGGCTTCGACCACACCTGAATCAGCGGAAAAAGATGAACGGCAATGTGTCCGAAAAAAATATGCAGAATCTGCGCGTCCTCGCGATTCAGGACGCCAATTAAAGCGCGCAGTTCTCTCGATGAAATCTGCCACGGTCTGTCGCGAACCTGTCGAAACCAGAACCGTCGCAGAAAACGCGTCGCCGGTCTTGCGACGACGTCGATCTTATCGAATGGAAACCGCTCCGCGTTCTCGCGCTTTTGGGTGATGACGGTTGGTTGGACGCGCCGAAGACCGGTGATTTGCCGGTAGATGTGTAGCATCTCCGGCTTGAGAAAGGTCGCGCAATAAAAGGCGACGACCGGTCTTGGGTCAGGCGAGTCGTTCAATGTTTGAAATCAAACATCGAACGGCAAAATCAAAAATTAATTGTGAAGAGCTTGATCCCCTTCCACTTTCCGGTGTCGGGATCGAGCTCGACGCTGTCTTCGGCTTTTCCGTATTGGGCGGGAGCCTTCGGGTTCAACATTTGAAATGGATTTCCCCCACGGGCAGCGCGCGGAAGAACGCCATCCGTATTCTCTTTCTTGAGGGGCGGTGGAGTCGCAGTCGGCCGGGCCTTCCCATAAGCCTTGGCGGCGAACGTTTTCTTTTGCGGCTGCGCCAGGGCCAGGCCCGCGATCGTCATCAGAATTCCAAGCACCACCAGCTTCTTCATTACTTTTCTCCGGTTAAGGCCGCGCAAGTTCTTGCCGGTTAGACTCCTCCAGCGCAGACTTGTCAAGGTAAATGGATTATCTGGAAAAAGCCAGGCGTGTTCTCGACGTCGAAATTGTCGAATTGCAACGGCTTCGTCAGCGGCTGGGTGACGACTTTTCCCGCGCGGTCGCGCTGATCAAAGATTCGGTCGATGCGCGCGGCAAAGTGGTGGTCGTCGGCGTGGGCAAATCCGGGCATGTCGGAGGCAAGATCGCCTCGACCTTGACCAGTACCGGATCTCCCGCGGTCGTTCTCGATTCGTTGAACGCGTTGCATGGCGATCTCGGCATGGTTGCGGACGGCGACGTCGTCCTGGCCCTGAGCTCAAGCGGCGAAACCGAAGAACTGGTGCGCATTTTGCCGGCGATCGCGCGATTTCAGGTGAAAATTATTGCGATGTGTGGCGACTCGGATTCCACGCTCGCCAAAAACGCGCACGTCGTCCTCGATGTAAACGTCGAGCAGGAAGCTTGTCCGTTGAATCTGGCGCCGACATCGAGCACGACCGCAATGCTCGCGCTCGGCGACGCGCTGGCGATGGTTCTGCTGGAGGCGCGCGGATTCAAAAAAGAGGATTTCGCCAGATTCCATCCCGGCGGAAAGATTGGGCGCAGTCTGCTCATTCGCGTTCACCAGCTGATGCGGCCGCGCGAATCAATGGCAGTGGTTTTACCAACCGCGACCGTCCGGGACGTTCTCAAAGCGATGACGAGCGTTCGCGCCGGTGCGGCCGTGGTAGCGGGCGAAGATCGACAATTACTCGGGATCTTTACCCATGGAGATTTCGTGCGGCATTTTCAATCGGATCCGAAGGTGGGCGAGCGCCTGGTGGCCGATTTGATGACGTTGAATCCGGTCACGGTGCACAAAGACAAACTCGCGGTTGAAGTTCTCAAATTGCTCGAGACCCATCGGATTGACGATCTCGTCGTGGTTGATGACGACAAAGTGCCGGTTGGAGTGATCGACTCGCAGGATCTCACCCGCTTGAAGTTATTGTAGGGCAACCGCGCCGGTTGCCGATAGCGGCAGGCGATGCGCCTGCCCCACAAGCGTGCGTTTGAATCTTTTTAATCCTATCGGATTCTATCGCCTCCTATGGCAGCCGCGAATGACTTAAGAAGAGGAATGGCGATAAAGTACAATGGCAACACCGCCATCGTTCTCGAAGTGCATCATCGCACGCCCGGAAATTTACGCGCCTTCGTCCAGGCGATCATCCGCTACATCAACACCGGGAAAAGCGCTGACGTCCGCTTTGGTTCCACCGATAAAGTCGAGCTGGTCGATATCGAGCGAAAACAACTCGATTTCAGTTACAAAGACCACAACGGCTACCATTTCATGGATCCGGAGACCTATGACACGATCACGTTGCACGACAATCTCCTCGGCGAAGCGAAAGATTACCTCGTTGAAAATCTTTCCGTCCAGGTGCTCTACGCCGAGGGCAAACCGGTGCAGATCGAAATGCCGGCGTCGGTAAACTTAAAAGTGATCGAGTCGGCCGAGGGACTTCGCGGCGACACCGCCAGCAACGTGACCAAGCCGGCAAAGTTGGAGACCGGCAAAACCATCAACGTCCCGCTCTTTATCAAAGAAGGCGAAACGATTAAGATCGACACCCGCACCGGCGCCTACATGGGCCGCGCGTAGCCTCTTTCTCTTGTCGGCCGCGATGGGGGCTGAACGACAATCATACGCGACATCCGTGTAATCTGTGGTTAGTCTGAATTTTAGTTTCTTTAATTGATGAATCGAAGAAACCCAATGGTTCGCGGACGTAAGCCGTCCGGCAGGGTCAAAGTTCCACCCTACGTAGTCCCAACCAGAAGGGGCTCGGCGACGATGACTCCGTTCATGGTCCCGACGCGGTGGGTGAAATTTTTTGTCGCGATTTTCCTGCTGCCAGTCTGCGCGATTTTGACCCAAACATTCTTCACCGTTTTCGCCCGGGCGACGATGACGCAACGCTTGTGGGCTGGACAAGAGTTCTGGTTTTTCTCGTTAGGCGCGGTGCTCTGGTTGATCGCGTTCATCGGTCTGCCGCGGCCAATCTTGCTTTATGTGTTTGGTCACGAGCTCACGCACGCAGTCTGGATTTGGTTAATGGGCGGCCGGGTCAGCCGGTTTCGTGTCGGCCGGGATGGTGGCCACGTCGTCACCAACCGCACGAATTTTTGGATCGCACTCGCGCCGTATTTTTTCCCGCTCTACAGCATTCTCGCGATCGCGATTTACGGTGTGCTCACCTTTTTTTACAACGTCCAACCCTACGGTCGGCTGCTTTACGCGGTCATCGGCGCGACTTGGGCGTTCCATCTCACGTTCACTTGCTGGATGATCCCAAAAAACCAGACCGATCTCCGTGATCACGGAACATTTTTTTCCCTGGTCGTGATCTACCTGCTGAACCTCGTCCTGCTCAGTGTGATGCTGATAGTGGCGTCGCCGCACATCACGTTTGTGAGTTTCGGTGCCGATCTGGCGAAAAATCTTGGCAACTTTTCCCAATGGGTCGGCGACCTGAGCGACAAGTTCGTTCAAGGCGCGCATCACTAGTTTGTCACGATCGCAAAAGGTAAGATCGACAGCGCCTCGGCCAGGCGAATTTGTCGATTTTGAATGGACAACTCTCGGCCGGTAAAGATCTCCCGCGCGCGGTCGACCGATAAGTTTTCGGGCAATTCGATCGCGGTGTCTTGCCAACGATCGCCGGTTGGCGGAAAGCCGATTCGCGATGAAAGCCGCGGGACGATGACGATTGCCCAGTCGCGATCCAACTGTCGCGCAAAGCTGATGCAGCAATCGGCGAAAGTTCCGCTCGCGCGCAACGGTAAATAATTTCCACTTCGGAAAAGATCGGCACGTTCGTTCCGAAACTGGAGCGCGCGCTGAGTAAGGAACATTTTGATGCGTCCATCCGGCCAATTTTGCAGAAACTCTCCCGGGGTCTTGCTCGATAAACACGAAAGCATCTCGGCTCGACGTTTGTAATCGACCGGGCGGCGATTGTCGGGATCAACCAGAGAGAAATCCCAGGTTTCGTTCCCTTGATAAATATCCGGCACGCCCGGAGAAGTCAGCTTGAGCAGAGCCTGCGCAAGCGAATTGATCGCGCCGAGTCGCGCAATCTCTTCCGCGACCGGAAGAAAGGTCGGCAGAAACTTGTTCTTCGGCGTTGCCTCCAAGATCTTGGCAACGAAATCGCGGGTTGCGACAAGCCATTCTTCATTCGGCTGGATCCAGCTTGTGTTCAGCTTGGCTTCATTCAACGCCTTCGTCATGTAAGCCTGAATGCGCTGAATGTATTCCTCGCCGGCACTTTCCACCGGCGCGCCATTTGCGGCCACCGGCCAGGTGCCGAGCAACGTCTGGTAGAGCAGATATTCCTCGTTCGCATCGGGCGCCTCCGACTCGTTGACGTCCTTTTTCCAACGCCGATTCACTGTGCGCCAGCGTTGCAACGAGCGTCGCCACAATTCCGGAATCTCCGAGATCGCGAGCATTCGGGCGCGCACGTCTTCGCTTCGCTTGGTGTCGTGGGTTGAAGTCGCGAGCAAGGTCGCCGGCCAGTTCCGATGTCGATCCAAGTTTCGTTCGTGAAATGCATCGACACTCAGCCCGAATTGTTGCGGCTCGCCGCCAACTTCATTGAGCGCGGCCAAACGGTTGTAAATGTAGAAGGCCGTATCCTCGAGGCCCTTCGCCATGATTGGCCCGGTAAATTGCTGGAATTTGAGGACGAAATGCATGTGCTCCTCGCGCCCCTGCGCGTCCAGATTCTCCGGAAAACGAAAAAGCAAAATGTCGCGGAGAAAGTTGAAGATCGATTCCTCGATCGCCGGATTGCGGCGCTTGGCCGAAGCAATCGCGCGCTCGATCACTTGTCGATCTTCGTCGCTCACCGGTTGGCCGGGCGCGAGATAGGTTCGATACACCGGAAAGCAGGCAATCGTCTCCCGCACCGCGCGGGCGAGCGCTTCGAATGTGAAATCGCGATACCAGCGGTTTTTCTCCGACAAGCGATCGAGCATATTCCCGAGCACTTCGGCTTCGTTTGCCAGGGCCAGGCGCATCACCAAGCGTTTCTTTGCGTAAACGAGGTGTCCGAAGTGAATGCTGTGCCCGATGAACCGATGAAAGGTCCTGGTGATTTCCGCTTCAGCCGCAGCATCCACGAAAACGCCGGCGACTTGATTGGCAAAATCGTAACCGGTCGTTCCGGACAGCGGCCAATCCGCACGAAGCTTTTCCGCACCCGTTAAAATTTTCTCCGCGATCATGTAGACGGCACGGCCGTCTTTCGGCAAAGGAATGCCGAGGATCTTGGCGCAACGGCGCTGAAGCGCTTCCAAATATTCTTTCGGCAAATATAAGCCGTCTGGGTGATCGATTCGAAGTCCGGTGACCGCTCCAGCCCGGACAAGATCGACAACCAGCTGGTGAGCGGCGTCAAAGACTTCCGGAAGTTCCATCCGGATCGCCGCCAAATCGTTCACGTCGAAGAAACGGCGATAATTGATTTCTTCAGCCGCGACGCGCCAGAATGCGAGCCGATAGGACTGCGCGTTGAGGAGCTCATCCAACCGGTCGAAACTGCGGGGATCGCCGGGCCGGCCGTTGATTTGGGCGAGCGCCTTTTCAATCGCGCGCTGAACTTGGGACGCTTCCTGGCAACGTCGCTCCAAACGGCGCTTCACGATTTCTTTTTCTCGCGCGCGCTCGGCGATTTTTTCCGGATCAATCTCAGTTCGTCGCGGCAAATACTCGAGCGCAGTCAGGATGCTTTGAAACTCACCGTAAAACTCTTCGTCTTTATATTCGGCGAGATTTTCCAGCGCCATTTCGAGAACAACGCGGTAGGTGCCGGGCGCGATCGGCAATTTCTGATTTTGATAGGCAAGATAGAACGCGCCTTCTTCGAAACGCACCTGTAGTTCGCCGCGCTCGAGCACGCGACCGTATTGATCAGTCAGAATTGGGAGGAGAACTTTATCGTGGAGATCGGATTTGAGCGGACTCCAATCGATGTCGAAATATGGCGCATACATCGAGCTGGGACCGTTCTCGAGCACGTCCGCCCACCATTTGTTGCCGGGCTCGGCGATGCCCATGTGGTTCGGAACAAAATCGAGGATCTGGCCCATGCCATGCGCGTGCAATTCCGCAATCCATGCGTCGTAATCGGCCGGTGAACCGATCGCCGCATTGAGCTTGTTGTGATCGACAATGTCGTAGCCGTGCAAGCTGTTCGGCCCGGCTTGAAAATAAGGCGACGCGTAAACATCACTAACGCCGAGCGCGCGCAGATACGGCACGATCTCGCGCGCCTGCGCGAACGTGAACCACCGGTTGAATTGCAACCGGTAGGTGCAAGTCGGAATCCGTGGATGCTTGTTCTCTGTCATGTCATCCCGAGCGAATGCGAGGGACCTCTGACAGAGAGTTTACATCACGCTTTTACGATTGGGTAATCCAAGCTTCGACTGTGAGATACTTCGCTCCGCTCAGAATGACCCGCCCCGGCGAGTCACATTTTCTCCGGCACTTTGATGCCTAACAAATCGAGGCCGCGCTGCAAAATCCGCCCGGTCAGATCGCATAGCGCAAGACGCGAGCCTCGCACCGGCTCGTCCGAGCGCAGAACGGGGCAGGCTTCGTAGAACGCGTGGAAACTGTTCGCCAATTCAAATAAATAATTCGCGAGAACGTTCGGCCGAAAATCGTTCAGTACTTGTGGAACGATCTCGGCAAACTGGCAAAGTCGCTTTGCCAATTTGATTTCGGCAGATTCCTTGAGGATGAACGTTGTAGCCACGGGCCGGTGGCCCGTCTTATCTCCGACGCCCCGCAGGGGCGTGGCTACATCCGCTTTGCGAAAGATGGAGCGGATTCGCACGTAAGCATTTTGCAGATAAGGCGCGGTATTACCTTGCAGCGCGAGCATTTTGTCCCAGGAAAAAACGTAATCCGTCATTCGATATTGCGAGAGGTCGGCGTACTTGACCGCGGCGACGCCGATCGTGCGCGCGATGTCGATCTTCTCCGCATCGCTCAAGTCCGGATTTTTTTCTTCCACGACCTTGCGCGCGCGGATGCAGGCTTCTTCCAACAATTGTCGCAACGGCACGTTTTCGCCGGAGCGCGTCTTCATCAGTTTGCGGTCTTCGCCGAGCACGTTGCCGAACGGGATGTGACGGAAATCGGCGTTGTAGCCTTCCCGGCGCGCGATCTGGAAAATCTGCTTGAAGTGCAAGGTTTGTGGTGCGCCCACCACATACCAAACCGTGTCGCGCTTCAGTTCGTTGATTCGATATTCAACCGTCGCGATGTCGCTGGTAGCGTAATTGAATCCGCCGTCGCTTTTCCGGATGATGCAAGGTTTGTCCGCCAGTTCGGGAATGTCGCGAAAGAAAACAACGACCGCGCCCTCGCTCGCTTCAGCGATCTTGGATTTGAGCAACCGCTCAACCACGCCGGCCAATCGATCGTTGTAAAAACTTTCGCCGCATTGGATGTCGTAGTGAATGTCGAGCAATTCGTAAACGTGCTCGAAATCCTGCATCGAGAGGGCGACGCACTCTTTCCAAATATCCGTGTTTTCTTTGTCGCCGGATTGAAGTTTTACCAATTCCTGCCGGCACGCTTCTCGCACCGCCGGATCGGATGTCGATCTTGCGTTCGCCTCTTTATAAATGCGGACGATCTCGGCCAATGGATCGCGCTCGAGCCCTTTCCGATCCAGGAGATTTTTCCAACCCCAGATCACCATTCCAAACTGCGTTCCCCAGTCGCCGATGTGATTGTCACGAATCACGTCATGCCCGAGAAAGGTGGCGATCCGCGCAAGCGCGTCGCCGAGCGCGGTGCTGCGAATGTGACCGACGTGCATCGGCTTGGCCACATTGGGCGAACCGAAATCGATCACGATTTTTTTTGGAGATGTCGATCTCGCAACGCCGAGGCGCTCATCGGCAAAGAACTCCGCTGCTTTCCGGGCAACCGTGTCCGCGCGGAGGGTGAAATTGATGAAGCCGGCGCCGGCAACGGTTGGCGGTTCGGACAGATCAGCAACATCGAGATTTTGCAAAATTTTTTCCGCAACCGCTTTCGGACTTTCACCGCGCTGTTTCCCGAGAATCAACGCCGCATTTGTTTGATAATCGCCGAAGCGCGGATCGGTCGCCTGCGTCAATTCACCGGCATTCGGAAATCCGGCCTTCGCCAAAGCGTCGGCCAATTTCCTGGCGAAAAGGGCTTGAAATGTTTCCATTGCTGAACTGCAGGAATTGTAGCCGCTTCGCTCTGCGAAGCGAGAACGTGACATTGATTAAGCCCGCACGCGCTGCGTCGCCCAGAGGGCGACGGCTACAGTCTAATTTTATTTTTGCGGGCTTTCGCGAAAGATCGACAAGACTTCTTCAGTCGATTTCGCGGCGGCAAGTTTTTCGCGCGTCGCCCGGTCGTTCAGAAATTTCGCGATTGAGGCGAGGGTACGGAGATGCGTTTGAAACTGGTTCTTCGGAACAATGAAAAGGACGACAAATTTCACCGGCGCATTATCGAGCGCGTCAAATTCGATCCCGGTGGTCGATCTCCCAAAGGCAGCCACGACGTCATCAATCCGATCCGACGAGCAATGCGGAATCGCGATCCCAAAACCAATGCCCGTGCTCATCGTTTCTTCGCGCTGTTTGAGCGAAGCGAGAATGCTGTCCCGATCGTCCGGTTTAATTTTGCCGAGACGCACGAGCAGATCGATCAGCTCGACGATGGCCGGCCAACGTTCGGTCGCCTTCATCTCGGGGATGATTTGCTCGGCGGAAAGTAAATTGCCCAACGACATGCGGGTGCGCGATTCGGGAGCGCAAGCTTAGCGGTGACGCTTAGGTTGACAAGCGCATTTCGGTCTCAGGAACCGCGGATTTTGTAACTCAAACGGCGCGAGAGCAGCCAGCGTACGCCGAACATGTCGAAGGTGGCACGTAGCGCGCGGCTTCCGAAACCGTACTTGGTCTGACCGAACCGGCGCGGACGATGATTGACCGGAATTTCGACCAACCGATAGCCTGCGCCTCTGATCAGAGCCGGAATGAACCGATGCATCCCTTTGAATGGAACCAACGCGTCAACACATTGGCGGCGCATCGCTTTGAGGGTGCAACCGGTGTCGCGCACGTAATCTTTCGTGAACCGGCTCCGCACGAAGTTCGCGATCCGACTGGTCAGACGCTTCGTGAGCGTGTCCTTTCGTTTCGCGCGATAACCGCAAACAAGATCGACGCCGCGCGAGATTTCCTGGAGCAACCGCGGAATATCGGCCGGATCGTTTTGCAAATCGCTATCGATCATCACAATCGTCTGCCCGCGCGCGGCGCGAAGGCCGGCATATAACGCGGCGCTTTGGCCGGCGTTCTTTTCGAACCGCAGGACTCGAACGTTTGGTGCGGCTTCAATTTTGTCGGCACTGCGATCGGTCGAGCCATCATCGACAAAAACGATTTCGTAATCCAAACCCGCAAGCGCGGCCTGCAATTCCGTTTGTAAGATCGACATGTTCTCTTCTTCGTTGAACACGGGCACAACGACAGAGACCGCCGGCGCTACAGGTTTCTCGTTCATAACGGCAGCGTCCGATAATGGCGGCAAAGAAAGACCTGCCAGTGGCGCACATGTTGACCAAAACGCCGCAACTCGATCGTGCCCACGGGTTCGGTCGATTCAAACGCCGCCCGAATATTATGCGGCGGATTCTTCGCGTAATTACGAATAAGCAGTGCGCTGCGTCCCACAAAAAGGTTCACGCCTTTTTGCTCGGTGAAGCTTTCATCCGGCGACTGACCCGGCTTGGCGGGCTGTTCGACAAACTGGTCGTAGCGCGGCCAGAACGAAAATTGGTTTATCAGGTCCTGGGATTCGACGAGATAAACTGGCGGATGTCCCGGACCTTCGACGCGTTTATCGCGCAAATAAAAAGAAATCTCGGAAGCGCGATGGCGTTCGTCCGCAATCAAAAATAATTTCTCACCGAGTTTTGTTTCGAGGTCGTTGCGAATTCGCTCCACCTCGGCGGTCATCGCCTTCCAGCCCCGGAGGCGATCACTTGGATCGCTTCGCCAAAACCGGAAACCTGCGCTGCGCAGCAAATCGGAATCGAGTGAGAAGAGGCTGATCACAAACCCGAGAAGAATGGCGGCGGTGGCGAAAATTCTCACGCCGCGCGCCTCGATCCGTTCGCACCAATAATGGACTGCGAGCAGTCCGAAGCTGAGAAACGACACCGCGTCCCAGTTTGGCGTCGCCACATGGTTCATGGAGAGCAGGAAATAAAAAGCGCAGACCGGCAATCCGAACCAGAACAGAAACAGAATCTTGAATTGTTGATTCACCCGGCGCCAGCTGCCGATCACCCCCCAGACCAAAGCGGCAAAGAGCAGCGGCGAGTAAAACAGGAAATGTTCGCCGAAAAATTTGAATGCCTCGAGCGGTCGAAAGCCGACGTCTTCCGTCAAACTCCCGCGCGTGCGCAGATGAATGAGCGTGATCCAGGCGTGCTGTGCGTTCCACAAAATCGGTGGAATCGTGCAAACTGCGAAAAGTGCGAGCAGCCAATATAAACCAGATCGTTTGAATTCCTGTCGGAGTCGCGGAGCAAAAGCGAGAACGAGGAGGACGCAGACGATTTCGAAGGCGTTGGTATATCGGCCCAGAAATCCAAGGCCAATAAGCAATCCAGTCAGCGGCCAGTAAAACGAAAACTGCGGGCTCTTTTCAACTGCGAGCCAAAAAGTGAACATCGCCGACATCCAAAAGAAGATCGACAACGTGTCGGTGGTCATGACAAACGCGCCGACATTGAAGATGGGCGTGAGGTTGAACGCGATCACACTCCAAAGGCCAACGTTTTCGCTAAACAAGCGCCGTCCGAAATAAAAGAGTAACAAACTCGTGCCGGCGGCGAGTATCGGGCTCCAAAAACGCACGCCGAATTCAGTCGCGCCGAAAATCGCGGTGCTGGCGCGAATCGCGAATGCGATGCCGGGGCCTTTGCTGAAATAGCCCGGCGCCAGTCGTTCCGACCACATCCAATAGTGCGCTTCATCGAATTCGAGATCGGTCGATCCCAACATCGACAATCGAATCAGCGTCAGCGCTGCGATGAAAAACCAAACCGCTCGCGTCTTGCTCATTCGGCCGGACGAACTACCAAACTCGGATGTCGTGCGAAAATTTGCGGCGCCCATTTTTTCGCGGCCCATCTCCAGATTAATTCCAGCGCCGCCAGAATAAAAAATGTTTCCGCCGCCGCCAGGAACACCGTGCCAATCACGTCGCTCGGCCAGTGCGCGCCCAAATAAATTCGTGAATAGCCGACGAGCGCGGCAAAAATCCAGTAAAGCCATCCGCGCCGGTAAAACAGCGTCAGACAAATTGCTGCGATGGTATTGTTCGTCATGTGCCCGGACGGAAAGGACCCATCGCCCCGCCTCCGGTCGGATTCGTCAGAACGCCGCACGACCGGCTTTTTGAAGATGGACATAAACTCCGGCCGGCCTTTCTCCAGTCGCACCATCCGGACCGAAGCTACCTGCTTTGGCCGTTTGCGATTGATCGCCGACTTCAATGTGTTCGTAATCGGCTCGGCGACAAAGATCGCGATCAATAAACAAAAAATGCAGGCCTGCGCCTTGAATCCGCCGAAGATGAGCACGGCAAAAATGACGATGACGAGGAGCGGCTTCCAAACGTCGGCGTCGCTGACCGCGGCCATGAACAAATCGAGGGCCGGGCTCGTCCATCGCTCGTTGATGAGATGAAAGAGCGTTTGATCCATGTTCGAATTTCAAACTTGAGCCTAAAGTGTGAATGACCGAACGCTGAATGTCTAATAATGACGAAGCACGAATGACGAATGACGAAACAAGCTCGAATGCTCAAATGACGAATGCGCGACGCAAACTTGTTTCGTCATTCCGGTTTCGTCATTATTTCGTCATTAGATATTCGACATTCGTCATTTCTCTCGCGTTTGTCTCGTCGGTCTACGCCGCACCAACTCCACCAGCCAAAGAGATCCTCGATTCGGTCCGCCTGCTTGAGTCGCGACAGCAAATCGATCTCGAAGGCCAGCTGCGCGAGAACGAAAAGGTGATTCCGTTTCATCTCACCCAAACTGGACCGCTTATCCGTTATTCATTCACCGATCCCGAGGAAGTTTTGCAACTACGCCTCGGTGAAAACGGGTCGCGCCTCGATCTGGTCACCGATGCGGGCGCGGAGAAATTTCCACCGGAGAAATTGGAAGAGAAAATTCGCGGTACCGGCATTAGTTACGAGGATCTCGCCCTGAAATTTCTTTATTGGGAAAACGCGCGCGTGCTGGGCGACGAAACGGTGCGCACGCGCAGCTGCTGGAAACTGCAGTTAGTCGCGCCTTCCCGGGATTCGCAGTACTGGAACGTCGTTATTTGGGTCGACAAGGCGAGCGGCGCGCTCATGCGAATGGAAGCCTATGACTGGGACGGAAAACTCGTGAAGCGTTTCGAAGTCATCTCCGCGCAAAAGATCGACAATCGCTGGTTCCTAAAACAGATGCGGGTGGAAGAATTGCAGTCCGGCACGAATAAAGTACAGGCCCGCACTTATCTCGAGATCAAACGGTAATTACTTTTCGTCCCGCGCGGCTTTGACGATCTGCGCGAAGCTGCGCGGATCGAGGCTGGCGCCGCCAACCAACGCGCCGTCAATATCGGCCTGCGTCAATAAATCACGAGCGTTTTCCGGTTTCACGCTTCCGCCATACTGAATGCGCATACGATCGGCGGTCGCTTCATCGGACATTTCGCACAGGGTGTGGCGAATGAACGCGTGCGCTTCCTGCGCCTGCTGCGGGGTCGCGTTCCGGCCGGTACCGATCGCCCATACCGGTTCGTAGGCGACAACAGTTTCATGAAGCTCCTTTTCATTGAGGTCCTTCAAACTTCCGCGCAGTTGGATCGACAATATTTTTTCCACGTTGCCTTTGTCGCGCTGCTCCAGGGTTTCACCGACACAAACGATCGGCCGCAAGGTCGCTTCGTGTGCCGCGCGCACCTTGCGATTCACAATTTCGTCGGTCTCGCCAAACAACGTCCGCCGTTCGCTGTGGCCCAGCACCACGTAGCGCACCAGCAAATCGCGCAGCAGCGCCGTGCTGATTTCACCGGTGAACGGGCCGTTGGGTTCCCAATGCATGTTCTGCGCTCCTACTTTGATGCTCTGCGAAGCACCCAGCGCTTCCATCACTTTCGCGATCGCGGTGAATGGCGGCAGGATCACCACTTCGACATCGGTAATGTCGCCGAGGTCGAGCAGCAATGACTGAACAAAACGCGCCGACTCCGCCTGCGTCATGTTCATCTTCCAGTTCGCAGCAACAATTTTCTTTCGCATAAATTTATTTGTCGGAAAGCGCCGCGACTCCGGGCAATTCCTTGCCCTCGAGCAATTCGAGCGCCGCGCCGCCGCCGGTAGAAATAAAAGTCATTTTGTCGGCCAGGCCAGCTTGTTTCACCGCCGTGACCGAATCTCCGCCGCCGATGACCGTAATCGCGCCTGATTTTGCAAGCGCTTCGGCGATCGCAGTTGTTCCTTCGGCAAAATCCGAAATTTCAAAAATGCCGACCGGCCCGTTCCACAAAATCGTCTTCGCCTTGGCGATTTCCTCCTCAAACAACGCAATCGTCGCGTTCCCGATATCTACGGCCTGCCAACCGTCGGTGATCCCGTGCTCGCGCGACAAGCGGCTGGTGTTTCGAGTCGGCGCGCCTGGCTTAATTTCCTGCGCTTCGAGAATATCGATCGGCAGGAGAAATTTAACGCCACGTTCCTTTGCCAGATCGAGAAGTTCCGTTGCCAGATTTGTTTTATCGGCCTCAACGCGGCTGGCACCGATCGGAATTCCCTGTGCTCTAAAAAAAGTGTTGGCCATCGCGCCACCGATCAAAATTGTGTCGGCCTTTTTTATCAGCGCTTTAAGCACGCCGATTTTGTCGGACACTTTCGCCCCGCCCATGATGACAACGAACGGCTTGGCCGGATTGTCCAGCTCTTCGTGGAGATATTTCAGCTCTTTCTCCATCAGAAAGCCCATCGCGCGCGTCTCGAAGAACATGGTAACACCGACGCTCGAAGCGTGCGCGCGATGCGCCGCGCCGAAGGCATCGTTAACATAAACGTCGCCGAATTCTGCCAGGGCGCTGGCGAACTTTGGATCGTTCGCTTCCTCCCCGGGATAAAAGCGCAGATTTTCCAGGAGCGCGACGTCGCCGTCCTGCATCGCGGCGATAATCTTTTTCGGCACGTCACCAATCGTGTCGTGACTGAAGATGACCGGCTGATTGATCAGCGTGTGCAAATGGTCGCCGATCGGCCGCAGCGAATACTTCTGGACACGCTTTCCCTTCGGCCGGCCGAAATGCGACATCAAAATCGTTTTCGCCTTTCGCTCGCGCAGGTAATTGATCGTCGGCAACGCTTCGCGGATCCGAGTGTCGTCCGTGATTTCAATTGCGTCTCCCTGCTCTTTGATCGGGACATTGAAATCAACGCGAGTGAGAACGCGCTTGCCGCGAACATCGACATCTCGAAGCGTGAGCTTAGGCATAATACGCGGGGTCATTCCGAGCGAAGCGAGGAATCCCGCAAAAGCACATGGGCTTGCGCATTCTCCGGACGCTCGCTTCGTTGACGATGTGAGCCAAATTCGTTAGCGCACGACACTTTGAGAGACCCTCGTTTCACTCGGGATGACAGCTATTTCCCAAGCATTTCGAGCATTTCGACGCAGCGATTGCTGTAGCCCCACTCGTTGTCGTACCAGCCGACCACTTTCACGAAACGGTTCCCGAGCATGATCGTCAGCTTGCTGTCGAAGATGCACGAATGCGGATTGCCGATGATGTCGTGTGACACGAGCGGCTCGTCACTGTATTCAAGCACGCCTTTGTAACTTTTGTCCGACGCGGCTCCTTTGAATGCGGCGTTCACCGCATCGACCGTGGCGTCTTTTTCCAATACCGCGCTGAAATCGGTGACTGATCCGTCCGGCGTCGGCACGCGAAACGCGCCGCCGTTTAATTTTCCTTTCAAATCCGGGATCACTTCGCCGATCGCTTTGGCTGCGCCGGTGCTCGTAGGAATAATGCTGATCGCCGCTGCCCGTGCTCGCCGCAGATCTTCATGCGGAAAATCGAGAATGCGCTGGTCGTTCGTGTAGCTGTGGATCGTGCTCATGAATCCGTGCGCGATACCGAACTTGTCGTGCAAAACTTTCGCCAGCGGCGCGAGGCAATTGGTGGTGCAGCTGGCGTTCGAAACGATCGTATGTTTTGCCGGATCGTAAACGCTGTCATTGATCCCGATGCAGAGCGTCGCATCCGGATTTTTCGCCGGCGCGCTGATCAACACCCGCTTTGCCCCGGCCTTGGTGATATGCAGCTCAGCCTTATCTCGCGCCGTGAAAAATCCGGTCGATTCCAGGACAACATCGATACTCAACTTTTTCCACGGGAGATTTCCGGGGTCGCGTTCCTTGAAGATCTTAATCTTGTGACCGCGAACGACGATGTTCTCCTCGTCGAAACCGATTTCGCCGTCGAATTTGCCGTGGACCGAGTCCCATTTGAGAAGATGCGCGAGAGTTTTGGTGTCGGTAAGATCGTTGATCGCACACACGCGCTCGACTTGCTTCTGAGTCATCGCGCGCAAGACGTTGCGACCGATGCGTCCGAAGCCGTTGATTCCGTAATTAGCCATAAAAAGAAGGGTTAAATTTGGAAGGGTTTACACCCTAACGTTCAACGTCCAACATTCAACGTTAGCATTGGATTTTTCGTTGATGGGATTATGAGGGTGATCAATGTGGCAGTCGTTAGTCTCGCGCTTGGCTCTCTTGCGCAATCGGTGAACGCGGCGTCGCACGATTCTTCACCGGTGAAACGGATCCTCGTCCTGGGCGATAGCTTGTCGGCGGGGTTCGGTCTGAGACCGGACCAGGCTTATCCGGCGTTCTTGACCGAAAAGCTGCGCGCCGCGGGTTTGAATTTTGAAATCATCAACGCCAGCCAAAGCGGCGGGACGACCGAGGGCGGATTGCGGCGCTTGCCTGCACACCTCAAACGCAAGATCGACATCTTCATTCTCGAGCTTGGGATTAACGACGCCTTTCGAGGCATGCCGATCGCAGAAATTCGAAACAATCTCCAGGCGATCATCGACCAGGTGAAAGCGCGCAATCCGAATGTGCACATTATCATCGCCGGAATGCAGCTGCCAAATTACGCTTCTGACGATTACGTTTTCGCTTTCGGACAGATTTACGCCGACCTCGCCGCTAAAAATAACGGCGCGCTCATTCCCTATTTGCTCGAAGGCGTCGGGGGCGATCCACTCCTGAATCAGCCGGACCATATCCATCCAAACGCCGCCGGACAGAAAATCCTCGCTGAAAATGTCTGGCGTGTGCTCGAACCAATCGCGCGGGAAGGTGCCGTCATCCCGAGTGCAGCGAGGGACCTCACCTACGACCGCAGATGACATAATGAAATCTGTGTGATGCTCGAGTTTTTGGGAGATCCTTCACTCCGTTCAGGATGACGAAGCGAAAATGTTTGGTGCGTGCCAGTATTCGGCGTTAGACAACCAAAGATCAATCGGCGTGCGTTACAATAAGTGATGGACCCAGCGCGACCTAACGACCCGGAACCGAGCGATCCGTTCAATCCCGAGCGCGCCGACCACGCCATCATCGAAACGATTGAAATCGCAACCGAAGGAGAAGACTGCGACGAATGCGTGCGCAAGCTGCGGCCGGTCTTAATGAAAATTCCCGGCGTCAAAGATGTGACGGTCGATCTGGAACGCGAACGGGTGATCGTTAAATTCGACGCGCGCAAAACACATGCGCCCGATTTGCACGATGCGATCCTGAAAAGCGGTTACAAACCGGCGCCGATTGCTGAGATTTAGACCGGCCGCGGAAGGCCGGTTATAAAAAGCAGCCTGAAGAGGCTCGCGGCTCGCGAGATGCTTTTCTCTCTACGGAAATGTCCGCAGCTCCACCGCTCTCCTTAGCTGATCTTCCCAAGGATCCCACAGCTTTGGCCAAGGAATCGCCATTGATGCGCTTTTGGCGCCGCCACGCGTACATTCTTCCGAGTTTTTTCATCTCGATCCTGGTTTGGAGTTGGTTTGTCACCTGGGGCGACTGGAAATTCTTCGAGCATGAAGATTTTTGCGGATTCTATGATGGATTGCGCGATCGATCCTGCACGGTCACCTCGACGTGCCGCGTTCCGCCATCGGCGTTGAAGCGTTCACATTCGAAGGCAAGGCTTACGGATATTTCGGAATTGGGCCGGCACTTTTGCGCATTCCGCTGGTACTGATGTTTCCAAACATGGACGGTTTGTGGAGTCGTCTCATGATCCTCATCGCCGCCGCGACCAGCCTGGTCTGCGCTTACGCCATCTTGCAAACGATGCGCGGAAGTTCATCTCTACCGACCAAAGCCGAGCGCGTGTTACATTCGATTTTCATTTTGAGCGCCGGCATCGGCTCGAGCACAGTTTATCTCATCGGCCGATCGTTTACGTATCATGAAGCCTTGATGTGGGCCGGCGCGTTCGCCCTTCTTTTCACCTGCACAATCCTGCGGTATTTCCAACGTCCGCGCGGCAGCGTTCTGGTATTGGCGGGCGTGTTTTCGTTTATGTCGTTTCATTGCCGGGGGACGGCCGGGGCCGGGACGTTGCTGGCAATGCTGGTGATCGCCGCGACATTGATGTGGCGCGCGATGGGGAAGCGCGAGACGGATCGGTCACTCACTGGCTTTGCCAAACTCGTTAGGCCGGGACGGCACGCGCTGATCGCGGTGGCGAGCGTGGTTATCTCGTTAGGCGTCTATTTCGGTGTCAACTACGCGAAGTTCCGGACGTTCGATGCTTTGCCACTGCGCTATTACGATTTTTACCACCAATTCCCGATACGCATGCGGCTCACGGGCGGGAAACAAATTCATCTGAAAAATATTCCGACCGGACTCGTGACTTATTTTGGGGTGCACGGCTTTAAATTGAAGCCGCAATTTCCCTGGTTTTACCTCGAGGAGGAAGCCACTTTCATCGGCTCGCCGGCCAACGACGTGATCGAACCGTTTTCTACCGTTCCTGTCAGCATGCCGGCGTTGATGTTGCTGGGAGTGATAGGGAGCGCGGCGCTGATCTCGAGTTCCGACGAAAAACTGCACCGCGCCCGGCTCCCAGCGCTGAGCCTTTTCTTAGGCGGCGCGATTGTGCTGGCCACGGTCGGCATTACCGAACGTTATCTGCATGATTTTTATCCCGCGCTGATCATTTGTGCAGCCGCCGGCGCTGCTCGTGTCGCTGCCGGCGGCCACATAAAAGCAATCACCGCATCGACTGCAGCGCTCGCCACAGTAAGCATCGTGCTGAACTGCTCGTTCTCACTAATCAACCAACGCGAAAATTTCGGCGCTCCGCTGGCGAAGGTTGCCGAATACAAACAACTTCAACAGCACATCCATCTTCTCGCGCAAAACTTGATCGGAAGCGGTAAAACGCAGTGATCTAGGTTTTCGGTTGCTGCTGGGTCAAACAGTGAAATGTGCCGAGGCCCCAGATTAATTCACGGCAATCGATTCCGACGATGCGGCGATTCGGAAAACAGTCGCGCAAGATCGACAGCGCGAGTTCGTCGGCGGGATCAGCGAATGTCGGGACGAGCACACAGTTATTCGCGATGTAGAAATTGGCGTAGCTCGCGGGCAAACGCAGATCTTCCCGCACGATCTTTTTCGGCATCGGCAAAGTGACGATGTCAATCTTGCGCCCGCCAATTTTCATTGCGCGCAATCGCTCGAGATTTTCCTGAAGCGGTTTGTAATTTGCGTCGTCCGAATTTTCTTCGACCACGGTGACGACTTTCGTTTCCGAAACGAACCGCGTGAGATCGTCGATATGGCCGTCGGTGTCGTCGCCTTCGATTCCGTCGCCAAGCCAAAGAATCTCGCGGACGCCGACATAATCGCGTAGGTACTGTTCAATCTCATCACGCGAGAGACCCGGATTGCGGTTCTTATTTAAGAGACACGATTCGCTGGTCAGCAGGGCGCCCGCACCATTGACCTCGATCGAGCCGCCTTCCAAAATCATTCGCGGATAAAAAGCCGGCACTTTCAGGATTTCAGCGATGCGTGTCGGAACGACTTCATCCAAATCGAACGGCGGATACTTATTTCCCCACGCATTGTAATCCCAATCGACGATGGCGAGCTTCGGATCGGTTTTTCTCGTCAAAAAAGTCGGACCGTGATCGCGGCACCACGGCTCGTTCGTTGGGATTTCATAATAGGTGATGCACTCCTGTTGGGGCAGCACATCGAGAACAGCGCGAGCTTCGGCCTCATGCGCCCCGTTGATCACATTGATGCAAACCGGCTCCGATTGGATGAACGCCGCGACCATCTCGCGCAACGCCGGCAGGACCCGATCGAACGAATCGGGAAAACTAATGCCCTCGCGCCGCGGCCAAGACAACCACGTCGCGGCATGCGGTTCCCATTCTGCCGGCATGCGGTAGCCGAGCTGAGCAGGTGTTTTGTTCGCGAAATCCACGGTTCCAATTAAGCACCAAAACCCAAATCCCAAGCTCCAAAGAAATCCCAATCCCCAAATCTCAAAAGACGCGATGCACTGGACACGTTGAAGACTGGAACTTGGAGCTTCTTTGGGATTTGATGCTTGGGATTTGGGATTTTCGCCGGCTCACCTTTGACCAAGCAGCATTTCTTTGAGAGAAACGCCGGCAACTGTCGTCTGGGCTGCGATTGGCGCGTGATATATGTGACAAGTGATGCATTCGGCAACGATTTTCCCCTGCGGGCTGTGGCACATGACGCAATTCGCCTTCGCCGGCATGAGCACGTCGGCAGTTTCGCGGCTTTGCGCAGCTTGATGGCAAATATTGCAGTCGAGAGGCTTCTGCGTGGTCGGGTCGACCTGATGTTTGGCGTGATTGAAATTTGCCCGCGGCATCCAGCGATCGACTAGGATCGGTTTTGTAATCGCGGGTGCGGCATTCGCGACGGCCTTCACTTCGTGACAAAAAGCGCAGCCGATAAAATTCCCGCGCGCGGCCGCGCCCATCGTTTGCTGCGGCTTGTAAGGATCTTTGGTAAAGAAAACCGCGCGCTCGAGCTCGTCGCCGGAATGAAATTGATCGCGGAGCTGTTTGATTTGCTGCGCGACAAAGCCCGGAACTTCGCGCTC